>Ga0265797_10000871_pt1 | contig 54535 bp, 45 predicted proteins | sample P2T30metagenome_FD_192433 | JGI IMG/M metagenome (GOLD analysis project Ga0265797, IMG submission 192433) | Plant litter microbial communities from East Loma Ridge, Irvine, California - P2 T30 | ecosystem: Environmental > Terrestrial > Plant litter > Unclassified | place: USA: California...
TCCTGGCGAGGTTGCCTCGAGCCCTGCTGTCCCCGAGCAGCCTTACAACCCTGCCCAGCCCGAGCAGCCCTCGAGTCCCACCACTCCCGAGCAGCCATCTGCTCCTGTCTACTCTCCCGAGAGCCCGGCGCAGCCCTCAAGCCCCGTCTCTCCCGAGCAGCCGTCTGCTCCCATCTACTCTTCCCAGAGCCAGAGCCCCGAGCAGCCCAGCGCACCGGCAGCTGGCCCATCTACTTTCGCTACTGCTCCCGCCTCTCCCGAGCAGCCAGGTACTGCCCCTGTTGTACCTGGTTCCGCCCAGCCGAGCGAGAACCCAACTGCCACCGGCTCTATTCCTCCGTACGAGACCAGTAAGCATCATTCCAACCCATCCTCACCACACACAACTAAAGAACAAGAAGTAACTGACTCTATCCTCCCCACAGACGGAGTCCCGAACGAAAGCGCAAGCCCACCTCCTGCTGGCGCCGCCGCTTCCGTCACCATCAACGCCTTTGTCTGCGCCATGGCCGCTGTTTTGGCGTTCGTCATGATGGCCTTGTAAAGCCCTCAATCAGACGGATTATGGATCTTCAGCTTCCCGCTTGCGGCCGTCCTCTCTTGGCTCGAAGCTTCCATGACCTGACCTGTCTTTGGAAAGGTCGTGGAAGTATGCTGGCTGTCCCTCTTCGGAATGTGATCAGAAGGTCTGGAACTCAGTGCCAGCATCTATAGGTGCTGGATCTGTTTGGTCCCTTGGATGACGGATCACACTTTGAGTTGGGAGGTGAGGAAGGCCGGGGAAGAGGACGCCGCTATCCGAGACTACAACACAAACGACAACTTGAGCTACAAGAACAGCTCGCTTATTTGATTTCCGTTGCTACGAAGGCGTGTGAAGAAACAGCTACGCCTCGGTTCGTAAAACGGAAACCCTTTGAAGTTACCTATAGTTTTATTTTAATCTTTCCGTTCTTGGAATTTTGTTTGGAGTTTTGCGAGAGAAAAAGATTGTAATCGCTACGAAATTGCTGATGTCCGCGCTTTGCTCTATCTTTTATTTTCACTCTCTCTCTCTCTCTCTCTCAGTGGTGCAATGTAGCCTGCAGGTTATCTCTAGGCATGGCCGCGAAGGTAACAGCATCTGTCCATCCTTGTTGTACACGGCGGCCTGCCTCCACGACTGCCGCAGGAGCCATGTAATGTTGCCGCTTGCTGCTGTGCAGCTTGTTGGTGGTGCTTGCAGTTGTATTTAGAAGATTGGATGTGGGAGGAACAATTGGTGTGCTTGGGTTCAGGTGGGAAGTCGAGGATGTGTATATGGTATTTAGAGGAGTGAAGTGGAAAGAACAATTGGTGTGCTTGGGTTCAGATGGGAAGTCGAGGGTGTGTAGTGTGGTATTTAGAGGAGTCAGGTGGAAAGATTAATCGGTTTGGCTTATGGTTGCTGATTTGAGATGCAGTTGTGGACGTTGATGCTGTGGTGTAGCTGTGATGGTTGGGGAGAGTTGGCGAGTGAAGCAAAGCAAAGGCCTGGTCGATGCCTGGGATGTAGCTTGCCTCTTCGGGTATAGCGAAGAGGTGTAGTGAGTCGAGGGTGGTAGTGAGAGGATAAGCTTCAAAATCGCAATTCGCACAGGTTCGCGCTTTGCTCTATCTCTCTGTCTCACACACACACACACTCTCTCTCTCTCTCTCGGTGGTGCAATATAGCCCGCAGGTGATTTCCAGGCATAGTGGCGAAGGTAACAGCATCTGTCCATCCTTGTTGTACGCGACTGGCGCAGGAGCCATTTGATGTTGCCGCGTGCTGCTGTGCAGCTTTGGTGTCGGTGGTGCTTGCAGTTGTTGTATCACACGGCGTGCGGTGGGTGAGGTGTTGATGGGTGAGTTGTGAGAGTGTGAGACATTGGTGGGTGAGGTGTCGACGGCGCGACGCTTCTTGTCAGAAAGATCGGTCGCAATGCCTGCAATCTGAGTGGGTTGTTCCTGCGGTGGAGCGTGCTTGCTCGAAAAGAGCTGGGCGAGTCCGTTGACGAAGACTGAGGCCGGTGCCTGCCCTCTCTGGGGGCTATATAGAGCAGATCCGGTGCTTACGGAGCTTCCCAATGATACACACTTGTCACGCTCACACTGTTGCTGCTGCGGGACTCGAGAAATTCGTGGACGACTTTCGAGCCGTACTCCCAATGTCTGCAGTGAGAAGATGCGGGTGGTGGTGCTGATAAATCCAGCCTGCTGAACCAGCACCGGCTGGATCTCGTGCTGCTGTGCGACTTATTGCTGCATGATTGGTGCTGGTGGTTCATTTGCATTGACGCGATCATTGGCGTGGGGAGTGTGTGAACCGAGAGTATCTATGCAGCTGGAAGAGTGGGGTTGGAGTGAACAAAGCATGTTTGCTGCTGAAGTTGTCGACTCTCCAGACTAAATTCGAGCCGTACTCCCAAAGATCCTGCGCGGTTCAGGCCACCAGATAGAGCATGTCTGGAGCTGACGAGTCCAGTGGCTCCCACAAGTTCCAGGAAAGTATGCCAGCATGCCGGTAACTACACGCGTTGATGTGGAAGGCCGGCATGTCAGAGTCTTGCAGTTCGTCGGAATCTGGAGCGGTGACCACGCCTGTCTATGGTGCTTCGTGGGATGTTTGGATTGGCCGCAGAGTCAGACGTCCGTGGTTCCTCACGTCTCAGACCCGGGCGCTTGACATTGGCACTGCGTGAGGTGACGTGTGACTTTTGGTACTGATGAACACCACCATCCATCGCGCGATCATGCCCTCGTGTTTTGCATTGGGGTATGCCGAAGAGGTGTGCTGAATCCAGAGAATGGCACCAGCGTGCCAGAGTCCGGTTTTTCCGGCTTCTCAGAATCCGGGACTGCACGTTTGATGCCACGCCTGCCAGTAAGGTGTGGGCTGAGGTTCTCGTAGATGACGCCTTCCATCGGAGACCATGTGCGTGGAGAGGTGCAGTGATCCGATGGTAGTTTGCAGAGTTGGGCGGGGCATTTTGGCTGCTGACAAGCCCGAGAAGTCCGTAGAAGAAGAGGTTGGGGTCGCATGTGCGGCCTACTGGGTCAAGGACGGTTGGGTGTGAACTTCAAGATCCGGCCGATGCGGTTCGTACGGGGCTGGAGATGCTGCTCTTTACAGTTGCACTGCTTGGCGTAGCCACGGTGAGATGTGAGAAGTCCTGTTGTTTGGTCTGTTGAACTTGACAAGGGGGGGTGATCAAGATCAGGTATGGGTCGTGGTGCTTCAAGACGAAGGTGAGATGCCGGTCACTGCACGTATGTAGCTCCTCCATACAAGATCATAGCAGGCTGATGCGAGTGTCGCGTCACTGATATTGTGTTCAGAGCCGGCGGGTGGTGGTGATGGAAGACGAGGCCGTCCATTGACGAGACCATCTCGTGTCCTGTTGAAGGTCTTGCGTAGAAGATTGCCGGTCTGGCAGTGTGCTGAAGTGTGTAGCCCATGAGACTGAGCAAAGGGGTGTTGCGTAGAAGTGCACTGGTCCAAGAGCGTTTTGAAGCGTATGTGAGTTGACGAGGTATGCGCTTCCATGGGCGTGTTGACTGTGGACGTGGATGTGTCTAGTTACTAGGTAGCAACGTAGTCACGACAGCAACATCACATGGACGCCTTCCTGTCGGCGTGCTCGATTAAGGAAGTTGCAGATGCATGTCCGAGAGTGGTTGGAAGTCAACGCCAAGACAATGGAAGCGACGCAGAAAGACATATTAAAAGTGGAAAGTGGAACAGGACAGCGATGTCGTTTGCAAAAGGTTGGTATTCAAACGAGGCACTCTCTTTAGTTACAAGTCTCTGTGGATCCCCAGAGTACTGACCGTACTAAGGTGCGCCGAAGCCGCCCAAGTATTCGCATACCGGGACATTCGCACGCACCTCATTGACCGGCTTTCCACCGTGGGGATCCACCTATCTCGCGAAGAAAGGAAACAAAAACAGGTCAATGCCTGGCACCGAACCCCAAACTCCAAACTCCAAAAGTAACAGAACCATCAAAACGACTCGCGCAGGGCTGCGTTGCAGCCACTCGGGGTATCTTTTCCCAAAAAACGAAAGCAGGAAACAAGGTCAAAAAACAAAAACAAAATCCGCCCGTTACCCCCCGCCATCACCTCTGCCGCACGCCGCGATCACCAAAACACGACCTCCGCGAAGCCGTTGTAGCAGAGGAGCACGCCGGCCATCATCAGGCGCGCCTTGGGCATGAGCTGTGCAGTGACGTCCCTGTAGGGTCTGCCCTTGGCAGCCGCGAGGCCGTTCATGCAGACAAAGACACCGCAGTCGTTCATGTTGTCCTGAGGGGAGCTGCGGTTGCGCTTCAACTCGGTCCATTCCTTCTCATGATACTTGTCATTCAGCTCCGACTTGAGAATGTCTCTCGCGATCTGGAAGAATTTCCCGCCATTACCACCGAGGGAGTCAAGGTACTCGATACTGCGGTCGACGCCGTTGATGATGAGCAGCGTCCAGTGACTGCCCGTGTTGATGGGTAGAAAGATGCGCTCGCACTTGAGGATGCTGTCGCCGCCAACGCCTGCGCGTTTCATCCATCGCTTGAGACCTTTGGCTTTCTCCTTTGAGAACTTGGCGTACCACGCTGTCTGGAGGTTGGCAAATGTCGGCGGGTTGGTATCGCTCTTGACATAGCCTACGTCGGATTTCTTCTTGCCAACAATCGAGTTGAACCAAGCGTTTACTGCGTCATCGTCAAGCCAGCTGTCGGCGCCATCGTTGCTCAAGATGCGCTTGAATGTAAGCAACTGTAGCGGTATGCCTGCAGTTTCGACGACGGTATCCCTGTCGCGGAGCTCCGAGAGCTCGATTTTCTCCTCCAAGTCATCCCAGTGGTGTCCGATTAGGTTGGACACCGTTTCATCACGGCGCTCAGCAGCGTACTCCTCCCTCCACTTTTCCTCCGTCAACTTTTGCTGTTGCAGCGCGCCGGCGGCATCGAAGGCGCCATATGCTTGAAGACGCAGCTGCTCCTCCTCTGCTGCAACAAGCTGCTCCTGTTCCTCGGCTGCGACACGCTGCTGTTCCTTCTCTGCTTCAATGCGTTGCTGCTCCTCTGCGGCAATGCGCTGTTTTTCTTGTTCGGCTGCAAGCAGCGCCTTTTCTTTCTCTAGTTCGAGACGAGCGGCTTCTTCGGCTGCTGCTGCGATGTCGGCTGCCTCTTTCTCTACTGCGGCTTGCTCTTCGGCAGCTTTCTTCTGTTGCAAAGCTGTCTGAGCCGTGGTGGTCTTCTGAGCTTTGTGGGCCTTGTGAATGAGTCCGCTGATCTGACGATCTTTAATGGGGACCTTCTGGCCGACAGTGGAAGGGTGAGTGGTAGTGTGAGACTTTTGAGCCTTGGTTTGTGCGATCTTCTTGAGAAGGTCGGGAAGTGCAGTGTCATAGTAAGCTGCGTGGTCGACGCGTCTGGTCATCTCTTTGAGACTGTTCTTTTCGGACGCGGCAGATGCTGCGACCGGCGCTGCGGCCGATGTGCCGAGGACACGTCTGCGGATGTTTAGACCACCCATGCCCATGGGGTGGACCACACGGCGTGCGGTGGGTGTGTCGGTGGGTGAGTTGCGCGGGTGTGAGACATTGATCGGGGAGGTGTCTACAGCGCGACGCTTCTTGTCAGACAGATCCGTCGCGATGCCTGTGATCTGAGTAGGCTGTTCTTGCGGCGGAGCGTGCTTGCTCGCGAAGAGTTGGACGAGTCCGTTGATGAAGACTGAGCCATACTCCCACAGGTTCTCAGGAATGAAGGCCAGCATGCCGGTGACGACACGCGGCTGTTGGCTTCTGGGCGGGTCCGGCCTCTGTGGCTCGTCTGAGTCTGGTGCAGCACGCTTGATGCCGCGTTTGTGAGTGAGACTCCTGGGGGTGTCGAGAGTGAGGTGGAGCGGGCCGTGAATCACTCCTTCCATCGAGACCATGCTCACATGTCTTGCGTGCAGGAAGTCGAGGATGTAAATGTGGTATTTAGAGGGTTGGAGTGGAAAGAACAATCGTTTGAGCTTGCGGGATGCGGATGTTGGTGTCTGGTTGATGTCGGTGGTGTAGCTGCGATGGAGAGAGTCGGCGAGTGAAGCAAAGCAAAGCCCTGGAGAATCGCGCAATGCGCGGGGCACGGACGAGCTGATTGGTTGGGGAAAAACAACAACAAACAATAATGATGTGACGGTGGCTGGGATGGCGGGGGTTGAGTCAGAGTGGTCCGTGGCAGAAGAGGGGTGGGAATTCAACAGTTAAGCAGTGAGAGACGGCGCGCGCGCAAAGCGGCGGTGCAAGTGAGGGTGTTGGAAAGATGCTGCTTTGGAGGCGAGAAAAGTGTCGGTATACGAGTTCATGCAGACGCATGCAGATCGTTTTTTGGTTTCACATCCCTGCATGCTAGCTCAATACTAGCGCACATTCCTCCAATCTTTAAATGATAGTCCCCTGCCACATGCGACAAAAAGGCTATTGTAGCATTGTCTATACTAACTGTATTTGTATCTTATACTCTGCCCTACCAAGCTCGTGTGTCGTCTGCCATAAACGTACAATCACCACAATCCTTCTCTTCCACATCCGGCCTTCGAGCCTTCCAAGTCCTTTCATCACTTCATTCCCTCTTCCATCCTTCACTTCCCTTTGTCAGCTCCCCAGACATGTCACCGTTAGCCAGCGCCCGGCGCATCGCGACTTGACTTTGAAACGTCCACCATCGAGCTAGATTCCCCTCACACACCGTGCGCCCCTGTCGCAACCCTGGTACCCGCTCTCGCATCGCTACCCGCCGCGCATCTGCCTGCCTGCTTGGCCCAATAATAACAATGCCCTTCTTCCATCGCATCTCAGAGACCTTCTGGTCATACGTCTCACCGCAGAAAATCGGCGCTCATTCCAATACACCCAAAACCGCGCCTCCGGCCTTCAACAAGCCCCGGCGCGCCTCACTCAAGAATCTCAAGCGCACGAGAAAGAGCATGAGTCCGTACGAGCGCGTCGACAGCTGGCGCGCAACCACATCCACAAGTCCCAGCAACGGCAAGAGAGCTGTGACGCCGGACAGGAATGGTGACGGCAGCAGGAAGATGCGCAAGCTGGATAATGGGAGAGCATTCAGAGCGGAGGAAGTCATGTACGAGCATCAGGAAGATGAGGAGGACGAAGACGACGAGGACAACGAGGACAACGAGGACAACGAGGACGATCAAGCATCCACCAGTGACGAAGTCATGAGAGACGATGAGGGCTTGTCCAGCATGTTCTCTGAAGTCCGCGTAAACCGCTCGCAAACGCCAGAAGACTTCCTCAACGAATATGACTCGGAAGTTGATGTGGATGAGACTGAAGTCCTGGACGACGGCGATTATCACTTGACGCCCAAGAAGCGTAAGATTGCGACCTTGCCGCAAGACGAAAGTGCCTTCGGTGTCGGCTCGCAAGATCTGCGCGCCGCTGGCTGGGACGACGACTACATCACCCTTGTCCAGAGGATCAAACTACGCGGTCGCGAACCCTTGATGCCCCAGCAATGGCACTTCAGCTTCCGCTCCATGCCCGACGCCCTCTTCGCGCCGACGAATGATGCCTTCGTCAGCAGTGCCCAAATGGAATACTTCCGTGCCGAGAAGGCACTCGAGAAGCTCTTCGACCTCGGTGGACTAGTCAGAGACAGCTTGATCGAAGGCACACCTACCCGTCCGCACAGACAAATCCGCCAGAGCATCGAAGCCTACCAGAAGTGGGCTGCCTTGGACTCTGATCTCGACCAGCACACTGCGATCCCCGTGCTCGCCCTTGTAGCTAAGCCAGGCGACACGCCCGCCCACGAACTCCACGAACTCGCCAACCAGAAACTCGGAAGCCTTGCAGCGCGTTACCGCACCGCTTTCCGTGTTCTGCAGTCGACCGAAGCCTCGCCAGGGTCAATGGCAAGCTTGCAATATTCGTATCAAATCCCCACCCTCTACGCCATGGTCGCCTCGCACGCACTCATTGCAGTGATGGCGTACAGACCGGAAGACGCAAACCCCGATGCCAAACCGATTGCTTTCTTCGACATGAAAGACAGCAACTATGACGTGTGGAATTCACTGGCATTAGCGATTACGGTCTGCCACGCGCGTAACGTACAGATGAGAATCGCAGAGGATACGGGGCTGGGTATGAAAGTGCCTGGTGGGAGGCGCATGCGCGCCAGCGAGGATCCCGACGCGTGAGGGCAATGGTTGCATCGCTCGCATCATACCATTTGTTCTTTTTTATTGTTATTCTCCTTTGCCTGTTTGATCTTCGATATACCCCTGGAAGAGCGCGCTGAAAAACCTGAGAATGTTCTGGTGGTATGGTAGGCCAGCTAGAAGTGGTAATTGCATGTAATGTCACGAATGAAAGTCATCAATCCTTCTCACATCATCATCGTCATTTCAAATGCGATACCTTGGTGCATGTGTACCACATCTAAACGCGGAATTATCGACTCAGCCGCATGACTTGGCTGCGGCAATAACATCGGTACATGTAGGTAGTATCCGCCATGTCAGCAGACCAGACCTCAAGTCAGCCGCACCCCTTTCAAACAATACATGTACATAATGCATGCATCGTTGATATTTCGCGGGAAGCGCCAACGGCAAGTATCAAGGTTTCGGAGCCGAACTTCACACTCAGCTCCGGGGTTTGGGAGCGGCAGTCAGTCCGTCCGACAAGGAGCCTTATTTCATCGCGCGGAACATGAAGTAGTCCTGGTTCCGCACATTTCTACGTACATTCATCTTTCAGAAGTTACCAGTCTTGCAGGCCGAGTCTTTGGACCTGAACGACTTGACTGGTAGGAGGGACCGTAGACTTGTGGCGGAGATCTCCAGGCGGAACGAGCATAGGCTATGTACCTTACCGGGTATAGTGGCATCTAATCAGAGGAGGAACAGCTACATTACATTACATGTATGCCATGCCACAGGGTTACGGGAAATACAGTAAGGTACCTACTACTGACCGTAACCGTGTCAAGTCCCGGCCTCTAACATGGAACTGGTTCCAGCCGAGGGGAACACAGCATGGGAGATGACAGCGTGGGATCTATTTATTATTCTTGCAGGGTCGTGTGTTCAATGTTGTTTCCCGTCCTTTCTGCTGCGTCCGAATCACCGACATATCATCTACATACGTCTTGTTTGTTCAATCTGATTGTGCAATATCAATCAAGCCATTTCATTATCGATCTCATCTCATCACTTGCATAACTCGTTCACGCTCGGGCACCCGACGAGGACGGAACAAGGAAGCATAGTGCAATTCCTGGAGGGAGAAGAGCAGAGGGTCTCGGACATCAACGGTGCAACGGTGGACGTCAGGACTGTTGCGCGGCATCGGATCAGACCATCTCCGTCTTGACTTGCCCTGCACGGAGGCCCCGCCACTAAACGACTCGTCTCGTCGGCGATCTACGCTCGTGAACAAACAACTTTCTCCCTGTAGGCGCACCCTGCAGTCTTCTCCATACGTGGTCACTTTGGTTGTTCCCACTGTACGGCAGGAGTACATAGGAAAAGTGCTCCATCGCCGTCTCAACACAGTACACTCAGCTTCAGGCCCACCATCAGCCGCAGCTTAACGCCAGATTTCGGCCTGCCTGGCTGTATATTCTAGTCACATCCCCACCCCACCGCCCTCCGAAGCGCCTCAGCCAAATCAACCATCCTTTTCCGGCCTTGGAGCCACAAACGTACCTCTCAAGATGGCGCAGCTGGACACTCTGGACATTATCGTCCTGACCGCTCTGCTGGTCGGCACTGTCGCCTACTTCACAAAGGGTACTTACTGGGCCGTCCAGAAAGACCCCTACGCATCATCCTTCGCAAATGGCGCCTCAAGCAAGGCGGGCAAGAGCCGCAACATCCTCGAGAAAATGGACGAGACTGGTAAGAACTGTGTTGTCTTCTATGGCTCGCAGACCGGAACCGCTGAAGACTACGCCGCCCGCCTGGCAAAGGAGGGCTCCTCGCGCTTCGGTCTGAAGACCATGACTGCCGATTTGGAAGACTACGACTACGAGAACCTGGATCAATTCCCTGAGGACAAGGTTGCCATCTTCGTCATGGCGACCTACGGCGAGGGCGAACCTACGGATAACGCTGTGGAATTCTACGAGTTCATCAGCAGCGAGGAGGTCTCGTTCAGCGAAAAAGGCGGCGCCGAAGAGAAGGCGCTTGAGAACTTGCGTTATGTCGCATTCGGTCTGGGCAACAACACCTATGAACACTACAACTCTATGGTTCGCAACCTCGTCAAGTTCCTCGATCGTCTGGGAGCGAAGCGTGTTGGTGAGCCAGGTGAGGGCGACGACGGTGCTGGTACCATGGAAGAGGACTTTTTGGCCTGGAAGGAGCCCATGTGGGCAGCCCTGACCGATTCGATGAACCTTGAGGAGCGTGAGGCGGTTTACGAGCCTGTCTTCGAGGTCACTGAGAAGCCTGAGTTGGATGCCGACGATGACACTGTCTACCTTGGCGAGCCGAACAAGAACCATCTCGAGGGCACTTCCAAGGGTCCCTACAACGCACACAACCCGTACATCGCACCCATCTCCGAGTCCAAGGAGCTTTTCAACGACAAGACTCGCAACTGTCTACACATGGAAGTCGACATCTCTGGCTCGAACCTTTCGTACACCACTGGAGATCACATTGCTGTCTGGCCGACGAACGCTGGTAAGGAGGTTGACAGATTTCTCAAGGTCATGAACCTCGACAGCAAGAGGAACACTGTCATCGCTGTCAAGGGTCTCGATGCTACCGCCAAGGTTCCATTCCCTTCGCCTACCACCTACGACGCTGCCGTTCGCTTCCACATGGAGATCTGCGCACCTCTTTCCCGTCAGTTCATTGGCAGCTTGGCGCAATTCTCCCCCAACGAACAGATCAAGGCTGAGATGCAGAAGATTGGTGGCGACAAGGACTACTTCCACGCCAAGGTCGCCAGCAAGCACTACAATATTGCTCAATTCCTCGAGGCTTACTCCGAAGGCAACTCTTGGGATAACATCCCCTTCTCGATCTTCATCGAAGGCCTGCACAAGATCCAACCTCGCTACTACTCCATCTCGTCCTCCTCTCTCGTCCAGCCCAAGAAGATCTCCATCACAGCCGTCGTCGAGTCCGTCGAAGTCCCTGGTGCACCTCACGTAGTCAAGGGTGTCACAACCAACTACCTCCTCGCCCTGAAGCAGAAGCAGCACGGTGACTCGAACCCCGACCCTCACGGCCTCGACTACGCCATCACCGGACCGCGCAACAAGTATGACGGCATCCACATCCCTGTCCACGTCCGCCACTCGAACTTCAAGCTCCCCTCCGACCCTTCGAAGCCGATCATCATGGTCGGCCCCGGTACCGGTGTCGCACCCTTCAGAGGCTTCATCCAGGAGCGCGCTCAGATGGCCCGCAACGGCGAGATCGTCGGCAAGACCATCCTGTTCTTCGGCTGCAGGAAGCAAGAAGAGGACTTCATCTACGAGAAAGAATGGGAGGTAAGTTCCTGTCGCCTAGTTCAACAATCCCAATCAAACACGTCCACAGTAATGCTAACACTGCCTTCTCTCAGGAATACAAATCCGCCCTCGGCGACTCCCTCGAAGTCGTCACCGCCTTCTCCCGCGCCGGCGCCCAGAAGGTCTACGTCCAACACCGCCTGCGCGAGCGCGCCGCCGAAATCAACGACCTCCTGCAGCAAAAGGCGTACTTTTACGTCTGCGGCGACGCGGCCAACATGGCGCGCGAGGTCAACGAGATCCTCTCCCAGATCATCTCCGAGCACAGGGGTGTGGATAAGAAGAAGGCGGAGGACCTTGTTAAGAGTATGAGGAGCGCCAATCAGTACCAGGAGGATGTTTGGTCATAGAATAGCTTGGTGATGATAAGGGGAAGGAAGAGGTGGTGGTTAAAGGCATATGATGATAAATGAATGGAGGATGCATAAAAAGAAAGGAAAATACAAAGATTGGTTGTATATATGAGAAAGAGGGGATGAAGACTAGATTTTTTTCTCATGTTATGAAGATCTCGATCTGATAGATGGATGGCTTCGGATGTTCTTCTTCTTTCCCTTGTTGTTACAGCTGCTTTTCTTTTTCGCATTGGATTCATTTCCCGGCTCGTCGCTGTTATCGCGGGAATGACTTTGATTTATGACTTTAACTTGCGAGGTGCGTGCGTACGTACACGAGTGTTTAGAGAGCTCTGGCGGAGTTGTTCTGCGTGGATTTTTGTTTCCTGCATGTTCCCTATCGGAAGGATGGACGAGTCGGCTAGACTGGTGGTGTTTGTTGATATCCAAAAGAACAAGATATTTACAAAATAACTGCTCTTTGCGATGACTGTCTTTCTCTCGTATTTTTTCTCCTCATTCCTACTAGCTCTCTCATCCTCATCGTTGGTTTCTGTTTCTTGAAATAGCGAAGTGGATGAGTGCGATCGATCATACATTGTTGGGCTCGGCACGCAGAATCAAGGTGCGATGTGAGTTTTGTCAAATCGGCAGAATGTTGTACCTAATTCCACTGGAAATCGACAATTTTGATTGGAAGTGGTCTCTTGCCACTTTCTTGATGTCTGGCTATAGACAAGTGCTACACAATATGCAAGTATCTGCAGTTGTCTAGTCGTGAATGGACATCGGTATTTTGATGATCTTACGTTTTGGGGTTGGTAGGGTTAAGGTCATATTTTTAAGCGACGGTCATGAATGAGACCCATGTTGACTTTGCATGTTGATGCGCATTCGCACGATCATGTACACAATGTACGTTTTCCAATACGTAGTGTTATACATTGCTTTCTGGAACAACTTGTGGTTGTACCGACAGAAGGTTCGAAGACGAGGTCTCCGACAGATTCTCTGCTCCAGCCGAACATCTCCGCCGAGTGTTGCGAAAGTGGGTTCCTTGTCGTTTTTCCCTGTTGTCTCAGCAAGAATGGAGTGATCATGCAAGTATCCGTTCGTTGCATTTCTAGTATGTAGCAGTCGTCTGTGCTTCGTTTGTGATAATGATGAGTGGGCATCAGCGCTGCTCTTTTGAGGTCGAGGTGATTTTGCTTCGAGCGAAGCGTTTTCTTGGGAATTGCATCATGCATGCAGGCGAGAAATGTGAGCGATCATTTTTGCTGATCCGTTTTCTTTGGAGGATCCCGGCTGTATTGTTTGGTGTTTTGATGCTTTGCTTGCTTGCTTGGTGTGTTTCAGGGTGCTGCGGTTTCCGGATGGTTGGGACGTGGTGGACGCCAGGGACTGGGAGGTCTCTAGTTGAGTATGTATGTTACTACTGTATCTGAAGATGATTTCTCCGATCGTGGAGCAAGATGAACCTTCGAGATGCGGACTCAGCTCGAGTACATGCATCATGTATTTATAGACTTGAGAGACTGGTCTGGTTGTTGCTCATCTTCTTACAATTTCTATCTCCCTTTCGCCAATACGATATGTGGAGCTTCATGTGAACAGACGCCAGACTCAGATCAGTATCAGTCGATATCGATGTTTTGCTGCCCGTGTACTTACATACTGTACACATGTGATCTGCTTTCGTTTGCGTGCCCTCATGTAAGGCAAAGCACCTGCCCGCGCCTACGCGGGACAAGGCTGTCGTGAAAGGCGAGCGGATGCAAGAACTTCGATTCCCCCCATCCCTAGACTAGACTCGATACACACTGTAAGTGATCCCACCACCCATGACTCGGCGAGTTGACAGCCGGGATGCGAGATGCCCTGTTTGATAGACATGGGGGGCTGGCGGTTCCGAAATCCGGGTACCGAGATGGCGTGAGTGTTGAGGTGTGAGGATTTAGTTTGCAGGTTTGCAGGCTTGCACCCTACCCTATTTTGGAAGGTCCCTTGGTCTATACCGGAGTTTCGCATGCTTCAGAGTCTGTTTGTGTCTTTTGCCCAGTCTAGTCAAGATATAGACTCGTATCGATCGAGTCCTCACGGAAACGAAGACTCGTCCTCAGTGGCACATCACTCTTGCCCCGTTTGCAACACGCAACCAACGATGGCATACTTGTCCAAGAGCAGTGGTGGCCGGACGGATAGTCACCTGCAGGTGAATGTTCCAGAAGGCGACTGGGGAGAACAGAAGTACACTTCTTTGGTATGACAGCTATGGATGTTGCACGGCGTTGTTGGGGAGGCTTTTGTGCCGGATGATGGCTGGGTTGACTGGACTCGTTTTGCTCGTTTGCAAGGGGACGCGGAGCTTGCGGGCTAAAGTTGCCGGACGGCGCATTTCATGCAGAATCTTTGGGCCGGGTCGGTCGAGTGGCTTTAGCGAAGGGTTTCCGACTGACTACCGTACACGTACATTACATGTACATTGCTTTACTGGGGGGATGGTGGACATTGAAGTGCATGCCCAGTGAAGGATGAGAAAGGGGGATGGTATTGTCATGCTGCTTGCGCAGACACGATGGTTTGGAGCGTCCAAAGTCCAACGACGAAGCTGTGCGAAAGCATCGAGTCACCTGAACAGGGTGGGACTGACGAGATGGATGTCACCCGGATGCTGGATCCCTTGATGTGTCCAGGTGCGTGGAATCGCGGCTTCACACTCGGCAGAGTCTTCAGGCTCATACTGTAACGCAGCTCTTGACCGGGTCGCAGCTTGACATGCAGGTACGAAGACGGACTGGGCGTCTGAAGACTGCAGCGTGCAGAGAGAGCCCGTCGACGTTCGCTCACCATGCAGGTATTTGCTCACTGTTTGAATGGTACCGGTATCGTTATTGGTATACCTGCTGCTACGTACTTCCAAGGTTGACTACTGCACGGCAGGCTACGAGCCGAATCCTTAATCCTGCACACTAAATCTGTCTTCCTCTTCCCCAGACCCAGCAGTCCAACCCAGCAATCTAACGTCGTTGCATACTGTATACTGTATGTATGCACGTAGATATTTTAGCTCTACCTTAGTTGTTTGGGGATAGCTGACAAGTGCTGCGAAGACGGTTGAGCCGTGCCGTTTGTGACAGCTCACATTCATGTGACGCTCAAACTCATATTCGCGCTCATGCTCTTTCCTAACGCTCTCACTCAGATTCGCACTCATACCTTACTCAAAAGCCACACTGCCACGGCGAGTTGAGAGGATGAGATGTGGCCTCAGTCGAAGGTCTGGTGGCAGCATTGGACTCGCTTACATGGAACTCTGCTCACTTCCAAAGCAGTCGATGGCGTTTGTGGCGGGTCACGCCTGTGACACATGAACGGGAAGTTTGCATAACCATCGGGCTGCAGTGTCGACAAAGGACGGCGCGGCTTGCATGGGCCTGATGATGACAATCGTCTGTGGGCCCAGGGCAATGCATCTGTGACCGGGTGACATGCAGGGGTCGAGGGCAATGCGATGCGAATGTACCTATGTGAGTAGACAAAACCCACTACCTCGCCAGCCTCGAGGACGGGAGGGCTTGAATTCCTACAGTACAGTACCTTACCATTTACTCACAGCACTCATACAGTACGCTCTTGTTGTTGTGCGTACTGTAGCTGCTGCATCTATCTATTCCTCGCCGCATCGCTATTGCTCTCCTCCCCAACCACCACCAGCCTATCGATAATCTTGCGCCTTCTGGTAGAACGAGTCTGATCTTGCCAAAAAGACGTGGAGGAAAAGCCCGAACTCAAGGCGTTGCAATCGCTACTGCTCAAGCAAAAGGTGCGTTCTTCCGTCAGCGAGCCTTCAGTTTGTTCTTTCCCTCGAGTACACCAACGGATTCGGCTCGGCTTCTGGCTTCCTCCTACCTCACCTCTACGCTCGCGCTCTCACCTTCTTTCTCACTACATTATCTTCCTCCTCCCTCCCTCTTCCTTCTTCTCACCTCCAACTCATACAATCAACCCACACCACAGCACCATCTGCTTTCTTCATTCCCTTGCATTGACCGTCGGCTCTCTCATTAGCATCCAGTCCTCGCGCCAGATCACTCTTGTCACTCATTCTGCACCGACACCGCTTCCCGGACCCGAATCTCCAGCAAGCAATCAGCCTTATTCGTCCGGCTTTGTGCAGGTTTGTCTCCCAGACCCATCGTGTCTCCAGCTCTCCCGAAAGAACACGACTCTTGCAACTCTTATATACAGCTCACCGTTGATCACTTGGCTGACTTTGACATGCACAGACTTCCCATCTCTCCAACGCACACAGCACTCGACTTACCTCATTCCAACAGCCAGCATCAACGGTAAGCCAACCTTCCCATAGTCTGAAGATACCAGAGCCTGCATGCCATGGCCGTCACATGAGCGTGTTGATCTCAACAAGACACGGACAAGCTCTTGACATAAGCACATCTCAGTCGTTGTCCATGTTGCTGATCACTTCACCACAGATGTCGACCATGGCCGACCATAACAACCAACGCCAGAATGGGTATGCTCGTGCCAACAAAGGCTACGGCAACGCCAACATGGGCTACGGCAACCAGTACGGCGGACGTGGCCAGGGCAGAGGAGCATACGGCATGCACCACAACCCGTCTGACATGTCCGCTCTTGCTCATAGCTTCCAAGGCATGAACATCACCAGCCAACACAACCCGGCTGACATGTCCGCTCTTGCTCATAGCTTCCAAGGCATGAACATAACCAGCCAACCCTTCGCGGCTCAGAACAAGAATCCCATGATGCCCACCACCGGAGGCCAGTTTGGCGGCATGCCTGTTGCCGCAACCATGCCGTACGGAGCAACTGGACAGTACATGTACCCAAACGCCTACGGACCTGCCACCACTCATTCTCCGGGAATGTACACGCCTCATGCTTCCCAGTACGTGCAGCCGATGAACTACCAGGGCTACCAGCAGCACGACAATAGCCCGATGTCGCACAATTGGACTCCCACCACTGCTGGAGCCACAGGCGACGTGCCGACACTCATCACGCCTCGTCGTGACTCCATCTCGTCCAACGAGAATGACCAACCGGCCACCCCGTCTTACGCCGGCTACCCTGGCTTCGTTCACGGCAATGTTGCGATCAATCGCTCGCCCAGCGGTGTCTTCACTCACAGCACACCGTCTCCGACTTCCATGGTCGGCCCGTATGGCATGACCGCACCGAAGCAGCTGGAGCAGGCTGATGTCTCACCTCGCCTCAAGCTCCTCATGGCTCAAGAGCCTGCCATCCCGCGCGCCATCCCTGCTCCGTCGTCTCCGCTCAAGCCGCTTGATCGAGCCCTCGAGAACCAGCGAGGCGAGACCAACGTCTACATCCGTGGCCTGCTCCCCGAGACTACTGACGAGAACCTTGAGGCATGGGGTTCTCGCTTCGGCGACATCAAGAGCTCGAAGTCCATCATCGACTTGAACACTGGTCTTTGCAAAGGGTATGCCTGACACCTGGGACCTCACACAACATCGATGGTGCTAACACTGCTTCAGCTTTGGCTTCGTCAAGTACCACAACTACGAAGACGCCGAGAACTGCATTCGCGGCTTCCACTACCTTGGCTACGAAGTCAGCTTCGCAAGGGTGAGTGTCGCTTGTCTCTCTGTCAAGGACCATCCCGCTGACCCATGATCCAGGAATCCTTCTACTCGAAGCTCAAGACGTTTGCGGACGAACAGAACACCAACCTCTACGTCTCAAATCTGCCGAAGAAAATGAACGAGAAAGAACTTGGAAACCTCTTTGCTCCACACAAGGTCTGCTCTGCTCGCATCCTTCGTGACCGACAGGGTCATGGACGCGGTGTTGGGTTTGCTCGGTGAGTCCATGCCATTGACCCGTTGATTGACGGATGCATGCTGACGTCCCTTCTAGCTTCGAGAACCGTGAGGCTTGTGAAGAAGTCATCAGAACCTTCAACAATCACACCATCAAGACCGCCACCGAGGAGCTCCAGGTTCAAATCCGCTACGCCGACACCTCTGAGCAAAAGTCCCTCAAGCAGCAGACCCAGGCCGCTCGCCAGTTCCGCTCTGCCGAGTATGAGTACGCCACTCAGGCCTGGCGTCAAGGCCGACTGCCGTACGCCGGCACCACGCTCAACGACACTGCTCAGAGCACCAACGGCAACGAGTTCGAGCAGTATCTCGGCAACGGCGCCGCTGTGCCTTTCCAAAACCAGCGCTGGGCTCAGTCCGCCATCCGCCATGCTCCTGGCCGCAGCCCACTGGGTGCTGTGCCGTACACCAACAATGCGCACACACCGGTCGCCCAAGCCAACGTCGCTTCAAGCAAGGAGGGCCAGATGAGTTCTGGAGACGAGGCTGTCGTCGAAACCAAGCCGGCGTGCACATCACCTGCCACCGCCCTCGCCAATAGCCCTGTCGCATCTGCTGCAGCTCCGGAGCAGGAGTAGACAACACCTTCTCACGTTCGAACATCACCGTCGACCGACCGCGAACCATTGATATCCCCTACCGCCCATTCTGCCAGCGCGAGGACTGACTGTATATCACCACGACTACACGACGACAAGAGATACATGAGCTTACGACCTTGTGAGCCCGACAAGCAGCACATAAAAGACAGCGGCACTCACTTGTTCTCGACGACGCTTGCATAGCATCTACACTTGCATCACCAAACGTGACAGCCTTTGTCATACACGAGCATCTGTCCGCCATCATCATCGAGTATCATGTGCCGATCTGTCCATCCTGGGCTCGATCGAGGACACCATTTCTGCTTTTTTCTTTGCTTGCTTCTCTCACACGTATCCTCGAATTATGCGAGGTGTTGGTGCCTTTTGCCAGCCCCTCGGTCCTCATCGCGCAGCTTTGCATGTACTTTGATTGTTCTTTAGACATGTGCTCTCGCGAGCTTGGAGGGCGATGACACCGATCGGGTGGTTCTAATGGTAATTCGGTACGACTGTTGTCTGTTTGTCTGTTTAATCCAAGGAAACATGAACTAGACAGAAAGCAGATACAATTCCTTGAATGAAGCATTCTGCCTTTGCCTTGCCTTCGCTCTGGTCATGATTTTGATTGTGTGACATATGTGTTCTTGTTCGGAGGTTTGTGCGACGTTCTTCATTTGGTGTACTGTGACTGTATCCACGGTCCCTTGGTCGGAGCTAGATTCCGTGATGATCGCACTAGTCGAAGGGGAAGGAGTTGGACGCGTCCACCATCCGGGCTCATGTACGTACTTCCGAACCTCAATGCCGAAGATGGTGTTGTTTTCTAGTGGTGTGAAACATTAAACATTATCACTTGTACTGCACTCGCTGTTATTCTTACATGTTCTTTCGGGGCTATCGTGGCCCGGGAATGCTTGTTTAGAAAGAATCCCTTACGAGAGCCACTTGTGTACATTGCTGTGGGCGTTTCTCAAACTGGTCGCCATCCAGAGTCATGATGTCTTCTATCTTCTACTCCAGCACAAATTATTAATACTAGAGCCAAAATCATGCTGCATTACTCGACTCTCCTAGTGCAATTCCACGTAAGTTAGGAGAGGCATCGTTGCCTAGGTACAAACGCACCAGGCACACAGCGGCTGGGCGCGGACACTGAGTTTCTGTAGCGGACCGTTTGACCCTACAGCTTTGACAGACTTGAGAGAGGGTTTTGATTTGTGTTGGTGGCTGCGGCATGGCAGGCGAGGTGTAGAGTCGACGGAGTCCAGCATGCATACATGACGTTTCCTGTTCCTGAAGACAGCAGAGGCATAAGCCAAATGTCATATGCGTCTCGTCGCGCGAACTAGGAGTACGGCGTCTGCAGGCACATGCGCGGCTGAAGAAGAAGAAGTTAGGAAGCACCAATAGTCACCCAGCAAAGGGGATAGTGTGTGCCGATCGCCCGCGCCAGCGACCGTTAGCATTTGCCAGTATCTGTTACCCTGTCTTGATGCCAAGATCACAGGGTAGCGCATGTCGTCCTGTGTCTCGATTGCTATGCGACCACATCCGAACACGGTCCTCACTTACACACCAATACTATCCCGCGAACCTCAGTCTATCTCTGTTCTGACCTAACCACTGTTCCATTGTTCCGCTCTATCACTTACCCTCGCCGCCCGACCGACATCGACTGTGCCGCCATGCGCTCCTACGATTGACTACCATGCCCGCGCCTGGCTGCGACGTTGTGATACTACAATGGGTATGTCTTGCAACAGCCCGCTCGTACTGAGCGGTGACAGAGCCCATGGAAAATCCAGAGCTGGCGGACACTACAATGCATGAACTAGCCGGCATTTCACTAATATGCTTACTATCCAGTCCTACCCATTGCGCCGCGAGAGCTGTCTTCGGACGGCCGCGGCCACGCGACCTCACCGTCCATCCACCCCGATCTCACAGGCACCAGTCCACCGCCCGAGCCTCTTCTCATAGCCCCGAACACCGCACCTTTCCCACCTCCAGCCTCACGCGATCCATCTCTCACACGCGGCCGCGCTCTAAGCGCCGCGGGCACACGAAATGCCTCACCACGTGGTGTCACGCCCGCCGCGCAGTCGAGACCAAAACAAAGCCTGGACATAGAAAGGAAGCCTTCGGTCTCATATGGCCACCACCGTAACACGAGCATCGTCCATGGAGTGCAGCATTCGAGAAATACTAGCAACCTCAGCAATTCCACAAGCGTCAGCCCACTCAGCCCGCAGAAGATCTTGACCACAAATGGAGGCAATGGTGAACACCCTGTAATGGCGACTTCGAACATACTCAAGAAGAGCCCTTCATTGTCAACGCTACACTCGGGCAGCGGACTTTCTCCACTTCCACCAAACCGCAGTTTCGAGACGACAGGACTTAGAAGACCAGAGCGAATGCACAGTGGGAGGGTGAAGAGGCCGAGCGAACACAAACGGACACAATCTCGCCAGCAGAGTCAACAGGAACCCAAGACGGTGGGAGAGTATGCGCTACATCACCTCTTTACATCCTTCATTGCGGAGGCAGATGAAAGGATCGAACGATGCATGGCACGCCCTGGCGAGGCGGAGCCACGACTGGAAGATGTTTGCGGTCCGCGCGCCGATCCCAACTTTGATCAATTGATCTCTTCTCTTGGCCACATAAACCGACATCGACCCAAGTACGTTATTGATTCAGTCATATTATGGCACAAACGGAAAAGCGATTTGGCAAAGGCCATCCGAGCAGAGAAGGAAAACAACCGGAATTCCAACATCACCACGCAGAGGCATATCAACCAGAATGGAAGCGGCTCGGTGACGACTTCATCTCCCGGAGGACAAGACCCCCAGTTACTGGAGTACGATATAGCAGCTGCGGAGAGAAGGTCTGGAATCTCGGTCTACATCTTGTGTCGAGCCCTTATAGAAATTCTCGGACAAACGACTCTTACTGCTATCAGTTCGGACCACAGTGGTAATACTGCTGAAAAACTGGAGGCTGTCATCTACGATCATCTGGTGGGCCAGGAACCCGAACAGTTGCAAAGGAGTCCCCTGAAGCACGCAAACTGGGTCATAAGAGGACAGTTGCTGGGTGTCATGAGCGGCCTCAGGTTCGAAGAGGTATCCGGTCGCTTCATCCAGGATCTTGGATTTGCGCAGAACACTCTGTCAATGAAGGGAGTCGTCGAGCCGAGACTGGCTGCCAAGACTGCACTCCTGGTGCAGAGCATGCAGTGGCTAAAGTTCAGAGTTACATCTGAAGCAGCCTGGAACCATTCGTGTGACACGATGCAAACGCTGGCCAAATTCTTCGCCGAAGTGCACGGCCGTCAGATGAAGTATGCATACGCGCAGCTGTTTGAGCGGCTCATGCTTCCATTGGCGGCGACGGGAACCTCTTCCAACTTCAGTGCCCAGAAATGGAAAAATGTACTGGCACTGGTCCGACCGAAAGTGTCTCAAATGCTGTCCAAAGCAGACCACTGGCCATACGTCTACCCTCTTCAGGCTGTGCTACTCTGCGTTTCCCCGGCGGACGTTTTTGCAACCCACTGGATGTCAATTGCTACTTCATTCCAGCCGAACAGGAGAGATCGTGCTGGTCGGTCACACTATTTGAAGGCAATGTGCCGGCTCGTGTGGCGGTATCTATACAGGTTGTCCGACTCCCCAAACGCAGTCGCAAGAAAGCTGGAGGAGATTGTCAAACTCGTCTTTCAGGCAAAGCGGGTCCTGATCTCGACTGATCCTGCGATTGCGGATCCGTTGATCCAGCTGATTCGCATCATTGGATTCAAACACCAGGATATATGCTTCAGAACCATCATTTTCCCGCTGATGAACTCGGAGCTTTTCACGACACCGGATAGTCAACTCAAGATCGAGAGCCTGGACCCCGAGAAGACAGTCATCGCCATCCGTGCATTCCTGGCTGTCATGTCGGACCTCGAGAAAGACGAGCCGCCTCCTTTCCCTGTTGGCTTCGAGTGTGATTCGCTCCTGGACCCGATATCACGTGCACCTATCACCCATCGACGTACTCGATCGCAAGGGTTCGCCGTTTCCGCTGGTCGGACTGAGAGGCTTTCGAGGCCTGTAATGACTAATAATTTGAACGACGTCACGAAAGACTACTACAACAAATTCTGCAAGATCCTGGGTCAATTGACCATCATTTGCGACAATACGTTTGGCGGCCAGGCTGTGCTGGACGAAAAGTTTTCCTCTCACACACCGAAGACTCCCATGGCTGAAGCTTTTAACTTCAACCGGAGAGACGAATTGATGAATCCTACGGACGTAAGACAGCACTACTACGATTTGCTCCACGTCGCTGTCGAGGCACTGCCGAGATGCCTGTCACCGCATTTACCCATCAACTCCCTGGTGAATCTCCTATGCACGGGAACAGCACATGTACAAGCCCATATAGCAACTTCGTCGGCACAAGCGCTCAAGTCTATCGCTCGCCAGTCGCATGCGCAGCAGGTCACTATAGGTTTTGCAAGATTCATTTTCAACTTCGACGACCGCTATGCCACGGTGTCAGACGGTGGTCTGCTGGGCCCAGGTCATATTGAGACCACTCTGGAGCTTTATGTTGAACTACTCCAGATCTGGATTGATGAGATACAGCAAAGAACCCGCAAGGCCGCCGCAGAACCACACGACGAAGACGATTCGACTGTCCGTTCGCTGCCCTTGGATTTGTCTGGTGTTCTTGCACACGTCGACGAAGTGGAGTCTCACGGGCTTTTCTTCTTGTGTTCACCCTCCAGAGCTGTACGCGCAATCGCGGTCAACGTGCTACGTCTCATTACCAAGTTCGATACCGCCCTCGGCAAACCGTCAACCCGCATCATAAGCATCCTGGAAGGTAGCTCACAGCAAGTCATCGACGTCAACGATGCCGGACTTTCACTGGCCGAACGCTCACGCCTTCAAAAAGGGCTTCGTAAGAACAGCGCCAACAACACGCTGGTAGAATTGTGCAGCAGTGACATTCCTCACGACTCGAATCTATGGTTCAAGGTGTTCCCCAATCTCGTCCGCTTGAGCTCCGAGATCTGCCTCCATGCGGTAGCCTTGACACGCGAGATTGTATGTATGCGACTTTCTCACAGTCACAACACTATCGCTGCGATCGCCGAAGGCAACGGCCCAAAGCCGGCTCAATTTGAGTCGAGCTTTATGGTCAGTAGACTGAACCTTGCGCCAAAGATCAGTACTTCGTCACCAGACATCATCATCGAGCAGTGGAAGCTGCATCTTGTATTCGCATGCACCACCCTCACAAACGTTGGCAGTACTACCCACCTTGCTGCGCCACACTCAAGTTCAGTCTCTTTGCACACCCGCAAGAGCTCGAAGTCGTCTACCAGTAGCAGCAGCCATGAGAAAATACACACGGCCTCCGACTTGTTCCAGAAAGTACAAAAGATGCTATCGGTTCCAAACGCAGCTGTCAGGAACGCAGCAGTTGTAGGCCTCGGTGCCACAAACGCGACTCTATTCAACACCTTGCTACAGTCCTTGCAGGACCTGGTGCGCGAATGTGGTCAAGACGCGAAAGAGCGTATCGCTTCTCATCAGCGAAGCCTGAGCAGTCCGCGAAGAAGTCGCCGCACGGACTTCCTCAGACTTGAGCTCACACATCTGCTCAGTCACACGTGCCATCTACTCAAGCATCCCGCAATCAGTGGCGACGAGTACGTGCTCGAGTACATGACCGACTATTCAAAGCATCTCCGTCTCTTCCTTAGCGACTCCGAGATCCAGGGTCAATTGGAGTATCAGAAGCTCAGAACTTACTACTGCATCCTCACAGACGGGTTGTACGACTGCACCAAGGACTTCAAGGATTCGTCCCGCTGGATGTCCTTCCAAGCAAGACAGGCAACGTTCGCCCTGATGGAGAATTGGTGTGGGTTCTCGCCCAATGAAAGTCACTTGCGCGCCCATGAGAACCATGTTGCGAGGTCCATGCTGGATCGTGAACATGATCTTCGAAGTCGAGGCATCATCAATTCAGCAATCGAGAAAGAAAGGAACGAGTTGCAGACAGCCGCGCTCAGTGCCATGGCCGCGCTTTGCGCTGGCCCACTGAACTTCGTCGCCGATCACAAAGTATTGATGTCTTTCGACATCAAGCGACTGTTGCTTTGGCTGAACTCCATCTTTGAGACGCCAAGTGACCGCACCCATGCTATTGGGCGGAAGGCGCTGCAGAATCTCATAGTCAACAACCCGGAGCACGCATATCTTGTCGCACAAACATTGCGAATGTGTTACATTGCGCGTCTACCAAAGGCACTGACAAGCTATTTCGAGGTGGTCACGAAGGTCCTTACTGAACACACCCACGTGCACATGCCATTCTGGAAAGTACTGTGTGCCGGCCTGTATACGCTTGGTAACGAAGACAGCCAGATACGCATGAAGTCCGCTCGCCTGTTGCGCACACTTGAAGAGCGCCAAGGCAAGACTTCGAAGTTGCAAGACCTCGACATCAGCGTCTCGGACAAGACAACGGCAGTGTACAAGCTCGCTCAATTCGAGGTCTCTTGCCGCTTGGCCAAACAGCACCCAGAGCTTGCGTTTCACGTCTTCTCAGAGTTCTCCGCATATTTCAATGAGCTGCAGCCGGATCACCAACGTAACATGGTGTCTGGTATGCTGCCATGGATTCAGACGATTGAGCTTCAGCTTGATCCCAGTGGCGGCCCAACGGCTACGTCCTATATGCTGCTCGTGAACCTCTTCGAGATCACCGTAAAGAGTCGCATTACCTTGCACAATGAGATTCAAGCATTGTGGCAGGCACTGGCGACAGGTCCGTACGCTGGCAACGTGCAATTGGTGCTCGACTTCATCATCGATGTCTGCCTCGATCGCAAGGAGCAGAACTTCGTCATTTACGCCAAGCAGATCGTTGTCTTCCTCTCTGGCACAGTGGCAGGCGCAAAAGTTGTGGAGTACCTGCTTCTTCAGATCTGCCCTAAGAGCATGGTTGCTGAGCGCAGAGACCCGATTGTAGCTCCCGCTGACACTACCGGACTGCCGTACATAGCCGACTTGGCTGTGGTGTTGCCCAGTGGCGCCAAACAAAGCGGCCTTTCGCTTGGTCAGCTCAGCATGATCCTGCTCGTTGACTTGATTGTATCGCCCGACAAGCTGCCAATGGACAAGCTTGCGACACTCCTGCAAGTCATCCTCGTGCAGTGGGATCAGTACATCGCCATTGTACAGGACCAGGCTCGGGAACTGCTGGTCCACCTCATACATGAACTTGTCATATCGCAGATCGAGCCTGGAAGCACAGATCCGGACAAGGAGTCGATCGAGGAGTTTATCGAGTCTATCCGACAACATGACCCGAAAATTGCTTGGGGCTATGGCGACAGTGAGGTGAAAGCCGGCGAGGAAGACAGCCGTGCAGTTTCCCAGCCGATGGGTTTTGTTGTGGACGAGGCTGTCAAGATCTTCTCAATCACACACCCTACGATTCGGGAAGAATGGGGCAAGGTTACCATGGCATGGGCTACCTCATGCGCTGTACGTCACGTGGCTTGCAGGTCGTTCCAGGTGTTCCGGTGCATCTCGACAACTCTCGATCAACAAATGTTGGCCGACATGCTGGCACGCTTGTCGAATACGATCGCAGACGATGAGAACCATGACTATCTCATCTTCTCTCTCGAGATCCTGACTACACTGCGAAGCATAATCGATGCACTGGATCCTCTCGATTTGCTTCAGTACCCGCAACTGTTCTGGACAACTTGTGCTTGCCTGGACACCATATTCGAGCGTGAATTCCAGGAGGGTCTGAGCATGCTGAATCACTTGCTGACCAAGATGGATCTGAGCGATCCTGCCGTTCTCAAGATCTTGAAAGACAATCAACCAGCGAAGTGGGAAGGCAGTTTCCAAGGTCTTCATGCATTGATGTATAAGGGAGTACGGTCTAGCAATTCAATGTCCCGCACGCTGGCTGTTATGGAGCGTCTGATCAAGCTGCCTTCCGGCGAATTGGTCGGAAGTGAAGAACGACTACTTTTCACCACACTGGCGAACCTGCCGCGGTTCTTGCACTCCTTCGACCATCCTGGCGAAGACTCAGACCACATCAGCGCTGCTGAGACATTGGCATGGTCGGCCGAAAGCCAGAACTACATTGGGCTGGCCAAGGCGCTTCAAGGCTTCGCGAGATACCAATATCGAACCGAAGGTGACTTCTTGGCTCACGTGGTTTCCGCCATCCGCACTGCATTCTTCCCTACCTGGGAGTTCCAAAGCTTGGTCTTCATGCTGGCCATGGTAAATAACCAGTGCTCATGGTTCAAGGTCAAGACAATGCAGGTGCTCTGTGTGGTCATACCCGACGTTGACATGCGCAAGCCTGAGATTGCTTCTCAAGGACCTGATCTCATCTCACCGCTGCTGCGCTTGTTGCAGACCGAGCATTGTCAGCAGGCACTGGACGTGCTGGACAATGTGATCGACATGGCTGGCACACCAATGGACAACAAACATCTGCGCATGAGCATGGCAGGCTCGCACTCCACTCGAGCGACAAGGAAAGAATACGATCGGACCAAGAGCTTGTACGGCATCCCGGAAGAGTCGGGCTGGTCGATCCCTATGCCTGCCATTCACTCAGCGCAAACGCGGAACAACGTACATGCCGTTTTCTACACCCTCGCATACGCCGGCAGCGTCAACGGAACACAAGAAGCCACCGATGCGGCTGAGATTGAATTCCACAAGGACGACTACCAATACGATTCATTCTCTTCCGATCGAACATTCTCCGACAAGGCCTTCTCGGACAGGACTGCGACCATGACAACCGACGATACGCGCATCAACAGCAACATGGGCGAGCTTGCAATGAAACTCGACAGCCTGGACGACTTCTTCGACGATGATGAAGTGTCAGGTAGCGACACCATGGTGGATTCCAACGGCAGGCGCAGATATCCGAGCGCCCTAATCGAAGAGCGCGAGAATCTGTATGACCAAGAAGCGCTGCCGATCTTGCACCATTCGCTCCAGCGAAACATCAGCGTCAACTCGTTTCAGAAGAGTTTTGTCGAACCACGCTACCAGGCCACTAGTCCCGCCATCATGAACCCAGGTGCTCTTGCCCAGCACTCAGCCCGCCCGCGCGTCCACAACCGCTCCATAACCTCCCCAGCCATACCTCTGAACAACACAACGCCAACGCGCTTAGACCAAGATTTCCGCTCCGGCGACGAGGCGGGCGACGAGCCATACTCAGACGACGAGGTCCCTATCAGTCGCGCGCAGACTGCCGAGGACATGCGAGGCATGAACGCGCCGAATCACGCCACAAAGCAAGGTGGGAGTGGCGCCGCCGGTGGAGGCGTCAAGACCGGTTGGCGCAATGGCTTGAGGAGACTTACTAGCAACTCCGGCAACAAAGAGGCGCGTGATATGTTGAAGGGTCAGATGACGAGTGCCGGTAATCCTCTGGCTAAAAGTCCAAAAGTGCCGAGGGTGCCAGCTGCTTGGCTTACTCCGGCAAGTGCGGAGCCTTGAGATGGAAAGCAAAGTGAAGTAATGGGATGAGAAATGAGGACGCTTGTACTTCTCTGGGATTAGGAGCAGGAAAAGCTGTGCTTTAACTTGAAGTTGGCGCAAACAAGTGAAGAAGGATTGGCGTTTTTATTTCCGGAAAAGGCGAAAAAGGGGCTTGATTACTGTCACGATGGAGAGAGCGGCGTGTGTGTAACTATATCTCATCGATACCCCAAAGGCAAAAATCTATCTGTTTCTCCTGAGACACAAAGCGAGCAAGCTGTCCCATTCCTCTGGCTGGAAAGGGAGTCCGATTCGTATCTGTCCCATTCATTCCTTGCATTCGAGGCCAAGAACTTACTTACCATGCAAGCCTCCAACAAGCTCCGCCGATTCCTCTTGTCATCCAAAAGCCTCGACGACACCAACCAATGTCCCACCACTACACCACGAAAGCCCTAGGTCGGGCCTGGGCGCCTTCCCCAACCCACTCACCGCGACGAGTATCCTCTGAAGGCCGTTTCGGCCCTTGGCCCTCGAACCGCAACAACAACAACAACAACAACAACACGCCTCGCCCGCGCCAACAGACCCAAGAGCCTTGGCACCAATCCCTCCGCATCCTCCGCGGCCGCCCTCTAGAACGCCTAGCAGTCCTCCTCGCCCTCTTACTCTTCGCCGCTTTCCTGGCCTACCAGTGGCACCGCGACGCTTTCCACTTCCGCTTCGTCGACTCCGCCGCGCACCATGTATGGACCTGGACGCAATCGATACACAGAATCAGACTCGGAGGCTCTCTACTACCCACTTGGGCCCGCGTGGACTGGCGCGAGTTCGCGTACGTTTCGTACGCCACGTCGCCGGACCATGTTTGCAATTCGGTCATGTTGGCCGAGTCTTTGCATAGATTGGGCGCGAGGCCGGAGACGCTGATTCTGTATGCGGCGGATTTGGCGGTGGGGTTGGAGGGAGGAGGGAGTGATGTGGCTTCTTTCTCGTCCTCGGCGCGCCTCCTGCAACAAGCGATCGACCTCTACGGCGTGCGCGTCGAGCCTGTCCAAGTCTTGAGCGGAGGCGGCCACAGCGACAAGGAAGGCGGTGAGACGAACACGCACGACCTCACCAAACTCCTCGCGTTCAACCAAACGCGCTACAAACGCGTCCTCAGCCTGGACTCGGACGCAACTCTCCTCAGACCCATGGACGAGCTTTTACTCATGCCTGCTGAGTCCCCCGCTGCAATGCCGCGCGCTTACTGGCTGCAAGACACGCTCTGCACTTCCATCATGCTCGCCTCGCCCTCAGCAGCACATTTCACCGCGATCCAAGCGCGGGTAGCCGAAAGGCGAGAGGGGGAGAGGGATGTGGATGTCGTTATCAATACGTTGTGTGGTAAAGATGGCTGTGTGGTGATTCCGCATAGGCCATATTTATTGCTTTCGGGGGAGATGCGGCAGCAGGAGCACGGGGCTTATTTGGGGCTGGAAGAGGAGGGAGGGTGGAATGTCAGGAGGGCGATGGCGGAAGCTAAGTATGTGTCTTTCTCGGAACCGAAGCCGTGGGTGGCGAGTAGTGAGGACTTGAAGGATGAGAAGGAGAGAATGCCGAAATGTAAGGAGGGTGCTGAGGGGATGCAAAATTGTGATGATAGGGATGCTTGGTTGGGACTGGTGTCGCCTGAGATTGCACTCCGCAGGATGATATTCGCTAGAAATGGCATACATGGCCTGGTAAGTCGCGGTAGGACAAGATTTCCCTGTCTCATCATTTCTTGCCGAAGAACGACATGATGTTGCCTTGCCCGGGTTTGGCGGCGCCCTTTTTCGCTGCTCCTTTGGCAGCAGGAGCAGGAGTAGGTTTCGCTTTCTTCGGAGCAGGCTCTTCCTCTGAAAAGGATTCCCATGCAGCCTCTTCTCGCGTCACTGTGGGTAGTTAGCATTGTGTGATACTGTGCACATGTAGTTGTGGGATTCCATCAACTCACCAAGATATCCTTCATCGTCTTTCACAGTCTTCTTCTTCATCACCCTCCTTCTACCGCGGCGTCGTCCATTCTCAACCGTCACTGTCTCCTTGGGTTCCTCTTGTGTTGACTCCTTAGACTCTTCCTCCTTTTCCTCGTCTTTTGGTGTATCGATAGCATTGTCAGACGCTCCATCTGCGGCGTCTTCCATCTCCTCGTCATCAACGTCCATCATGGCCTTCAAGTCTGCTTCACGATCCTTCTTTGACCTGCCAGTACCAGCATCCACCTCGATTTCCTCATCCACTGCTGCATCGTCGATGTCATCGTCTGACATGCCGCCCATGGACTCATCCTCCACAGCCGCGGGCGTAGGAGCCGGCGAAGGCGCTGCTGAGCTTTCGGTCAAAGTGGGTTTCGTGGGTTTGTTGGCACCTTTCGCGAACGATTTGAATATACTCGAGGCATCCCGTTTCAACGTAGTCGGTTTCGTCGCGGTCTTCTTCTTCGTGGCATCGGTATTTTCCTCAGGGACCGGAGTCGCTTTCGCCGAATTGGGTTCTGATTCGTTCGAGGCTTTAGTCGCTTGCTTCTCCAGTGTAGGTGCGGGCTTCGCTTTTGCGAGAGCCTCTTTCGTATTCGATGTCGAAGATGGTATCGGCGGCCGTTTCTGTGTCCTCCGCTTGACATTCGGATTTTGTATTGTGCCGTACTGCTTCCATGCCTGCAACGGATCTTCTGACGCGTACTCGGTCGCAATCTTGCGGTTGCACTCGGTCAGAAAGTTAAGGTCGCTTAGACCTCCGGCTGCCAGACTATAGACATGCATGCCCGTGATCTTCTCAAACGTTGCTTTCGCCTGCTCCAATTGCTCTTCTTTTACTAGCAGGACGGATCGCACAGGTGCTGGCTCGGCATCATCTTGAGACTCCCGAGGTGCAGAGCTGTTCGGTATAGGTGGGCTGCTTTGCATGACTGTATCATCGCCATCTTCTTGCGTGTCTGTGTTGGTTTGCTGTTGGGGTTTGGGCGGAGTGCGGGTGCCGGTAATGAGGTATGTCGCGTGGACGCTGCCGGGCTTCTTCGCATTCTGTTTCTGGTGGAAGTCGAACAGCATCTGCTTTGCCAGGTTGACATGCACCTTCAATGCCCTGCTCAGCGAGCGATAGCTGACCTGGGGGGAGGTTAGATGATGTTCGGGAATTGGAGAGGATTGAGACGGTCTTACTAGCTGCTGCTCGTTGAGCACATTGACCGCTAGGTACTCGGTATATTCTGCCGACATGTTGTCTTGTAGTCAGTATATGTAAGGGAATAGAAACAAAGTATAGAGTTGGAACGCGTAAAGTACAGTCGCGTACGACGCGGGGCCGAGCGTTGGAAGGATGCAGCGAAAGTGAGAGATTGAACGAGGCGTTCCTCTTCCTCGAACATCAACACATCAATTCCAATATTCTGTCTTTGGGCGATGAGGACAGCGTAAAGGGAGCGCAATCAATTACATGTGCAATGGAACACAACGAAGAAGACGACGATGTGAAACTGGCCAAGGCATCGGCAGGTTTGCTGGCTGATCTCGAATTGTGTCTGCCCAAAGTGCTGTGGAAGGCATGTCGGACGAATCACGCAGAGCGTGGACGGGTGCATTCGCATGTTCGGCGAAAGGATGTTGACTATGTGATCAACCTAGTATGTCTGCATCCATCTGTCGATATCAAATTCCATGTAGTCCTTCTCACGCCATCATCATCATCTAGATCGAACCCTTCCAAAGCGAGCCCCATCTTCTCGATGCAAAGCTGAAAACAATATTGCCACCCATTGTCGATGCATACCTCGAGTCTTTACTACTACGCAAGCCCACTACTCGCCTGAATGAACGCCACATTGACGTGCAGACAGCTCTGGCGTCCATCCTCTACACGCTCTGCAAGGTGCGAGGAGCCAAAGTCATCGTAGGCTTCCTGAACAACGAGCCACGCTACCTGGAACCCATCTTGACCACTCTGGAGAATGTGTCACTTGCTCGAAACGCTGAAGCCGTGGACTGGAAGCTGCCCTACATACTGCTTCTTTGGCTCTCGCATCTCTTGTTGACTCCATTCGACTTGGCCTCCATCTCTGCAAAATTTCTACCAGAAGGCAGTGAACCAACACGCCTGCAGATCCACAATGCGTTGCCTCCAGTCGCCCAACGAATCGTCCACCTGGGCACAAAATATCTGTCCGCGTCCACAAAAGCACAGGATGCAGCAGCAGCAATGCTGGTGCGTCTCGCTACACGACCTGACATGCAAAAGCTGCAGGTGGCGGATGCCTTGCTCAAGTATGCTGTTGGCGAGGTCTCTTCTCCTACAGAATCATCTACGACAATTTACAGACAGCTTGGTCCTTTACGCTTCCTCGCAGGCGTCGCAACTTCCGCTGATCTCAGCCATCTGATGCCAGTCATCTACCGTACATGCGAAAGGCTAGGTGAACATGGAGACCTCTCTCCCGTCACCAGCAATGCAGTCGGGAAAAAGTTGATAGTGAAGATATATCGCAATACTGCTATACTCACGCTGCGACTGCCTTCCGCCACTGGCGCCGTGCTCAGCTTCCTCGAAACAACGAGCGTCCTCGAGGAAGTCATCGACCACCTCTTGCAATCACTGGGCGACCGAGACACTCCTGTCAGGTATGCAGCCGCGAAAGCCATCAGTCTCATTATCACAGAGCTTGAGCCCGATATGGGACACGAAGTCATTCAAGCAGTACTCGACACGTTCAAGGAGGATATACCTCGAAGCACCAAGGGCATTGACTACCAGACTGTCAATGCTCTGAAGTGGCACGGCCTCACCCTCACCTTGTCACACGCTTTGTTCAAACGCTCAGCATCGCCTTCTCAGTTGCCCGACATCCTCAACGCGCTGGTCTCTGCACTGAACTTCGAGCAGCGTACAGCAACAGGAAGTAGCATAGGCACCAATGTCCGCGACGCAGCAAATTTCGGCATCTGGTCGCTCTCTAGGCGGTACACCTCTGACGAGCTCCTGTCTGTAGACACGAAGGTCATCCGTCTCACATCAAGCACTTCAAGCCAAACGACAGTCATCCAAGCCATGGCCGTCCAGCTGCTACTATCTGCATGCCTTGATCCTGCAGGCAACATCCGCCGAGGCTCGTCCGCGGCACTGCAAGAGCTTATTGGCCGGCATCCAAACCAGGTCATTGAAGGCATAGCAGTGGTCCAAATTATTGACTACCAAGCTGTAGGCTTGCGCAAGCGAGGCTTGATCGACGTCGCTGGCAAAGCGGCTTCGCTCGATCACTCGTACTGGGAGGCCTTGGTGGATGGTTTGATAGCATGGAGAGGGTTGCGTTCGGTCGACGTACCCTCACGCGAAGCTGCTGCGTTTTCTTTGGCGAACCTCGTGTCCATTGGTCAACGAGAAGACAGCCGGACCGTTGTTGCAGAGCGACTACTCGACAGTATTGGGGCTTCTTCAAGCTCAGATATCGAGACCATGCATGGTCTTGTGTGCTCGCTATCAACCTTGTTGGATCTTCCATCTATCGCCATTTCGAGTAGAACAAAAGACACTTTACACCGTCGGTTCTGGCTATCAGTACACTCTCGCGGTGTTTCGCGTGTCGATTTCAATCCCAGATCTCTCAAGTCCGAGCTGCCAGTTGCCATGGCCAGGCTCATTACCAGCGTTTGCCGAGTTGAAGCAGAGACTATCAAGAGATCTGAAGATGCCCAAGACACCGTAGTCTTCGATGATATGGAGCACCTTGTACAACGTCTACTCACTCGACACGAAGACCCAATCCTGCAGGTTATACCGGACATGGTGAAGCAGCTTGAGAGTCTGCAGAGGTCCTCATTTAAGCCTACCGAGTGCATTGCAATCGAGACCTTAAGCCGGGCAGTTGCAGCGGATGGCTCCAAAGCCATTCTGGCCGGCGCCGGAAGAGCGATTGCGCTTGGTACAGTCGTCCTGCGTCACGACGATGAGACTTCAAGCGATGCAGCAGCTTCAGCCATTTCAACAATCGCCAATCTCGTCACGGCCCGGAATGTAGACTGGCGAATCATCGGACTACGAGCTTTATATCTAGTTCTTGATTGTCTCGATGCTTCAGTAGAACCTGATCCGCAGATCATGGCAACGATCGTCCAAGCCATCCACGCTGGCTTGACCGACTATACCATCGACGAGCGTGGCGACATTGGTTCTCTGGTCCGCTTGCAAGGACTTACCTGTGCCCGTCGTCTACTCTCTACAGAGATACTCACAGAAGCCACCGAGTATTGCGAACTCTTACAATCAGACATCCTCCGCCTTTCCCTCGAAAAACTCGACCGCGTCCGCGCCCACGCCGCAGAATGCAGACAAAAATGTCTACCAGCAAACTTCAGCGTGCGAGACACCGAGAATGTTAACGGCAAGCCATACCTCCTCTCCGCCCTCCAGCCACTCTTTGAAACCAAAAACAGCGCACCCTGGGCCCTCCGCGCACTGATTGAAGGAGCAATATCCTGCTCAGGCATCAGCGCGGAATCCCTCTTACAAACCTCACGGGAAATCCTCACCACCTCCCTCCACGCTGGGGACATACAGCACGTACAGGCTCTCTTCGTGATTTATGCCGAAGTGCTGCGCGATGCCGTCGCTTCTTCCGCAACCAACCAGAAAGCGAGTGTGCTGGTGTTGCCTGCTCTCGACCTCCTTGCCTTTTTCCTCGACATGCGCGTTTTGCAGCGCCTCGCAGGCGCTCCCACGACGGGCTTCAAATGGCGCTCGCTGCTGTCGAGCGTCCAGAAATCCCACCACAAAAGCTCCGACGTGCTGAAACTGCTGGCAGCGGTGAACGTTTACAGAGGTTTAGCGGAAATCGAGAGTATCCGTGGCGAGGTCTTGAAGAAGCTGCTGAGCATGTTGGCCACGAACCCTTATCCGCGCATCAGGGTTGCGGTGGCGGAGGTTGTGTTTGAGGTTCTTGGGCCAGGGGCTGAGGAGATGAAGGGTGTCAGGTGGATGGAGAAGGGGGAGGTGCAGAGTGAGATGGTGGCTGATTTCAAGCGGGAGTTCGTGTAGACAGTAATGGTAAATCGTTCAATACAGCTGCATCTTTCGCTTTGAAATCCTTCTTATTGAGGTATACATTCTTTGCACACAAAGCCCGCCTGAGGGCTTGTTACCCTTCGCTTACTCAGTATCTAATTAAGTTAAAACATTGTGTTCGGTTCGCGTAACTACGCAGTTCAAGTCGAACCTAATCCTTCTTCTCGCTAACGGGAGCAGTCTCCTGCTGCAAGCTCGGGCCAGAGCCAGAGCTGGTGCCCGCATCGACGCCTTCGATAACCGGCTGCTCAGGGACCTTTCCGTGCGTAGCAAGATGATCCATCGACCGGAAACCCTCCCAGTCCCCAATCTGCTCGTCGAAGAACTGGTCCTCGTCCAGGCCACGCATCTCGGCCTCCTCGCTGATTCGTAGGTGCATGCCGGGAGTGTACTTGAGAGCGTACAGCAGAATGCAAGAGACAACGAATGACCAAGCGGAAATGGCGGTGATGCCGGCAAACTGCTTGCCGACTTGCACGCCCTCACCATTGATTCCACCCGGGGCGCCTTCGGAGCCGTCCAGAGCGCTGATGGCCTGGTCCGCGAAGATACCAGTCAGGAAGGAGCCCACCATGCCGCCTACGCCGTGCAGCTTGAAGACGTAGAGACCTTCGTCGATGTTCAACCAGTTGTTGAGGTCTTGCAGCGAGGCGCAGGTCACGGCTGTGAGGAAGCCAATCACCGCTGCGAGCCAGAGGGAGACGTAGCCTGCTGCGGGCGTGATGCCGACGAGGCCGGCGATGGCGCCTTCGCAGGCGCCAACGACGGAGAAGCGACCCTTTGTGCGGATGTAGTCGACTAGCACCCAGCCGATCGCGCCGGTGGATGCGGCGACGTTGGTGTTGAAAGCAGCGTACCTGTTGAAATGACGGTTAATTGGATGGCTAAGTGACAATATGGGAATCTGTAGGTGTAACTCACATGGCGCGCACGGTGGCGTTGAGAGTCGAGCCACCGTTGAATCCGAACCAGCCGAACCAGATGAAAACGGTTCCGAGATAGACGAGAGTGGTGTTGTGAGGCTTGCCGTGGTTGGGTTGGCCAACGCTCTTGCGCTTGCCCAGAACGAACGCATAGGCCAGACTCGACCAGCCGGACGCGACGTGGACGGGTCCACCACCGGCGTAGTCGAGATCAGGCAGGTTGGCAAGCCATCCGTTCGCGTTCCAAGTCCAGCAGGCAACTGGGCAGTAGACGATGGTAGCCCAGGCAAATGCAAAGACCAGACTGGGCAAGATGCGACCACGCTCGAACGAACCTCCGATCAAGATTTGGACGGTGACGGCGCAGAAGAGCAATTGGTAGAAGCAGAAAACGATCTCAGGAATGTCGTCGTTGCCAGGGGAGGGCGCCGCGGAGACATTTCTAAGGCCGAAATTGGCCATGTTGCCAATGAATGAGGAGGAAGACCTTGAGTAGGCGAGAGAGTATCCCCAGAACATCCACTGGAATGTCACGACCGCGCAGACCATTATCGATTGGAAAAGGAGGGAGAGGGCGCTCTTGCGGCTTGCCAAGCCACCGTAGAGGAGACCAACGCCTGGGATGATCAGCCAGACGAGGTAGGCACAGACGATCAGGTAGGCGTAGTGGTATTCCACGCCGGCATATTGCTCATTGACGTCGACCTCCAACGGGTTGCCGCCCGCCGGGAAAGCTGGGTCGAATTCTGGCTTGTAGATGTTAGTTTTCGATTAATATCTTCAATAATGGAGACCTGGTCCACATACACCAGAAGACATATTGGTGTGTCAGTCCAATTACTTGTTCGAAAAAGAGGCTTTCCAGTAAGAGGTACCAAAACGAGCGTAGAAGAAGATGTAGATTGAGAGCCGATACCGACCGTCTCTGACAGTACCCAAGTAATTGAGCCGCCGAGAAAGCGAACAAAGAAATCTTGCGAGCGGCTTGAAAGGGATATACACCTTCTACATGGAAGGAAGTCCTTCGCCAAGATGAAGGCCCAGAAAGCCTAGGACTCACTCCTCCCATGAAGCCCTTGGGGTTTCATATCGCTTCACTGCGGCTGGGATGCTAGCCTGAGGGTGTACCCTCCCTCTTGCAGCACAACCTCCGTGCCTCCGTCGGTTACCAAGCATGGTGCGACTCAGCAAACGCGAACGAAAGCTCCAAGAGTCTCTGTCACCTCGATGATAGTCCTCACTGCGGAATCCGATATCGCCTTTGTCTGTGGACAAGAAGGTAGGAGATCCTTATCGGACGTTTGTACGTGCGTACAACCAAGCCAACAAGTATTTCTGGGCGCGCTGGTCCTGTGCCTTTCGAGTTGACTGGGCGAGTTCGTCAGATGAAGTCCCGATAAACAAAGGAAGCTTACCCCAGGAAGGCGCTAGGCCGGCACCTGCCCACGTTGTCTCGAAAGGGAGCTCGCTTGTGGCTTCTCATGCAAACGCTTATCTGCTGTGCCATGATAAGGGAAATCACTTCCTTTGGTGCAAAGACGGCCGCGCATTTGTAAAAGCATTAGCCTATCGTGCTGCCGTGAAGACCAGGGAGGTCTCAAGCGATGCAAGCCATTGGTCTCGTAGGTAGGAGACCTGAATGTTGGCGCTTACACCGTCGGTGGTACAAAGTGTTATTAGTAGGATGCGAGGAGTGGATGCTTTTCGTTGTGCTACCCTCTCACTCTAGCCCTGTCGGATGCTGGCTGCGCTACCGGCACGGATGCAATGGGCCACCCCTGTTGCCGGATGCCTCACCAGTTGTGTCTCTCAAAGGCCATACTGTTGGTACTCAGGGCGTGATTTCCTGGTGGCCCTCTGACCACCCACTCACCCTCAAACCGAATGTCTTTTGCAGGCGTGTAGCCGACACAAAGGCGAGAACCGGAATGGATGACTCGTCAGAAGAGCGCGCGAACGGCGCCGTGGGAGGGCTTCCACGCGAGACGCGTAACGATTAGCACCGCAGGCGCCTTCTTCAGCTATTCTCCCGGGCGACTTTTCTTGTATCTGTTCAATTGGCAACGGCTATGTAGCCTGGGTATACATGGAAAATATATGGCGTGCCATCATTGGCCATGTTGATAGATAAAGACGGTTGGCGAAAATCCCAGCCTCTAAGAAAGCTCGCATCAGATCCAAGTCTCTCGGCAAGGTCTCGAGTTGACTTCAACCATTTTGCGGAAACCGGCAGCCCGGCAGATCACTCTTCGCGCCTTTCTGCCAACAACGCACATGGCTTACTTGCGCAATCAAAACACGTGGGCTGCTGTTCCGCGTCGCCCATAACAGGTGGATATCAAGATATCCAGTCTATGACACCTTCATCCTGTTCGGACTACTTCTGGATTCTGAGAGTTCTTCATGGCCGAGTCCAAGCCGTTGGCACGCATTAGCGGTAAAAGGATGGGGCGGCATACAGTGACTGGATCTCATATTGTCGTTACCCTGCTCATGAGCCGTACGAAAGGCAGCGCTGCCTGAGTCTGCTTGAGAATAGCCATGGAGACTGGAATCATGGCTCTAGTCATAGTGGTCGCCACAAGCCAGCCTACCACCAGGTCTTGAATTGTTGTATCGGCCAAGGTCTTTTTGTTCTTTTCCTCGTGCTCTGATGCATCAGTGAGTCTTAAAAGCTGTGTGGAATGTCTTACCAGACGGCATCGGCCATTCGCTGCCTGTATGACAGTCCCAGGAATGATCTTTATGTATTGGCCTGCAAACGACTTCATTGTCATCTTTGATGGGATGCTTTCAAGCCATCGTGCTTTGGCAGCATTTGAAGGCTGATTCAGACTTAGTCAGACTGGACCTCATCGCCATAACTTCTGGAGTTCGAAAGGTGCCAGACTTGCAACATTGAACGCAGTGGAGTGGTGTGCTCAATTGACTGACAACAGAAAAACTCACTTCAAAACCGAGTGGTGGTTACGAAAAGTCACAGTCAGTGAACTTACCACTGATTTGGGTGGCACAAGCGCTGCGCTGCGGCTTAAGGGTAAGTGTGAGATTACCAACACTTGAGAAGACCGCTACAAGACCCGGTCTACCAGTACATTTGCAGTCAGTCTCGAAATAACATACACCAACTCCGATACACCACTTCGTGCCCGAAGATGAGTGACAAGGGTAAGATGAACATGCCGAAGCCGGCAGAGCAACACCGGACTCAGACGAACCCACCAGAGGCGGCCAGCTCATGCGTACCACAACAACTTCATCCACGCGCAGAGCATCACTGGACTCCAATCAACCCATCAAAAGGGGTTGACTCACTCGCGCCTCAGCAACCCCGTCCCGTGCAACACCATACCACGCAGCAAAGCGTACCCGCCATTACACACCCTAACAACTCTGCTGTACACAGATCTGGCAGCGAGCTACAGAACAACGCGGCCTTTGTCTCTGTAGAGGTAACAGAAATGCCTCGCAAGAATCTTAGCAAAGCAACCTCCAACTCTGTCGAACCAGAAAACGCAGCAGACGACGCGAACTCTCACCCAGAGCCCAGCCGTACGAGGCTGGACCCCTTCGGCCGTTTTGAGAAAGAACTGCAGGAAGATTTGAATCTCGAGATACAGCGGTGGGGGGATACCAACCCGGCGAAGAGTTTCGAGCAGTGGCTAGAAGAGGCTAAGTCGGGGTCCAACAAGTACCTCGACCGGATTTTCCGCTCGATGGAAGCATTGGTCGAAGATGAGGAGAATTCAGCGGATGAAACACCAGCATTGAGAGTCGATCAAGATGGTGGGTCAACGGTGCAAGAACTGAAGTCGGGCGACGCTACTTCCGGGTTCGATGAGATTGAGATGAAAGGACTCACTCGTGACGAGGCCCAAAGCATCGTCACTGAGTATAAGGAACTTAAAGTAGAGCACGACGATGTTGCAAGTGTCCATGCTCGACCCAAGAAGTGGATTTCGGCACTCATGAAAGCATTTGCTAGACCGTACGGCAACAAACCCACGTTCATCGAGTTCGGAGAGATGTCGCCAGAGTTTGACACTTGGCAAAAAGAGCACGCGAAGAAGACAAGTCACAAACTCTCATCCAACGCCAACCTCCGAGAGGCTCTTGCCACTGTCATCTTCTACCAGGTGGTCGACAGACACGAGGCGGGTAAGCTGGTGGTGTGCCACGGTACCAGGATGGTTCTGGATACGGATCTGTCCTGCTCCATGCGCTTGAAGCTCATAACAGCGGCCATCGAAAATCTGGCGATCGTCAGGTGGGACATTGCCACCAACCAGCGACTAGACTTGTTGATCAATTCGCCAGCGAATGTGGTCAAGATCAAAGAGGCGAACTTGAAAGTCAACGGGAAGAAGAAGCCACAGTACAAGCACCTGGGGAATCCAGCCGACAGACCTGGTCCATCGAAGGGGGTCAGATCTGGCACTTCGAGCGGCGTTTCTGTGGGTCAGGTCCCAATTGGGGACAGGGAAAGACTGCTAGAAGGCTGTACCTTGCTTGCTGAGCTTCACGAAGAGACGGACGACGAGGAAGGCGTCTCCAGGCTTGAGACTGCTGGCGTGGAAGTTAATGGTGCGCAGGTAGGCGAGGAGGAAGGTGACGATTCGTGTTCCAGCGAAGAAGGCCATGACGAGATGGAGTCAGATGATATGGATGTATCTGAGTAGGCTTGCCGTTGTGATGACGGCGGCTGCTCTGCGTGCTGTCGAGTTCTGAAGGGAGAGGGTAACAGCATGCAAGAAGAATACCGCACCTGATCCTTTTGGCATTCTGTTGTGGTCCTCAGGCGAAGCAATCGTTTGATTCAGACTGTTTTTCTTTGTATTTTGCAGGATGCAATACCCAGTCGAGCGATGGCTGGGGATACGGGTGTAGGAGGATGTCTGCACCAAGTCGCACGGCGCGGACTGACTTCACCTGTTCAAGCACGGTTACGTGAATTTACTTTATTCTCCACAACTTCAATCAAACGTTTAACGATGCATTTCTGGTGAGTCCGCGATGCGTATATGTGCTGGTGAAACAAAGCATCTACCTTCTCAATGGCGGAAGAAAGATATACTGACCAAGCACGACGATAGCACTGTGTCTTCTCTACTATCTTTCGACTGCTTAGTCGACGTCGGGTCGATGCCATGGCGTGAACTTGGTGTTTCCTGTCGATCCAATCTGCCAGTACTTCAACATCATTCACTTCGTTTCCCAGCTGATCGAGCTCCTCGACCGTGACTTCCGACTTCCACTCCTCAAACTTGAGGGCGAAGCCAGAAGAATAGAGTGAAGGCAAATGATAGATTTTTCGCGCACCAGCGGGCCGCAATGTGATTTCACCTACGGTCAGTGAGTGTCGACCGCGCCGCCACGATGGAAAAGACAAGAGTTGCGTCGCTGCTTGACTGGATCTTGTCACCACCACCCAACCACTTTTGCTTTTTGCCTCGTGCGAGTATCGCTGGAAGGGAAAGCTCGTAACACGCCGAGCAGCCAAAGTCAACTGCAACAACTCACTCGAGTGCCGTCTGCACCACCACGACACTGCTCAGCATGAGCGCTCCAGGACCCGGTCCTGCTGGCACGTCAGGAGGCAATCGTCCTCGTCCTGCGGCGAACTCACCGAACATGAGGAACACAACAAGCCCATACCCCGTGCCTAGCGGTCAACAGTTCCGCGATACCAACGTACACCTTTCATCTTACGCCCCAATGTTCGGTGCGATCACCAACAACAACAACTTCGATTCTTCTCTGTCACAGCCACATCAAGGCGCTTACTCTCCAAATGCTACTCAGCAGTTCAGCTTCTCCCCAGGTTCGCAGGCGACGTTTTCCATCCAGCACAACTCCGGCAATGGCGCGTTGCATCAGCCAGTCTACCAAGCGCCTGTCGAGGCTGACCCCGAGGCCGACGACAAAGCATACTTATCGATCTGGAAGGAACTCATCAACGACCCTGATGATTCCGACAATGAGGGCAACTCGAGTTCCAAGAACGCTCCTGGAAAACTGGCGGAGAGCATGAATAATCTCCAAACCCAAGGCGTATACTCAACGGCATCACAACAGCCACTCGAACAAGTGCGCGACATTATCCATCTTCAGGGAACTGTTCCCGCGTCTTTCTCTGGCCAGACATGGACCCTCGCACACAACAACTCCGTTTTGCCGCCTTCTTACCCACACCCACAGTACCATTGCCCCCAATACCAACAGCAACCATCGCCATTCAATCCCAACTCTTTTTCGCCGCCTCCTTACGAGTTCTCTCAATAGCAATCGATGTACGACAACCCCCTTCTCGATTCCAACTTCTTGACTCCGCACGACGGTCTGGGCCTTGCGGCTGGTTCACAGGCATCGAAGCATGCGTATGCGAACAGCAAAGGCGGTCAGACCGAGGTCAACGCCCAGGCATACCAGACCAGCTTGGTGCAAACTCAGACTACACTCTCGCCGGTGCAGAAGCGCCGTAGATCGAAACTCGATGATGGCAGCACGGCCGACGTTGATGCTCCGAAACCAAAGACCAAGCGCACAAAGATCACGAAGAGTAAGAAGCAAGTCGACTTCGACAGTAACGATACTCCAGAGGCGGACCGCGCCGAGGCCTCTCTTTCAAAGCCGACGAAGAAGAAACGTAAGACACCGACGAAAAAGCAGCTGTGCATCGAATTTGTGCACACCAATTTTGGTCAGGGGGTGTATCGAGGCATGGACAACGAGCATGCCGTACAGAGACTCACGAAGAGAGGGGCGTTGATTGTTGACAAAGAGAGTGATGATGTCGAGAACGTCATGGCTGACAGAGAACGCTGGGTGCGCGCTATCATGTCGGCTTTCGACAAGCCGTGTAGCCCGGTGCCGTTGGTGAAGGACTTCGGGCCACTGGTCGAGAAATTCAAGGCCTGGCAGGACGAGAACTACGGCCATGTGATGAAGGAAATCAACGAAGACAAGGTCGGAGACATTGTTGAAGCGGCTGCGACGGTCGTTTACAGCAAGATCGTTGACAGCCACAAGGCTGGCAACCTGGAGCTGCATGGTTTGAGCCTCAATCACGACTACAAGATGACGTGCTCGCAGCGGTTGACGAAGTGTATCGAAATCCTCGAGAAGTCAGCGGTCATCAGGCGTGACGTGATCACCAACACGCGCATTGTCGAGTTCGTCGGAAGTCCGGCGGTGATGTTGAGCAGGAAGGAACACAACAAGTTCGACAACCATTTGCGGAGTATTAGAGATGAAAAGCAGAAGTTGCTGGAGGCAGCTTCTGATCCCAAGAGGGAGAACGAGGGTTCTGCTGCCAGTGAGGTCAGTAAAAGTGAATGCGATGGGGAGTGAGAGCTGGTCACTGACGAATGACCTAGATGTCCGGTCAGTTTCTAGCTGAATCGCACGACACCGCATGAGTTACGGCATCGAAGGTATCGGAGCGTCAAGGCTGGTTTGCGCATGAGGGAGTTAAAGTGTGGGTTTCGGATACAGCCAGTTCGTGAACAGCGAGTACAGGCTGGGTGATCCTGCATATGTTTCTTTCAAAGTCAGCCGGAGTTTGCTTGTCTGCGTTTGTTTTTCTTTGCTTCAACCTTCGTTCTTGCGGCCCATCAAACTTGCCATGAGTCTAGAGTAGCCGATCAATCGGATGCTGCGATCGAAGGAAATTCAGTCGACATTAGTGACACCTCTGATTAGAAATGAAAATGTAGCTCTGTCTTCCATAAAGCATCTCTCCTGTGAACCTTGGGTTGTCTTTCAAAATTTGTCGTTCGCACGCTCAGCAAGGCCAGCTGTGCGTCGCTATTGCCACAGACATATGGTAATTGTTATTTCGACCATACAATACAATATGTACACCCCAAGAATCACTCATGCGCCTGTTGTCATCCTCTACTTCGTCCTCACCTGCTTCAGCTTGCCGGGGCTGTGAGTGAACTGCGATGCGTACGCCTTGAAGACACGCTTTCGCTCGTTGGGCTCCTGCACGAAGTACTCGTAGCCTTGCTTGTTGGCAAAGTTGATCGCGTCTTCCTTGGTGTTGAAGTCCAGGCGGGTGCCCTGCATGTAGTCTGCGCTGGATTGCCAGCCCATGAGCGGGTTCTCCCATCTGTGGCCCTTGGACTGCACGTCCCAATCGATGCGCCACTTGTGACCGTGCCAGTCACCAGACTGGGTGGCGGTCTTTGTGGGGCGGTAGATGCTAGACAACAGTCAGTACTTGCAACCTTTGATCGCACGAACAGATCATCAGACATACCGAACAGTCCTGGCTTGGAGGTCCGTCGGTGCGCCGGACAAAACTGCGGCGGGTGTGTCAAGGCCGGGCTCAGAGCCGTTCATGACCCTCTTGGGGATTGGTGAGAAGGCACTGCCAGCTGTATCAGCGTGTGGCCTAGTCATTCTATTATCCTTCCTGGCCATTCTTACGAAGTCCTGTAGTCCACGGCCACGTTGTAGTCGGGGTTGTGAGGCGTGCCCTCCGCAGCACCTTCCTCTCTGATCATCTCGGCATCACCGTGGGTTGCAGTCGGCGCGTGATTGGAGTCAGATGTAGGGCGATCCTTCAAGACGCCGGCAGCCATGCCAGGGTTGTGAGCGGCAATGGTCTCGCGGCGGACGAGGGCGGGCGCACGCTGCGACAGCGACGGACGGGCGGACGCGCGCAGCGTCGAAGCTGCGAATCTGTGGAGGGTCGTCATGGTGAGGCGGGTATATGTGTGTTGTAAGTGAGGTCGCGTCTCTGACGGTATGTATCAGTGCCCTCCAATGGCTTGAGGTCGGAGATCACGACTTCTGACATCCGAGCAGCTTCGACTTTTGGCTCCGAGCTTGCTTCACTTTCGCCTTGCGACTACGGCAGGCAAGGTCAAGATCACCCATCCCATACAGAACACATCACAGCAAACATGGTCTCTACTCTCGTCCCCCCGAAGGTATGTTGCGCTGTTAGAAACTGTGCGATCGTCGCTAACTCTGGATACAGGTCGCTTCTCCCAACGTACGTGCTCCTGAGCCCCCTCCCGTTTCTCTCCGAATGATCACCAAAACCGCCCGCTGCGCTTTCGAAACTCCCCAGGATGGATGTTATAGAATGATGGAGGATATACCGACGGATGAGAGAGAATGAAAGCTGACAGGCTTGGTTACAGGCCATTGGCGGTGCCGCCGATGCCGCGCGCATGCAGAGGGTCGTTGCTTTCTACGAGAAGCTCCCCCGTGGCCCTGCCCCGGCCGCCCAGCCCAAGGGCCTCATTCAGAGATACCAGCACCGTTACATGAACGGCAAGAACGCTCGCGCCATGCGTAAGTTTTCGAGAAGATGTATACATGCGAATGTGGGGTGCGGGATACTGACTACAGCCCAGCCCTCGCCCACCTTGTTGGCGGCCTCATTGTCATCGGTTACGCGCAGAACTACTACTTCCACTTGCGTAAGAGATTTCCAGAGCGAGATGGGCGAATGGCAGCTAACATCTTCATAGGCCACCACAAGAACAACGCCCACTAGATGTGTGTTGTGAGCAATGATTAGAGGGGTGCGACCAGGCGAATATGTATCTGTAAATAAGCTGAATGAGAGGCCGTCGAGAATATGCCATTTCCGTGACATTCCACTGGTTTCAAATCGGGTGGAACTACCTGAGGTGGTGTAATCACTGCAGGTCCAGTGGTTTGCTGAATGTCACGTGATACGACTGTTTCGAGATATCCGTGTAAACTAGCTAAAATGTGAATTAACAAACATGTACATACTATGAGCAGCTTTCCTATCACGTATCTTATATGATTTGATGATAACTTGTCGTTGCTAGCACACCTCTTTGTTCCGCTTCCGCGTCGACTCTAATCAGCGCCTGCGCTTGGACCCATGTACAGGCGACCACATGCCGCTGGCAGCTCACAGCATCGACGTCAATCTACTTTACCCTCTCCTCCACAACACACAACACCTTGCGATACCTTCACGGCGCTCTACAGAGGAACCCTTCACATCCTCCTCCCTCGAGCGCGCTCCTTCCCTCACACCCAGCGCTCCTTACTGCGCCGGCGACACCACTGCCGAAGACGCCGATCTCCGACACCCCCGACTCCGATACCAACCGTGGCGAGATCAAACACCTGACTGTACGACACCCTCTCTACCGCACACGCCGATACGGCCTCTTTCTCTTAACTTACTGCGCTCGCGAAGACGTGGTGTTGCGCGCGCTTTGATGCTCGCGCCATTGTCCGAGTCAGCGCCCGCTCAAGACCAGTCGGCTGACAAGAGTGATACTGCGCAAACAGTCCGACAGTCTGTTATGGCAGAGCAGGTTAGCCACAATGTGGTAAATGTTTCCGAATCGGCAAGCGGTTCGTCGCCGCTTGTCGATGTTGTTGCGAATCACAACTCTACCGCTGCCTCCGAGGGCGGCAACAGCCCAGCACCTTTCACCACCGAAGCTGCAAGCGCCAACAAACCGCAAGACCGTTCCTCGACCACCAGCAACACACCGGATGGCAGAGAGTTCAATGGAGGACACGCTGCGACTGAGCCAAGCGCTGGGGATGCCGTGGCTAAGCCTGACAACGTTCCCGCAATCTCACCACCATCGGACGCCGACCATGGCCTTCCTACGACGAATGGTGTCCACGATGCGGCCAGCCAAGGGTCTGTGATAGAGGATGGAGGATCGCAGGATGTATCAGCCGTCAACTCCGACACCGAGATGAGCAAGGGAGAAGCTCTTGAGATGAAGGATGGCCACCTACATGTGCGCACCAACTCAGTCAAGAAGCCAGCTACCTTCAGCAAGATTTCCGTGACCAAAAACTTCTTGGCGAAATCGGCATCTACTGCGCCTGTTGCAGCCAAGACCGGAGAGAAAGGTATGGCGAGTTCTCACAGTTTACAAGGGCATAACTAACTTATTGGCAGCATCTCCTGTCAACCCGGTCGCTCCGCCGGCCACAAAGCCAAGGCTTATCGCAAAGAGTGGTGCATCACTCCGAGAGCTTCAGAAGGCTCGCCAGAACGCGGAATCCCCTAGCGGACCAGATGCCAGCAAAGTCTGGAACAAGAACAGACCTACAGCTCCGCCACCTCCGAAGCAGTTCACAGATGAAGAACTCAAGCAACAGTACGGCATTCACCTAGCCACGCGTCTACAGTCCGACGAGAACGGCAAGGAGTCTAAATGGGCAGACATTGATGAGGACGAGGACGACTGGGTCCCCGACGCGGTTACCTGGATTGATGGCACGAAATCAGCTCTCACGTCTGCGGATAATGTCCCGGCGCCGAAAGAGACCAAGCCTGCTGGAGCAACGCAAGCCAAACCGACCGAAGGCGCTAAGCCGTCTTTGACTGCCATGAAGAAGGAACCTTCCGGACCACCGAAAACAATTCTGAAGCCTGGAGCAGCCATTCAAGCCAAGCAGAATGGCATCAACACGCAATCACCCGGTCCTGAGAAAGCTACGTTGAAAGCCAAAAGCCCGGCGCCACCATCCAAGTCACCATGGGCACCTCTGCCTCCTGTCGACAGGGCATCACCCGTCAACCCACCTGTCCAGCAGGTGACTGCACCGTTGCCCTTTGCCTCGCAAGATGCCCGATCGTACGAATCATCTATGCCTCCACCTCCACCACGCGAGATGCCAGCCGATACATTCGACCGTTCCTGGCGTGAAGGTGAGGGTGGGAGTCGCGAACTATTCAACTCTGTCAGTGGTCGTTATGAGCCAGCGCCAGAAGGTCGCCGCAGCTCACGACCGGATCCCTACGGTCGCAAACCATCGGTCCTTCTTCGCTCGTCCCAACCAGGCACAGATCATCCTGAGCCATCACCTGCGTTCCAAACTCGATCCGGCAGTCAGACTGATGGGCCGCCTTCATGGGCTGCTCGTCGTAGAGGCTCAAGCGTCAGCCAGGGTGGTATGGCTCCCAGGAGAATGTCTACCAACAGGGCTCCGGAGCAAGTCGCTGCTCAAGATCGTCGCCCAAGCGTGGCTGTAGGCCATGCTTCGCCAGTCGTTGCCAAAGCCGAGACACCCCAGAACATTTTTTCGCAGCAAGACGCTTGGTCGCAGCAGATGCCGTCACCACCCCCGCCAGGCGCTGGGGAGGAGCTTGAGGATCCTGTGAAGGTTCAAGAGCGCATCATGAAGGAAAAGCGCGAGTCGGCACGTAAGAGGCGACTGGAGGAAGAGGAGCAAGCAGAGGTTGCTCGAAAAGAGCGCCTGAAGGCGAAAATGGCTGCGCTCGAAGGTGCTGGCCAATCAAGGCAAGAACGACAGGCCGCCAAGGAGGCAGCTGCAGCAGCGCCAAAGCCCGCTACTGAGACGGCTGCCGAGAGCACCAAGCCACTCGAGACCGGTGAGATCAAGCCTGCACAGCTACATTCTCCTACCACCACTGCACCCGGCCCTGAACCGCAGACCTTGAAACCTGTTGCCACAGCCAGTGTTCCCCTGCCGGAGAAAGTCGAACAGCAATTGCCCATGTCTAAGCCTGAAGGCGCCGGCATGCCCACTCGTTCGATCTCTGAGCACATGCAAAGGCAAGCTCCGCGCGGTCCTCTATCACCCAAAGCCAACACCCGCGCACCATTCCAATCAAACACCGCTTCGCCTTACCGCGCGCCGAACTCGGCGTTTTCGTCTCCTGGTGAGCGCAAACAGCAGCCGTTCGGTCGTTCACCTATGGCGGGCAACAATGATGGATTCTCGCCATGGCCTTCTACCGGCGGCGGCAACGTTTGGGGTACCGCAGGCATCGGCAACGGTGTCTTCGACAGCGCGTCGGCATTTTCTCCTCTCCTGATGACTCCACAAGGTGCCTCATTGCCGCCGCCACCGGGCATGGCTCGACCTGCGACGTCGAACCGTATTTCACCTCAAGGCCTCGGGTCCGAGTCTCGATCCCCCAGCCTACAATCAACCCAAATGGCGGAGCCATCCCGTGCGTTCGCTCCACCAGGAATGGAAGGCCGTCCAGATCACTTCATGGCTCAGCCGCGCACAAACGGCGCGTCTCCAGGTCCTGGCATGGGTCGTCAGCAACGCGTCCCTGGGCCTATTGCGCCACCATCTCGCGCACAGCCACCGATGCAAAGCCAGCCCTCGGATGACAACAAGCTCAATGGAGTCGGTGCTTGGAAGAGTGCAGCCCAGACCTTGCCGGCGCAATACGCTAGTGCCACCAAAACTAACGGCCCAGGCTTCCTAGACGATGCCCCTCCTGTGCAGAGAGATGACACCTTCAAAGAAACCTTCAAACAGACCACTCGCGGACGCCTTGGTGGACCTCGCAAGTTCGAAAAGGCAGAATACACCATTCACGACGCTCAAGGGTCTCGCACAGTTGCTAGTCTTCCGCCTGCCCCGCCAAGCACGCAGACGCAGCCTGCAGTACCTGTACCAACAGCCTCTCCCCTTAGCCACTCGTGGAAGCAGACTGCCGAGAATACGGTACGCCTACCCAATGGTTCCATGAATCCGGCGCATGGAGGTGCGCCAGTGCAGCAACTGCCCATCGGGCATCCTCAATCTCGACCGCAGCCCGCACCTGTTGGCACTCCACGAAGAGTGAAGCAATTTGCCGATCCGCTGCCGCCTACAGTTGACTCCAAAGAGCAGCCTCCACCTCCGCCTGAGACTACCGCGCATCCTGTATACTCTGGCAACGCCAAGCACCCTCATGTGCGTCTGCCCCGGTCCAAGCCTGTAGTCAAGCTTCCACCTCAAGGTACGCCTGTCGCCTCACAGCAACAATCCGTCATGATGCCGCCGCGTCAACACTGGGGCCCACCTGGTGCCATGCGGCCGCTTGTCCAGAACGAGGCCTGGCAAGCTCGCTTCAACGGGTTGTTCAATCGTACGAACATCACGACCGAGACCCCGCCATCGCCACCGAAGACTCCGCCTAAGATGCAAGGTCCGGCTATGGTAGTGGCGAGCTCGTCAAGGTCTGATGTGCTCGACAACCCTACCAGCATCGGCGCGACGGTCTCGCTGCCTCAAGCACAGCGATTGATGAGGAACCTTACGGCTCACGGCTTCCTCATCGATGACAGCAAGGATGTCACTAGCAAGGACACCATAGAACAGATGTTCAACGAAGAATTGAGCTTCGGCTCCAAGCCACTCACGCGCATTCCTCACAACGTGAGCTACCCGGAGACTAGCGCTGTTTCGAGATACAACATGCTCGCCATGTTTGCTGAAAGCAGCCCTAGGCCCATTGATTCGCAGAACAAAGCTGAGTTCGACATGAACCAAGTGCACTACCGGAACGCTAAGGGTTGTTTCGTTAAAATGCCTGGTGTGAAGACCAAGCATAACCCGATTTTCTGGAAGAGGACTGCACAGAACAAGGCCTTCAGCAAACCGAAAGCAAAGGCCCCGGTTCTGAAAGAGAATGGCGCGAACTCCCTAGTGCCTACTGCGCCCAACAGTGGCCTTTCCGCTGGCTCTAGGAAGGCTAGCAGCCAGAAAGTGTTGACTGGTTCAAACGCTTCAGCGCCACAGCAAAAGTCTCCAGCGCCTGCAGCATCGGACAATGTAGCGCAGAGAAAGGGACCTAAGGCTCCTAGGGGACGTGGTCAGAATGCGCCGGTCAAGACTGCGTAGAGCCGTCATTACAAACTGTTTGAACTGCGGACATCAACGTATTTCAGACGCAACTTGTATTTAATATGAATCAGGCGTACGGCGGGTCTGGAGGAGATTACGCTGATGTCTGATGTTTGTTTTATGGCGCCATAGAAATTCTGCGAAGCGATGTGAACTGCGAGCGATGCATTATGCTAGGTACCCTTCGGCTCCAACAACGGTCTACTGTCTTTAGCCGAGTTTGGGCTTTGTGCTAGTACAAGATGGCATACTATTCGTGCTACAATTAACTATCACCCACGGCTTCACCTGTTCCACATCTTCCTTGTTGTGAATGATTTTTGCAATTCTTGCAGTGTTTGCTTACGCTAAAGCTTCTTCTCGGCTAGCGGTGCTTCTCCATCTCTATAAGCTCACCATCATGTGCGTTACCTAGGCTTTCGACGTGTCGCGTGTTCAATCGACAGCATGGAATTGGTGGCTGGTTCAGATTGGATACATGTACCTAGCAAGATGGTTCACCGATTTGAAACCCCACAATCCCCGCCAGATCAAGGGCCACATCAACTGGGACAGAAATCCAGCTGCGTTGCCCGAGTGTGTCCTAATTTATTTGTTCTCCGAGGATCTTGTTTCGATACATATCGTCATAGAACAACAATTATGAAACCGGATCAAATCCGGTGACCAGATTGGCCGACCTCACTGTCTTCTACGATAATGATGATCTCATGATTATTCTAGGAACTCCACAACGATATCTCGTACAAACCACCTGCTCTTCCATTGAGACTTGAAGACACTCGAGACTCGTACTGTAGCTGAAGTGCTTCTGGGTTTTGCCATAGCACATACCACTTACACATACATCCTAATCCAACCCAGCATATAGCAATCATAGCTCCCAAGCTCCGTCTCGCGCACATCTCGCGCACCCTGCAACCAACTCGTACCATGGCCACCACCTCTCACGCCGCACCCTCTCAACCCGCCCCATGGCGGGCTGACTTCCTCAGCCATCTGTCTAGGATGGACAGCCCGGAATTCGTCTTCAGCAGCTTGCACCCGGTCCCCGAAGGTCAGAAGAGCCCAACACCCTACCTGCCGCGCGCTCGCTACTGCATTATGCGCGGTTTCTGGGCCGAACTGCCCGAGAACAAGCACAACAACGCGCCGATGAACCCCAGAGTTTACGAAAGCGACATGCCGGCTTTCACGACCGACGTCCGCATGAACAAGCCCCTTCAGCTGTTTGCTTCGAGCAGCGGGCACGCGGAGGATCAGAGCCAGGCGCAGGGGAGTGGAGGTGGTGGTCCTTGTGAAGCTGTTTGGTGGATCAAGGATGCTATGGTGCAGTGGAGGATGAAGGGCGAGGCTTTTGTTGTGGGCAACGACGTGGAGGGCGAGGGCGAGCAGAGTAAGGAGAGTTCGGGGGTCAGGACGCTGAAGAGTGAAATCGGGAGTAGGATGAGGGTTGTGGACTCTGAGAAGGAGGGCGAGTGGAGTTGGAAGAGAGAGCTGACGGGCCATTTTGGTAACAATTCGCCCGGGCTGAGAGGTATGTTCTTTTCGTACAACGAGACTGTGAAAAGAGAGGATGGTGCTGACGCTACATTACAGGCTCATTCAAGAACCCGCCGCCTGGACAGCCATGTGACCAACCTTACGATGACAAGAATCTCGCGATTGGGACGAAGGTGGAAGACTTGGAAGACCCCGTGGCTAGAGCAAACTTCCGCGTGGTAATCATCAAGCCCGAAGAGATGGAGTCTGTGGATCTGAGCGATCCTGCAAAGGCTAGGAGGCAGGTCTATAAGTTCGACGAGAGCAATGGCCAATGGACTCACACCGAGTGCTGGCCTTGAAGATACTCTTGTATGCCTTCTCGCAACTCACAAACCGAGATACAGAGATTTCATGATCCATGCCTGCACGCCACTAGAATGCTTCACTACACGTAATCAACCGAGCATTTCAAGCATTTCACGATCCGCTAAACTGATAATCGTCTCCTCCCAGGGAAGATGTAATGAGTGAGACCGCTTGCACTACAGTGACTCGGGTAGCTCGTGTATACGTGGGTAAGGTGCGGGACTTTGAGCTTTCTGTGCCGTGTAACTGTCAAAGTCAAGCGACATTCCTACCATTTCATCTCATCACGGCCGGCCAGATTTCGAGATCTTGAGATCCGCTTGTGGTCACAGAACCGCGCGTATTGATGTAACGTAAGACAAGATCTTAGCACCTGTCTGGATGTCAATGCGTCCGATGGGTTCGGGTGGCTGCACGATGGCGAGGCTCAATGAGACCGGCTGCAGTAATAGGATGATATCGACACGGCATAGTGAGCATCGTCTACAGATAATAATAACAATTCGACCAGCCAGAAGCTTTACGCGCGCGCGGCATCAGTCACTATCACGTGATGATTAGCAGAGATCCCCTTGCACATCGTAGCAAATTGTCTGACTCGACACATTTCCATACCGTCCTCGTAAAGGATAGACCGTCACAGAAAGATGAAAATGATCATCGCGAAGCATATCTCAGGAGACTTCAACATCACGTCGTCTTGTCTTCAAGGAACACATCACAAAACGGCTAAGCCAGATCGATCTCTTCATATACGACCCTTGCTATATGTCAATCAAACGGTGGCGTCGGGGATCGAAAGGCGGTCGATTTATAGTGGCATCCTAACCCGATCCAGATATTGCACGAGGTGCATGCAAGAAGCGAGATGCATGCGACTTCATGCAACAACCCTTGTTTCATCCCAGTCATATCTATGTATTTCGCCGGCGTGCTGGCCAGTACTAACTACATATTCTTCCTGCAGTCGTGTCAACTTGCCGTTCGCTGGACTGGATCCATGGATGGCTGATGGCCCGCCGTCGCACATTCACTTTCAGCTCGAAAAGCCCGACCGTGGGAGCGTCTGCTGCTGTGCTCTGCTGTCATACGACTGACGTGCTGCGCGCCAGCTCTTGACAAATACTGTCGCGTTACTATTGTGTGGTCGAGACGAACGAGGCGGCCGTTTTGTTGATCTTCCTGACGCGCACGAGACGAACAGGGATAACTACGATCATGACACCTCAGTGGTCGGGCCCTTGCGCGCACGTTCGGGCCTTCCGACACTTGCTATACACTGGTATTTCGGTTTGACTTCGATACTGCGGTTTCCAATTATTGATGGTGCATGCCTACTCAATTCAACAGCACATCAAGCATCAATGAGTGTCATGTGTTGCCAGGCTATGAACATCTCGAGTACTCCCGACAGCATCATTTGCTACCACACGGACCGGGCTCTGTGTCACGTTGGTCGGTTGGTACCACTCTGCTACTCCGATCGCTGATCGCCTTGGTCAGTAGTTGCATGCAGTGTGCAGGGTAGCGACTGGGGTGGTGGCACGATGCGGCCTTGCCTGCGGGCGAGGCGAAGCCTTGGATTATTGTTATAACAGTCCCACTGTTGGATGGTATACGCACGAGAAGGAGAACTACAATGTCGTGTCAGCAAACGGTATGGTCATAATCCCATAATTTGACGTAGTCAGCTGCCACAGAGTGAGACTAGATCCAAAGGCAATCGGCATGGCCCGAGTAGAGCAAAGTCAATCATTCTCTCTCTACGTATAACCCTGTAGATTGCAATCAATCCATGCATGGTCAAAGAAAGGACGTCTGCCAATCATGCTGGTGAGGCGATGGCGGATTCAAGGGTCATCTCAATCTAGAGTAATGATAGGGAGAGGCTGCAGGCCATCTCTAACAATCAATTCGTAATGCTGTCGCATACTACCTACCGTATATGTATGTACCCTGCAAGAAGCTCACCCCAAGAGTTTTCGGCCGGTCTGGTTTAATAACCCCACTCGTGCGCGTACTGCACCGCGGGACTGCCATCCGACCGTCAGCCTTCAAACTGTCGTCCCGCCATACAAGGAACCTCATTGCCGCTTTGTCGTCGTTCAGTCCTTTATCCCCCTCCTCGCCCTTTGACTGATTCCTCACG
>Ga0265797_10000872_pt1 | contig 54455 bp, 74 predicted proteins | sample P2T30metagenome_FD_192433 | JGI IMG/M metagenome (GOLD analysis project Ga0265797, IMG submission 192433) | Plant litter microbial communities from East Loma Ridge, Irvine, California - P2 T30 | ecosystem: Environmental > Terrestrial > Plant litter > Unclassified | place: USA: California...
CATTATCGACACCAAATCTCTCTACTACAGCCCGAAGAGAATTCTTGAGAAGCTCAAAACAGATATGTGAACTAAATTGTCAGTTCTCAGGTCTGTACTGGGAAGCAAGAAGGAGAAGGAGAACATACAGATGACCTGGGACGTAAGGGAAAGAAACGTCTTTGGGACATAGAAGCTGAATTGGAGGACCTTTGAATAATGCGTAGTGTTCTTCACAGACGTATCGGGCGTTCTCAATTGCTTCATGACATATATCGTGGACATTCTATCCGTTAGTCCGAAAAGACTCCAATGGCCGAGAGCTACTTACCGCTCTTGTACAGATAATTCCGACGTAATCCTTATGTGGTTGGAGCGTATTCAGCGCGACATCTGCAGCTTCAGCTACTAGATCCAAGAACTGAACGCAGGGCGACTGTCAAGCACAAGAGTAGACTCACGCTGCCCGATCAAGAACCTAATTCCAATACGACTCAGATAGAACCTATCCAGCCATTCCTGTACACTCTGATCAATCCTACCAGCTCCTCTTTTTCTCTTCCATTCCAGTACTCCTTGAGCAACAGTCGTAACAGTTGGATCATGTCTCTTTTTGATATTTTGCAGTAAATTTGTAAATCGGTCATTATAATCGTGTACTTCCGGTGGGTAAATTGTCCCCTTGGGTGGTGGTGAGAAATATCTGTCATCAGTTTTCAAGCAAATCAAGTGGAGAAAGGGTTGCATACCTCCGCTCGATTGGGATTCGCATACGTGTAGCATTTCCCGACCCAGCTCCATTTGATCCTGGGGTCCATGCCTTATCCATTGCTAGATTTGAGCCGGACGGTCCTTCGTGCATCAAAGGATCAAGCGATGGATTCTCTGTAGCCTGTGGGAAATTCGGATCCCTCGCTGGTCAGCTAGATTTACATCTTCACCTTGTAAGGAGACATACTGAGAAGACATTTTCAGAGTATCTAGGAGTTCTTGACTCAGATTCGGTCTTTCGAACGTTACAAGCTCCTATTTCCATCAGTTTCATCATTGCAACGGACACGAACAGGGACATACCTCGAAAGACTGAGCATACCACTCTTTAACCTTTTCTATACTTGGCATTTTATTCAGTCCATCCGGAAGAGCATCGAGTTCCGCTATACGATGCGAGAGCCTTATCGGTAGCTCCTCAGAGAGGAATTGGGAAGCTTTCAGTAGTGTACCCTGGGAAGGGTTCTGGCCGAATCGGACCATTTGCTGGAGAGAGACTGTCTATCAGCTAACTGTCTTTTCTACCAAGCGTCGGACAGCGCGGAAATCAAACATACCTCCAGTCTGTGGAAAAGCTGCGAAATGATTTATACGATCCCATAGTGCTCCTGTGATCTTGAATCTCGACATGGTCAGACGAGCTCTTGTCCTCTATATATGTGCTGATATTTCGGCCGAACTGTCGGTTGTGTGGTGAATGGCCTCGTATGGCGAGTGGTGTGGGGTACTTGGAGGGAGATTGCTACGGTCTACTGGTGCCTATTGCTAGATGTCGCTCGTACAGTATGAGACTGATGGTATGAATATGGACTAATGTATATGACTCGGGATCGTCATTTGATATGGTGAGTTACTCTAGATCTAATGCTAAAGCGGAATCAAATTGTGTTAGTACCGAAAGCCGATCCGGGTATCACGGGGAACGGGTAGCCGGATTGAGTCAAGTATCGTCCACAGCCTATGGGTGTAGAGGGGGTACTCGTAGGTCTGCATGCATAACGACTGGTCCTGATGAAGTTTGGCACATTGTTGATCACAGACTCATAGAAAGCCAACGACTGAACAAGAGGTAGATCTCAAATACCCATGCCAAGCAAGATCACCATTACCATTACCGATGATGGCTCGGTGGATATCCGGCGGTAAAGGACCGAGAAGCTCCACCTGACCTCCACTCACCTCCACCTATCTACTTCAACCCATAAGCAATTCGCCGGGACAAGTCTCGAGGTCTTCATTCCCCCCGTGTCATCAACAACCACAAACAATTCATCTTGCCCACAATGAGAATCGTATTCACTGGAGGATCAGGTAAAGCAGGTCGACACTGTATTCCACACCTCATCGAAAAAGGCCATCAAGTCCTCAACCTCGATCTAGTTCCTCACCCCGATCCACGAGTCTATACTCTTAAAACCGATTTGACCCAGTCTGGGCAGGTATTCAATGCCCTCTCGACTCATTTCAGCATGGACGAGTATTCACTCCCTTCGTTACCTGGAGTCGACGCCGTCATCCACTTTGCGGCTTATGCGAGGGATTTGATCGTTCCTGATAACGAGACTTTTACCGCCAATGTCACTAGCACCTACAATGTCATCGAGGCCGCTTGTAAACTTGGGATCAAGAAGGTCATCATCGCTTCATCCGAGACCGTCTACGGAGTCTGTTTCACCCAAGGAGAATCCGATTACAACAGCTGGCCCCTTGATGAGGGTGAGTGATTCCCTCATTGTGATCTCACAAGCTCAACTGATGACTAGACACATACGACTGTAACCCGGAAGACCCATATGCTTTGTCCAAGCTATGTGGAGAGAGGACCGCACGAAGTTTCGCTAGAAGGTTCAAGACAGATATCTACGTCTTCAGGATTGGAAATGTAGTCGAGCCTCATGAGTATGAGAAAGACTTCCCAACTTACCTCGCCAAGCCGGAGAGTAGGAAGAGGAATGCTTGGAGTTATATTGATGCGAGAGATCTAGGAGAAATGTGTCATTTGGCAGTAGGGAAGAATGGGCTTGGGTTCCAGGTGAGTCATCATCACTTCAGCGTACTTCGTCTGGGATGGTCAGCTGATGATAGGTGTTTAACGCTACCAACGATACAATCACGCTTCATGGAGTCAACACCACCGAGTTCTTGAAGCAGCAATCGCCTAATGTACCATTCACCAGGGAGTTGGGGGAGATTGAAGCTCCATTGTCTAACCGAAAGATCAAGAAATTGTTGGGTTTCGTCGAGCAGCATGACTGGAAGAAGTACGTCAAGGGCCAGTAGAAGTCGCGCAGATAGACATGTTACAAATAATTATGTCAAAAATTATACATGCATCAATCACTGCTTGTTTCCTGAACCCTTTACTGGGTCATTTTCTCGTACCTCTTGCCCATAGTCTCCTGCCACTCGCTCACAATCGCATTACCTGGACCAGCCGTGATTGTTTCTTTGCCCTCATCCCACCCTTGCCTCACCTCATCCATAAACTCCTCTTGCGTCAACGCGATTTTGTTCCCCTTGTGTCGTTTATTATCATCCGGATCAACCCTCTCCCTGTGCAGATCCGACTCTACAGCGGGAGGTACGATCTCTACAATCCTAATCTTATCCTTTCCAGCCTGTTTCACTTGCGTTCGTAGATTTGTCGTAAAGAAATGAAGCCAAGCTTTCGCCCCGTTGTATACCGGATTGACGACGCTAAATGGTACAAATCCAAGGACAGAACTAACATTCATAATCACACCTCCTTTTTCCTTTTTATCGAAATGTTCCCTTATCATCATCACTGAAAGATGCATTGGACCTCGAATATCAATATCGATTTCTTGATCGGCCTTCTTCAGGTCGAAATCGTAATCAGGTCCGAAAATTTGGAAAGGTCGTTGAACACCAGCATTATTGATTAAACAATCGAGTTCGGGGTGTTCTGAGGTGATTTTGGAAACGAATGAGGCGAGAGATGAAGTATCCCCAACGTCTAGTAGGTAGTAGCCTGCAGCTCCGATTTCGGATGTGGTCGCTTTGAGGGATTCTTCAGTTCGACCAGCGAGTAGTACTTTCTTTCCTCGTTTAATCAATTCTACAGCCATCGCTTTGCCCTGTAATGTCGGTGATCTTCCCTCAATTCTCAAATAACCGTTAGACTCACCAATCCTCCAGCACCACCAGTAACCAGTGCACATTCGAAGTCTAGTGTTTTGGAGCTCATACTGATTGATGATTGATGATTGATGATTCAGTGTTCTGAAAGAAAGATTCGTCACCTATAAATACCTGGACGTTGGTTGCACTACGTGATGTCATCAACCCATTCACCGGCATGAAACTGCGTCGCTCGGCATGATCTGAACCTCTGGTTCGAGATGAAAGCGGGGGAGCGATGTGGACGCTCGACATCCTCGTCTACTTGAGCAAGGTTCATGCATGCATCTCGCCATACGTGATGGGGAGACCACACGGTAGATGAGCGAAGGCTACCTAATCGCGGCTATAGCCGGGTAAGCGCGTGAGTACGAAGCCGCACACATCACACACTGCGCTGCTGCGTCATGCATCATTGAAAAGATGATTGTCTCGTTGTCAACGAGCACCGCAGCTCCTGTACGAGCTACGCAAAAAACCTATAAACCACAGCACCTAATAGGATTCGCAAAGGACTTTTGGCTTACTATGAAACACCCTCAATCGTTCTCACTTCGGCCTACTGCGACCTGACGATGGATGAAAAGGCATTTGTGGGGGTTACAGAGAATGCAAAACGGAATAGACGGATACTCAGCATGGTGATGGTGGTCACGGGAGCCATTGCTGATGCCTTCATGACCAAAGGTAGGGATTTGAATCTACTGTCTGGACAGTTGCCGGAATCAAACTTTGCGTGGCCGGTGTTTGGGTGATATGGCGATCGAACGCGATCGAAAAATTGGGAAGTACGCCTGGAGTAATCACAAGTGTGCCTGCATGTACTCGGTCAACGTTATTCAATGACCTTTGGAACAACATGAGCGACGCTATTGTTCAAAGCCTGATCCGTGCTTTTCATTTCACAATGTCTTGGCAAGACCGTCACTTTTCAATTCATATACCGTCATATAGTACCAGCTGAAGATCTACTAATAATGTCTCTCGCCATTGCAAGGCCTCTCTCTGTGTCTTCTCCGCATGTAGGGTCCCTTCTAGATAGCTCGAGACACTCTAGTAACGCTTCCCGCTGCTCTCTTTCGATTCTGTCCAGTGTCGGTAATTGGCCAGGAGGAACCGAGACTGTAACCGAGGGATGACGGTGTAAACCCAGGAACCCCAAGCTGAGACCGACGAGTAAGGCTTGCTCCTTGTAAGGTTGATCTCGCAGGCTCAACAGATCTCGGACGTCTTCGGACATTAGGTTGATTGCATCTTCAACGCCGATTGGGTGACCAAAGATGATTTCTCCAATTTCCCAGAGTCCGAGGATGTCTTGCCCATTTCCGAAATCGTCTAGTCCTGCGCAAATGTCATTTGAATGGTGCAAAGCCGGGAATCCCAATTGAGCTCTGATAACGCGAAGAATCGACATGCCCAGCGGCGAAGCCAATCGCGACGGGGACAATGGGAAACAGTCGAGCAACAGAAGTGAGGCGAACCATACGGGTGCCATTCTGGCGGTGCTGCTGGCGCAATTAAAGACCTGGGCTGAAGGAGGCCGGCTGCCGGTGTCTTGAGCGATATCATAAGTGACATGATCGGCGAACCTTTGCGCAAAGGAGCAATATACCCCAGGTTGAATAGGATGGGGTACTAGCCCAGCAACCCAATCCTTGACGATAGTCACTTCAGATTTGGAGAATGCTCCAAACATCCTGCCGCCCCACTGCATCTCCCTCACCAGTCTACTCTTTTCGACGTCTCCTGCCTTGACTAATGGCCGGTATGTCGAAAGTGCTCGGGTGAATTCTATCGATTTCGGAGGAGTCATTGTATTGGGGTCAAGCCACTCTTCCAGCGTTTCGCCGGCCACACGTATTCGGGACGGGCAATGCATTCGCCGTGCAGCTTTCGACTTTGCGAGAAATAGTTCAGCGACATCTTGTTCGGCCCGAGTCGGCAGTTGTGCTACTGCTCTAGGCTTGTATCGGGAGCCGACCCTTTCGAAATCGATTGGGGACCAGGGAGTAGTGGGAAGTCCTTCCGCTAACACCATCCCAGCCTGAATCCTCCTCCACGCCAACTTTTGCGATTCTCCCTCCAGCTGATTCAGATAAGTTTCGACGGCCAAGCGTGCCATTGCGGCATGTCCAGAATGCGGGTTGTCGATCGTAATATGCAGAGCGAAATAAGAGTCGTCGATATCCAGCTCTCTCAGCTCGTACGACGTCACCAGCAGGTGATATGGTAAGGTCTCGTAGGCCATATTGAAACCCAACGACTCTGGGAAAAATTCGGGTGACAGTAATCCGATGCATTGTTGGGCGACAGCAGCCGCCCAGCATCGTGGAATACCATGATCGATTGCCGACCCGTCAAAGCCCGGCTGATCTCCTCGCATCGCTCGACCGTCCTTATCCCTACCTCCTAAACCCAGCGAATCTATCAGTCGGTGATAAATGTAGACGTGATTCTTGTCGATATCCCCATCGCCAAACTCTTCGGAAATGACCTGCCAGGCGATTCTCGCACTTTTGCGTTCTTTGATACTGGGTCGTAACAGGATTCCAGATACCCAGCTTCCGTCTACGTACTTTACACAAGCTGCAAGGCGTAGCCATTCGTGTGCATGGGCTGAAGTCGGGAACAGCTCCCGTGGACCCCCGGCCCACCTTCTGGCGAGGTATTGCTGATACTTGTCAGCACCGGTGAGGTGAGCGGTTTCGAGTAGTCTTTGAAGAGCGGACGAGGAATATTCGGGGATAGAGAGGATTGATGTAGGATCGGAGTGGGAGGCGGCTTGAATTGTCTCATCAAAGAATTCGATCAATCGGCTTCGAGCGGATCTGAAAGCCTCTGCAAAGATTTAGCACAGCAAGTCGAAACCGGCTTACTCACCAGGGTGGTCCTCGACATTCTGGAGCTTCCGATACAGATCCTTGTCTCTGATCATCTGTTCCTTTCCTTCGACATCTTTCGGAATATGCAAGCTGCCAAGGCTAGGAAAAGCATCTATGTAGCCGTCGGGCTCGAAGGTTTCGTCTGGGATTGATTTATCGGCCTCTAGATGTCCTTTTGGCGGTAGTATCTCAAGTCGCGTGGAACGGGCAAAACGACGAGCGAACAAAATCACGACGACGATCAACAAAGACCATAGAACCGCGGCATCGCGTACATCGATCATTGTGAATTGAAGCTGAGGAACGAGAATACTGTATGCTAGATCGTTGTTGGCGAAGCGCGCTTACATGTAGCTCGATGAGCTGTCTTCGGGATTGCCTCATAGTGAACTTTAAGTTGCTGACGTCCGGGGCACTTGAAGCGATCGCACCGATTCTGACACGCATGGGAGGTCACGAACGGTCAGCGAGGAGTTGCTGATGTCAAGAGCAGGAATCGTGCCTTACCGGATCTTGGCATTGCCGTGAATGTTTGGATTATTCCACACATAGAAACGATTATGACAGGTGGCTGTGACCCTACAGTGGGCAGTATCGCGGCACTTTTCATGGCACTGTCCAGCGGTGATTGTACATCATAAAGATAGCACAGCAAGTAAGGTCTTGTTAGTAAATGCTGCGATCATGACGCATTAGTGAGCGCTGCTTATCATTCTGCCCCAGCTGAGGTGCGACGACGATCCTCAGCAAGCCAAGCATATGTCCGAGACCTCCACTGAGATCAGGTGAGGGTCAACTACCCAACAAGCGACATGGTCAAAGGACTGACACTTGGCTCTGGGGTTTGCAGAGGCCAGCACGTTTCAGAGATTTGGGCCAAGGCATCAACTGCGCCGGGATGTCGGAAGCGGATGACGCCGCCTTTGAGGGCCCGACGAGTGTCACCTGTGCTCTAGTAGTGATATCGCAGCATTCACAGTAGCAGAGTGAAGCGAAGACTCGGCGCCCTGGACCGTCATTGTCAAAGAAGCTGAATGTTCTTGACGACCTCCTTTAGACTTCCTTTCCGTCAATTCTCCACATATCGCACAACGATGTCGCCAGCCAACTGGTCGAGACTCATACGATTTAATCCAAAATCGGCGCCATCTCAGATCCTCATTGGTGAACCTGTCGATCGTGAACTTGATGTGGGATTAGCTTCGTACAGCTCTGAAGAGATTAAAGTCAATGTTTATTCTGGAAGTACCGTTCTAGAAGCCGGACAGCAGACGGGCAAGGAGGAGGTAGTAGGCAGATTGCTGAGTCCGTTGGCGAAGCATGAAGTGGGAACGATCAGATGTATCGGCTTGAATGTGAGTCCATAAAGGCTCGTACGCAAATGGCTGATGATAGTATCTCACCCATGCCCAGGAAATGGGTATGGAGACCCCTGATGTGCCAAGTGTGTTCATGAAACCCTCAAACTCGCTTGGAGATCCATATCCAGCTCCTACTATCCTCCCAGCTGCTTTTGTCAAAGATGATGCGGCGGATCACGAATCAGAAGTCGCTTTGGTGATTGGCAAGACCGCCAAGAACGTTTCGGAAGAGGATGCTATGGATTACCTCCTTGGGTACGTGGTGGTCACTTGCAGAAATGGAGACGAACTAATGATCCAGGTACACAGCAGCAAACGATCTATCTTCAAGATTAGCCCAATTCGCCCAATCTCAATGGTGTTACTCCAAGTCTTTTGATGGGGCTTGTCCCATCGGCCCTGCTCTCCTGAATGCCACACAAGTCAAATCAGTCAGCGACCTTACAATCCGGGGCGAGCTCAGCGGAAAGACGGTGCAGGATATGGGTCTACAGTCAGTCTCTTTTGTGCCTACTCAATCGATGTTGACGTTCAGTGATCTGATCTTCTCGATACCCAAAATCATCTCATTCCTGTCACAAGGAACCACCCTTGATCCTGGAACTGTCATCTTGACTGGGTACGTTTCACTTCATGGATCGTGGTATGTGCTGACGACTAGAACCCCACCTGGTGTAGGCTGGAAAGCTAACCCTCGACGAATGCTGAAGGAAGGAGATGAGTTTAGAGTCTTTGTCTCACACGGAGTCGGAACTTTGATCAACAAGATCGAAGAAGAGAAGTGAGGATACGGACGGATAAGCTTAAAGCAAAAGATGTCTCGGACGCTTGGGATCGCCTGCACATTGTAAACTACTACTGGCTGCTGCATACTTCTTGCCTGATACTAGTGTACTGCATACTGATACACACACTCTCACATGTACAAAATAACACAGCCTACCGACTACTCGTAAGGAATCAAACCAGCAGCCTGCTGAGCCTTCTTAGTCAGAGTCGGCTTGCCGTATGGGAATAGGATATTCCATTCCTCGGTACTAGATGCTTTGGCGATGAAAGTGCAAGGATCGTGGGAAGTACACCATCCTTTGTTGAAGTATTCGATCTTCTTCTTCCTAGCTTCGTCACTGAGGAAAGCGTCGGGCTTGTAGCATGTATCTGTTCATCAGTCTGCACCCTGTTTCATGGCGAGCTTGTTACCCACAAATTGCCATTCGATGATTCTGTTCTTCAGGAGCAGCTCCCCAGTGAACAGTCCTCGAGTCCCAGACGATGAAGTCTCCAGGCTCAAGGCATGGTTTCTCGATGTAACATCCCCTCTCTGCCAACCAGGCCATTTGCTCGTCATTACACTTGATGTGATCGTGAGAGTCGTACGGAGCCTGCACGTTAGTATGGAGGACATAGTGATCGAAGGATAAACTCACCTGCTTGTCCTCGAAGTAGTCCCAGATCTCCTTGAAGTACTTGGTCGATCCAGTAACGACAGTCAATCCACCATCCTTGGGGCCGTTTGGTAAGAGGTTCAAGATGCCCTGGATAGAAGCCAGCTGGGGCTTCAAGGGAGATTGATCCATGTGGGGCCAGGGCGCTCCACCGTCTTCCAGCTGTTCCTTAGGCAAGGGAACTGAGAAGTTGCTACCATCTAGCAGTGTCAGCACTACCAACACGAGTTGGACAAGGGGCTTACCATAGCTGACAGTGAGTTTGTCTGTTCCCCAGATCTGCTCAAATATATCAACAACCCCCGGCTCAGTCTTGGCGTCCCACACGAACTGGGCATGAGCGACCGAATAGGCCGAGTACAGTCCTCCCCTGAACAATCAGCATTGTCGATCGCGATCGTGGGGCGAGAAGTTGGCTCACTTGTTGCTTCTGGGTAGGTTCTCCTTCCTCCAGGTGGACGGATCGTCATGTTTATAACCATAGCCAAAGCCCTCGAGCCACTTGTTGGCTTCTTTGACGTAATGAGCGGCTCGTTCTTCCGAGATCGCCTTTGGGATGATCGCCCACTGACTCCATTAGCGTGCACTCTAAGACGTAAAAGGGCAAACCTACACCCTTCTTATCGAGGTCCTTGATCCACTGGGGAGAGGCGTCGGTTGTAGGTGCGGCAGTCACCGTAACATGTGAGAAAGGGTTATCCCAAGGGACGGAAGGTGGTGGTGCAGTTTGAACTTGAGCCATATTTACAGGTGTATGATTTGTTGTTCGAAAGCAGGAGAGGTGAATCGGCAAGGTGCTGACGTTGTATGAAAGTATATATACCCTGCTCCAGAGGGGAGGTGGGGTTTTTAGCAGGACCGGCGAGAATGTACCGATGCCGCCGACAACCGATCAGGGGCAAGGTCAGAGACTATGATCTCCGCACGAGCTCCGCCGAAGTGGAGGGGACGGTACTGGGACGGCATCGGTATTAGGTCGGACTCTGGTCGATATCCGACCGCCTGAGATGGGATTACCCTGCCGTCTCCATTTCCAGTCGGGGAACGTAAATTCACCGTATCGTCCATCACTGACATGAAACTGCGATTCATCCTGATAGGAGGCAGCGACTGGTGGGTCAGATATTAGCCTCGGGCATGGTACAGAACGATCATGTAGTGTGCTTGCGCCTGTCCCTGTGAACTGAACAGGTCTATCGTGCCGCAACATCAACGTGTAGAAGTTGGCTCTGTCGGACCCCCCGGGCATTGCCAATAACCATGGCCACTCTCCAGACATTGAGTTGCAGTGGCGGGGAATGTACCTTCTGTGGTGATGTTTCTGGATCGACGAGCGACCGCCTAGGTGGGGCGAGTGATCCCAGACCGAGGCGGTCATTGCACGAGTCCGACCACTGTTTGCGAGACAATCCTCAGAGACAACCGAGAAGACAGCAATAGCAGCATAATGCATGTACCCAGTATCCCTATAGTAGAGCAGACAAATATAGAATATAACGCAGCGTCGAGGCTACTCTACCCCCGAGTAGACATTTACAATCGGTGACCAGAGATCTCGTCCTGGTGACCAATGTCGACCTTCTCGATATCCTCAGTCTTGCCCTCGTGAACACCGACTCGCTCCATACCAGGAGCGACCCTGACGTTGGTGTCACCGAACAAGAGACCAATCTCCTCGAGGGTCTTGTTCTTGGTCTCAGGGAAGAGGAAGTATGAGACAATTGCGTTGGAGACGTTGGTGACGACGAAGACCATGAAATATTTCCATCCGAGGACATCGAGACCGAGAGGGGTGACTTGCCCGATGATGACGTTGTTGAGCCAATTGGAAGCGGTGGAAGCGGCGGATCCCATAGCTCGCAAGTTCATGGGGAAGATTTCGGATTGGTAGATCCAAGAAACGGGACCGAACGACCAGCCGAAAGCCCAGGAGAAACAGAAGAAAGAAGCGACACCGGCAACACCAGCGCCAAAGTTGGAGTAACCAGGCTGGCTGAATTGTTTACCGATAGCTGCTTGCCAGGCAAGACAGATGGCCATCAGGATGGGCCCGACAATGAGAGGCTTTCTTCGACCGAGCTTGTCAACGATGAAGGTCTGTGACGTCAGTGACTGAAGGTTGATCGTCAGAACAGAGATGACATACGATGAAAATGAAAGTGGTAACGACACCCCAAGCTCCGGACAGACCGTTGATCATCAGAGTAGTCTGACCCTCGAAACCAAGCTTGGCGTAGATAGTAGGACCGAAGTAGGCTCCGACGTTGACACCGGTCCACTGGCACATGGCTTGCACGAGACAACCGCAAACAGTTCGATGAAGATTGGGCCTGGTGTTCACGAGATCCATGATATTGGTGGATAGGTTCTCTCGCTCCCACTCGATCTGAAGCATCATCTCTTGGAATTCCTCCTCAACAATCTCGATATGGGCGGATCGTCCACCGTGGAGTCGGATCATGGTGGCCTTTGCCTCTTCATCTCGACCTTGCTTGGCGAGCCATCGAGGAGAGAATGGTAGCAAGAACATGCCGCTGACTGGTCAGTGGCTGCTACATCATGTATAGGGGCAATCTTACAATAGAAGCGCGACGGCGGGGACGATCTGGATGGCAAGAGGAATTCGCCATTGGGCATCGGAGTTGAGGAATCCACAACCGTAGCCGACCCAGTTGGCAACAAAGAAACCCCATCCTGTTTTGTCAGTCCATGATCTCTGCTCAGAAGTGCGGGCGACTTGCCAATCATGAGCTGGGTCCATCCGGAAAGGAGTCCTCGAGCGTGTGGTGGCGAAATCTCGGCCTGGTACATAGGAACAATCATCGACAAGACACCGATAGACCAACCAGCGATAAATCGACCAGCAATAAGCATACCGACGTTGACGGCAGCAGTTTGGAGAGTACATCCGACGATGGCAATGACGGAACCGATCTGAATGGTCCTCTTTCGTCCAAATTTATCAGCAGTCCAACCAGCCATGATGGCACCGAAGAAAGCGCCCGCGGCGAAGAGGGAGACAATGGCACCAATGACTCCAGCCTTTGGCGCCTCGAAGTAGTCATGGAAATGTGTGTAAGATCCCGAAATGACGGAACCGATGATACCAGAGTCGTAACCGAAGAGGAACGATCCAAAAGCACTGGGCATAAGCACTGTTCGCTCTGTGTCTACAATGGTACTCACGCAAAGATAGCAGCAACGTAGTTGATCAATGCTGGTTTGGCGTCTCCTACGACTCTGCCAGAGGCTGGCTGAGATGGGAGGTAATCGGGCATGTTGAGAATCGACAACGAGTTGGGCAAAGAGGTGAAAAGGGTGGTCGAAAGTTTTGATTCGGGTCGAAGCGATTGAGCTTCTGCAGAGTCGGGGGGAGTGTGAGGGGCTTCTAGAGGAACAGCATGCCCCTCTATATATGTTTATCAGTGGATCAGCTGGACTAGATGGACAACAAATAGACCGCAGATCGCGGCACAATACCCTGGGCCGGACCTGGCCAAATCGCCGCTTGCTGCTGGGGTCTTGCCCGTACATCCGGTCTATGCATGCAATTGACTTGCCTCTACCGCTCATCGGGTAATGCAAAACAGCGAATGCATTTACGACATGGAATTCGAGGCTTAAGGTACGACGAGCGCCAAGGGCGATGAATTGGGTAAAAATAGGGAACTAGCTCCGATCTACCGAGATCTGTAATAGCAGCAGGCACATGTGCACGTCTTACCGACCGGGCTCCGCGCTCGTGGCCAGGCTGTTCCGGTCTCATTCCCCGCACAATCAACCGCATATCATCTCGTGTGAGGCCGGATGACCATTTTTCGCCCAAAAAAACCAATATCCCGGGGTATATCACACCATGTGATTGGTGGCTTGCCTAAATGTAGCATTCTTGAGCTCTGGGTCTCCGTGCTCCCCGACCATTGCGTCCGAAATTACAGATCCGCGATCCCAAATCATACTCGGTCTAGCACCGATAGGCTGTTTTCTGCGGTATGATTGGCAATTATGGGTCGGAGGTTCACCGAGAATCCGAGCTAGGCTAACTCAATCTGGAATGCAGTAGTGGGATTTAGCCTCGCGGGCTATGGATGATCCGTGGCGATACAATGAGGCAAGACATCGAGACCTTGCTAGCCTTCGGCATCTCGATCTACCGACTAGCGTCTGGAACGCTCCCGTTATTGAATGGCTGGACGTTTTCTAGCCACAAAGGTGGCACCTCGGCTTCTCGGGCAATGCACCAGGCCCCGTTGATCCATGTGCGCATTGTAGAGCATACAAATTTACCACTAGATCATCATTGTCGACGGTGTTTGTATGTAAATGAATGGGGTGAAAAACTGCGACGCCGATAATGCTTAGGCCACACGCCTGTACCGTATGCATTCTTACATTCCTGCCTCGCCGAACCATTAGAGATGCCTAGCAACGGCAATTCCCTGCTGACTGATCTGGACATCAGCCGAGATCGCACCGCTCAGTCCGAAACGTACACGGATCTTGAAATCATCACCACCTTTGACCAGCATACAGATGTCCTTGGCGATACCATTCCAGAGTTGAGCTCCGTCGAGATCATCTTCACTGGCCAAGTTAGAACCTAAACACCTGTACAGGGAAGGGGTGGTTAAGGACTGACTCGAAAAAGTCCAATCCGTGGTTGAAGGCAGTCGAGAGCAACCATATACCTTCATCTTCCGGATATTGACCCTACATGATCAGACCCAGTGTTTTCAGGAGAGATCTAAGCGTACTTGTTGACCGGCCGGGCCTTCGAGCACCGAGATGGCATGATCCATAATATTGATCATCCTTTGCTCGGCCGTCTTGTCATGAGCCTGACTGGTAAGGAGCGCTCGAGTTGATCTCGCGTAGCGGGCCACATCCTGGAATGTCTCAAGAGAAGTCGATTGGTGTAACTCTTGATGCAAATGCCAGGTCACTGCGGAGTTGATCAGCTCCGACCAGCCTCATAGACGTACAGCTGGAGGGACAGGCGGGATATCGCGATGCGATATCCAGAACCATCTCTAAAGTTTGGGTTCGATCGTCAGATCGTGGCCATGCAATGATTTCCTATCATGTCAGCGCCCTTGCTGTCTACTTGGGGGTGATGCTGACCTTGAGAAAGGAGTCCAAGTTTTCCCAGTCTTGATCTTCGCAACTGAGCTCGGTGTGATAGACATCTATCATCTTTTCCATCTGAGGTAAGGCTGCGAGTGCCGATGATCCCGACTCGAGCGCTGTCTCCACCGCTGCTCGACATCTCGGCAGATATCCTTGAAGGTGGTCGAGAAGTAAAGCCTTGAAGTGAGCATTGTGTATGTGGGAATTGGTTGAGACATACCTTGTTGTCTCCCGCCTCCATGGCTCTGAACTCGAAAACCTTTCCACTCAAAACGGCAAAGTACCCAGAAGCCAGGTGACTGCAAACCTCCATATCCCCTTTGGCTTCCTCGAGGGTAGAATAGTCGATCATGAGCTGTGGTTTAGCGATTCTTGTCACTCCCACGAGCCGTCTTGACTGACCTCGACGGCCTTGTCAAAGACGGCGGTAACAAGTTCGGTAGCCCACTTCCTGCCTCCTTGGATGGCTATGTTCATAGCTGTCAACATCAGCCAGTATTACTTGGTCATGGTGTAGACTACGCTCACCCGACTTGTAAAGCCACACGACGTCATTCACGTTTCTGGAAGGATCATGGGTCTCGAGGAAAAGTTCGTGAGCTGTATGGTCAGCTTTGCCGGGTCTGAGCGATGTACCAGAGCCCAAGTACCGAACGAGGCTCTCGACATTTGCCGGCACATCCACTTCCTCATCACCTCCCAACTCGCTCAGAAGCAATCGTACTAGAGTCCTTACGGTGAGCAAGCTCCAAACAAGTTGAGGTGGACATACCTGATCAGGGTAAAGCCCTCGGTTTTGACTTCCTTGGCGACATGGGGGTCCTTTGCCGCGTCCGACAGAGTTGAAAGAGCTTTGATCAGTACTCGCTTGTTCTGCACTTCATCGGCCATCGATCTTCATGTATCAGCGCCAGTGATCACATGTGGAGCGCCTGACTCACGCCATAAGCTGTAGCTGAATGGGCTGCAGGTCGGGACATCGGCAGATATTGTCAATAGCTTGGATAGCTATATGTCAGCATGTTTCAAGCTCGAATGGTGGTCAGCACACCCGTCGACTCCTTATTCTGATGCAATGCGACCAGGAAATTGAGATACTGGGTAGCTGCTTGGTCTTGGGGACAGGGTCGGAGAACTTCCTGAGCCTTTGCGAAATCTTGAGACTGTATGTAGCACAACGCGGTCTTTCTGTACAATCAGCGAGACTCTCGTATTCATGTCATGACTCACCGTCGAATGATATGCTGGTTCGCTGGCAGTTCATCTTTTTGGAAGATCGGCTGCAATGCGAGCTCGTCTTAACATTAGCTGGGCTCCTTACCATCCAGTATCGACTCACACCACTGTACAGCAGTCTCATTCTGATTTTCACCACTGAAGTGATCACCCAGACCCCACACTATCTGTTCATGTCAGCAGCGGATCGAAGTCTAGGACAGGACTAACGGTCTCAACGGCCGGTAAGGCCTCTCCCATGTGACGAAGATCAGCTCTTCGGGCTATCACTGCGAGGTTAGGTGTAGATCTAGGGAGAAATCGAACTTAACTTCAATTGCACTTTTCGCTAACTTAATCGCCTTTGATGATTTCGCTTTGGCGTATGATCGAAGAAAGGTGAAGAGTCCGAGCAGCACCTCTTGCGAGAAGGCTTGACCCGCCTCACTAGCCTCTGCTGCCTCAAACATGAACTGGAGTGCCTCTCCTGATATATCATCCCTGCATGATGAGCAGGATTCATACAGCTTATGGCTCACGCAGGATCGCGGAAAGCAAAAGCGGCGAGAAGTCTAGATATCAGCAATGAACGGCGAGATATCGTTGACCTACTCCTCCACTACCTCTGAAGACCACACTATCTGAGATAGCAGGGCGTCAATACCTACAGCTCAGCATCAGACATCTGATTCGCACTCACTTGTAGTTATTTCGGCAGTAGACACATCGCTCAAGCGGAGGATCCTAAAATTCAAGATCGCTGATTCGCAGGCGACTTTAGAGTCCTGGCCGCTGTCAGCTTATTCCAGCGAGAGACTCACCTTTGAGTCGACCAATTTGGTCAAGTCATAGAAGAGAGCTTTAGCCCTTTCAAGCGCATCTGGGTCAGGCGCACCCATCACCAAGTGACATCGGACTACAGGTCAATCAAGGTTCCAAGTGTCTCGATCTCGACCAATAAATAAGGTCTCACCTAGACTTCGATGAACAGCAATGTTCAGGTCTCTCATCCAGTGAGTCGAATTCGCCTGCTTCTGTAGCCAATCAACGAGATGTAGACTGCGGTACAGCCATCCGACAGCTTCCGTCATTATATCTGGCTCTTCGTCCTTGCCTTCGATTCGGAGGTCGTCCCCCACCTCCCAGCACTTTGTCGCGATCGCCCGAACCTGTATATCAGCACAAGTCGCGGCTTGCAGATGAGACCGTACTGTGGCTGAGGAGACATAATGTTCCTTGACGAGGTCCGAATTGGTGAGCGAGCGGCGTTAATTTATACACTTACCTATCGCTTTATCGACAAATAAGCATCCAACTTGCGATAGCTGTTGCTTGATAGCCTACTCATGAGCGAACTTGACGAAGGAAGACTCCTTCACCCACAACCTCGACTCTGCCCAAGTAGTAATGAATCACGCATTCCACAGCGAGGTCGGACAGGCCCCCTTCGCTTCCTGCGGCCGGAGCGGTCAGGCCATTCTCGAGCTGAGCATTAGCGCCTGCGCAACCGTAGCTGCCTATACCCCCACCTCCGCAGCTGACAGGAGTACCTCATCGGCATCCCCATCTTGTCCTGTTTCTACTTGTCAACCTCATGCTTCGCTGATCGGTACTTACTGATTAGGTGTACTGACGTTACAGTAACCATATCAAGTCGCCTGACAAGGTCTATGTTCAGCGTGTCATGAGTACTACTTAATCATACTTTTTTCATCGGAATTGCCATCATCTGCGGCTTGCACGATTCGATGGGCTGCTAATCGGACTGTGGTCAGTCCCGTATCAAAGTGATGCAGCCTTACTCTGAGCGAGTGTAACATCGGCGTCCGTGACCTGCTCGACTCGACCTCTCCTTGCACTCATCTCTTCGATTCTGTTGTAGATAGCGGTCCCCTCTAGATCTAGCCGATATCCCATTTCCTTCACTTTCCCATCAATAGCCTTCTTCATGGCGACTTTCCTTTCCTTGGCGAAATTGGCTGTCGCATCGTGAATTGGCTCGACGAGGCTTTTGAGGTGTTGTATCTGAGTTTCATCAAGGATCGAGAGGTCAGTAATGGTGGTGAGGCTTTGCTTGAGTCGCAGCGAATGCTCTAGAACAACGTCAGCCTCCTCGGCGATGACCTCGATCCGACTCACGCATCAGCGCTTTGTAAGCTTCTCTTGTCATCGTCAATGTGGTGAATCAGGTATTGGTATTGAGGGAAACTGCAGTTTCAATGAGGAGCTTGATGGACCAAAGCAAAGGGTGATAGGTATGAAGGAGGAAGCTGGTTGCAATGGAGGGACATGAGTGGACATCGAAGGTGGAGGCAGGGCCTTTATACAGACCGCCCCTTTTTGTTGTTTTATCATGGTGGGAGTTCAGTAGCTCTACTTGGCTTCAATTTTGAGTACATCAGGGACGATTATGGCCAAGTCAATGATGCATATGTACTACACAAGGTATCTGAATCCCCTTTGAAGCCCCGAGATCTCAGCATCGCCCTCGAGGTGGATCTGGTCGCGCTTGTGGGAGTCCACGGGTCCTTCAGCTTCGGCAGCCTGTTCAGCGGCTTCGATCTTCTTGTTCAATCCGACCAGGATCTGTCGGAACCAGAAGCAGCCAGCGATAGTCACTGCGAACATTGCGATCACGATTCCGTACGACTTTCGGAAGCCGTTTTCGGGCATTTGCCACACGTACGATCCAGCGATGTTGCCGAGCTGAGAGAAGGCGTTGACCATGGCGATCGCGACCGCTCTCTTCGCAGGAGGCCTTGGGAAGCTGCTGCTAATCATCGAGTAGAACGTAATGAATCCTGCGTAAGAGCCGGCCTGAAGGAAGAGCGCGACGTATCGAGCGGCGACAACTTCAGTCGAGATCGATATGATAAATCCTACGAGCCCGAGACAGATGGGACCGACAATGTGCCAGAACTGAAAGTCAGCACGAGATAGAACGAGTATTTAGGATATTGTGGTATGGAGACGAGTGAGATGACTGAGCTGCCAACGGAGGAGTGGCGGAACAAGGGAGACTGCTAACCTTTTCCTGGGTCCGATCGGCATGCCAGGCATTGGCCATCGAGATGATGACCGAGAAAGCCCATGGAGGAGCACTCATGAGTAGAGTGGGGACATAGCTGAAACCAAGAGTTCCGGTGAGGGTAGGCTAAAAGTCAGTGACCACTCGTACATGTATACGCTTATCACTCACGAAGAAGGCGTTGAAACTCAGACCAACGACATAGGCAGTCAAGGTGAACATGAGAACGTAGATCTTGGTATCCTTGAGAGCCATTTTCAGACCCTCGAAAGCACCCTGTTCCTCAGAGTCAGTGTCGGCCTCTCCGACATCCTCCTCCATTCGCATTCTAGCAACGAGTAATTCGTCCTCGGTGAATCCCCTAGAGTTGGTGGGCAAGTCGGGTAAAATGAAAGCAGCTGGATCGTCAGCTTTGTAGCCTTACTCCAAAGGTGACAATATCTTACCAGAAAGTGCTACTCCCATGGTTACCGCTCCCTCGATCCAGAACAACCATCGCCAAGCGGCGTGACCAAGAGAGCCCTGCATGTTGGACAGACTGATTCGTCAGCAGATCCCTTGAGCCATGCGGGAAAGCCACTCACATTCCAGCGGCTACCAAAGCGGAGAAGGCATTCGAGATGAGATTCCCGGCAAAAAGAATGGCGTTTCGCAAAGTCAACTCTCGACGTGTGTACCATTTCGACAAAATGAGCAGAGCTCCGGGAAGGAAAGCGGCCTCTACGAAACCTGAAAAGGGATCAGCATTCCATCTTGGCGGCTTTGGTGGGCTGATACGGCGACATACCGAGGAAGAAACGACTGGTCGTCAGCAGAATCCACAAACAGATTTGCTCAAGAGTACTTACGTAGCGACCATACCACCAAAATCATTGACGACTCCGGAAAGAGTAGAAATAAGACCCCAAAGAAGCATCTACTGATGAGTACGAGCCAGAAAACCATGAAAAACAACTCACAGCAGCGGCGATATACCAACTAGGGCGAGAGATCTTGTTGATGATCATGTTACTGGGAATCTGCATCAAAATGTAACCGACGTATAGGATACTTAGACATGTCGAGTACTCGGTGTTGGAGAGGTTGAGGTCCTCTTGCAGCCCACGCAGACGAGCAGCGGCAATGTTGTTTCGGTCGAGGTAGTTGAGGATGTAGATAAGGACGAACAGCGAACATCTGTATATCAGCATAGATGTCGCATTTTCGCTGCTTTGACTCACCTGGCGTCGAGCTTTCGCTTGAGCTTCTTTTCAACAGCGATACGCTTCTCTGTACCGGGAGCGAGAGGGTGCTCGGATACTCCTTTCAAGTTCGCTTCGACAGCCGAAGCATCGTCGTTCTGAATGATCTCTTCGTTCTTGATATCGGCCATCTTGCTTTGTGAAAGAATGGCGGGGTGAAAAGATGAGGAGAGAACAGGTATTTCTCGGACCGACCCCGTCGTTTTATACCCCTTCGTTCCCCCTTCGATCACAGGGCCTCTCGTCGGCCCAATGAGCACAATTTTCCCACCCCTCATGATATCCCGTGCCCCGTGCCGCGCGGTCTGTAGCTCCGTTACCCTGCTACATCCGTTGCTGCTTGTGGGAAGATTCGAAAAAAATCTCTCGGCATCGCCCAAACGAGACCCGGTTCTGCCCATACTCAGGGTCATGGGGCTTCTACCGGCGGCAATGGGGTGCGGGCGTCTTGGCAGATTTTACTAATAACCTCCACATTTTCGCTTACATGGACGCCACCCAACAATTTGACGGTCTACGACAACCGGAGTGAGGGAATGAAGAGAGAACACGTCGCATGACCGGAAAAATGGTATGAACTCATTGCGGCTGTGAACGGATCTCTTTCTGCTGGCCGCGGACAAACCCGCTTGAATCTTCCAAATCACGCTTAACTCTTGGAAATAGACTCCTTCAGACCCTGTATGAAATCTACTCGAGCTTTTGCGTCCAGGTTCATCTCGGCGTGTACGCCGTCGATATGCTTCGCTTCAGTGACAGGCCCATACTTGTCACTTACCTCGTGTAACTGGACGTCGACGCCATCCCTGACCATGACATCTCTGAGTAGCCGAATTTCGTCCTCGAAAAGTTCTCGAGTACCGAGAGTCAAGTGCATATTCACATTTGCATCTGCCAAATATGACCAGTCTCCTTTTGAGGCTTTGGCGGGAGAAAACCAGACATTGCTCTTCATGAACGGGGCGTACCAACGAACAGCACTATCCACGGCGGTAGCAAGGCGCTTGGGTTCCAAGAAGTCGAACCAGGCATGCGTCGTGTAGCTTGGGTACGCTGGAGCGAAATCTGACCATGGAGATATCAAGCCCACTGCTTTTGGTTGTGGCAAGTCGATGACGGTGAGATATCGAGATAGGAAAAGGCATAAATGAGCTCCGGCCGAATCGCCAACGAACGTTATATTGGATGCGTCGAAAGTCTTGAGGAGATAGGTATAGGCAGAGAGGGCATCCAGTAGCGGGGCAGGGAATGCAGTCGACTCGTTCAGACATTTCCGATAGTTGACGGCTTTGTGATCAGCGATTCGATCATCTCAAGTAGCTTACCGAACACAGGTGTACCCGTTTCGATCGCCAGATCCTTCGCCAGTGGCTGCCACATTGGATGCCCTCGAACATAAGCCCTGTAATCAGCTTCGTGAAATCAATCCCGCATGAGATAGCCAACCCACCCTCCATGTATATAAAGGATGATCTGATCGGTCTTTACTCCCTTTGGTCTAAACCAGAATGCAGGTGTAATCTCGCCCTTAATCGCTGGAACATTTGCAATGCCCTTCCTCATACTATCCTCCACCGGGTGCAGCTTGACTACCTCAAAGTCGATCTCTCCTCTGCTGATGGCTTCCTTGTAAGGCTTGCCATCAGACGGGATACCCCACTGTTCCTGCTCCGATCTCGGCTGAGGAATGGTAGTACTGAATACCCAGCTCGTCAATCGCATCGAGTTGACAACTACCAAGCGTAATAACGACCACGGTGGACTGGTCTTGCGCTTGAACACTTTAAGGTAGACGAGATAAGGGAGTTCGGCGAGAAGAAGTGGCGGCATCAGGACTTTTGACAGTAGATCCTTCATGATACCGACGATGGGTAAGGGCGCTGATTTTGCCTTCGTGTCCGGAGTGAGCCGGATCGCTCGACTGTAGTCAACCTCATCGGAGCCCATGATGCCAAGGGGATACGCGGTATGGTGTACGAGTAGTCTGAAGACAGGATGATCTAATCTGCCGACGATTCGGTAGATCATCCCGGCTACGCGCCGGGCCGGAAATTCATTCTTGAATCCCTCGTGGTACGAGCCATCAGCATGCACAGAATTACTCGGACACATCATGCACTATGCGGGCGACTTGCTCAAACCAGCGTTCGCACAGACCATGAGTACGATAAGGTATGGTACGACATTGGAAATGGACCTATAGCCAGACCGTCTCAAGGGACCTCTCAGCTCAACTGCTCTTCTTACTCTCAGCCCTGACGAATGTGAATGGTATGGCATGTCAACAACTCTATGTATACTCCTCCCCATCCAGATCGACATCGACATCGTCTGTCCCTACGACCAATGTATCATCCGCTCGCGCATCTCGGTCTCCCTCACTCTCCGTCTCCGGCTCAGCAATGACTTCATCGTCTTTGGGCTGGTATTTTCCGTACATTGCCAGCCTGATGGAATCCAACATTGCACTAGTAACGGGCGCGCCTCTCGTCACTTGTCCGATCAAAGCCTGAGCTTGTCTCTTTCCTGCTTTACTGATCGACCCGTTCTCTTCCAGCATATTCAAGGCTAGACCGTACTCGCCGTGACGGACACACAATTGAACATAACCGACAGTGACTAGCCGCATATCCGAAGGGAAGATCTTGCTGCGCTCGAGGTACCATTCGACTAGACCTTTAGCTTCGATGATCCGATCACGGCGAGGCCTATTGAGTGTATCGCCTAGGATAGCGAGGAATCGGTCTGGGACGAATTGAAGGACATTGGCGGGCGGGAAGGAATCGACGCAAAGGTCAAGCAATTCAGCACGAGTTTGTTGAGATAGCGAGCTTGCGATCAGGCGTCGAAAGATCTTGCTCCAAAGCAATTGCCCTGTATAGTGAGTCACGTTTATAGGTGGTTCGCTGCGGGTCAATCCCAGGATACGAATAGCGACAAAGAATTCCTGCTCGGTGGTCTCGTGCCGATCTTGGAATCGTGTCAACATGGACGTGATGGCGACCTCCCAACAGTCGATGGTATTGAATCTCTCGCTCTGTACGATGGATTGACGGAATCGTTCGACAACTTCATCGGCTTTGTATCCCCATGAGAGCATATGAGCGAGTACAAGACCGACGGACGCAGGATCGAGGGGTATTTTCGGCGGTTTAAGTTGGAGGGCTTCCAGAACCAATTGTCGACTTCTCGGTCCTCTGTATTGAGAGAGACCGGCCAGCTTGAACACTCCTGTGAAGGTCTGCTGATTTGGATAACAGATTCCTGTACCATCCAGCCCAGCTCGCAAGATTTCGAAAGCTTGTTCGGCTTGACCTTGCCGCATAAAATAGTTTACTAGACATGTGATTGTCTTGACGCCAGCCTGTGGGAATTTGCCGGACGAGATAATCTGATACAGAGCTGGAACGGAGACCGGATCGTACATGGACAAGCTTTCGATACGCGCTGACAGCAAGTCGTCGTTGATGGGGATGCCGCTTCTATTAATCTCACCCCACAGTTCTTCTGCCGCTTCTATCGCTTGTTTCCTGATAGCCGCCGAGGTCTCCTGTTTCTTGACAATGTAGGCGAATGACACCAGGAATGCTCGATAGACCAGTGCAGATGGCTTGAGATTTCGCAACGGTATCTCCTTCTCCAGCATATTTTTCAGCCCGTCAAGGTCGCCTGAGCGCTTCATATATGCAATAAATCGCACTGCGGGTCAGGTCAACATCTGGTGCAATATAGCAAGATCGACTCACACCACACAGCTGTAGTGAATGGAACCTCCTCGTAATGATCTCGCTCACGTTCGTGTAAATCGTAAGCATGAATAAGTTTATTTGGTCCCACGGACAGATCGAGAAAGCGATTGTATAGCTTTTGCAGTGCCGGCCAATCTTCATTGAAATCGAGATCTCGCATTGTTCGCAGCAAAGCTTGAGGGTGCCAGATACTCAATACGAAAATGGCGGTATCGATCAATTTGTAGAAATCACGCCGTACGATCGCTCGCTCCGTCTCTGGCAGAGTCGGCAAGATTGAGCTCAGGACCGTGTCCATCATTTTTTGCGGAGAATTGAAGATCGGCCGCTGGGTCTCGAATACACTCATGATGACTTTGCCATTGATTTGCCCAAGCCGCATCATGGCGAATAGATAGGCATATGTCAATGGTTTGGGTCCGAAGCCCTCCAACCTGCTCTCATCTCTTGCAGCCTTGCTGCGAACTATGTGCCCACCCCGCGATTTGCCTTGAGCTTTGTGAATGGCGGTCTTGTAGTTCTCATAGGCGTTTGCGACAATTGCTGGATGTCCGGTTCGAAGTGCCGCGATGAAGAGAGTGTATAGACCTTTCCATGCGTCTCGAGCAGCCGCCTCGATGGCGATGTCCTCGAGTACCGCATAGTGCTCCTGATTGAAAATCTCCTCTACCCATTTCGATGTGAAAGTTTTCAATATAAACTCGCTGAGCTTTGCGAAATCGTTGGATTTGAGTAGACCCACTGCATCGAGTTGACGAAGCCGCGCCCATCCCCTAACCAAGTTTTGAACATCCTTCTTGTGGCAGGAATAGTTTATCTCACTGATCACAGCTGTGGGATCCGTAAGGGTAGTGACAAAGGGTATCGGAGGCGGTTTCTTGATATTGGGTATTACGGGTTTCGGTCTGAATTTGAAGACGGCATAGAGACGACTTTTGGCGGGGCAGCTTGGAACAGCAACTGAATGTCGAGCTGTGTTGGCCAAAGAGAGTCGAAAGGCGAGTGTAGAAGGTCCTGGGCCGGCACCTCTGCTTGCGAATGTGAGCATAACACTGCTGCTAGAAATCGCTGATCGATCTAGACAGTACTCAATGTCATAGGCGCCGGGAAGCCAGGCACAGCTTCGATAGGCATGCTGTCAGCCCTCCCTCTTGACGCGACTGCTTTGTTTTGCATTGATCCTCATTTACTTCATCTCATACCTCTGCAACAAGTAATCCTCCGTCTCATCAAATACATATTCCTCATTTGTACCAGTACCATATCCTATATCACCCAGACTACACCATCATGCTTTCCGGCAACTCAGGCGCCAATGTACCCGCGGATGTGTAGGTCTCCGTTCAACCGGTTCATACAGCAGGGTTGACTGATCTTCCAGGACCAATCCATTCATCGCAAAAGGCTCCACATCGCCCAGGAGGGCTAATGATGCAGACACTCTTTCATCACTCCGCGAAGGTATGCCCAAGATGGACATATCCTCTCGGGCAAACAGTGGTGATTACTCGTTCTCGCGAGAGAAAGAAAATGGCAAAGATGGGGCTAAGGGACGAGATGTGAGCATAGAAAGAAATCGACAGCCCTCACTGACGATCAGTTGGATCGATTTGTGCCGTCTAGGACCAACTCCATGTGCCAGTCTGGAGACTCATCATTATCGACTGCCCCGACTTTGGCCCTGGATCACGCCAATCCAGAAGGCTCGGATGACAAGCCGACAATTGTAGACGCTTCCACTACTTCGCTCAGTGCCTCACTGGGTATTCCAGGATCGAACAGGCGAATCTTGTCTTTCCGATCCGCCCCCCCTCCTGCCTCTCACGCCACATCCCACCTCGATCAGCAGAGAAACTACCTCCTGCACTCGACGGCGTCCACTAATCGTGGAACTACCACTACTGGTTCTGGTGCGACCGGCACAAAGAAGCGAGCGCCTCCATATGTTCCTGATCGAGTTCTGGACGCACCAGGCTTCGCAGATGACTACTACCTTAATCTCATCGATTGGAGTTGCTCAAACAGGCTAGCGATCGGTCTTGGTGATCTGGGTTATGTCTGGGATGCGGAGAGCGGTGGCGTCACTGCGCTGGGGGAGGGCTCGTGAGTTATCACACATGGCATGTGCTGACTGAACAGAGACGCCGAAATTCCCGTCACCGCCATGTCGTGGTCAAATGACGGATCTTACTTGGCTATCGGTAACGACGTGGGAGATGTCGAAGTATGGGATGTGGACGAGGGGAAACGGATGCGAGTTATGAGCGGACATAATGCACGAGTCCCTTCATTGTCATGGCACGGTCACGTATTGTCGTCTGGCTGTCGAGATGGGAGTATTCATCATCACGATGTCAGAGTTGCCAGGCACAAGGTCATGGAACTGATGGGCCATACTGCCGAGGTAGGTGATCATTGTTCCAGAATGAAGGGTTGAAGCTGGTGCTGATCGCAGGTGTGTGGTCTGAAATGGAGATCCGATGGACAGTTGTTGGCTAGTGGTGGTAACGACAATGTAGTCAACTGCTGGGAGTAAGTCCAAATGAGATGTAAATGCTGACGGCTAGTGGCCGAGTCGGCCAATCGGTATTACAGACTGGTGATGGTGTTCCTAGGGGTACCGCCAAGTGGACGAAGCGAAATCACGTTGCTGCGGTCAAGGTACGTGCTTCTGATGGGTGTCGAGCTGACGGCAGGCTCTTGCATGGTGTCCATGGCAGTCGTCTCTCCTGGCAACTGGAGGTGGTAGCGCCGATCTCAAGATCCATTTCTGGTCATCCACCACCGGTGCCCGAACCTCTTCTCTCTGCACCGATTCCCAAGTCACCTCGCTCCTTTGGTCTCCTCACTCGAAAGAGCTCCTCTCGACTCATGGTTTCCCCAACAACAATCTATCGGTCTGGTCGTACCCCTCGCTTGAGAAGATATACGATGTACCCGCCCACGACAGTCGAGTGCTATGCAGTACCCTCAGCCCCGATGGAACGACTGTTGCGACTGGTGCTGGTGATGAGAACCTCAAGTTCTGGAAGATATGGGAAGCCAAGTCGGGCAAGAAGAGTACTGAGGACACGGAGAATGGGATGGGGAGGACCAAAAACACCGTCAGGATCAGATAGGGGTTGGTGATGGTGATAATCTCATCTTTCGTCCGAGCAGAACTGTAAATTACTCGTACATAGAATTGTCCATACATGTGTGATGTATATTTATAACGCCATGTCCTGGTTATTGAGTCTCGCAGTTGGGTCGTGTAGGTTCTCCGTCATCTTCAGGATCATCCATGGTGGGCATCACTCCCTGCGCTCCGAATATTTGAAAGATATTGTACCGATCAAGAGCAGTGCCCATGTGGACTCTATTTGGATTGGTATTGTCCCTGATGATATTCTCTCGCAGGTGTGTTCGGGCGAATGATGGATTGGGGGGATTCAGTGTCGGCGCGAACATCTACTTTGTCAGACATTTCAAGTGAGCGTACGAAGACTCACTTTGATAGTATCGTCGATACCAGATACAGCCACTATTGGTAAACTCGGATGTTGCTCCATGACTAGAAATTCAGCTTTCGCGACGCAGTAGCGAGGGTGGTGCTGACCATTGACGATGGACCCGTCTCCCTCCCAAATACCTTCCAATCGACCTGTGTCTTTATCCCAAACAAAGAAATGCCCATCATCGCTACCTGAACACACTTTGTCCGATCGAATCCCCAAAAAGTTGCCTGATCATCAGCGGGTATTACTGTAAGATAGGATGGGACGGGACGTACAATCCTTGACCGTCTCGACATTCTTTGCGCCCCTAAACATTCTCCTTGGATGGATCATTTCCACTCCCCCGAATTCCGTCTCGGCAGATCTCCTGTCTGGGTACATTGGTCCTTCCTCATCATCAAACATATCCTCCTCACCTTCATAATCATCTTCATCGTCATATTCATCGCCAAATTCCTCTTCGAAACCTCCATAACCCTCATCATCGTCATCGTCATAAAATTCGAAATCGACGTTACCGCCATCTTGGTCTTCATCATCTTCATCAAAGTCGTCATAATCGTTACCGTCGTCGTACATGTCGTTGTCAAGGAAGCCGGGGGGAGCGCGATCAATATCATTGTATCGTTCATTCGCTGTAGGGTGTTCGGTATTGACCGGAGGTCCATAAGCGCGAGTAAAGATGTCCTCGATTGCGGAACTGGAAATCGAGATCTCATCCACCCCATCAGAATCCTCGTCTAGGTTCATCAGATCATGGACATCCTCGTCTTGTAAGTCCTGTATCAAGTCGATATTGTCGACCCCCGAGCTCGTGGTCTCACTCGTCAAGTCTGTGGTTCCAGCCTCCTCAGATTTACTTGTTGTCGAAGCGCCTGTGCCCGCCGCTTCCACCTTGTCCAGAGCGCTTTCCTCGACCAGGTTTCTCTTGTTTGCATCCGTCTTAAACTGTTCGGGACTCGCTGTTCCCCTCTTGTTCGTCGTTTCTGGTTGCTTTCTCAGCACAGACTCAGGCTTCCTGTGAAAAGTAGGGTTCCTGATATGAACAGGATTCCTTTGGGCGAGCTCAACAGTAGGATCAACAGAGGCTTGTCGACTGCTCCTATCATCATTGGGCGATACAATCGGGCTGGCCGATCTTCGAGCGGATGATGGTCCTGGATCATCGTATATCGAAAACAGAGATGTCGAATGTCGTTGAAAAGAAACAATAGCCTATCTGTTTAGTTTGCACTACACAGAACGGAACAATAGCCATGAATGGACTGACCTCGTCGGCGTGCTCTGGACTCATTCTCACGCAGGTGATATGCCTTTCGCCTGTAAACATCCTCGCTGGACCCGTAGGCTGCACTTTCTCCCATTCACTATCAGGCAGTCCAAGGCGGCGGACACAGTGCACCTGGCCTGACCCCACCACCTTGTTGCCCCAGCTCGGATTATGTTTCTCCAACATCCGTCTATCACATATGAATGCCTACTATCAGCCGAGCTCAAAGTTACTGGTGATTATGCTCACAGTGTCGGTCCGGCCTGCCACTGCGAAGATGTGAGGTGCAGGTGTGCTCACACTAAGCGAGTATAGGTCCACCCCTAGAGGTGCTCTGAAGAGCGGATCGGGACATTCGGATCGACAGCGATGTGGCCGGCGCAGATCGTGTTGACGAACTGTACCATCTTCTGAAACTGTCATGAACAAGAATGGCGAGTTCTCGGTAGCAATCTTCTTTGTGCGATCACGATGACATTTCAATACCTTGACCCTAGTCGTCAGAATTGTCCATCTTTGAGACGCAGTCAAGAGTACAGAGTTGACTTACCCCGCACCACCATGTTCCCATCGGCTTGCGTGATGTCCACTCGCGGATAATCTCTCAATCTCCAATAACCTAATCTCGTGATCACCAGCTACAGTCACCACAGTAGGTGTGCCGGCATTAGGTAAGAATTTGGCAGAAAAGATATTGGCTCCATGACCAGTATGGATCGCTGTCGAGAGTTTCATAGGATGTGGAGAAGTCGAGGTACTGGCGGCTGAAGAGGTATCGGGGGTCCAGATACATACCCTACACATGAGCGAGTTTGTACGCATGAAAATCGGACGTACCGCTTGTCGTCAGAGCCAGAGAGGAGGATTTCGCCATCTTCAGACCACGAAAGGGCGTTTACGCAGCTTCAAATCAGCTTCGACTCTTGCATGCTTGTAAGACAAGTTGTGAGAACTCACCCGGTGTGCCCTTCATTCCAGCGACCGGAGCCAAGGACCTGTACTCTATCGAGCTTGCCCCAATCCAATCCGTCATGCCTTTGTCTGCTTGTAGAAGGTCCGGCCCTTGCAGAGGGTTTACCGCGGGGTAGTGGCTTCAGTATATGCCTTGGCATGCTGTCTGCCTTGCTTTGATCTGGTTCTCGCGGATAGGATACTGAAGGAAGGGGTTGTATGAAAGCAAATGAATGATAACGTCACGACATGATCGTCGGTTCTTCGGACGAGTTCCGCCGGAACCTTCGCCGGCTATGGCATTCATGCGGGTACTTAAATACTATCACTATGGACCTAGTCCAGGAGGTACTTTGTCATGTAGGAACCTTCCTCGGATGATATCAATCCTTCCAAATCCACTAGCAGTCCCACTAGCTGCCCAACCAGCCCTTCCCAATCCGTTGTTATTGTTCCAACAAACCTTGTGTACGGCCACATTCAATGACCAATCTCCCGATTTTGCTGCTACTTGATTACCTTCGAGTGAGTGACCCGAGCCTTGTTTCTTGTTGGAGTTCTTTTGCTGAGCTGCTTCGAGGGACATTTCTACCGGTAGGAAGTCGTCGATGATTCGGTATTCCCCAGTAAAGGTATCATAATCTATTTCGAACAGACGCTGGAATATCATTCCCTGTCATCAGTATCGCCTCGAGCGAGGATGAGGAATAACATACTCCACCACGACGCCTGAACCATCCAGCTTCGAGATTACTCAGCACGACTGATCCATCTGTACCGCAGGTCAAGGTCATGGTATGGTAATCCGACATTGCGATACACTGCAATCAGCATGCATCATCACTGTTCATTCGAAACTTGACATACCCAAACAGGGCCTCGATGATGAGCGAAACCGTACGACTTGGAATTGAACCGTCCCCTGGGATCATGCAGTTGTGGTGTATGATCATTGTCTGCCCAAGCCGGACATCCGAGTTGATTCGACCAAGCCACAGACATGGTTGGCACTGTTATCAGATCAGCCCTCATCATCGATATGAAAGCTCACTTCTTGACCTGATCAGCTCGTACTGCTGCTCTCTATCTCGCAAATCGATGACGCTGACAGTTGCGTCGTGTGACGCGCAAACGACATAGACTGGGTCGCGAGTGTAATCTGATACACCATTGGCATCTTGTGGTGGATCACGACCGATTGCGATTGACTTGATCAGTGATTGGCCCACACTAATGTACATCGAGGGTAGGGCTACACTATCAGCTGAGATATAGCAGAGACACGGAGACTTACGAGCGCCTAAACCTGGATTACGAAGGGAGGCGAGGACATCCCATATGGCGAGAAACCCTTCTTGTCAGTCTCAAGTCGACCTTATCTGTTGGGACACATACCGGTGGAGGTTCCACACGCGAGCCGACCACCATTGATCCAGTCTATACAATTACACATGGCATCTGGGATATCGAGGCGTAGAAGTGGCTTGTCGACCTGCCCTGATACTGTTAGCCAATCGCAGACAAGGATGCTAGCCAATGTCAAGCTTGAGTACTCACAGTATATAGTCTCTCCTTCTGGAACTCCGGTTTTCTGCCTTATATCCTTTGGTTGCGGTACAGCGTAAAATGACACACTGCCGTCGAGCTGACAAGCAGCGAGAATCCCGAGTTTCGGTATCCCGTTCACGCCGTCGTCCTACTCGTCAGTCATGTTTGGGGATGATAAAGACACTCACATCATCCCAAGCTCCCATTGGCATCCATTTTAGATCCAGGGCCGGTCCTCCCCCTATACAGAGTACAAGTTCACATTTCATATGGCCTTCAACCAAAACTGAATCTTTGGCATCGAGGATAGGTGGTGCTGCACCCCATATTTGAATCGTAGCGGGACTGTTTATTGGCCATTTCTCGCCTATCGCGGCTTTGATATCGATGTGTGGCATTGTGCCAACTGCTAGGTACTGTGTGTAGGCATGTTCTGTCTGTCAGCTATGCCGCGTCTCCTCTGGCGGGCGCTAAACTCACTTTCGGCCTTGGATTCGGGGAAAGGACACCAGTCCATTCCCCAGATTGGACCACCTGCTGAGAAGATAAAACCTGATTTAGTGGGATTGAACCGAGCTAGGATATAGGTTTGATTACATTTGTATGAGGATGGACTTACCTAGAGGATGCGAATCAAGACTCTTAAAGTCGACTTTAGTCTGATGGTCGTGAAGGCCAATATTGAAGGTTACATGGGGATTGCCGTTCGCATCTTTTGTAATTGGCATATATGGTGTAGCTTGCCTGGAGGTCAGCTTGATGGCCGTGTCTTGACCGGACCTACTCTTTGGACAACAAGGGCATCTCCTCGACCTTGTAGCGTCCCACTTGATCCAGACCCAGGCGTATCTCATCCCTCGGTGTCCAGCCTTTTGCGGTCTTGGGTGAACCTTTCTCCTTGGCCTGAGCGGCCTGGGGATCAGTGACCTGCTTAACAGTAGCAGGATGACCAGGTGCCATCTCAGGCCACCAAGCCTCTCCCTGCCAGACTTGCCACGGAGCCGCCAGCGTAACATTCTTAACTACCATCGAAGCGTTCCTCTGTCTCTTTGACCTCTCTTGATCCTCATTGACATCATGCCCTAATCTTGAATCATAGATGACATCCGCCATCTCCCTGCCTTTGACCTCCTTCCTCAGGCGGGTGACGAAAGGCGTCCCAGGACCATGGGGAAGAACGACTGGATCAAGTGTCCTCGCTCTGTAGTCTCGTTCTTTTTGCGTTGCGGTCTGTTTACCTCTGGATGGAGCAGCGATGATCTCGGCATGTTTCACTATGAGTTGACGATATTGTTGTGGTATTAGATTCGCTTCGGATTGGACAAAGGCAGCTTGATTTGAATGTGATGGCGCATTGGTGAATGCGGTGGGTATCCGACGAGGAGGCGGAGGAGGTTTACTAGGTGGAGAGTCGATAGCGACCAAATCATCCTCTTCCTCGTTGTATGTGTCTTGCATTTCGCCTTCCTCCTCTTTAGCCTCCTCCCCGACCTCTTCTACAGCATCATCCTCCATATCGTCGTCGTCTTCCTCTTCTTCACTTGGCGCTCCCTCAAATTCTGAGCCCGAATCATCAAAGGCTCTCTCGTTCCCCTTGCCCTTGGCTTTCGCCTTGCCCTTTCCTTTCAAAGCTCTACTAGCGTCTGCTGCTCCGAAGTCGGTCGAAACGGATGATGCGGACTTGGCACGTCGTCTCGCGCCCGCTTGTGAGCCTTCAGCGTGTGACGCGTCCGAATCGCGATCTTCATCGGATAGAAGTCCTTCAAGTGGGTCCGCGAGTAAAGCATAAGAAGGGCGCTTGGACCTCTCTCGTAAAGATGGCATGATCAGCCTGGTATATACGGTATCTAAAGTGAGTCAAGTGGACAGGAACAATGATGGCAAAGATAACCCGGATTGATCCCGCTTGTTTACGGCTGATATGCATGATCCTAGTATAATGCAATGCCTATGTTGATTTCTTCTGTTTACGCTTGGGATCCTCTTGATCTTGGTACAGTTCCCGCTCCATTTTGCCCCGTGTACCCATTGCCTTCGCCCAGAGCCACAAGATGGCGGTCTCTTGAGGTAGGAACTGGCCCACTAATTGTCTGTATTTGGAATAAGAGGGGTACTACAAGTCAGCTTGGATGACGGCCAATTTCAATAATCCGCTCACTTTACATCCGGAAATCCACTCGGTCAACAATGTGCTCCCGCAGAAGAGCAGACTGAGCTAGCTCTGTCAGCATGTCCCTCCGTATCAATGAACAGATGACTCACTGCGAATGCTGGTCCAAAGACGCTGCCGCCAACCCAGCCTGACCTAGTCACACCACTACTCTCTCCAGCTCCTACCACAAACAAAGCTTGAGTAAACCAGAACAACTGTTCGGCAGCGAAATTGGGATGTCTAGAATACCTCCAAAGTGATTTAGTCGGGAAGCCGGGATTATGCGATACAGGGAATGAAGCTGGTTGTGGAGCGCCTGTAAACATTGATCGAGGAGTGAAAGGACCAGGGTGAATCTTTTTCGTATCTTTTGGAGCATTGTGTTTAGATTCTTGGAACTCGTACATCTGTCTGTCGGATGTCCATTCGATGTAAAGCAGACCAACGGATAGAGCTGTAAGGAATAGATCGGCAAGGTTAAGTATGGGTGTAGAGGGTGGGGCGGAGATCCGAGAGATCGGGAGAAAGGGGATCAAGGATGAAAATGGGATACTGAGCGCCGAGATCGGGCCTGACGACAATTCGGAGGGTGGCATGCACATGACTGCGTGAACAGGTAGACATAGGCTGAAGATGAGAATCGGTTGAGCGATGGCGATAACGAATATGTGAAGTAGTCCAAATGCCCATTTGGGAATGATCTTTCTGACTTGAGTGTATCGGTAATCCTCTCCTGTGAGATCGTAGAATCCCCTCTTTCTTGCGTGCGATAGAAGCCTGATTGACCAGCACATTTGCAGGCCGAAGAGCAAAAATGCTCTAGGGGCGTTATGGGTGAGCACCTTGGCGTGCTCATTGTAGACCATATGTAGGACTAGCAAAAAAGAGCAAAAGGGGGTGTAGAACGGCCACCAACGATCTACCCAGGATACATTGTTGGTGATCAACCCAAGGGTGTAGGTGAATGGGATCGAGGAGAGTAAGAATAAAAGTGGTGCGTGTAGCGCATGTGTGGTGGACGAAGTGAAGAATGCGACCGGGCTAGGTGCTGAGTGAGATGCGATATGAAATGCCAATGTTGGGCCGAGAGTAAGGAGCGGTGTAGGTAGGAGCGGCAGGTAGGGGGCGACTGCCCGGACCGGTGCCGGGAGTACTGATACGTATTGTAATTTAGAAAGGACCGGTTTCGGCAGGAGGGGTATGTACGGGACCAGCGGCTTGAGCGCTGACATGAGCAAGTCCTTCATGACCACTGTTGCTGTTGATGTCGGATTATGGATAATCGAGAATCTATAGGTGAAGAGGTCTCGACAAATGTATCGCCGGTGTTGAAAGTGATCGATGACGTCCCAGGAGCCCCGTATTACGTAACAGCACGGGAGGCTGAAATGAGTAAAGTGAAGCGATGCATCTTTGTGTAGAGTACACTTTACGCACCACTCTTGTTCCCGACAAGTAAGTCACTCGACAAGATGTCACATCCGGCTCGCGTATCATTGCGTGCGCCGCCGCATTTGCCTTTCATTCAAGGATTTCCGGGAATTCCAGGCGGTCCATCAAGAAGACCACCGGGAGTGCATGGTACGGTAGAAATCCGGGTCGGTGCGGTACCTATTAAAGCTAAATGGGTTCGGGTGGAGATAAGGAAACACGAAACGATACCTCCTGGATTTAAGACTTCTTCATCGGAAGATAGGACGACCTGGGAACATGTCGGGGAGATTCAAACGTTATGGACGCCTTCGAACAATACCAAAGAATTCGATATACTGGAGACTGCCGACTTCAAGTTCTTTTTACCGCTTCCCGAAAACATCCCGCCTACTGTGATGATGATGAAGGAATCTGGAATTAGATATGAGCTGGTAGCCGCTGTCTGCTACAAGCAAAAGGGAGGAATGTTCAAGAAGGATGCATCCAGTGTAAACAAGGCAACCGAGGACCTAAGGATAACGAAACATGAACTCAACTCTGCTTGGCCATTATACAACCAACCGGACACTTTCAATGCGACGGGAGCGAAAGGATCTCTCGAAATGATTGTACAGCGCCCATACTCTGCTTTCGGCCCGAATGATCGTATACTTCTCACGGCCGTCTTGAAGTCTTCTCAACCCAAACCTTTCCGAGTCAAGGGATTCGAATGTACATTGCTCGAAGTTGTCACAATTACTCAAGTCTCTTCATCGCAAGATAAACGCAAATCGAAGAAAGTAACACCGCCCACAACGAAATCAAGGACGGTAGCTACCGCTAGATATCCAATCGATGAGACGTTAGGGAGAGGAGGAGAGAAGTCGGCAAGGATAGATATACCAATGGCGCCTGATAAGCTATTGGTCACAGTCAGGAATGGCCGGTCGATTGAGGTGGGGTACGAGCTCGAAGTCAAGGCTGTATGCGAGGGTATTCCGGAAGTCGTAGTCAAGGGGATCAAGTATGTAGTGGGGCCATTCAGCAGGGCACATTCGCAGCAAGCAGTCAGGTTAGTCCATCTCGGGGTCGCAGGATCTGTTTATACACGAGCTGATAGTCAGGGATATTGGCCATTTCCCTCCGCTATGTCCTGGTCCATCAGCTCCGCACTCGTCTAATCCACCTTCAACCCGCCCAGATTCACCTACAAATACTACCCCCCGCCAATCACCTCCTATGCAGGCACCACGCACATTCACACCTAGCAATCCTGTGACTCGCGAGCTTGGTCAGCCTGATTTCCCACCTGGATTCTCTGGTCATCCTCTTTCTCGTCCGCCAGTGCAGGGCTTCGAGCCGAAACCAGAAGACAATCGCCGAAAGTCGTCTTCGACCATCACCACGACCACCACCACGCATGAATTTGGTGGGCCAATGGCTATGGCCATGACTAGCTCCAATTCGAGATCATACAATAGTATGCCCGTCGGTAGAAACTCTATGCCGGTGCCTACTCCTCATCATAATCAGAATGGACGTGTCGTTCGAACGCCGTCGTACGGATCGTCGACTATGGACAGGCCTCTATCGCCCCAGCTGGAGTCGCCAAGTGGTCAGTATAATCCGCAAATGCAAGCTATTGATGCGTGTGATGGGAGGAACAAGAGGTATTCTACCATGACCACCGGGACGTTTGGTATGAGGGACAGGGATCAGCTAGAGTCGCTTGCAGAATACGAACATGTAAGTTTGCTTTGTCTTATCTTTCGCTTTCCAACTAATATGCAGCCCAACTCCTCCATCCCTGCGTCCGATGGCACCCGAACACCTCCTCGACAACCAAATACAGCCGACTCCCGAACCCCACCTTCATCTTGGCTTCCTGCCGAAGCGGAAAAACAACGCTTGTACAATGAAGCAAGAGCTCGCGCTGCCAACACTCAGTCTCAAACAGGCGCCTCAATGCAAGATATCGGAATGGATGCACCACCAGATTACGATACACCATCCCGACATACTCAATTATCCTCCGGCACTTCGTCTCCCGTCATTCCTGCTCTTGTCTTGACTGCTGCGGAAGAGGAGGAACAGCAAAGGAAGAGGTACGAGGCAGCTACCGATACTGGAGGATCTGGTTCAGGATCCTCATCTGCACCTCCTCCCCCGTCCGCGGGAGAAGGCGGCCGACAACCCAGCTACCTGTCTGCAGCGGAGGAAAAGGAGATTCACAGGAAAAGATACAATGATGCCGTTTCGAGGACTGGCGCCGGTGCTTCGATCGAGAGGACCGAAACGCCAAGTGGTGGTTTGCCTTGGGCTACTTTGTCGGCCGCTGAAGAAAAGGAATTGCAGAGGAAGAGATATGAAGAAGCTGCCGGAAGAGTCGGAGGTGGCGACGGTGGACACGGTTCCGTCTCTTCTCGAGCCGTTTCGCCCTCGCCGCTCATCAATGGCTCACCTATCCCTACCTCATCCGAGAGCCCAGTACCATACGACGCCATTTACGGCAATCAATTTGCCAAAGGTCGAGCTACAGGTCCAACACAATTTGTTGATGGAGAAGCAATGAATCGCTACACCGATAAATCATCGAATCGTATAGTCTCGAACCCCACTTCTTCGACTACCTCGCCCCTTGTTCTTCATGCGAGGCAACGACCCACATCAATGCAAGTCGGATCCGCGCCGCTGAATGGTAGTCAAGCCCGAGGCGAACGGTCTATTCAACAACCGACTACTAAGGCTCAGGAGGTCTCACCGCTTCCCGCTGGTAGTTCTAGCTCAAGTCGACAATTGCCTGCAGGTGGAGCTGAATTGCCAATCGATGAAAAAGCACAGATGAAACGATATTACGAAGCTCTTGATAAAGTCAATAATGCTCAATCTGGTTCATCGTCGAATCCTGCTTCATACGATCAGCCGCCACCTGAACCTGAGGCCACACCCGCTCCTAAAGCTTCTGCATACATGTCTGCAGCGGAAGAAAAGGAGCAAATGAAGAAACGATTCGAAGAAGCTACTTCGAAAGTCAATCAAGCTCAATCTCCGCGAATGAACGGATCTGGATCTGGATCTGGGTCTGGATCTGGATCTGGATCTGGCTCCGGTACCATGGCAAGGGCGCCACCCACAGCGGCTAGCTATCCCTCGGCTGAAGAAGAAAAGGATCAAATGAGAAAGAGGTATGAAGCTGCAACAGCTGCTGTGGGTGGATCACCGATCATACCAAATGGCAATGGGTCTGTTGGTGGTCATTCGAAGCATGGTTCTGCATCATCGATCCCGTCGAAACAATACATGTCGGCGGCAGAGGAGAAGGAACAAATGCGAAAGAGGTTTGAAGATGCCACTGCTGCCGTGAACCGTCAATCAAGTCAACCGCCTGCCGCTCCTGCTCGATCTGGAGCCACTGGAAGTGGAAGTGGCAGTGGCAGTGGGAGCGCACAAGCACCGGCGAGCTACATGTCTGCAGCGGAGGAGAAAGAGCAAATGCGAAAACGATTTGAAGATGCTACAGCGGCTGTGAATCGTCAATCAAGCCAACCAAGCTCTCCTCGGATCAATGGTAGTGGTAGTGGAAGTGGAAGCGGAGGCTCATCGCAAGCGCCTGCAGGATTCATGTCGGCTGCAGAGGAGAAGGGACAAATGCGCAAACGATTCGAATCGGCCCAAGCTGCCGTTGGATCCAACAACCCACCTCCCCAGAGAGCACCACAAACAACGCGCACGCTCTCGACACCAATCGATCCGGATGCACCTCCGCCACCATTGCCTACTCGACCACCTGTCGAGTATATTACACTACTGAGTCCTGTCAATGAGAGTGAGAGGGATAGGCCACCTTGGAGTAGGAATGAGAGTTTCGGCGCGATTGGACAAGGAGAGGGAAGTGGGGGGAAGTGAAATGTTGTGGAATATTGTTGTATATAATCCATTCGATACTATAGTATAGCTTGCCACTGGTACTCTTGATGATAATGCCTTTTATGTCGTGCTCATGAGCATATGCTCTGGTCAATTACGCCTAAGGGAGAATGATACAAGTACATTGATTGTATTACTTTTTGTGTACTCTGCCAACAATGCTAATTGATTTTACTTTTCCCATCGATGTTTCCCATGCTGAAACCCCAAAATGTCCACATCGTACAATGCTTTCCTTTTTCTTCATGATTATCCAGCCCATATACCATACCTACCCCTCGACCTCATCCATCGCAGTGACCAACCTAGACATGGCTTGGAACATCAACCCAGCCCTCTGAGTCTCAGAACTACTGGCGTTCTGACCCCCATTCTCATTTCCAGCATTTGCCATTGCAGTCTGAGTGATCACTTCCTGTGCTTTCCTTTCGAAAGCAGCAAAGATCTCTCGGACGGACGCTCGCCATGAATCCCAAATGACTCCAACGATGTGTTGCTCAATGGCTTGGGATACACCTGTCCCTGCTAGTCTTGCGCCGTGGATCTGGATCTGCGCAGTCTGTCCAGAAGCTGGCTCGACCGGTGGGAATGGGAAAGTAAGGATTGTCGTCGTTCGAGAGAGGAGGGCGAGTTGGGGTAGGGTTTGATGAGGTGACGCTGAACAATTGGGGCATGATGTGACCGAGTTGAATAATCGGAGTGATCGTGCCAAGGGAGAAAAGACGGATAAGGTGAGGGGAGTATTGGCTCCTGCTTTTGGTTCGAGTGGTTGTGAGGCGAGGAGAGATAGGACATGCGGTATGACGGATGAGTGATTGCATGATGAAGTTGCAGAAAAGTTGCCGAGGCCGCTCAAATTGTTTTCGCCATCGTTTCCATCTTCACCTGGGATCGATAGGTCTAGTAGAGCAAGGTGAGGATCGGTGTCATCTTGGCCATTGGCATCGTTATCGTTGTGTTCGTTGTTTCCGTCGCCATGGGCTTGACCACCGCCACTTGACTCGTGGAGCGAGAAGATGGCTTCTCGTAATGCGGATGTGGTGTGTTGATCCATATCGCCTGCGGGGAAATCTTCGGGATTGAACGTCATATGGTTGTCATTTTGCTGCTGAGGGTTGTACGGGAGATTGTGGACAAACGTCGACAGAGGTAGATCTGCTAGGTAGCCATCGATAGCGATTGCTTCCAACTGATTGTTAGCCAATTCATAATTCTGACTCGCAATTCAGCTCACCATCTGATCGTCCGTCATGCTCATCAACTCTTCTCCCTCCTCCTCTGCTGCTAATCCCATGTCAACTGCCATACCCATCGCACGCTGCATATCGATCCCGTCGCCAAAGGCTGAATCCCTCTGAGACAACTTTCTCTTTTTCGCCATTTGTTGTTGTTGTAATGACGATATTTGAGGTTGAGAGTTGAGAGCAGACATGACTTGAGATCTGGGTTGATCGTGCGTAACGGATGACCCTCGCTGTTCCTTGGGGACAGTACGTCGGCGCTGTCGAGGAGCGTAGAAACAATGCCATCCGCCAGCTGCACATCGGGTACATGTTGGTCTATCTCCGGAGCATTTCTGAATGTCAGGTCTGGATAGATAACGATGCGTCGTCGACTTACCTGCTTGGCTGCGTGACATAGATCACATGCTGCATGCATAAGCTTTATCCGTTATTGGATGCATAGTGACTTACCTTTCCTTATTGTAGGCGGCCTTCTAAAATCACTGCCCATATCCAGATCGACATCATGGCCTGGTGTCCCCATGCCCAGATCCAAGTTGAGATCATCATTCACATCGTCTGGGATATCCAGCTGAACATCCAGATCATGATGTTGATCTTCCTCATGATGATGCTGGTGCTGATGATGATCTACATGCACCTCCTCGATCTTGTTTGGATCTAATTGATGATGTGAGAAATCGGGTTGCTGCAATGGATGATGAAATTGAGGTGCATCAAGTGCAGCAGCCGCCGCTGCTGCTAGATCGTTTGTATCTTGGTTGTCCATGACCCACTGGCAACTGGACGTGGTGAGTGGAGGTCGTTGGGTGGGGAGGAGGAGGGATAAGGCGGGAATATGAGTAGTGGCAGTGATAATGGAAGGAGGAAGGGTGATGGAGGAGCCACTTCCCGGCGTTACGGTACAAACAACCCTCTCTCCTCTTGAGCAGAAGTTACTCGCTTTTCCCGCTACCCCCGCACATGTGGCATGCATCAAAAGGCAAGAAGGAGGTGTTTCAAGGTCAAGGGATGTTTCACTTACTGGGTTTTGAACGGATTGATGAGGTCGAAACGGGTAGTGTCGCTGTACTGATGAGGTGGAGTAGTGTGAGGATGTAGTCGTTGTTGACTCCTCTACGTTACCTTGTGGCTGCTTTACACCATCACTATTTTGCCACCACCATATAATGGGAATTACCCCTTTGAGCGCACCTGTCGCGTTGTCGGTGATATAAACCACACGGCGGTATCACTGTCTTGTGGCACCTCGAACGTGCCTGCTTAGTCAGCTGCTGTCCGTCATCCCATCAGATAAGTGTAGAGTTAGAGGTGCATAAGGTCGTATACAGACTTACATAGTACAACTACGTTTCATCGGCTTTGCTTTAGTCATTCCGATATACTCGCCAACACATCATGTCTGATCCCACCCCGATGCCACCACCGGTGGTCGCATTCAAGAAAGCCCCGCGTCGCCCCAATCAATCCCGAAAACGATCCGCATCACCCGTATCAGAAGATCCAGGACCATCGACATCAACATCATCTACCGTCGTCCGACCTACTAAGAAGTCAATCCTCAACCCTCTTGTCCAAGGAACAAAGCGTCGCCGCGACCCGAATGAGCTACAGGATGATGAGGCTGCTGGATATGATGATTTTGATTACAAAGCAGACGAGGGGTTGACTCAGAAGGGGGATATATTCGCTACGAGAAGTACGGACTATGATCTCGAGACTGCAGAAGGTGGGCGTCCAGCTGCAAAAATCAAGTTGAATGAGGTGAGTACAGGACAAACTCGTGTAATTGAGCTAATGGGTCAGGACGGAGAGATTGACGATGGAATGTATAGAGGAGCGGCAAATTATCATCAACATTTGACAAAACGTACCGATGTCATGGACAAGAAGATGACTCATGGGCCAATACGAGCCACTGCCAATGTCCGAACAATCACCGTCATGGATTACCAACCGGATGTATGTAAAGATTACAAGGAAACGGGTTTCTGTGGATATGGAGATAGCTGTAAATTCTTGCACGACAGAGGGGATTATCTGGCTGGATGGCAGATGGATAAAGTTGATCCCAACTCTGGACAACCGGTGGTTGATGAAGAGGATGAGGAGGAGGAAGTGCCGTTTGCATGTCTACTGTGCAGGCAACCATTCACGGATCCAATCATTACGAAGTGTGGTCATTACTTCTGTATGCAGTGAGTCTGTCGTTCCTTGATACCATGACTTAGCTAACGTCAGATGTGCGATCAAGCGATTCATCAAGTCTCCGAAATGCTATGCTTGCGGAGCAGCAACTTCCGGGATCTTCAACAAGGCAGAAAAAATCATAGGGAAGATTGAAGCTAGAAATCAAAAGAAGAGAGAAGCAAAAGGGATCGTAGACCAGGACGAAGACGATGACGGAGGAATCGAGATTGGCGGTGCACCAAGCGATGGGGAGGATGAGGAGGAAACCAGCAGTCAGCACAGTAACTAGTCAGCATCTCACTGTAGAACATAAACCATGTCTGTAGCATAACGATTTCGGCGGAGTTGCGCCGGCTGTGCCTGTATCAAGATGATTGAAAGATGAGCACGTCTAGCTCCGTACCATCATGTCATAATGCTGCTTTCCTGTGGCTCCAATTCGTTCTCACACCTAGCTCTAGGTCATAATGAAGATGTCTCGACTTTGACGGCGACCCTTCCCACAGCTCCTGGAGAGATACTGGACTTGGTCTCGGTATCAGCACATACACTTCTCCTCGTCCGAGATAACGGACGTAATGCCCTCTATGGTGTCGGTACAAATACATTCGGACAACTCGGTAGGCAGTGTGCACTGAGGGATGAGGAGGATAAACAGGTTCTGAAGGAATGGAGGAGATTGGATCTGATTGGAGAACTAGATGAAGCGGTGGAAGGCGATTGGGAACCTATTAAGATTGGTGCGACGTGGACGACTAGTTTTGTGGTATACCGTCGTCTTTCTTCTGATCAATCAAGCGACGATTTGAGTACAAAAGATATGGTGATAGCATGTGGAAGTAATGATTTCAATGAACTTGGGTATACGGACCCGACAACCTCGAGGACAGCACCGGTGACTAGTGCTTCTCCACCTCGGCAAGTCGAAATAGGTCTACCACCGGGTGAGAAGGTGGAACATCTAGCATGTGGGCAAAGGCATATAATGCTTGTGGTCTCGGACAACGGAGGTAGGCAGAAGGTAGTAGGCTGGGGAGCTGGACGAAGGGGTGAACTCGACATGTCGACGATGGGCGGGGTGATGGAAAGCAGTAGTAGGAAAGGAAAAGGCAAGGGAGTTGCTCGACCAACGACTTATCCACCCACGACACTTGATCTACCTCTTGATGAAGGGGAATTTATAATCGATATATCACTTGGCGCATCACATTCGCTTGTCCTCACATCAAACCGCAAAGTCCTCGCTTGGGGATCCAATCAAAAAGGACAAATCACTTCCACATCGCAATTGACCGACATCAAGAGTATATCAGCCTCATGGGGTGGATCATATTTCACCACTTCCACTAATGAGATATTATCGCAAGGATCAAATATCTACTCTCAACTCCTCCACATAAGCGATGGTCGCGCACCTATAAATCTTCCCGACGGTTGGAAAGTGGAGAAAGTGGTAGCTGGATCAGAACACCTCTTGTGTTTATTGGAGAGGAATGGAGAGATGGGATTATGGGTAGGAGGATGGAATGAACATGGGAATCTTGGTCTCGGTGATTTAACGGATCGTGCCGAATTGACGAGGCTCCAAGTAGATGGGAGTATCAAAGGGATATGGGGAGGATGCGCTTCCACCTGGGTATCGGTCGAGTGAGGCACAGGTGTCCACATGCTTGCATGAATAGCATAAGCCGCCGCAGATTGAACGACAAAAGAGTCTGAGGTGACGGTGTGTGTGTGTGCTTGCAACCAAAGGACCTCTTCGCCGTACAAAAAGCAAGTAAGTGCAAATATCTCTTACCTCTTTGTACGAACATGTTTGACGTTCAATAGGACCCACCATTCTCATCCCGTCATGGCATGTCATGTAATAATCATGCATACAGTCATGTACATCACTTCCTTCGTTCTTCTTCCTACTCTACTCTCCACCATCTCCAAATTCACTAATTACTACTTCACACAGAACACGAGGATCACACGATTGACGATTTTTGGTTCTTTCCTTCGTAAACCTCTTCTCGCCGCTCATCGATCTGATTTTCCTCTCTAACACCCTCAGCATAGTCGCAGGAATCGGCGAAAGAAATACGAAAACGGATACGGACACGGACACGGACGCAGGCCGACGCCATACCACGAACCAGATCAGATCTCTGCACAGTCACGCACAGTACACTCAGTGAGCCTATTCGTATTTTCAGCAATCACCCACTCACTAATGCTCTTTAGACCCCGACCTAGTCTCCAAAAGCCACCATGAACCATCGTCAACCACCCCCATCACCTCATCAATATAATACGAATCTACCTCCACGTCATCTTCAAAGTCGAGGCGAGACGGACGTTTCGTACGATGCCTACTCCCCTTCTCCTTCTTCCTTATCAGCCCATCGGAACAAGTACAACCGAATTCAAGATTGGGCGATATACAATTCTCTGAACAGATCCCGATTAGGTGGATCCGGGATGATTCATGATCCCTCTATGGCCCTTGGATCGGCAAGTTGGAGCGATACAGGTACAGGAATCACTGAGGACATAACGGATATTGGGACTGTACCGACTACTGTTAAAGGCGATAGGGGCGATAGAGATGGAGATGTGAAAAGGGGGAGAGTGGATATCAGAAAGGAGATGAGCGAGAATAAAGCTAAGCAAAGCAAAGGGGTACAGAGGCAACCGAGTCGATTGAGAGAGGAGTTGGATATCTCGGAATTACCGTATCGACAATCGAGTATACGGCAAAATGAACCAAGAGCCCGACAACCCGCCAATGGTTCAGCTTCAGACAAATCGCACATCAAGCCCAATTCGGCTCAGAACGGTCAACCTCAGAGACCAGTGTTAAATCATAGTAAATCGAACAAGGCTGCCCCGACACCCGCATTAGCCAAACCACCTACTCCACCCAAATCCCCCCGCGCCGTGCCCGGCACGATTTTCGTGACCTCTCCAGAATCCGATACCGACGGTCGCGATAAATTGAAATCCAAAGTCATGTCTCCTTACGCGATACGAGAAGCATACCTCGAATCAGCACTTTCACTCCCGATCGACATGTTATCTCAAGTCCAGAAGGAGAGATATCTCCAGACCCCTGCTCCTACTTTGAAGGGCGCAAAGAGCGCTTCGTCAATCAGTAGTGGAGTCTCTATTACTCGACTTACATCCCTTCTTGGGAAAGGGTCACCGAAAGACGGAGAGCAAATGGGGAAAGAAGGAGTGAGACAGTTGGGAAGTAGTAAGACTGTAGGCGGGAAACCTGTAAGCTATCACGTTCCGCTCAGTTGGTAGTAATTGACGATCAGTCTCGACCAGCTCCACTGGTCAATGAGAATGCGGAGCCTGTCCGACAAGCTAAATGGCAAGCTTCAAACCCTCATCCAGCCGCCAAAGAACCTCCTAGATCACTAGGCTCAGCCCCGCCGCTCGGCCGATCGACCGCAGTCCCAGCCAAGTTCAGACCTCAAGACAACAATCCTGTGCAAACGACCAAACCTTCAGCCATGGGTCTCGACCTCGGTCTATCCGATACACGCCCACTCCCACATCGTCAATTATCCGCCCTGAGACGGCCAGCTCTCACACCGGGAAGTTCAGCCGAGAACCTCTTAGCTCCTCTCACTCTTGGTAGGAAGTCAAGGGATCCAAGTATGACGGATCTCAAGACGAGGTTTGAACCTGCTACCTACCCTTTGCCGGAAAGCAAATCGAGTGTGGGAACGAAAAAGACCGAGATCACTGATGAGGAGGTGTCGGGAGGAGGGAGGGGGAAGAAAGGAAAGAAAGTTGTGGGAAGTCCAGAGCGGGTTGAGATCGTACGGAAGAAATCTCAGGCGGAACAGTCCGAAGTAGCCGAGACACCTGACCCGATCGGTCAAAGAATTATCCCGCAGAATACACGTCTCGCCGGACCAGTACCGCTCGCAACGCCCATTCATCCCGATATCTACACACCCGATACTATCCCACCTTCCCCTAGCCAGGCTACTCCGCTTCCACAAGAACGACATACCCTTCCAAGGGGTATCACAAGGGTCTCACACGATGATCGAGTATCGTTCGAAGTCCCCAATGGTACACGTGGTCGGCTGAGAGTCTCTCTCGCATGGGTCAGAGATAGAGCTACTCGATCTCATTCACATACTTTGACTCCCTCCGATGCTCCGCCTCCATTACCGCCTAAATCGCCTGCGATTCGACGTCACTTCCAGAGAGCCGAGAAGGAGGAAGGAGTAAAGGAGAATGAACAACGTCGACCATCCCCTTATCCCTCTATAGTCGCTACTTCACCACCTCGCTTTGCGGAGGCTCTACCAGCACAAGCACAGGCATACCCTGATCCATTCTTTTCCCAAGCGACTCGACCAGCTTACCACGCTGTACCTCCTGGAACAGGAATGAATGGATATGCTTCGAATCGCCCATTCGCATATCCGCAACCACAACCCGCATGGGCATCTATGCCTCATCTAGCTCCTCAGGCCCAAGCTCAAGCTCAAGCTCAACAGAATCAGATGCGAATGCAAGGTGTCGACATGTTTATGGGATCGCGATATGCCCCTCACCTTGCTCAATCCGCTGAGAGTTTTGAACCGCCTTCAGCCCGTAATTCGCCGGTACCGGGTATGATGAGTTTACCGAATGTCGGCATGGGGATGCCTATGGGTATGCCGATGAGCATGGGGCAGGGTCACGGACTAGGTCAAGGGCCAGGGTATGGTGATGCGCAAGGTCGTGGTCAAATGGGTATGGGAGGGATGCAGAATGGGATCAATCCATATTCTAACTTGTCCCTAGGCCGACGACAGAACCAGTATCAGAATCAAGGTCAGAACCAGAAACAAGATCAAGATCAAGATCAGAATCGATACCAAGGCTGGCAAGGTCAAGATCACGACTACCACCAAGGCCAAGGTCAAGGTCGAGCCCCATCCCGGAATCCATGGCAACTCGGTACATTTGGTAAGAGAAACAACAATCAAGACGGCGGAAATCGACAATCGATTTGGAAGAGGATGTTCAACGGTAATCTGGCCGGAAATGGGAACGAAATGGGATATCGAGTTCAACGAAATGCTCAAGGTCAATATCAAACTCGCGATGACCACGACCATGAACAAACTCAGGCCTATGGCGGTCGACAGCAATATAAGGGTTGGGGAGGAAATGAGAACAAGATTGGGAGATGGATTAGAGGTGTTACTCCCGGTAAACCCCCTCCTCAGGATGGCGTTAGCGTTGGTTACGGTTTAGGCAATGTCGATGTAAGGGATAGGAAGAATTATAAACTCTCGCAACCGCTCTGGGGTAGGAGAAGGAGGCAGTATGATGGACCTATCAATGATGAGCTCCTCGTCAGGGAGAGAGGTGGAGATAGAAATACAGGAGGAAGGCAGGGAGGAAGACAAGGACAAGGGGCAATGGGGATGATGAATTGGTTTTCAACCCTGCCAAAGGATAATACCAGGAAACTGCAAAACCGCAATCGAGATCGAATCGGACTCGGTAACGATAACAATGGATAGTATCCCACTAATCGACCTCGGAATATATACTGCAACGACCCATTGCGAAACGACAGAGATAGAGATAGAGATACCAAAAGAAGACAAAAAGCAGAGAGGCAGAGTGAGCGGGAAGATAGGGCTAGAAGGCAGGCTCAAGCTCAAGCTCAAGGAAGGAGAGGACAGAGGAAATGGAAAGATCGATTACCGCGGAATAATCGGCAGGTTACTAGGCATACAGGTGGTGGGCAAGGGCGTGGGCAGGGAGGTGTGACCTATACCCGGGGGACAGGGAGGGCGACGGGGGTATTTGGGAATCTGTTTCGGTGAACTACCGATCATCGTTGTCGTTATTGTTGTTGTCGGATGGATTTGGATTTGAGTCATGCACATCCCCCCACTCTGCTTCAATCAATTCATTGCTGATCACATCGTCTTAGCTGGATAGTCAAGACGATCCAAGAAATTTCCCTTCACTTACATCTACTCATTGGTGGACGCTCCTTTATGATGACGATCTTTGACGTCCTTTGTCAACCACTGCTGATCGTCCCCTCGGAGGTGAATGGAAAGGATGTGTCAGATTGGGAGTTTGAGGACGATGGGCGTTTTGGGATTGGGTACATCTTTGTCCGAGAGCCTCCCTCCATCTACATATTGTCTCCCTATCTGTCTGGATTTTTACTACAGGACGATCGAGCCTGCTCATCTATACATTAGACTTCAGCCCTACATTCATTACCACCCTACTCAGCCGTTACTCCCTCGTGAGGAAATCTCTACGATGGTTTCCGCGACATCCCGCCGATTGGCCGCCACTCCCCTCCTTCTCCTTCTTCTCTCCGCAGTCACAGTCAACGCGCAATATACCCTTCGAGGCACAGTTGTCCATGATAATCACAAAAACAGTCTAGGCCGTCGAGCCGAACCTATCGCTCGTGCTGAGGCAACAGGAGCTGGTGATACCGATAATTCCGGTAGTGAGGATGACGGTCCTGCCGGTGCTGAAGCTTCATCTTCTACCCACAGTGACAAAGGTGACGAGGGGGATGCTATCTCTGCGCAAGAGGGTGATGGAGGTAGGGATGCATCGGGAGACGAGAATGAAGGTGGTGGAGATAATCAATCACCTGTATGTCACGGCGTTAATCAAAGGCCCGGCTGATCGTTAGTCAGCGTTACATGAAGGCGGTGGGGGTAACGCGCTCTACCTCGTTAACCATGAGGACTTTTGCGTGTATGGGCCCTCTGAGGCTAATACGCCTATCGCCCATGCTGGCGATAATGTTGTTTCATGGTGTACAAAAGTGCGAAGGCATCTCTGTTCCTTTCGAGAGAGAGCGGCTAATGTTTAGGACCACGGGACCAAGCAGATTCCAGAGGGAACATTAACAGGGGTGACATATGTCAAAACCCCAAACTATGTTCAGGTCTCCGGATAGTACGTGTCCCACTCATAGGGGATTGAGGCTGATGATCAGCGGAGATTTCTCCAAGATCAACATCGCCCATGATGATGCGGGTGGTCAACTTGATTCATCGGAACATACCCCTTCTGGAGCCCAATTACTACTCGGCGCAGACAAATCACCTGCAGACAATTGGGTCGTGAGTCGAAAACCAACGATTCGGTCAATGCTGACAAATCAGACTATCATTGGTAACGAGACGTTCTGCGTTAGAGCTTGTACTGGTGATCCTCAGTACGTCTCCTCTCTTCCTATCCAGTATCGAGCTGAGATCAGATATTGCCCTACTCAATATGATACACTTGGATGTTACTTCTTGACGAACGACGGTGTCGGTTGGCCTGGTGCCTTTCAAGACTGTGAAGGCGAAGATGGGAGAGTACCTGGAGTAGATGAACACGGGCAGACTTACACTCCTGTACGTTTCTCACAGACTCTAGGCCATGGACTGATGTACAGGGACAAGGTCCTGCACCAACGCCTTCCATAGCAGCTGTCAGTTGCGGAGCCGGAATCGATTCAGGACCTACTTCCTTGACCGGCACGTCCGGTACCAATCCATCCTCTAGCGCACACAGTCCTTCTGGATCTGGAACCGCTAGTAGCTCCGAAGAATGGCTTCCCGTCGAGACTTGCGTGCCATGCGCCGGAGGAGCTTCCTCGGGTACCGACCACTCTTCTGGCTCTGGCTCCAGTCACGCCTCTGCTACTTCCGGATCAGCATCACCCGCTCTATCCGGAACGACCGAAGTGGGCATGAGCCAATCGGCGACTGGCGGTAGTCTATCCGATGGAGCTTCCGCCCTTGCTGGATCGCCTACCACAGCCCCCAAACCCAACGGAGACGCGTTAGTTCAAAGGAGGCAGGCGAAGGGTACTGATGGTGAGGATGAGGGAAATGGGGGAGGTGAATCGTCATCAGAAGGGGGTGGTGACAAGACAGTGACCAAGGGTGACCAGTGTTGTTTCACAACTTGGACTCCTGCTGGTGGAGTCAAGGCTACTGGGACAGGGATCGGGACTGGTACAGGCGCCAAGGCTGGAGCTACTACCGCTCCATTCGGTGGGATGAGCAACGCTGCTCCCTCCGCTTCCAAAGCAGTCAACGGTAGTGGATTCGCCGGTGGAGTCAATAGGACGACGGGAGCTGCAAATGGGACTGGGAATGGGACTGATTCTGGAGCTGGATCATGGCGTGGAGAAGCGTTCGGAGTAAATGGAATCAGCAAGATTGTTGGTGGATTGGTGATTGGTCTGATTGGTGGTGGATGGATGTTGGTATGAGTGTGTATGTAGATATAGCTTTCATTGTATCCATAGTATATATACTCGGTATACATGTATACATGTACCCCTAGTAGACCCCGCCTCTCTACGCGTATCAAGTGCCACACTCGGTGACTGTGATTTTAAATTGATCCCGTTCCTGGTTTGTCGCGCCAAGCTTAATCCTTCGTTTTGTTGCTGTGCTGTGTTAGTTAGCCCTCTCTTATCCTACCCTTACTCCTATTACTACTCAACTTATCGTCACTCTTTATACAATACATCTATACTACTATACAACAACAACAGCTCATCTCCTACCAATCACCAGCCACTCCATCCATCACCTCGTACAAAAGATCTACCTACCTCAAACATATCTGAAACAGATTGGTGTTGGGTTCAAAACAGAATCAGTCTAAAATACACCCGCCACCCTGAAAGAAAGCAAAAGGCATCCACTTGATCATCACAATCACCAATCAACGCGACATCCACCTCCCTTACGACCAAGCCCATCCCTCATTTCGATTCCAGTGCAGCAGTGTACTCGAGCATACAAAGACGTCGAATACATACACCTTAATCTCCAATAACAACATCAAACATCATGTTGACACTCGTATCACTCGCGATCTCGGCTCTCCTTTCTACATCGGTCATAGCGCAGGGAGACTTGACAGAGACCAACAATGTGACTAGTCTAGAGGGAACATGGTCGTCCAACTCGGCTGTGTCCACAGGAGGAGTGAGTTTGACGTTTTGACTGCGGGATGACTTTTGTTTGGGGGGGAGGGCCAAATGGCACATGTGTCTCATCGCTCGGACCCCGCCTCCATATACGCACCTGGACGGCAAGTGGGCTTGTGCTGATTCATAGACCTTCTGTACACCGGCAGAGATGAAGTTCGACTACCCAACAAACACCGGAATGTCCATCTCATTGTATGTCTGCTTGTCATTAACAACGTCAACAAGCTAACTTCGCAGCACAGATGAGGGATTCTTTGAAGAGGCCGCATACCGATACGAATCAAACGCCTCCAACCCATCATGTATTCAGGCTATCATCTGGTGGCACCACGGCACATACCGTCTAAACAACAACGGTTCCATCTCGCTATCACCTTTCCCTGGAGATGGTCGTATTCAGGTGCAGAACCCTTGTGCTGCAGTCACAAACGTCATCACCTACTATGACCAATTCACGCTATATGCCGACTGGGGAATCATCATCGATTACACCACCGGAAACTATCAATTGCGATTGAACCGATTCGATGGTGCCAAGCTACCCTACGTAAGTCTTCCTCAAACCCCGGTTGCTTGGGCTCTTCGCTGATGATACAGATGGATCTCATCGCTCGTCCTCCCAACATGCTGCCCACTCAGGTCTTGACTGGTGTCAACGTGAGTGACTTCCAACATGCTTAACAAGAATGGCATCTAACAAACAGGCCTCCGGTCAGACGATACAAACCCGTAAACGATCTTTCGTCCAGGAGCTCAACGTATTCAAGCGGTCAGGAGCACCTTCCAGGCTATCGTTCGGCCACGATACACTCGCAGCCGGTGCTATCGGTGCTGCTGTTGTTGGTGTCGCCTCTCTCGGTCTCGGTCTGCTATAGACAGTTCAAGCTGTTCACGAGTCTGTGGGCGAACACGGGGAGGGAAGAGGCTGGGCTTGGTCGTCAAGAGCGAGGAAGATCTTGCGAAGATGTACGATGGAGTAGGAGTCGAGGACGCATTAACGATTTCATACATTTGGCTACGGCCTATCATAGAGTTTGACGAGAGACGGGTGGATCCTGACGGTGTGGATGAGAGGACGACGTGAGGCGAGAGGATCAGAGGGGTGTGTTCGACAGCTACGGCGTCATCTGTATCAATTTGGCTATCTGGACTGGACACTGTCTTATATACCATGCATACGTGCTACAGACCTGTATTTGCGTTGTTGACAGAAATGACGACAAATGAGCAAACAGGCACCTCCACCCAAAAAGTTCAGAACGTTCTTGTCAGATCCGTATCGTACTTTGGCCTTGCTACTCGCAACTATCAATACAACATGGTCGCTCAAGCTCCTTCTGGGAAGAAACCTTTGCCGGATATGATGACTTCCATCCGAATTGATTCTTCGGACAAGGTCGAGATTGTTGACCAGTTGCTCCTCCCGTAGGTCGGGTCATACTTCCAGCAGGAGTCGAACTGATGAATCAGCCATGAGGTCAAGTGGATCCCTGTAGAGACACCTGATGAGGCGTATGATGCTATCAAGTCCATGAAGGTAAGTCACATTACACCTACTAATCAAATGTGCCTTTGCAGAGCTCATCCCAGATCCGAGGTGCCCCTGCTATCGCCTCTCTCGCAGCACTCAGTCTCCGAACTCATCTCTCCACCAAATCATTCACAACACCTGCTGAACTCTCATCCCATCTCAACTCAGTTCTAGATCACCTTCAATCATCTCGACCAACAGCCGTAAATCTATCTGAAGCCTTGAACCGTCTCCGACAAATCTTGTCCGAAGGTGAAAAATCCAAGGACTCAGGAGATGAGGTCAAGGAGAAGGTCAGGGAAGCATGTAAAGCCGTCCATGGCGAGGATCTGGCTAGATGTATGAAAATGGGCAAGATTGGTGCGGATTGGCTATGGGCCAAGAGGGGCAATGGAAAGAAGGGGTTGAAGGTTATTACGGTTTGCAATACTGGTTCTTTGGCTACTTCTGTGAGTACATGTTGATCATTGAGAAGGGAGCTAATTTGGTAGGGCTACGGAACTGCTATTGGCGTTATCACGGCGCTTTACGAGGCGGATCATCTGGATAGGGCGTTCTATGCCCAGACAACCCCATATCACCAGGGTATGTGCCCGAGTCCCTACTGAAATCGTGACGCTGACGAGATAGGATCTCGTCTGACCTCGTTGGAACTCACCACACTGCAAATTCCAGCTACTATGATTTGTGAGCTTGCGCCCGTGTACTGGTGGGAGCCAGCTGATGATCAGGCGATACAATGCTCGGATCTTTGATGCAGCACAACGATATTGACGGTGTCATTGTTGGTGCTGACCGTATAGTCAAGAACGGGGATACCGCCAACAAGGTGAGTAGCATGTACCAAGCAATGCATTAAGGCTGACGAGCAAGATCGGAACATATCAAGCTGCTGTTCTTGCCCAGCGTCACAATGTCCCATTTATGGTCGTCGCACCCGTCACAACAGTCGATCTTTCCCTAGCAACCGGTGCCGAGTACGTTTTCAGCATCCACCACAAGAACTGCTGAATTAGCTGACGTATAGGATCCATATTGAACAGCGCCCAGCAGTTGAAGCTACAATGGTCCGAGGCAGGAATATCGAGACGGGAAACCTCGATACTGTCCGTATAACCCCCGAGGGAGTCGGATCAGGGGATGAAATCTGGCAAGGGGTCTATAACCCTAGTTTCGATGTCACGCCCGCGGAACTTATAAGTGAGTCTTCTTAATCCAAGATGTAAAAAGGGGCTGACCCGCAGGTTGTGTGGTCACTGAGAAGGGCGTTGCAGAGCGTCGCGAGGGGTCTAATGAGATCGACGTCGCTAGCGTTTGTTAGGAGGTATGCAGGACTGACATGACGCATGAGAACCACCATATACAGTATACAAAAAGATCACAGAATGCTGGAATACAGGGGAATACCGATTTCAATGATGGCCTCACAAGCTATCTACAGTATTTGTCGGCTTGGTCAAGCCAAGCAGAGGATGCTGAAACTCTTCGCCCTCTTGACTCTCTTCTCGGTCAAATGCTTATCAATCCAACTCGCAACCGGACCCGTTCGTCCGTGAGACTTTTGTTGACCTGGACTCTCCCTCTCCTCGACCGTGAAATCCGCCGCTGATCCGCCACTGCTGTGACACCTTCCGGGGGACAAGACCGCACTCGAACTTCTCGTTGAGTGAACGTGATGCGAGTCGCAATGTTTCAAGCTTCGAAATTCGGGGGACTTGAGATAGTGGAGGTCGTCGTCTGATTTCGCCCTACGACTACCGTGTGTTCCAGTAGGAAGGGTGAGATGAGAGCCAGACTGCCC
>Ga0265797_10000873_pt1 | contig 54386 bp, 46 predicted proteins | sample P2T30metagenome_FD_192433 | JGI IMG/M metagenome (GOLD analysis project Ga0265797, IMG submission 192433) | Plant litter microbial communities from East Loma Ridge, Irvine, California - P2 T30 | ecosystem: Environmental > Terrestrial > Plant litter > Unclassified | place: USA: California...
CAAGTCGCTACCTGCGTCGAACACGCGGTCGAACAGCGGCGTGCCGGCCAGTTGGTCGGACAACACCGGCGCACCGGTGAGGATCATGTCGAGGGCGGCTTCCAGGCCCAGCACGCGCGGCAGGCGCTGCGTGCCGCCGGCGCCGGGCAGCAGGCCGAGCTTGACTTCGGGCAGCGCGATCTGCGCGCCGGGCGCGGCAACGCGGTAATGGCAACCGAGCGCCAGCTCCAGGCCGCCGCCCATGCACACGCTGTGGATTGCGGCCACGACGGGTTTTACGGCGCTTTCGGCGACGGCGATCAGGGTATGCAGGGTCGGCTCGGTGAGCGCCTTGGGAGAATTGAATTCGCGGATGTCGGCGCCGCCCGAAAAGGCCTTGCCGGCGCCGGTGATCACGATCGCCGTGACGGCGGGGTCGGCTTCGGCCTGGCGGATGCCATCAACGGCGGCAGTGCGGGTGGCCAGGCCGAGGCCATTGACCGGTGGATTGTTCAGCGTGATGACGGCAACGCTGCCGTACACCTGATAGTCGGCGCTCATGTCGGTTACGTCTCCTGAAAGTGGAAATGACTGCGCTGCCGACTATACCGCAAATAAACGCACGAACGTTTTATTCGGGCGCCCCGGGCTGCTTAGAATTGCCCGCGCTGGCTCGCTTCGGCGATCTTCTTGTCGGTCTTGTACTGGCTCAGCGCATACACGGCCCAGATGGCGGCAGGCAGCCAGCCAACCAGGGTAATTTGCAGGATAAGGCAGATGACACCCGCGATCGGACGGCCGATCGTGAAGAACGTGAGCCAGGGGAAAATGAGGGCGATAAGAAGGCGCATGGGAATTCCTGTGGGTAGAAGATTGTTAAAAGTGACACAACTCTACCCGGCGGGCGTAAAACGCGTCGCACAGCTACCGGTCAGCAATGTGCACCGTGGCCTTGACGTGCTTGAGACTGGCCACGATCGTGAATGTCATGATCACCAGCAGCGACCATGAACTCCACTTGCTCAGATGGACCGCCGACCAGGCGCCAAGCTGGTTCGGATAGCGCCACACGCCCCAGAACGTGCCGATATTCTCGGCCAGCCAGATAAAAAAGCCGGTCAGCACGAAACCGAGCAACAGCGGCATGCGCCGGTCGCGGTCCAGCGGGCGAAACACGACGACGGTGCGCGCATACAGGCCCAGCGCGCAGGCGGCCAGGTACCAGCGGTAGTCGCCAATATAGTGATGGGTGAAGAAATTCAGGTAGATCAGGATCGCAATGGCGGCCGCCAGCGGATACGGCGGGTGGTGGCGGATCCGCAGGTCGAGCAGGCGCCAGGCCTGGATGATATAGCTGCCGACCGACGCGTACATAAAGCCGGCAAACAGCGGCACGCCCCAGATCTTGGTATAGCCGAAGTCCGGATAACTCCATGAGCCGATGGCGCCCGACACCTTGAACACTTCAAGGGCGAAGCCCACCGCATGAAACAGGCACACCGCCTTGAGCTCATCACGCGTCTCGAGGCGCGACCACACGAGCCAGACCTGCAGCGCAAGCGCCACCACCAGCAGCACGTCGTAGCGCGGGATGCCCAGCACGCCCGCGCGCGGCGTGACGAGGATCGCCAGGAAAAAGCCGGCCACGAACACACAGGCGCGCGCTTCCTTGATGCCGAAGTACAAAAATTCAAGCAAGCCACGCCGCACGCCGCCAAGGGTGCGGGGCCGGGCATCCATCAGGTGGCGGTCGATCGCGGCGAGCATTGTCAGGCGCGACGTCCTCAGTACGTCGGCAGGCGGTGCTGCGCATAGGTTTCGCGCAGCCGGTTCTTCTGCACCTTGCCGGTGCCGCCAACCGGCAGGCTGTCAGCGAACACGACGTCGTCCGGCGTCCACCAGCGCGCCACCTTGCCGTCGAACCATTTGAGCAGCTCGTCGCGCGTGACGTCCATGCCGGGCCGGCGCACGACCACCAGCAGCGGGCGCTCGGCCCATTTGGGATGCGCGACCCCGATGCAGGCCGCCTGCAGCACCGCCGGGTGACCCATCGCCACGTTCTCCAGGTCGATGGTGCCGATCCACTCGCCGCCCGACTTGATCACGTCCTTGCTGCGGTCGGTGATCGCCAGGTAGCCATCGGCATCGATCGTGGCCACGTCGCCGGTCGGGAACCAGCCGTCGACCAGCACGTCGCCGCCTTCATCTCGAAAGTAGCCGGACACGACCCACGGCCCCTTCACCAGCAGATGGCCGTAGGTGACGCCATCCCACGCCAGTTCGGCGCCGTCATCGTCGACGATTTTCAGGTCGACACCATAGATGGCGTGGCCCTGCTTGCGCAGCACTGCGCGCTGGGCATCGGGCGTGAGCGCCGCGTGCTGGTTACCGAGCGAGCAGGTCGTGCCCAGCGGCGACATCTCGGTCATGCCCCAGGCGTGCACGACCTCGACGCCGCAGCGGTCGATCAACGTGTCCATCAGCGCCGGCGGGCAGGCCGAGCCACCGATCACGGTGCGGCGGAAGGTGGAAAATTCCAGATCGTGCTGGACGACGTGGTTCACGAGGCCCAGCCACACGGTCGGCACGCCCGCCGAGAAGGTCACGCCTTCGCCTTCGAACAGGTCGTACAGCGAGCGCCCGTCCAGCGCCGGGCCCGGAAACACCAGCTTGGCGCCCGACAGCGGCACCGAGTACGGCAAGCCCCAGGCATTCACATGGAACATCGGCACCACCGGCAGCACGACGTCGCGCGACGACACATTGAGCGCATTGGGCATGCTTGACGCATACGCGTGCAAGACCGTCGAGCGGTGCGAGTACAGCGCGCCTTTCGGATTGCCGGTGGTGCCGGACGTGTAGCACAGGCTGGCGGCCGAGCGTTCGTCGAACTGCGGCCAGGCGTAGTCGTCGCTGTGCGCGGCGATCAGGTCTTCGTAGCACAGCAGCGTCTCGATGCCCGAATCACGGGGCATGGCCGCGCTGTCGCACAGGGCCACATAGGCTTTGACGGTCTTGCACTGGCGCGCCATGGCCACGATGGCCGGCAGGAAGGTCAGGTCGAAGAACAGCACCTGGTCCTCGGCGTGGCCCACGATATAGGCGATCTGCTCCGGGTGCAGGCGCGGATTGATCGTGTGCAGCACGGCGCCGGAACCGGAGACGCCGTAATACAACTCCAGATGCCGGTAACCGTTCCAGGCCAGGGTGGCCACGCGGTCGCCCATGGCGATGCCCAGGCTGCCAAGCGCATTGGCCAGCTGGCGGGCGCGCGCCGCCGCGTCGCGCCAGGTATAGCGGTGCAGGTCGCCCTCGACGCGGCGCGACACGATTTCGCCAGCGCCGTAATGGCGCGCCGCGAATTCGATGATGCCCGAGACCAGCAACGGCGCGTCCATCATCTGGCCTTGCAGGGGACTCATGGGGTACGCATGCATTCGGCCTCCGGTCTCTTGGTTGCAACTTCTTGATGACGAGGAAAGTGTTGTCCGCGACGCAGCATGGCGTCAACGCAATTCGATGATGCAGTGCATCATCGGCCGTTACCATATGTAACGTTCACATCTGGGCGTCCCCGAGCACGCATAAAATCACTGTCGGGTAAAATCGATCCATTGCCGACCAATGCCACGGGGACTGCCATCACTGCCGACGCACTTGCATTGAACAATTCGTTCGCCGAATTGCCGCCAGCGTTTTATACGCGCCTGATGCCCACGCCTTTGCCTGCGCCGCATTTCATTGCGGCCAGCGCACCTGCGGCTGCCCTGATCGGGCTGACCGTGGAGGATCTTGCGCGCCCTGACTTTGTCGACGTCTTCACCGGCAACAAGGTGGCGCAACGTTCGCAGCCGATTGCCGCGGTGTATTCGGGCCACCAGTTCGGTGTCTGGGCCGGCCAGCTGGGCGACGGCCGCGCGATCACGCTGGGCGACATCGCCACCCCGGCGGGGCCGATGGAAATCCAGCTCAAGGGCGCCGGGCGTACGCCGTATTCACGCATGGGCGACGGGCGCGCCGTGCTGCGCTCGTCGATCCGCGAATTCCTGTGCTCCGAAGCGATGGCCGCGCTCGGCATCCCGACGACGCGCGCATTGTGCCTGACCGGCTCGCCGCAAGGCATTGCCCGCGAGACGCTCGAGACCGCCGCCGTGGTGACGCGCATGGCGCCGACCTTCGTACGTTTCGGCTCGTTCGAGCACTGGGCCTCGCAGGGACGAGAGGACGAATTGCGCACACTGGCTGACTACGTCATCCACAATTTCTACCCCGAGTTCGAGAGCGCCGCCAATCCCTATAAGGAATTGCTGGCCGAAGTCACGCGCCGCACGGCGCGCATGATCGCGCACTGGCAGGCAGTGGGCTTCATGCACGGCGTGATGAACACCGACAATATGTCGATCCTGGGCCTGACGCTCGACTATGGCCCGTTCGGCTTCATGGAAGCGTTCGACGCCCGCCACATCTGCAACCACACCGACCAGGGCGGGCGCTATTCGTATGCCAACCAGGTGCCGGTCGGCCACTGGAACTGCTACGCGCTGGGCAATGCTTTGCTGCCCCTGATCGGCGAGCCCGACGTGGCCGAGGAAGCCCTGGCGGTGTATCGCCCCGAGTTCGGTCGCCAGATGGACCTGCTCATGCACGGCAAGCTGGGCTTGCTCGAAAGCCGCGAGGGCGACGCCAAGCTGTTCGAAGACACCATCGAGCTGCTGCAGGCGAACCACGCCGACTTCACGCTGTTCTTCCGCTTGCTGGGCGACCTGCGCGTGGCCGAGCCAGCAAGCGACGAAGCGCTGCGCGACCTGTTCATCGATCGCGCGTCGTTCGACGCCTGGACCGCGGTCTACCGCACTCGGCTGATGGACGAGAACAGTGCCGATGCGGCGCGCCGCGTGGCGATGAACCTGGTCAATCCCAAGTACATCCTGCGCAACTACCTGGCCCAGACGGCCATCGAACAAGCGCAGAACGGCGACTTCAGCGGCGTGCACACGCTGCTGGCCGTGCTCGAGCGGCCGTTCGACGAACAACCCGAACACGCCGCCTACGCCGAGCTGCCGCCCGATTGGGCCGCGCATCTCGAAGTGAGCTGCTCTTCATAATCAAATCAACCGAGACAAGGACACCACATCATGACCGACAAAGTCGTCAAGACCGACGCCGAATGGCGCAACCAGCTCGACCCGATGGAATACGAAGTCACGCGCCACGCGGCCACCGAACGCGCCTTTACCGGCAAGTTCTGGGACCACCACGAGCATGGCATCTACAGCTGCGTGTGCTGCAACACGCCACTGTTTGAGTCGGACACCAAGTTCGATTCCGGCTGCGGCTGGCCAAGCTACTTCCGCGCGCTCGACCCGGCCAACGTGATCGAGAAAACCGACCGTACCCACGGCATGGTGCGCACCGAAGTGATCTGCGGTGTGTGCGACGCCCACCTGGGCCACGTGTTCCCGGACGGCCCGCCACCGACCGGCCTGCGCTATTGCATCAACTCCGCCTCGATGCGGTTCGATCCCATCTGAGAGTGGCCGCACGATGAAATTCCTGTTCGACTTCTTCCCGGTCCTGCTGTTCTTCGGCGTCTATAAATATGGCGACAGCAACCAGGCCTGGGCGCACCGCATGGCCGTCGAGTTCCTGGGCCCATTGATCGCCGGCGGCGGCGTGCCGCCGTCGCAATCGGCCATCCTGCTCGCGACCGCCGTGGCCATCATCGCCACCGTGCTGCAAGTGGGTTACCTGCTCGCGCGCGGGCGCAAGGTCGACAATGCGATGTGGCTGACGCTGGGCGTGATCCTGGTGGCCGGCGGCGCCACGATCTATTTCCACGACGAGATCTTCATCAAGTGGAAGCCGACGATCCTGTACTGGGCATTCGCGCTGGGCCTGTTCATCGCGCAGGTGTTCTACCGCAAGAACCTGATCCGCTCGGTGATGGAGCCGAACATGAAGCTGCCCGAGCCGTTCTGGAACCGCATCGGCTACATCTGGATGGCGTTCTTCGTCGGCATGGGCTTGCTGAACTTGTTGATGGCGTTCGTGGTCTTCAATAACGATACCGGCGCCTGGGTCAGCTTCAAGCTGTTCGGCTTTACCGCCATATTCTTTGCCTTCATCATGATCCAGACGATGATGCTCTACAAATACATCAAGGAGGAAGACGCATGACCAACGTTCCAGATAAAAGCGACCGCGAACCGCGCATGCGCGCCCAGCTCGAGGCCGAGTTGGCCCCTACCCTGCTCGAGATCAGCGACGACTCGCACCTGCACGCGGGCCATGCCGGCGCGGCCTCCGGCGGCAGCCATTACTCGGTCAAAATCGTGTCCTCGCGCTTCGAGGGGCTCAAGCTGGTCATGCGCCATCGTCTTGTGTATGATGCCGTTCACGATATGATCAACAAGGCGGAAATCCACGCATTGGCCATCAACGCCATCGCGCCTTCCGAGCTGTCCTGAAGGTCGGCTTTCAGACAGTTTTAAGAAATTTGCCCGACAATAGAACAGATAAGTACAAGAACTAAACTTCTCTCGTCCAGTTAAAACCCGTCACAGGAATACACATGACCTTTAAGCCTGCTCGCCTGCTGTTAGCCCTCGTTGCCATCGCATCGGCCCCGGCCTTTGCCCAAAACATCGCAGTGGTCAACGGCAAGGCGATTCCTTCGGCACGCGCCGACGCCGTCGTCAAGCAGGTCGTTGCCCAGAACCAGGGCCAGGACACGCCGCAGCTGCGCGAAGCCGTCAAGAACGACCTGATCGCCCGCGAAGTGCTGATGCAAGAAGCCGTCAAGCAAGGCTGGGACAAGAAGCCTGAAGTGCGCGAAGCGCTCGACAGTGCGCGTCAGTCGATCGTCGTCAACGCCCTGGCCCGCGACTACATCACCAAGAACCCGGTGACCGACGCACAGATCAAGGCTGCCTACGACAAGGTCAAGGCTGAAACTGGCGACAAGGAATACCACGTTCGCCACATCCTGCTGAGCACCGAAGCCGACGCCAAGGCCGCTATCGCCAAGATCAAGGGCGGCGCCAAGTTCGACGAAGTGGCCAAGACGTCGAAAGACACCGGCACTGCCAACACTGGCGGCGACCTGGACTGGGTCACCCCGAACACGATGCCGCCTGAATTCTCGGCCGGATTCACCAAGCTGGCCAAAGGCGCGGTCACCGACGTGCCAGTCAAGACCAATGCCGGTTTCCACGTGATCAAGCTGGACGACACCCGTGCCACCCAGCTGCCGCCGCTGGAGCAGGTCAAGCCGCAAATCTCCGAGACGCTCGCGCAAGAGAAGCTGCGTGAGTTCCAGGAGCAAATGGTCAAGAAGGCAAAGGTGCAGTAAGATGTGCTGTCGCCGGCGCGCATGATGCGCCCCGGCATTCGTCGCCTGCGGCGATACTTTTCGAGTTTATATAGGATCTCAACGATGATTTTGAAGCCAGCCAGCCTGTTGTTCGCCATGATTGCAGTCGTTGCCGTGCCTGCCCTCGCGCAGAACGCCGCTACCGTCAATGGCAAGGCAATCCCGCAAGCTCGGGTCGACCAGCTGGTCAAGCAGGTCGTGGCCCAGGGCCGCGCTGCGGACTCTCCTGACCTGCGCGAAGCGATCAAGAAAGACCTGATCAGCCGCGAAGTATTGATCCAGGAAGCCGACAAGCAGAACATCGGCGCCCGCGCCGACGTCAAATCGGCCATCGACAACGCTCGTCAAAGCATCATCATCAACGCGATGCTGGCCGACTACGTCAAGAAAAACCCGGTGAAAGATGCCGACGTCAAGGCTGAGTACGACAAGCAGAAAGCGCTGATCGGCGACAAGGAATACCACGCGCGTCACATCCTGGTCGATTCCGAAGCCACTGCCAAGGACATCATCGCCAAGCTGAAAGCCGGCGGCAAGTTCGACGAACTGGCCAAGCAGTCGAAAGACGGCAGCGCCCAGAACGGCGGTGACCTGGGCTGGGCCAGCGCGGCCACCTACGTGCCTGAGTTCTCCAAAGCCATGGTCGCCCTGCAAAAAGGCGCCATCACCGAAACGCCAGTGAAATCGCAGTTCGGTTTCCACGTCATCAAGCTGGAAGACGTGCGCGCTGCCAAGGTGCCGGCACTGGAAGAAGTCAAGCAGCAAGTCACCGAAGGCCTGCAGCAGCGTCAGCTGGCAGCCTATCGCGAGACCCTGGTCAAGAAGGCCAAAGTGCAGTAATCCATTGCCTGGTTTGACTGCAAAGAGCGCGCCTGATGGCGCGCTTTTTTTAATTTGGACGTCCTGTTCATGCACGCCGTATTTCGACAAGCAGTGCTCGAGGATATACCGCAGATGACGCGCATTCGCCTGGCGGTTATCGAGAACGTCCTGCGCGATCCGTCGCGCGTCACGCGCCAGATGTATGAAGACTTTCTCGAGAAAGATGGCCGTGGGTGGGTCGCGCAGGTCGATGGCGAGACCGTGGCGTTCAGCTATGCGAACCGGCTCGATGGCTCGATCTGGGCCTTGTTCGTCGACCCGTGCTTCGAAGGCCAGGGATTGGGCAAACCCTTGCTGGCGCTGGCGGCCGGGTGGTTGTTCTCGCTGGGTTTTGCCCAGGTAACGCTGAGCACGGGGATTGGCACCAGGGCCGAGCAATTCTACGCGCGAGTGGGATGGCGACGCGACACCACGCGCAGCGACGAAGCGCACTTCGTTCTAGATGCCCCTCCGACAAGCCCATCGACGTCGCCTTGAAAAAAGCCTCCGAGAGGTAGTGCGGTTCGTTCAGTTAGCCTAAAAACCGTCATCCCCGCGAAGGCGGGGATCCAAGTCAGTTGCACTGCCACTGCGATATGCTCTAGTGGCGTGCTTGAAACTTGGATCCCCGCCTGCGCGGGGATGACGGTTATTGGACTAACTGACCGGCATGACCTCCGAGGAGGCATTCTTCACTTCAGGCCCGATCAGCCAACCCACTTGCGCGCGTTGCGGAACATCCGCATCCACGGCGATTCATCGCCCCACGATTCCGGCGCCCACGAATGCACGGCGCCGCGGAACACGCGTTCGGCGTGCGGCATCAGGACCGTGAAGCGCCCGTCCGCCGTCGTCACCGACGTCAGGCCGCCTGGCGAGCCATTCGGGTTGAACGGATACGTCTCCGTGGCCTGCCCGCGGTTGTCGACAAAGCGCATCGCCTTGATCGATGCATCGTAGTTGCCCGTCAGCGAGAAGTCGGCAAAGCCCTCACCGTGCGCGATGGCGATCGGCGCGTGCGTGCCGGCCATGCCCTGGAAGAAGATCGATGGCGACTCGAGCACCTCGACCATGCCGAAGCGCGCTTCGAACTGCTCCGATTTATTGCGGGTGAACTTCGGCCATGCCTGCGCGCCCGGGATGATCGACTTCAGGTTGCTCATCATCTGGCAGCCGTTGCACACGCCCAGGCCGAAGGTATCCTGGCGCGCGAAAAAGCGCGCGAACTGCTCGGCCAGCTGCGGATTGAACAGGATGGTCTTGGCCCAGCCTTCGCCGGCGCCCAGCACGTCGCCGTACGAGAAGCCGCCCACGGCGATCACGCCATGGAAGTCGTCCAGCTTGGCGCGGCCGGCAATCAGGTCGCTCATGTGCACGTCGATGGCCGCAAAGCCCGCCTGGTGCATCACCCAAGCCGTCTCGATGTGCGAGTTGACGCCCTGCTCGCGCAGGATGGCCACGCGCGGGCGCACGCCTGTCGCGATGAACGGCGCGGCGACATCGTCGCTCAGGTTGAAGCTGATCTTCGGCGTCATGCCGATATCGTGCTCGTCGAGCAGGCGGTCGTATTCCGCATCCGCGCATGCCGGATTGTCGCGCAGACGCGCGATGCGCCAGCTGGTCTCGCTCCACAGGCGATGCAGGCTGCTGCGGGTTTCGTTGTAGATGACTTTGGCGTCGCGCGTGAATTCCACCGCGCCGCGGTCATTGAGTTTGCCGATGATGTGGCTGCAGGCGCCCAGGCCACCTTCGCGCAGCACGTTCATGACGGCGCTCTTGTCTTCTGTGCGCACCTGGATCACGGCGCCCAGTTCTTCAGAAAACAGCGCGCGCAGCGTCATTTCGTTGCGGCGCTCGGCGACCTGGCCGGTCCAGTTCTTGGCATCGCCCCAGTCGGCGCCATGGCCGCTGTCCATCGTCAGGATGTCGAGATTGACCGACACCCCGGTGCGGCCGGCAAAGGCCATCTCGGCCAGCGTCGCGAACAGGCCGCCGTCCGAACGGTCGTGGTACGCCAGCAGCTTGCCGTCCTTGTTCAGCGCCTGGATGGCCTTGAACAGGGCTTTCAGGTCGTCCGGCGAATCGACGTCCGGCACCGAGTCACCCAGTTGCTGCGTGACTTGCGCCAGGATCGAGGCGCCCAGGCGGTTCTTGCCGCGACCCAGGTCGACCAGAATCAGGGCCGTCTCGCCGGCGTCCGTGCGCAGTTGCGGCGTCAGCGAGCGGCGGATATCGGTCACCGGCGCGAACGCCGAGACGATCAGCGACACCGGCGAGATCACGGCCTTGGCTTGGCCGTCATCGTTCCAGGTGGTGCGCATCGACAGCGAATCCTTGCCGACCGGGATCGACACGCCCAGCGCCGGGCACAGCTCCATGCCGACGGCTTTCACGGTGTCGAACAGCGCGGCGTCCTGGCCCGGCTGGCCGCAGGCCGCCATCCAGTTGGCCGACAGCTTGATGTCCGAGATGTCGTCAATGGCAGCAGCCGCGATGTTCATGATGGATTCGGCGACTGCCATCCGGCCCGACGCGGCGGCGTCGATGACGGCCAGCGGCGTGCGCTCGCCCATCGCCATCGCTTCGCCGAGGAAGCCTTCGTAGGCCATCGCGGTGACGGCGCAATCGGCCACCGGCACCTGCCATGGGCCGACCATCTGGTCACGCACCGTCATGCCGCCGACGGTACGATCACCGATCGTGATCAGGAACGATTTGTCGGCCACGGTCGGATTGAGCAGCACGCGGCGCGCGGCTTCCACGAGGTCGATGCCGGTCAGGTCGACTGGCGGGAATGCGTTCTGCACGTGGGCGACGTCGCGCGTCATCTTCGGCGGCTTGCCGAGCAGGACGTCCATCGGCATGTCGACCGGTGCGTTGCCCTGCTGCTCATCGATCAGGCGCAGTTGACGCTCTTCGGTGGCAGTGCCGACGACGGCAAACGGGCAGCGCTCGCGCTGGCACAGCGATGCGAATTTCGCCAGGCTCTCCGGTGCGATCGCCAGCACGTAGCGTTCCTGTGACTCGTTAGACCAGATTTCTTTCGGCGCCAGGCCGCTCTCTTCGAGCGGCACTTTGCGCAAGTCGAAAATCGCGCCGCGCTTGGCGTCGTTGACAATCTCGGGGAATGCGTTCGACAGGCCGCCCGCACCCACGTCGTGGATCGAGATGATCGGATTGTGCTCGCCCAGCTGCCAGCAGCCGTTGATGACTTCCTGCGCGCGGCGCTCCATCTCCGGGTTGCCGCGCTGGACCGAGTCGAAGTCCAGGTCGGCCGTATTGGTGCCGGTGGCCATCGACGACGCGGCGCTGCCGCCCATGCCGATGCGCATGCCGGGGCCGCCCAGTTGAATGAGCAGGCTGCCGACCGGGATCTCGTCCTTGTGCGTATGCGCGGCCGAAATGCTGCCGATGCCGCCCGCGATCATGATCGGCTTGTGATAGCCGTACACCGCGCCGGCGGCGCCGACGTTCTGTTCATAGGTACGGAAGTAACCGCCCAGCACCGGGCGGCCGAATTCGTTGCTGAAAGCGGCGCCGCCGATCGGACCATCGATCATGATGTCCAGTGGCGAAGCGATGCGTTCCGGTTTGCCATACAACGCGTCAGTGCGGGCGGTCGTGGTCACGTCGGACGCGTTTTCCCACGGACGCACGGCGTCCGGAATCACCAGGTTCGACACCGTGAAGCCGGTCAGGCCGGCCTTTGGCTTGGCGCCGCGGCCGGTCGCACCTTCGTCGCGGATTTCGCCGCCGGCGCCGGTGGAGGCGCCCGGGAACGGCGAGATCGCGGTCGGGTGATTGTGCGTTTCGACCTTCATCAAGGTGTGCACGAGCTCCGTCGACGGGCCGTATTCTTCGCCGTCACGCGGGAAGAAACGGGTGACCGTCGCGCCCTCGATGATCGACGAGTTGTCGCTGTAGGCGACCACGGTGCCGCGCGGGTTCAGCTGGTGCGTGTTCTTGATCATGCCGAACAGCGAGATGTTCTGCTTCTCGCCGTCGATGATCCAGTCGGCGTTGAAGATCTTGTGGCGGCAGTGCTCCGAGTTCGCCTGGGCGAACATCATCAGCTCGACGTCGGTCGGGTTGCGCTGCGCTTTCGTGAACGCCTCGTTCAGGTAGTCCACTTCGTCTTCCGACATCGCCAAGCCGAGTTCCGTGTTGGCGCGCACCAGTGCGTCGCGGCCCAGGCCCAGTACGTCGATGCTCTCGAGCTGCTTGCCCTCGAGTTCATTGAACAGGTGCTGGGCGTCGTCGGCGTTGCGCAGGACGGTATCGGTCATGCGGTCGTGCAGCAGGGCGCTGACCGCTTGCAGCTCGGCGTCGGCCAGCTTCTTCGGCGCGCCGAAGCTGCTGCCGAGGATGCCGGTCTTGAGCACCACGGTGAACCCGATGCCGCGCTCGATGCGATGGATGTGGCCCATGCCGCAGTTGCGCGCTATATCGGTCGCCTTCGAGGCCCACGGCGAAATCGTGCCCAGGCGCGGGATGACGAAGAATTCCTCGGTCACGCCCTCGTACAGGGTCTCCGGCGCGGGCTCGCCATAGGTGAGCATGGCCGACAGGCGCGACGTGTCGTCGATGGACAGTGGCGCGCTGGTGTCGATGAAATGGTAGAAACGGCCCTGGACGGCGGCGATCGACGGGGCGACAGCTTGCAGTTGGCTCAGGAGGCGTTGGCTACGGAAGGCGGACAGGGCATTGGAACCCGGCAGAATCAACATGGCTTGGACAGTCGGTTGATGCAGCGTCGCTGCTAGGGTGGAAGATAGGCCGGTATTATACAGGCTTGCCCCAGTTAGGATTGCCCTAGTTGCCGGGCCGTCATCACCGGTGGCGCCCGACGAACCGGTTTCCTTGATCGATTCCGGACTTGCCGGTATCTTAACGGTAGACAATCTTGCGATGCGCGCCGCCTGGCGCCCGCCGCCAACAGAGACGAGAGCGAACATGCAAGAGAACGCGAACCTGGCGGTGCTGGTGGTCGACCCCAATCCCGGCATGCGCACCAGCCTGCAAAACATGCTGGGCCTGGTCGGCATCACCAAGGTCGAGTACGCGATCAACGCCAACACGGCGATTCGCCAGCTCCAAAAGCGCGCCTACGACATCATCCTGTGCGAATACGACCTGGCGGGCGGCACCGGCGAAGGCCAGGATGGGCAACAGTTGCTGGAAGACCTGCGCCACCACCGCCTGATCACGCCATCGACGATCTTCATCATGCTCACGTCAGAGACCGAGCGCGAAAAGGTCGTCAGCGCGGCCGAACTGGCCCCCACCGACTACGTGCTCAAGCCGTTCACGGTGGAGCTGATCAGCACCCGCATCAAGCGCGCGCTCGAACGGCGCAGCGCCCTGCTACCGGCCTGGCAACTGGCCGCGCAGGGCAAGCTGCGCGAGGCGATCATGGCCTGCGCCAACGGCGCCGACGAGCACCCGCGCTTTGGCGCCGACTTCGCACGCGTGCGCGCCGAGCTGCACACGACGCTGGGCGAACATGCCGAAGCCGCCGCCGTCTACCGCGCCGTGCTGGCCGAACGGCCTCTCGGCTGGGCCGCGCTGGGCCTGGCGCGCACGATGGTCGCCCTCGGCCAGGTCGATGACGCCCGCGCGATCCTCGACGAACTGCTGGCCGCCAATCCACGCCTGATGGCTGCCTACGATTTGCTGGCGCGCTGCCTCGAGTCGAGCGGCGAGCCGGCACTGGCGCGCGATGTGCTGGCCGACGCGGTGGCGATCTCGCCGCACGTCGTGCGGCGCCTGCGCAAACTCGGCGACCTGTCGCTGGCTGCCGGCGACGTGGACGTGGCCGAGAAATCGTTCCGCCAGGTCGTGAGCAAGGCGCGCTATTCCGAGTTTCGCGATCCCGAAGACCACGTCAGCCTGGTCAAGACCCTGGTGGTGCGCGGCGACCTGCTGCAGGCCACAGGCGTGATCCGCGACCTCGAACGCTCGCTGCGCACGGCGCCGGCCTACGACGCCTGCCGAGCCTACGCCAACGCGCTCCTGCACGACAAGACCGGCAACAGCAGCGCCGCGGTGGCCGAACTGCAGGCCGCCGTGTCGGCGGTGCGCGCCAACAATGCGCTGTCGTCCAGCCTCAAGATGGAACTGGCGCGCGCCTGCCTGGCGCACCGGCTCGACGAGCAGGCAGCCGGCGTGATGCTCACCGTCGTGAACGACGCGGCCAGCGGCGTCTCGCCCGAGCAGGCAATGAACGTGTTCGTCAACGCCGGGCGCAACGACCTGCTCGAGAACATGGGCCAGCAGCTCAAGGCGCAGGCGCAGATCCTGCTGGGCGTGGCCGACGAAAAGCGCAATATGGGCGACGTGCGCGGCGCGGTCCAGACGCTGCTCGAGGCGCTGCACCTGGCGCCGCGCAACCTGCAGGTCATGGTCGCCACCGCCGGCGGCATCCTTCGGCAGATCAATGAGCTTGGCTGGGATCACCCGCTGGGCCAGACCGCGGCCGGACTGCTCGAGGGCATTCGCGCCCAGGATGCGCAGCATCCACGGCTGGCTGCCTTGACCGAGGAATACCAGGCGGCACGCCGCAAATACGGTATCGCAGCCGCGTGAAGCCGGGCACGATGCAATTTACGCGCCTCGCCTTTTTGGCTGCAGCGACCATCCATGCCAGCCACGCCATTGCCAGCGCTGGCCCCACCGCGCAAGAGGTCTTGAGATTCGACCTGTATGCCTGCGAGCGCCCCGTTTGGCCAAAGGCGGCCCTCGCAGAGCGCGCCAGCGGCACGACCACAGTCGACGTGCGGATCGCTGAATCCGGCCTGGTCATTGACGGCCGAATCACGGCCTCAAGCGGCAGGCCCGACCTGGACGCCGCCGCACTGGCGGCCATGCGCAACTGTCCGTTCCCCGCCGTACTGGCCACTGGCGCGGCGCCGACGGGCTGGCTCAGAACGCAGTACCGATGGATCGCCGGCAGCGCTGCTGCGCCGCCTGACGGCCCTGCACTGGCCGCCACCCGGGCGCGCGCGGATGCCGGCGACCCGGCCGCGCAAAACCTGCTGGGTACCTGGTACCAGCATGGCGCCCACGTCAAGGCCGATCCGGCGCAGGCGGCCGTCTGGTATGAACGAGCGGCGCTGAGCGGGAACGCGTACGCGCAGAACAATCTCGGCGTCCTGTATTTCCGGGGCGCGGGCGTACCACGCGATGCGCGCCAGGCCGCCCACTGGTACCAAAAGGCCGCCGAGCAGGGCCATGGCTGGGGGCAGGCCAACCTGGCGTGGGCCTACGAGCATACGCTCGGCAACGACATCAATCCCGTCACCGCGCTGTACTGGCTGACGAAAGCGGCCGACGGCGGACTGGCCGACGCCCAGGTGCGGCTTGGCACCAGGGCGATGCAGAACGCAGTGGACGACACAGAGCGCACCGCCGCTGCCGCATGGCTGGCACGCGCCGCAGCGCAGAATGACCCATCGGGCCTGTACCTGCTGGGCCGCAGCTTCGAGCTGGGCCTGGGCAACCTGCAGGACGATACGCAGGCGGCGGCGCTGTATCGCAGGGCGCTTGGGCGCACTGAAGGGCGCGCCGAAACCGCACTTGGCATGCTGATCGAGGCGGACCGCACGCCGGCGCTGGACCACGAAGAGGCGGCGCGCCTGTACGAGCAAGGCATGTCGGCACGCCACGCAGCCGCCTTTTATCGGTATGGCCTGATCCTGGAACGGCGCGGCGACATCGCGCTGGCCGGGGCCATCTACAAGCTCGGTGGATGGCGAGGCAGTTGCGATGCGGTGCGCAAGTATGTGGAAGTGCGGCCGGTCGCATTGGCCATCGATCCCATCGACAGCCATCCACCGCACTGGGTGGAGCGCGGCCGGCATTGCACCGCCACGGCCGATCTGCCGCCGCAGCTCTGAATGTATCCTCACCTGCCGCCCTGACCTGTCACCCTGACCTGTCACCCTGAGCTGCCACCCTGAGCAGCCACCCTGAGCTACGACTCCCGGCGCCAACTTGACGCATCACGCCAGTTACGGTCTACTGTCGATGTCATTCTTACTACAGCGCCCGCTCGTCTCTCATTTTGCTCGATTTAATCAACGCCCTTCCCCGTAACCTCTTCCTGCCTCCCACCAGTCTGTTCCTGATCATCGGACTGGGTTTATTGCTGTGGCGTTTCTGGCCCCGCACCGGGCGTATCGTCGCCGGCACCGGGCTGGCTTTGCTGACCTTCATGTCGAGTAATGCGGGTTCGAGCTTCCTGGTCGAACCGCTGGAACGCATGACCAAGCCGTTGGCGCGCCCGGAAAGCGCCGGCGCCCAGGCCATCGTCGTGCTGGCGGCGGGGCGCTTGCGCAGCGCGGGCGAATACGACAATCGCGACATCCCCGATCACACGGCGCTCGCGCGCCTGCGCTACGGTGCGCACCTGCAGCGCCGCACCGGCCTGCCGATCCTGGTCACCGGCGGCAATGGCGGCAGCGGCGCCGATCCGGCCACGATCGACATGGCCTATACCAAGGCCGACGCGATGGCCAGGGCGCTGCGTGAAGACTTCGGGGTGCCGGTCAAGTGGATCGAGCGGCGCTCGCGCGATACGGGCGAGAATGCCATCTACAGCAACGTGCTGCTGCACAAGGCTGGCGTGAAGCGCGTCCTGCTCGTGACCGATGCGATGCACATGCACCGCGCGCGCGGCGTGTTCGAGCGCGAAGGGCTCGAGATCGTCGAGGCGCCGACGATGTTCGTCTACAACGAGCACCACGGATTCGACGCCTGGCTGCCAAGCGCGGAAGGCATGCGGCGCTCGTGGTACGCGACCTATGAACTGCTGGGCCTTGCGTGGTACCGGATCCGCGATCGCGAAGCGCCGGGGGTAAAACAGGATCCGGTGGCGAGTCCGCAGCGCCGGCCTGCCCCAGCGCCGTTGCCGGCATTGGCGCCAGCGCCAGCGCCAGCGCCAGCACCAGCACCGGCGCCGGCCGCGAATTAACGCACGTCGAGCAGTTCGACTTCGAACACCAGGGTGGCGTTCGGCGGGATCGGGCCTGCGCCGCCGGCGCCGTAGCCCATCTCGGCCGGCACGATCAGCGTGCGCTTGCCGCCGACCTTCATGCCCTGCACGCCGACATCCCAACCCTTGATGACCTGGCCGGCGCCCAGCTGGAAGCTGAACGGCTCGCGGCCAATCGACGAATCGAATTCCTTGCCGCGCTGCTGTTCGGCGGCCGGCTCGTACAGCCAGCCGGTGTAGTTCACGACGGCGGTGGTGCCGGCTGTCGCCTCTTTGCCCGTCCCGACGACGGTGTCGATCTGTTGCGACGCCACGGCTGGCGCAGCGGCGGTGGTCGAGGCGTCAGGCGTGGCCGGCGCCTCGGCGCGTTTGCAGGCGGTGACGCTCAGCAGCATGGCCGCGGCCAGGACGGAACAGGTCAGTACACGTTTCATGGTATCTCTCGTAGTGGTGATGAAAATCGATGCCGGTGCAGCATACAGGGCGATCGATCCGCCCACAATATGCCGCCCCATTCTATTCTTTGCCGTAGCCGCCGCCACCCGGCGTCTCGATGACGAACACGTCGCCTGCGTCCATGTCGATCTTGCCGATATGCCCTAGTTGCTCGATGCGCCCGTCGGCACGCACGACGCTGTTGCGCCCGCGCTGCGCCTCGCCGCCGCCTGCCATGCCGAACGGTGCGTGGATACGGTTGTTCGACAGGATCGCCGCCGTCATCGGCTCCAGGAAGCGCACACGGCGCACGCCGCCATTGCCCCCATGCCAGCGCCCTGCCCCGCCCGATCCCGGCCGGATCTCGTAGCTTTCGAGCCGCACCGGGAAGCGGAACTCGAGGATCTCGGGATCGGTCAGACGCGAGTTGGTCATATTGGTCTGGACCACGTCGGTGCCGTTGAAACCCTCGCCCGCGCCGGAGCCGCCCGAGATGGTTTCGTAGTACTGGTAGCGCGCGTTCCCGAACGTGAAGTTGTTCATCGTGCCCTGCGCCGCCGCCATCACCCCGAGCGCGCCGTACAGCGCGTTGGTGATGCAGGTCGAGGTCTCGACATTGCCCGACACGACCGACGCCGGATAGTGCGGGTTGAGCATCGAGCCGGGCGGGATAATGATCGTCAAAGGTTTCAGGCAGCCGGCATTGAGCGGAATCTCATCGTCCACCAGCGTGCGGAACACGTACAGCACCGCCGCCATGCACACGGCCGACGGCGCATTGAAGTTGTTCGGCAGCTGGCCCGACGTGCCGGTGAAATCGATCGTTGCGCTGCGCGCCGCCGCATCGACGCGAATCGCCACGTCGATGTGGGCGCCGTTATCGAGCTGGTAGTGGAAGCTGCCGTCCTTGAGTGCCGAAATGACGCGCCGCACCGCTTCTTCGGCATTGTCCTGCACATGGCCCATATAGGCCCGCACGACGTCCAGGCCGAAGTGCGCAACCATCTTGTGCAGCTCTTCGACACCCTTCTGGTTGGCCGCCACCTGCGCACGCAGGTCGGCCATGTTCTGGTCAGGGTTGCGCGCCGGGTAGCGCGCGCCAGTGAGCAGCGCGCGCGCCGCGTCTTCGCGCAGCAGGCCGTCCTGCCCGTCGATCAACTTGAAGTTGTTGATCAAGACGCCCTCTTGCTCGATATGGCTCGAGTCGGGCGGCATCGAGCCCGGCGTGGTGCCGCCGATGTCGGCGTGGTGGCCGCGCGAGCCAACGTAGAACAGGATCTCGGCGCCGGCTTCGTCGAACACCGGCGAGATCACCGTCACGTCCGGCAAGTGCGTGCCGCCGTTGTACGGATCGTTGAGGATGTAGACGTCGCCCGCGTGCATGCGACCGGCGTTCTCGCGCATCACGGTCTTGATGCTCTCGCCCATCGAGCCCAGGTGCACCGGCATGTGCGGCGCGTTGGCCACCAGGTTGCCATCCTGGTCAAAGATCGCGCAGCTGAAATCCAGGCGCTCCTTGATATTGACCGAGTACGCCGTGTTCTGCAGGCGCAGGCCCATTTGCTCGGCGATCGACATGAACAGGTTATTGAAGATCTCGAGCATCACCGGGTCGGCCGTGGTGCCGATCGCGCGCCGCTCGGGCAAGGCGTCCACCCGTTGCAGCACCAGGTGGTTGTACGGCGTCACGCGCGCTTCCCAGCCCGGCTCCACGACCGTGGTCGCATTGTCTTCGGCGATGATCGCCGGGCCGCGCACGGCGTGCCCGGGCTGCAGCGCGGCGCGTGCGAACACGCCCGTGTCGTGCCAGCGGCTGGCGCTGTACATGCGCACGGTTTCTTGCGGACCGGGTTGGTCAAGCGGCGCCGGCGCCGCCACCGCCTGCTCCGCCGGCGCATCGGACTGGCCAATCGCTTCGACCGACACCGCTTCGACGATCAGCGCGCGCGACGGCATCAGGAACGAGTAGCGGCGTTTGTAGGCTTGTTCGAACTGCGCGCTCATCGCCGCCATGTCGCCCGCCAGCACGACGAGCGCCGAGTCGGTGCCTTCGTAGCGCAGGTGCACGCGTTCGACCAGCGCGATGCGGTCAGGCGCCACGCCCTGCGCCAGCAACTGCCCGCGTGCGGCCTCGCCCAGCACGCCAAGGCGCTGGATCAGCGCCGGCAGCACGGCATCCGACAAACGTTCTTCGACCGCCTGCTCGCGCATCGCGCTCTGGTCGGCCAGGCCCATGCCGTAGGCCGACAGCACGCCGGCCAGCGAGTGGATGAACACCGTCTTCATGCCAAGGGCGTCGGCCACCAGGCACGCGTGCTGGCCACCGGCGCCGCCGAAACTGGTCAGCACGTACTCGGTCACGTCGTGCCCGCGCTGCACCGAGATCTGCTTGATCGCATTGGCCATATTGCCCACCGCGATATCGATGAAGCCTGCGGCCACGCTTTCGGGCGTCGGCCGTTCGCCGGTGGCCTTGCCGATCTCGATGGCCAGCGCATCGAAGCGGCGGCGCACGGCGCCGACGTCCAGCGCTGCATTACCGCGCGGGCCGAACAGGCGGGGGAAGTACGCCGGCTGGACCTTGCCGAGCATGACGTTGCAGTCGGTGACCGCGAGCGGGCCGCCCCGTCGATAACTGGCCGGGCCCGGATTGGCGCCGGCGCTGTCGGGCCCCACGCGATAACGGCTGCCGTCGAAATGCAGGATCGAGCCGCCGCCGGCGGCCACCGTGTGGATGCTCATCATCGGCGCGCGCATGCGCACGCCGGCCACCTGCGTTTCGAACACGCGTTCAAACTCGCCCGAGAAGTGCGAGACGTCGGTGGAGGTGCCGCCCATGTCGAAGCCGATGACGCGCTCGAAGCCGGCCTGCTGGCTGGCGCGCACCATGCCGACGATCCCGCCGGCAGGCCCGGACAGGATGCTGTCCTTGCCCTGGAACGCGCGCGCGTCGGTCAGGCCGCCGTTGGACTGCATGAATTGCAGGTTCACGCCCGGCAGTTCATCGGCCACCTGGTCGACGTAGCGGCGCAGGATCGGTGACAGGTAAGCGTCGACGACGGTGGTGTCGCCACGCGCGACGAGCTTCATCATCGGGCTTACCTCATGCGAGACCGACACTTGCGTGAAGCCGATATGGCGCGCGATGCGGGCCACGGCTGCCTCGTGCGCCGTGTGCCGGTAACCGTGCATGAAGACGATCGCCAGCGAGCGCAAGCCGGCGTCGAACGCGCCCTGCAGGCTGGCCCGTGCTGCAGCCTCGTCGAGAGGTTGGACCACGGCGCCATGCGCCCCGACGCGCTCGTCGATTTCGATGACGTGTGCGTACAGCAGTTCAGGCAGCACGATGTGGCGGTCGAACAGGCGTGGCCGGTTCTGGTAGGCGATGCGCAGCGCGTCGCGGTAGCCGCGCGTGATGGCCAGCACCGTCGGCTCGCCCTTGCGCTCGAGCAGCGCATTGGTAGCCACCGTGGTGCCCATCTTGACGGCCTCGATGCCCTGCGCCGGCAGCGGCTCGCCCGCGGCGACGCCGAGCAAGTGGCGGATGCCGGCCACCGCCGCGTCGCGATATTTCTCCGGATGCTCGGACAAGAGCTTGTGCGTGACGAGCTGCCCATCCGGGCGCCGTCCCACGATATCGGTGAATGTGCCGCCGCGGTCGATCCAGAACTGCCAATCCATACGAACTCCATCTGCTAACCAAAGTGATGGCAGCCATTGTAGTGCGGACGGCGCGCCGACGTTGGCGAGAATGCACGACAATGGTTTCATTTCTCCTTCATGCAAACGACCATGGCTCAAGCTCTCTATACCGTCGCGCAAGTGCGCGCCATCGAACAATCCGCCAGCAACGCGCTCGCGCCGGGCGCGCTGATGATGCGCGCTGGCCGGGCCGCCGCCGATTACGCGCTCGAACTATTGGGCGACACGCGCAGTGCACCGGTGCTGGTGCTTGCCGGCCCCGGCAACAATGGCGGCGACGCGCTCGAAGTGGCGGCCAACCTGGCCGAGGCAGGCGTGGACGCCACCGTGCTGCACCTGCCCGGCGAAGGCAATGACGACGCCTCGAGCGAAACGGCGGCCGCCTACGGGCGCGCACGCGCCGGCACGGTCGGCTGGCTCGACATGCTGCCACCCGATGGCCAGTGGGGCCTGGTGGTCGACGGCCTGTTCGGCATCGGCCTCACCCGCGCGCTCGCGGGCGAGTACCGCGACGTGGTCGCGGGTCTGGCAGCCCTGCGCTGCCCGATCCTGGCGCTCGACGTGCCCAGTGGCCTGGATGCCGATACGGGCGGCGTGATCGGGCCGGACGGCGTGGCCGTGCGCGCCACCCACACGATCACCTTCATCGCCGACAAGCCGGGCCTGCATACGGCCGACGGCCGCGATCACGCGGGCATCGTGCGCGTCGACACGCTCGGCGTCGATGTGACGGGCACGCCCTCGTCAGCGAGTGTCAACGGCCCGCCAGTCTTCGCGCAGCGCTTCACCGCGCGTCGCCAGAACTCGCACAAGGGCAGCTTCGGCGACGTCGCCGTGATTGGCGGCGCCCACGGCATGGCCGGCGCGCCGGTGCTGGCCGCGCGCGGCGCGCTGTACGCCGGCGCGGGGCGTGTGTATGTCGCGGCATTGAACGCGCCGCCCGGCTACGACAGCAGCCAGCCCGAGATCATGTTCCGCGCTGCCGACGACTTCGATTTCTTCGGCCGCACCCTGGTGATCGGGCCGGGCATGGGTGACTCGGTCGATGCGATCCGGCTGGTGGTCAAGGCGCTCGATGGCGACAGCCCGCTGGTAATTGACGCCGATGCACTGAACCTGATTGGCGCCAGTCCCGACCTGCAGGCGCGCCTGGCAGCGCGCGGCGCGCCAAGCGTACTGACGCCGCATCCCCTTGAAGCGGCGCGCATGCTGGGCATGACGGTCTCGGTGGTGCAGGCCGACCGCCTGGCCAGCGCGCGCGAGCTGGCGCTGCGCATGAACGCGATCGTGATTCTCAAGGGGTCGGGCAGCGTGATCGCGGGGCCTGGTGGTGATGTGCTGATCAACCCGACTGGCAACGCCGGCCTGGCCACGGCAGGTAGTGGCGACGTGCTGGCAGGGATCTGCGGCGCGCTGCTCGCGCAGGACTGGCCGGGCTGGGAGGCGGCAGCAGCGGCCACCTGGCTGCATGGCGCAGCGGCCGACGCGCTGGTGGACGATGGCGTGGGGCCGATCGGCCTGACCGCCGGCGAGCTGCCGGCGGCGGTGCGCACGATTCTTAACGCACAGGTGCAGGCACAGACACAAGTGCGCGCGGCGACCTGATCAGCTGACGAGGCGGCCGGCGGCAATCGTGATGGTGCGGCCGCAACGCGCAGCCATGCCCGGATCGTGCGTGACCAACACCAGCGTCGAGCCGCGTTCGCGATTGAGTTCGAACATCAGCTGAATGATCGATTCACCGGTGGCCGCATCGAGACTGCCGGTAGGCTCATCGGCAAACAGCAATGGCGGCTGCGTGACAAAGGCGCGCGCCAGCGCGACGCGCTGCTGCTCGCCGCCCGAGAGAAACTTGGGATAGTGCTTCAGGCGGCTGCCCAGGCCCACGCGCCCCAGCATCTCGGTAGCCTTTTCCGCGGCGCCGGACTCGCCACGCAGTTCGAGCGGGAGCATCACGTTTTCAAGTGCGTTCAGGTGCGCGAGCAGCTGGAACGACTGGAACACGAAGCCCAGCTTGGCCTTGCGAAACGCGGCGCGGCCGTCTTCGTCGAGCGCGAAGATGTCGGTGCCATCGAGCCGCACGGTGCCGCCGGATGGCGTGTCCAGGCCAGCCAGCAGGCCCAGCAAGGTCGACTTGCCCGAGCCCGATGCGCCGACGAGCGCGAGCGTCTCTGCCGGTTGCACGGTAAAATCAATCTCTTGCAGGATGGTCAGCTCGCCGCTGGCGTCAGCGACCTTCTTCGACAAACCGCTGACAGCGATCGCAGGCGGCCGGTCTGTCAGTACATCGACGTCAGTGACGTTATTTTTGAATGCCTCGGGATGATCACGCATGCTTGCTTTTCTTAAGAACGCAGTTCTGGGTAGATTGACTGTCGGCGCTGCACTGGGTGTATTCACCCTGGCGGCGACGGCGAACGCTTATTCTGCACCAAAAACCGTACTCGTGGTGGGCGACAGCCTGTCGGCCGAATATGGCATCGCGCGAGGCGCCGGTTGGGTGGCGCTGCTCGAGCAAAAAATGAAGGCGGAAAAAATCGACGCGAAGGTCGTCAACGCCAGCATCAGCGGCGAGACCACCAGCGGCGGTCGCGCGCGCCTGCCTGCACTGCTTGGCCAGCACAAGCCGGACGTCGTCGTGATTGAACTTGGCGCCAACGATGGCTTGCGCGGCTTGCCGGTGCCGTCGGCCGAAGCGAACCTGCGCGCGATGATCGCCGCGGCGCAAGCGCAGAAAGCGCGCGTGCTGCTGGTGGGCATGCGGATGCCGCCGAATTACGGGCGCGCTTACACCGAGCGCTTCTTCGGCATGTTCAAGACCGTGTCCACGTCGACGAAGTCGCCGCTGGTGCCGTTCATGCTCGAGGGTGTGGCCGACAAGCCGGCCCTGTTCCAGCAAGACCGCCTGCATCCAACGGCACAGGCGCATCCGATCATCCTGAACAATATCTGGCCAACGTTTTCAAAGATGGTGAAGCAGCCATGAAGTACCCGGAAGTCGCAGGCTTCGACGCCCTGCACCCGCGCCTGAACGAATTCGACGCCATCATCGACGTGCGCAGCGAAGCCGAATTCGCGCTCGATCACATCCCCGGCGCCATCAACTGCCCGGTGCTCAATAACGACGAGCGCATCCTGGTCGGCACGTTGTACAAGCAGACCAGCGCCTTTGACGCCAAGAAGGTCGGTGCGCCGATCATCGCGCGCAATATCGCGCACCACATCGACACGCTGTTTCACGACAAGCCGCGCGACTGGCGCCCGCTGGTCTACTGCTGGCGCGGCGGCAACCGCAGCGGCGCCATGGCGCTGATCATGGCACGCATCGGCTGGCCAGTGGCGCAGCTCGACGGCGGCTACAAGAATTATCGCGCCTGGGTCAGCGCGGCGCTGGCCGAACCGCCGGCCGTCGATTTTCGCGTCGTGTGCGGGCCCACCGGCAGCGGCAAGAGCCGCTTGCTCGAAACCCTGGACAGTATCGGCGCGCAGGTGCTCGACCTGGAGCAGCTGGCCGCGCACCGGGGCTCGGTGCTCGGTCACTTGCCGAACGCGCCGCAGCCAAGCCAGAAACTGTTCGAGACGCGCGTGCTGGCCAAGCTGCGCAGCTTCGACACGAGCCGGCCCGTGTTCGTCGAGGCCGAGAGCAAGAAGGTCGGCAACCTGCGCGTGCCCGATGCGGTGATGGCGCGCATGCGCGCGGCGCCCTGCATCGACCTGCAACTGGCCAGGCCAGCGCGCGTGCGGCTGCTGATGGAAGACTATCAGCACTTCTGCGCCGATCCATCCGTGTTGGCCGACCAGCTGGGGCACCTGACGCTGCTGCATGGCCGCGCGAAAATCGATGCCTGGCGGGCGATGGCGCTTGGTGGCGCGCTGCCGCCTTTGGTCGACGAACTGCTGGTGCAGCATTACGATCCGGCCTACCTGCGCTCGATCGATCGCAATTTCGTGCAGTACCCGCAGGCGCAGGTGGTGGCGCTGGCCGACATCGCCGCTGGCGATTTTCTGGCTGCCGCGCGTGCGCTGCACGACGCGGCAGGCTAACCTTGGCGCGTGATCTGGCGGTCCGCGCCATCCTGGTGGCGCGCGATGGGTTGGCGCTGGGTCCTCGACGGCGAGCGGATTCGTACACAAGAACCATTGATGCGTAACGCGATCGAGGCCAGCCTCAGATAACGTTGACCGCGCCAATAAAAAAGCCCGGCTACTTTCGCAGCCGGGCTTTTTCACACGATGACGCGACGGATTACGGCGCGTCGGTACGCACGCCCAGTTGCTCCGGCGTCGCCGTCACTTTGGCCTTGGCCTTGACCTTCAACGCTTCAACATAGTCGACCATCTGCTGCTGGCCGACCAGGCTGCCGATCTGTTCGGCTTCCTGCTTGCGGCGTGCGGCGTCCAGCTGCGCTGGCTGCGACACCTTGCCGATGCGGTACACGGCGTAGCCCTGGCCCGGCACGTCGACGCCAACATACGCCGGCAGCTTCGTGGCGTCCGCCTTGAGCACGGCAACGGCGCCGGCCTGGTTGATCGTCGGCTGCTTGGTGCGCGACACGCTCACTGGCGCGCCGAAACCGGATGCGTCGCCGGCGGCCTTGGCCGCTGCCAGCTTCGCTTCGCCTGCCTGCCGTGCCAGGCGGGCCGCTTCTTCGATCGTCACGCGCTGACGGATCTGCGCGGCGACTTCGGCCAGCGGACGCTTGGCAGCCGGGCGGAATTCGACGACGCGGCCTGCGACCAGCACGCTTGGTGCAACTTCCACGGCTTCGGTATTGCGCTTGTTTTTCACGGCGTCGGCACCGAACAGCGCCGTCAGGAACTTGGCGTTGTTGAATGGTGCATCGCCCAGTGCCGGGTTCGGCGTACGGGTCAGGTTGTCGGCAGTCTGGATCTGCAGCTTCAGCTTGTCGGCCACTGGCTTCAGGCTATCCGACTGGTCATACGCCGTCTCGCTGAACACACCGGCCAATTCGGTGTACTTGGCAGCCATCTTCTGCTTCTTGAGCTCGCCTGCGATCTGTTCACGCGCGGATTCCAGCGACTTTTGCAACGCCGGCTTGACCGAATTGAGCTTGATGATGTGCCAGCCGAATTCCGACTGCACCAGGCCGCTCGTCTCACCCTCTTTCAGCGCGTAGATCGAGTCTTCGACCGATTTGACGAACAGGCCCTTCTCGACCACGCCCAGGTCGCCGCCCGACTGGGCCGAGCCCGGGTCTTGCGAATTGGCCTTGGCGATCGCAGCGAAGTTCTGCGGCGCAGCGCGAACTTGCGCGAGCACGGCTTCGGCCTTGGTCTTGGCCGCCGCCTGGGCCGCCGCATTGGCGTCCTTGGCCACGGTGATCAGGATGTGGCTGGCGCTGCGCTGCTCGGGCGTCGTGTAGTTCTTCAGGTTCTTGTTGTAGAAGTCGCTGATCTCGGCATCCGACACTTGCACCTGGCCTTCGACGGTCGCAGCATTGAACACGACGTACTCGGCCTTGATCTGTTCAGGGATCTGGAACAGCGCCGCGTTCTTGTCGTAGTAGGCCTTGACCATGGCGTCGGTGACTTTTACCTGTGGCAGGTAGGTCGCGATCGGGAACACGATCTCTTGCACTTCACGTTCCTGGTCGTTGATGTCCGACAGGCGCGTGGCGACGCTGCGCGGTGCGAACGCGGTGGCCTGGATCGAACCGGTCAGCTGTTGCACGGTGAGGTCGCGGCGCAGGCGCTGGTCGAACATCGCCGGCGTCATGCCTTGCGCTGCCAGGGCGGCCTTGTAGCCTTCCATGTCGAAGCCACCGTCCGGCTGGCGGAACTGCTGGATGTCCATGATGGTCTTTTGCAGCGTCGCGTCGCCCACGTTCATGTGCGAACGGGCGATCTCGGCGCTGATGGCGCGTTCGCCGACCAGGTTGTTGAGAATGGTCTTTTTCGCTTCGGCGGTCTCGAACATCTTCTGGTCGAACTGGGCGCCCATCATCTGGCGCGCCTGGTCGATCTGGCGCCGCTGCGCGTCTTCCCACTCTTGCTGGGAGATCTTTTCGCCGCCGACGGTGGCGACGTTGTTGCCGGCATCGTTACTCTGGTAACTCTCCATCCCGACAAACACGAACGACGGGACGATCAAAAGGAGCAGGATCCCGTACATCCAACGCTTGTTGTTCCGAATAAATTCAAACATGGTCAGCCATTCAAGGTTGAGAATGCAATAACAGCACAAGTTAAAAAAAAAGGCGAACTCGCGTTCGCCTCTTCTCGAGGGGCTACCTCGTGAGGCACCCCATACTACTATATTCTGGCGGAGCGGACGGGGCTCGAACCCGCGACCCCCGGCGTGACAGGCCGGTATTCTAACCAACTGAACTACCGCTCCAGACATAAAGTCCGTGCGTTTTTTGTGGCGGAGCGGACGGGACTCGAACCCGCGACCCCCGGCGTGACAGGCCGGTATTCTAACCAACTGAACTACCGCTCCAGCAAAAAACACACCAACGAACTTCAAGAGTTAATCAACAGCTCTTGCAGCTTTCCTTCGCATGTCACCGCGAAGAAGGCATTAGTTTACAGCATCTTTCAGAGCTTTACCAGCCTTAAATTTCGGGACGCGTGCGGCCTTGATTTTAATAGGCTCCTTGGTGCGTGGATTGCGACCGGTACGTGCTGCGCGTTCACCCACCGTGAACGTGCCGAAGCCCACCAGCGTGACGCTGTCATTCTTCTTCAGGGTTTCGGTAACGGCTTCGATCACGGCGTCGAGGGCACGCGTTGCCGAGGCCTTGGTAATGTCCGCGGACTTCGCGATTTCTTCGATCAGTTCTGTCTTGTTCACTCGTTCCCTCGTTTCGTCGATCGTGACGCACACGCGCCGCTACTGCAAAAGTGCAGGCCGTATTAAACAAGGGCAACATGGGGATGTCAAGCGAGGTGGCTTGAGGAATGCTTCGGTTGTGGTGAACCAAGTTGCGACAGCGCAAGGAGCTTCCTCCTCCAATCAACGTCGTTCCAGCGGAGGCTGGAACCCAAGTTTGCATGCGCATCCTGTTACGTTTACAGCATCGTGAGCGCGAACAACTTGGGTTCCCGCCTTCGCGGGAACGACGTGCGGGAATGCGGGCTGCCAGTGACCGTTGCGCTAGGCGGCCTGCCCCGCCCCCAAAAAAAAACAGGCGCCACACGGGCGCCTGTTTCATACAGCTGGCAAGCAGCTTAATGCTTGACCACCTCTGGCTTGGCTTCCACCGGCGCGGGCGCGACGGCCACCGCAGGATCTTCCACCAGCGGCTGTGGCTGACGTTCCAGTGCGATCTCCAGCACCTTCTCGATCCAGCGCACCGGCACAATCTCGAGCTTGTTCTTGACGTTGTCCGGAATCTCGGCCAGGTCCTTCACGTTCTGCTCGGGGATCAATACCGTCTTGATGCCGCCGCGATGCGCCGCCAGCAGTTTCTCTTTCAGGCCGCCAATCGGCAGCACTTCGCCGCGCAGCGTGATCTCGCCCGTCATCGCCACATCGGCGCGCACCGGGATGCCGGTGAAGGCCGACACCAGCGCCGTCGTCATGCCGATACCGGCCGATGGGCCATCCTTCGGCGTCGCGCCTTCCGGCACGTGGATGTGGATATCGGCTTTCTCGAACGCCTCGTTCTTGATACCGAGGCGCGCGGCGCGGCTGCGCACTACGGTGCGGGCAGCTTCGATCGATTCCTTCATCACGTCGCCCAGCGTACCGGTGCGGATGATGGCGCCTTTGCCTGGCACGTTGACAGCCTCGATGGTCAGCAGGTCACCACCGACTTCGGTCCACGCCAGACCAACCACCTGGCCAACCTGGTTGTCTTTCTCGGCCACGCCGAAGTCATAGCGGCGCACACCCAGGAACTTGTCCAGGTTCTTGCCGTTGACGATCACACGCTTCTCGGCGCCCGCGCCCGGCTTTTTCAGCAGCAGCATCTTGACGACCTTGCGGCAGATTTTCGACACTTCGCGTTCCAGCGAACGCACGCCGGCTTCGCGGGTGTAGTAACGGATGATGTCGCGGATCGCGGTCTCTTCGACCTTGATTTCCTCTTCTTTCAAGCCGTTGTTCTTCAACTGCTTCGGCAGCAGGTAGCGCAGCGCGATGCTGGTTTTTTCGTCTTCGGTATAACCCGACAGGCGAATGACTTCCATGCGGTCGAGCAGCGCCGGCGGGATGTTGTACGAGTTCGACGTCGCCACGAACATCACGTCCGACAAATCGAAGTCCACTTCAAGATAGTGATCCGAGAACGTGTGATTCTGTTCCGGGTCCAGCACCTCGAGCAGGGCCGACGACGGGTCGCCACGGAAATCGGCGCCCATCTTGTCGATTTCATCGAGCAGGAACAGCGGGTTGCGCACGCCGACTTTCGCCAGCGATTGCAGCACCTTGCCCGGCATCGAACCGATATACGTGCGGCGGTGACCGCGAATCTCGGCCTCGTCACGCACGCCACCCAATGCCATGCGCACGAACTTGCGGTTCGTGGCGCGGGCGATGGATTGGCCGAGCGAGGTTTTACCGACGCCTGGAGGACCGACGAAGCACAGGATCGGCGCCTTCAGTTTGTCGACGCGCTGTTGCACCGCGAGGTATTCCAGGATGCGTTCTTTAATCTTGTCGAGACCATAGTGGTCTTGCTCGAGCACCGCTTCGGCATTGGCCAGGTCGATCGCGACCTTCGACTTCTTGCGCCACGGGAGCGACACCAGCGTGTCGATGTAATTGCGTACGACGGTCGCTTCGGCCGACATCGGCGACATCAGCTTGAGCTTGCGGATTTCGGCCTGGGCTTTTTCCATGGCTTCTTTCGGCATCTTGGCGGCGACGACTTTCTTCTCGAGCTCCTCGATGTCGGCGCCCTCTTCGCCCTCGCCCAGCTCTTTCTGAATGGCCTTGACCTGCTCGTTCAGGTAGTACTCGCGCTGCGACTTTTCCATCTGGCGCTTGACGCGGCCACGGATGCGCTTTTCGACCTGCAGGATGTCCAGCTCGCCTTCCAGCTGGCCGAGCAGATGCTCGAGGCGCTTGGCGACATTGAAGATTTCCAGGATGACTTGCTTCTGCTCGAGCTTGAGCGGCAGGTGGGCAGCGACGGTATCGGCCAGGCGGCCTGCGTCATCGATGCCGGCCAGCGAAGCCAGGATTTCTGGTGGAATCTTCTTGTTGAGTTTGACGTACTGGTCGAACTGCTGGACGATCGCGCGGCGCATGGCCTCGACTTCGGAGTCGTCACCGACTTCCGATTCGACGGGCGTCAGTTGCGCCGTGAAGTGGGTCGCGCCATCGGTGATGGTATCGATGCGCGCGCGCTGGGAACCCTCGACCAGGACCTTGACGGTGCCGTCGGGCAGTTTCAGCATTTGCAGAATATTGGCCACGCAGCCGATCTCGTAGATGTCTGCGGCGGATGGTTCGTCCTTGGCGGCGGCCTTCTGGGCGGCCAGCATGATGCTCTTGCCCTGCTCCATCGCGGCTTCCAGGGCCTTGATCGATTTAGGGCGGCCAACGAACAGAGGTATCACCATATGCGGGAACACAACCACATCGCGCAACGGCAGAAGTGGCAGCGTCGTTTGCTCGGTTAATTTCGAAGTTGTCATGGCATACCTTATAAAAAGCGTGTTCTGAACTTGGGCACTGGGCGGTCAAAACACAAGACCACCCCATAAAAATATTTTCTGTAAGTAAAAGAAAATTAACTTGTCAGAGAATATAGCCGTTCCAATAAAAGCCGGATTCAAAATGAAAAAGCCACCACGCGGCGAACCGCGAGTGGCTTTTCGAATGAAGCCGGGATCTCTTATTGAGATTGATTGTACCGAGTTGAGTCCGTGCGGCAAGCAATTTGTCGTTTGCGCGCGGCCTTTTTTCAGTTTTCTCCCGATGCTTTTGCAGTTTCGCTGTAAATCAGCAAAGGTTTTGCGCCGTTTGTGATCGTATTTTCATCGATCACGACTTTCACGACATTCGTCTGGCCAGGCAATTCATACATTACATCAAGCAGCGCATGCTCGAGAATCGAACGCAGGCCACGCGCGCCGGTTTTGCGTGCCAATGCTTTCTTGGCAATTGCATGCAGCGCTGCAGGACGAATCTCCAGTTCGGCGCCTTCCATTTCAAGCAATTTTGAATACTGCTTGATCAGCGCATTCTTTGGCTCGATCAGAATCTGGATCAGCGCTTCTTCGGTCAGTTCGGACAGTGCAGCCACCACCGGCAGACGACCGACCAGTTCAGGGATCAGGCCGAACTTGATCAGGTCTTCGGGTTCGGCTTCGAGCAGGATCTCGGCGTTGTAGCCGGAATCGAGGCTCTTGACCGTGGCGCCGAAACCGATGCCACTCTTGACCGAACGGTTCTGGATCACCTTGGCCAAGCCGTCGAAGGCGCCGCCGCAGATGAACATGATGTTGGTCGTGTCGATCTGGACGAAGTCCTGGTTCGGGTGCTTGCGCCCGCCCTGCGGCGGCACCGAGGCCATCGTGCCCTCGATGAGCTTGAGCAGCGCCTGCTGCACGCCCTCGCCCGAGACGTCGCGGGTGATGGAAGGATTGTCGGACTTGCGCGAGATTTTGTCGATCTCATCGATGTAGACGATGCCGCGCTGCGCCTTTTCCACCTCATAGTTGCAGCTTTGCAGCAGCTTCTGGATGATGTTCTCGACGTCTTCGCCGACATAGCCGGCTTCGGTCAGCGTGGTCGCGTCCGCGATGACGAACGGCACATTGAGCATGCGCGCGAGGGTCTGGGCCAGCAGGGTCTTGCCGGAGCCGGTGGGACCGACGAGCAGGATATTGCTCTTGGCCAGTTCGACTTCGTCTTTCTTGCCCAGGTGCTTGAGGCGTTTGTAGTGGTTGTACACCGCCACCGACAGGATGCGCTTGGCCGTTTCCTGACCGATCACATACTGGTCGAGCAGTTCGGTGATTTCAAGTGGCGTCGGCAAGTCGGACTTGGCGCCGGCGACAGTTTCGACGTTCGATGTTTCATCGCGGATGATGTCGTTGCACAAGTCGATGCATTCATCGCAGATGAACACCGACGGTCCCGCGATCAGCTTCTTGACTTCGTGCTGGCTCTTTCCGCAGAACGAGCAGTACAAAAGTTTTTCGCCGCTGGAGGATTTTTTCTCTGACATGGGGGCAGGACTCTATTGAATTGCTATGAATATAACGCTTATACGGAAACGCAACAAGTGCAAATCCTTGGGCGCAACTGGCGCGCATGCGAACATGCTACCCGAAATAAAAAACAAACGCCCGAACGTGTTCGCGTCCGGGCGTTTTTTTCCAACAACTTGTTGGCTGCTCGGGGTTTTCTTAACCGCGGTGGGTCAGGACCTTATCGATCAGGCCATATTCCACCGACTCTTCGGCGGACATGAAGCGGTCACGGTCGGTATCGCGGTGGATCTGCTCGATGCTCTGACCGGTGTTATCGGCCATGATGCGGGCCAGACGCTCGCGCAGGTACAGGATTTCCTTGGCCTGGATCTCGATGTCCGAGGCCATGCCCTGCGAGCCACCCGATGGCTGGTGGATCATGACACGCGAGTTCGGCAGCGAGAAACGCTTGCCCTTGGCGCCTGCGGCCAGCAGGAAGGCGCCCATCGAAGCAGCCAGGCCCGTGCACAGGGTCGAGACGTCCGGCTTGATGAAGTTCATCGTGTCCAGGATCGCCAGGCCGGCCGAGACCGAGCCACCAGGCGAGTTGATGTAGAGCGAGATGTCCTTGTCAGGATTTTCGCTTTCCAGAAACAGCAGCTGGGCGACGATCAGGTTCGCCATCTGGTCGTTGACCGGACCGACCAGGAAAATCACGCGTTCTTTCAAGAGGCGCGAGTAAATGTCATAGGCGCGTTCGCCGCGACCGCTTTGCTCGACGACCATCGGCACCAAGCCGAGTGCCTGTGTATCCAGTGCTGGATTGTGCATCATACCTGTCTCGTTCCTTGTAAGGGGTTGGTCAATTGGGCCATTGAAAAAAGCCGGCCTCGAGGGGCCGGCCTGCTTTTCTTAAGCCTGTGGGACGCTGCCCATCAGTTCATCGAAAGCGACGGTCTTGTTCGAGACCTTGGCCTTGCCGAGTACGTAGTTGACGACGTTTTCTTCCAAAACAAGGGCTTCGACTTCACCGAGGCGACGACGGTCACTGAAGTAGTACTTCAGGACTTCTTTCGGGTCTTCGTAGCTTTGCGAGAAATCTTCGATCTGGGCTTTCACCTGATCCTGGGTTGCTTGCAGATTGTTGTCTGCGACCAGTTGCGACAGGATCAGACCCAGGCGCACGCGGCGCTCGGCCTTGTCCTTGAACATCTCGGCCGGGAATGGCAGCTTGGCCACGTCCATGCCGCGCTGGGCCATGTCCGAGCGGGTCATTTCAGCCAGGCGCTCCGAATCCTGCTCGACCATCACGGTCGGCACGTCCAGTTCGGTGGCCTTGACCAGTGCATCCATCACGGCTTCCTTGTTGCGGGCCTTGACGCGGGCGCGCACTTCGCGCTCCAGGTTCACCTTGATGTCTTCGCGCATTTTCTCGATCGAGCCGTCTTCGATCCCCAGCGACTGGGCGAATTCGGTGTCGACGGCAGGCATGTGCGCCCACTCGAGTGCCTTCAGGGTGATGGTGAACTCGGCGGTTTTACCGGCGACGTCCTTGCCATGGTAGTCCTCTGGGAAGGCCAGCGGGAAAGTCTTGGCTTCGCCGACCTTCAGGCCGATGGTGGCGGCTTCGAACTCAGGCAGCATGCGGCCTTCGCCCAGCACAAAGGCGTAGCCTTCGGCCTTGCCGCCGTCGAATTCGACGCCGTCCAGGGTGCCGACGAAGTCGACGGTGACGCGATCGCCATCGGCCGCAACTGGCTCGCCGCCGGTGCCGTGTTCGCCTTCTTCGCCCTTGGTATGGTAGTGCACGCGCTGCTTGCGCAGGATGTCGATGGTCTTGTCGATTTCGACGTCCGACACCTCGGTCACGACGGTTTCAACTTCAACCGCTGCCAGGTCGCCGATGACGACTTCCGGGTAGACTTCAAAAGTGGCGTTGAATTCGAGGACGCCTTCGGCAGCATCGTCCTTTGGCTCGATTTTCGGGAAACCGGCAACGCGCAGTTCATTGGCGACGGCGGCTTCGTTGAATGCGCGGCCAACTTTGTCATTGAGCACGTCGGATTCGATCTGGTAGCCGTACTGGGCAGCGACCATTTTCAGCGGCACTTTGCCCGGACGGAAGCCCGGGGCCTTGGCCGTCTTGGCCTGCTGTTTCAGGCGCTTCTCGACTTCGGTGCGGACGTCAGCGACCGGAAAAGAGATCGTCAAGCGACGTTCGAGTTTACCCAGGGTTTCGACTGCAGTTGCCATTGTAAAAATCGTCCAAAAAAATAATTATTCGTGGTGCGAGGAGGGGGACTCGAACCCCCACACCATTGCTGGCGTCAGGACCTAAACCTGGTGCGTCTACCAATTTCGCCATCCTCGCTCAGGATTGCAATATTGCCTCAAAAACAAAGGGCGCCCGTCAATAGAAACCGGCCGCCCTGCACTCCATTGTTTAGGGGCTACAACTTCAATCGATTATTTTACTGGAATTTCTGACACTATTGGGCATCATTTTTTGCCGTGCGCGGGGAAGCAGCTGCAGTGTGATTGCACAGATAGCGGCTGCACGTCGTTCCCGCGGAGCCGGGAACCCAAGTTGCTTGAGATGCCGCGACGCCAGCAGGCTTGGATTCCCGCCTGCGCGGGAATGACGTGCTGATGTCGACGCAGACATCAAACTTTCGCGGCTGGCTCAGGCTTCTTGACCCGGAACCACGCCGCGTACAAGGCCGGCAAGAAGAGCAGCGTCAATGCCGTCGCCACCAGCAAGCCGCCCATGATAGCCACCGCCATCGGCCCCCAGAACGTCGAGCGCGACAACGGGATCATTGCCAGCGCTGCAGCAGCGGCCGTGAGCAGGATCGGCCGGCAGCGGCGCACGGCCGCTTCCACGATCGCATCCCACGGCTGGCTGCCGGCGGCGATGTCCTGCTCGATCTGGTCGACCAGGATCACCGAGTTACGGATGATCATCCCGAACAGCGCGATCACGCCCAGGTTCGCGACAAACCCGAATGGCCGGTCGAGGATCAGCAGCGCCATCGCCGCCCCGGCCACGCCGAGCGGACCAGTCAGGAACACCAGCAGCGAGCGCGAGAAGCTGTGCAGCTGCAGCATCAGCAGCGCAAACACGATGAACAGCACCAGCGGCACATTGGCGGCGATCGATGCTTCCGCCTCCGAGCTGTCGGCGGCTGCGCCTTCGATCGTCAGGCGGTAGCCGGCCGGCAGTCTGGCCCGGATCGCCTCGAGCTCTGTATTGACCTGCGCCGTCACTGTCGGCCCCTGGATGCCATCGACGACGTCGGTCTGGACCATGATCGCCCACTCCCGCCCCTCGCGCCAGACGACGCCCGGCTCCCACACGAAGCGCACGCGCGCCACCTGGCCAATGGTCACGGCGCGCCCGCCGGCAGTGGGCACGAGCGTCTCGGACAGGCGCGTGATGGTCGAACGTTCCGCCAACGGCTGGCGCACCACCATGTCGATCAGGCGGTTCGATTCGCGGAACTGGCCGACCGTCGTACCGGTGAGCGTGGTATTGACGGCGCGCCGCACGGCCTGCGATGTCACGCCCAGCGCGCGCAGCTTGTCCTGGTCCAGGTCGAGGCGCAGCACCTTGACCGACTCGTTCCAGTTGTCGTTCACGCCCACCGTGTTCGGATTGGCCGCCATGGTCGCCTTGACCTGGTCGGCGATGCCGCGCACGATGCCGATGTCCGGCCCCAGCACCTGGAACTGAACCGGATACGGCACCGGCGGCCCGTTGGGCAGGAGCTTGACGCGCCCGCGCACCTCGGGAAAATCGCGCTTGAAGACGTCGATGATCTTCAGGCGGAGCAGCTCGCGCGCGGCCGTGTCGACCGGCAGCACGACCACCTGCGAGACGTTCGACTGCGGGAATATCTGGTCCAGCGGCAGATAGAAGCGCGGGCTGCCGGTGCCGACATAGCTCGTCACGCTCTGCACGCCCTCCTGCTTCGCGAGAAAACCTTCGAAGCGCTTGACGGTCGCCTCGTTGGCGGCAAAGCTGGTGCCCTCGGGCGACCACAACTCCACCATCAACTCGGGCCGGCTCGAATCCGGGAAGAACTGCTTCTCGATGAACGTAAAGCCGAAGATCCCCAGCGCGAACACGCCGAGCGAGAGTGCAATGGTGGTCTTGCGCCACTCGACACACCAGCTCACGACGCGCCGGAAGCGCTGGTACGCCGGCGAATCGAAGACGTCGTGGCCGCTCTCGCCGTGGGCGTGCGGTTTTACCTTCAGCAGCATGAAGCCGATGTAGGGTGTAAACATGACTGCCACCACCCACGAGATCAACAGCGCCAGGCCGTTCACCGAGAACATCGTGAACGTGTACTCGCCGGCAGTGGATTCGGCCAGCCCGATCGGCAGGAAACCCGCCGCCGTGATCAGGGTTCCGGTCAACATCGGCATTGCGGTCGACGTGTAGGCAAAGGTGGCCGCTTCGAAGCGCGACAGGCCCTCTTCCATTTTACGCACCATCATTTCGACGGCGATGATGGCGTCGTCGACCAGCAGGCCCAGGGCGATGATCAGCGCGCCCAGCGAAATCTTGTGCAGCGAGATATCCAGCATGCGCATGGCCAGGAACGTGATGGCCAGCACCAGGGGGATCGACAGCGCCACCACCAGCCCCGGATAGATGTCGACGCGCCATTTGGGCTTGGTGTGCAGGCCCAGCGCCAGGAATGACACGGCCAGCACGATCACCACCGCCTCGATCAGCACCTTGACGAATTCGCCAACCGATTGCTTGACGGCCTGCGGCTGGTCGGCCACGCGTTCGAGCTCGATCCCGACCGGCAGTTGCGCGCGGATGCGGGCCACCGTATCGGCCAGGCCCTCGCCCATCGTGATGATATTGCCGCCCTTTTCCATCGACACGCCCAGGCCGATGACGTCCTTGCCGTTGAAGCGCATCTTGTCGGCCGGCGGGTCCTGGTAGCCGCGCTTGACGGTGGCGAAGTCGCCGAGGCGGAACGTGGTGCCGCCAGCGCGCAGTTGCAGCTCTTCGATCTGGCCCAGCGTGCGCAGCGCACCGGTCACGCGTACCGACAGGTTGTCGGTGGGCGTGACCAGCACGCCGCTGGCCTCGACGGCGTTCTGCGTGGCGATCTGATTCACAATCTGCTCGAACGGCACGCCCAGCTGCGCGAATTTCTTGCTCGAGAACTCGATATAAACTTTTTCGTTCTGCACGCCGAACTGCTCGACCTTGGCCACCAGCGGTACGCGCAGCAGTTGCTGGCGCACGAAGTCGGCGTAGTCGCGCATCTCGCCATAGGTAAAGCCATCGCCCGACAGCGCGAAGATCGAGCCGTAGGTGTCGCCGAATTCGTCGTTGAAGAACGGGCCGATCACGCCTTGCGGCAGCGTGCCCGCCATGTCGCCGATCTTCTTGCGGACCTGGTACCAGGCCGGCCCCGTTTCTTTGGGCGGTGTCGATTCGCGCAGTTCGAGGATGATGGTGGTCTCGCCTGGCTTGGAAAAACTGCGGATGCGGTCGACATACGGCGTCTCTTGCAGCTTGCGTTCGAGCGGGTCGGTGACCTGCTCGGCCATCTGCAGCGCGGTGGCGCCCGGCCACACGGCGCGCACGACCATCGCGCGGAAGGTGAACGGCGGGTCTTCGTCCTGCCCCAGTTCGAAATAACTCAGGATCCCGAACAGCAGGCAGGCGGCGATCAAAAAGCGCGTGAGCGGGATGTGTTCCAGCGCCCAGCGCGACAGGTTGAACCCCTTCATTTCGGGACCTCGCCCGACACCGCTGTTTCGGCATCCTGGCGGCGCGAGATGTCGCCGGTGAGGATGCGCACCTTCTGGCCCGGCTTGAGCAGGTTCACGCCGGCCGTCGCCACGTTCTGCCCGGCGCGCACGGCGCCGGTGACCAGAACGTCATTGTCGACCTGGCCCGTTACCTGCACCGGGACCAGCTTCACCGCGCCGTTCTCGACGATCCAGACGCTGCTCGCGCCCTTGTTGTTGACGAGGGCCGTGAGCGGCGCGCGCAGCGCCCCGGTGGGCGCCGCGCCGGTCGCGAGTTCCACCGTCGCGCTCATCCCCAGGCGCACGTCGGCGGTCTCGGGAAGCGCGACCTTGACGGTGTACGTGCGGGTGGCGGCATCTGCCACCGGGGAAATTTCGCGGATCGTGCCGGGAATGGTCTGGTCGGCGTTGGCCCACAGGCGCACCACCACTGCCCCCGACTCGCGCAGGCCCTCGACCTTGTCTTCCGGGATGCCGATCACGACCTCCTTCTCCACCGTGCGGGCGACCCGCACCACCGGCGTGCCGGGCTGCACCACCTGCCCTACTTCGGCATCGATCGCCGTGACAACCCCATCGACGTCGGCAATCAGGGTCGTGTAATTGGCCTGGTTCGACTGGCCGCGCAAGCCGGCCCGCGCCGCTTCGACATTCGCCTGTGCCGCCTTGAGGGCGCTTTGCTTGGTGTCGAGTACAGCCTGGCTAACGAAATTCTGGCTGCGCAGGTTGACATGCCGCTTGAAGTCGGCGGCGGCCAGTTCGCGCTCGGTTTCGGCGGCGCGCAGCGAGGACCGCGCCTGGGTCTCGGCCAGCTTGAGGTCTTGCGGATCAAGCCGCATCAACACCGTGCCCCGCTTGACGAGCGCGCCCACGTCCACCTTGCGCTCGACGATCTTGCCACCGACCCGAAAGCCCAGCTGCGACTCGTAACGCGGACGCACGTCACCCGAGAACTGGGCCCGCTCGCCACCCTTGTCCGCGACGAGTTGCGCGACGCGCACCGGGCGGATGTCTTCAACTGGCGGCGCCGGCTTGGAGCAAGCGGCGAGCACGCCAGCGACACAGGTGGCGACACAGGTGGCGACGACGGCGGCGCGCATTGATCGGGGAGAAAATCGGACAAACACGGTGGCGATCCTTTGACTGGGCGGGCGGCGTCTCGAGCCGAAGCTGGCTGCGTTAGCGCCAGTTTGTAATCCAGCAATTATAATCATGCAAATAGACAATGTGACGACTTTAGCGTCAGCGATTTCAAACATGGCCGTCAACCACTACGAAAACTTTCCTGTTGCGTCGATCCTGCTGCCGCGCCGGCTGGTGCCGGCCGTCGAGGCCATCTATGCTTTTGCCCGCAGCGCCGACGACCTGGCCGACGAAGGCGACGCCACGCCCGGCGAGCGGCTGGCGGCGCTGCAAGCGTATGAACAGCGCCTGGACGCCATCGCGCTGGGGGCCGTTCCCGACGAGCCGATGTTCGCACGGCTGGCCGGCGTCGTGGCGCAATACCGCCTGTCGGTGGCCCCCATGCGCGACCTGCTGTCAGCGTTCAAGCAGGATGTGGTGACGCCGCGTTACCAGGAATACGCCAGCCTGCTCGATTACTGCCGCCGCTCGGCCGACCCGGTCGGGCGCCTGATGCTGGCACTGTACGACGCCGACGACACGGCCAACCTGCGCGATTCGGATGCGATCTGCAGCGCGCTCCAGCTGATCAACTTTATCCAGGATGTCGCAATCGACCTGACCAAGGGCCGCATCTACCTGCCGCTGGAAGACCTGGCGCGCTTCAACGTCAGCGAAACGGCGCTCAAGGCGGGCGTCGTCGATGCGCCGTTCCAGGCCCTGATGCGCTTTCAGGTCGAGCGCGCCCGCGCGCTGATGCTGTCCGGGGCGCCGCTGGCCAGGCGCCTGCCGGGGCGCATCGGCTGGGAGCTGCGCATGATCGTGCAGGGCGGCCTGCGCATCCTCGATCGCATCGAGCGCGCCGGCTACGACGTCTACCGGCGCCGCCCGGTGCTGGCCGCGCCGGACTGGGTTGCCATGGGCTGGGGTGCGCTGCGCATGTAAATGCGTCGACGGCGTCGCCGTCCACCCTGCTAAAATGCGCGCTTGACAGCACAGCCGTGCGCCAGCCGCCCAACCCGCTTTTCCACGACGATTTTCATGTCTCCAGACGAATACTGCCAGCAAAAGACCGTTCAAAGCGGCTCCAGTTTCTATTACAGCTTCCTGTTCCTCCCGCCAGAACGCCGGCGCGCGATCACGGCGCTGTACGCGTTCTGCCGCGAGGTGGACGACACGGTCGACGAGGCCACCGACGGTTCGGTCGCCCGCATCAAGCTGGCCTGGTGGCGCACCGAGGTCTCCAAGATGTATGCGGGCACGCCGACGCATCCCGTGATGCTGGCGCTGCAGCCGCATATCGCCACCTACAAGCTCGAAGAACAGCACCTGCAGGCGATCGTCGACGGCATGGAGATGGATCTCGACCAGAGCCGTTACCTCGATTATCCAGGCCTGCAGCGCTATTGCTGGCACGTGGCTGGCGTGGTGGGCATCCTGTCGGCCAGCATCTTTGGCTACACCAATCCGCAAACGCTGGCGTATGCCGAGAAGCTGGGCCTCGCGTTCCAGCTGACCAACATCATCCGCGACGTGGGCGACGACGCGCGCAAGGGCCGCATCTATTTGCCGGTCAATGAGCTCCAGCAGTTCGGCGTGACCGCTAACGACCTGCTCAAGCTCCAGCACAGCGACAAGTTCGAGGCGCTGATGGCGTTCCAGGCCACGCGCGCGCAAGCCATGTACGACGAAGCGCTGGCCCTGCTGCCGAAGGAAGACCGGCGCGCCCAGCGTCCGGGCCTGATGATGGCGGCGATCTACCGCACGCTGCTCGATGAAATCCAGCGCGACGGGTACCACGTGCTGAACCAGCGCATTTCGCTCACGCCGCTGCGCAAGCTGTGGCTGGCGTGGAAGACGTATGTCCGCACCTGACCGGGCTGGGTCCGGGTTGCGGGTGGCGGTCGCCGGCGGCGGCTGGGCCGGATGCGCGGCGGCGGTCGCGCTGGCAAACAAGGGCATTGACGTCATCCTGTTCGAAGCGGCGCGCACGCTCGGCGGGCGCGCGCGCGGGGTCGAGGTACGCGGCCTGGCCCTGGACAACGGCCAGCACATCCTGCTGGGCGCCTACGCTGAATCGCTGCGCATGATGCGCAAGGTGGGCGTCGATCCCGACGCGGCGATGCTGCGCCTGCCGGTGCAGATGCGCTACCCGGCGGGCCGCGATGGCATGGACTTCGTCGCGCCGCGCCTGCCCGCCCCGCTGCATCTGGCATTCGCGCTGCTGCGCGCCAAGGGGTTGGATCGCGCCGACAAGCTGGCGCTGGCCCGTTTCAACAGCGCCGGGCGCTGGATGGGATGGAAGCTGGACGTCGATTGCACGGTGGCCGAACTGCTCGAGCGCTTCGACCAGACCGAGCGACTGACCAGGTTGATGTGGCGGCCGCTGTGCATCGCGGCGCTCAATACGCCGCCAGAGTACGCGTCGGCCAATGTGTTCCTGGCCGTGCTGCGCGACAGCCTGGGCGCCAGCCGGCGCGCGGCGTCCGACATGCTGCTGCCGCGCATGGCGATCGGCGCGCTGTTCCCGGAACCTGCCGGCGCGTGGCTGGCGCGCGAAGGGCATGCCGTGCAACTCGGCGTGAAGGTCACGTCGATCGCGCGCGCAGGCGATGGCTGGCGGCTCGCCACCAGCGCTGGCGACGAACAGGTCGACGCCGTGGTGCTGGCCACGCCGGCCTCGATCAGCGCCACCCTGCTCGCGCCGTTCGCCGAGTGCGCCGCGCTGGTCACGCAACTGGACGGTTTTACCCACGAACCGATTGCCACCTGCTATCTGCAATACGCAGCGGGCACGCGCCTCGACCTGCCGTTCTACGCGCTGCTGGACGATCCGCAAGCGGGCCGCTGGGGCCAGTTCGTGTTCGACCGCGCACAGCTCGACCCCGCCCAGGACGGCTTGCTTGCCGTCGTGGTCAGCGCCGCCGGCGATGCGGCGGCGCTGCCGCGCGAGGCGCTCGTGAGCGCCATCGCGGCGCAGCTGGCGCAGGACTTTGGCCGGCCCGAACTGGGCGCGCCTGTCTGGACCCAGCTGATCACCGAAAAGCGCGCCACGTTCACCTGCGCGCCCGGCTTATTGCGCCCAGACAACGTCACGCCGCTGCCGGGCGTGGTCCTGGCTGGCGACTATACGGCCAGTGACTACCCGGCCACCCTCGAGACGGCGGTGCGCAGCGGCCAGGCGGCAGCAACGGCTATCCTGGCCTATGGCGCCCTGCCCCGCGAAAAGCGCAGCCTGTCGCACGCCGATGGTGCGCCCACCTCCGGCTCGGTACAGTAGCAACATCGAAACACGCCTGATGGAAACAACCATGACACCCCGCCTCGGACTGCGTACCGTCGCCCTGCTGCTGCTGGTAGCCGCGAGCACGCTCGTACTCGTCATGCCCGAACTGATCGGCGGCGCCGCGCACGGCACCGCCAGCGCCATCGGTGCGATTCCGGCCCTCGGCCACCACTAGGCGTCGTCCATCCCATGGCGTATTTTTTTTCCAAACTCGACTACCTCGATGCACTCAAGCGTTCGCTGATGGGGCTCCCGCCCGAGGTGCAGGCCAGGACGCTCGCCTGGTATGAACAGCGCTTCGTCGATGGCGCCGCGCTGGGCCGCCGCGAGCAAGAGGTGGCCGAAGAACTGGGCGACCCGCGCGACGTCGCCCTGACCCTTCGGACCAACGCCCACTTCGAGCAACTGAAAGACAAGCCGCCCCCGAGCACCGTCGCGCGCACCGTGGTGTCGGGCTTTGGCCTGCTGGTGTTCAACCTGTTCATGCTGATCCCGGCGGCGGTGTTCGCCTCGCTCCTGATGGCGCTGTATCTGTCGGCCTTCGGCGTGTACGTCTCGGGGATTGCGGTGACCGCCAGCGGCCTGGCCGGCTCGAATGAACTGGTGCTGAGCGCGCCGCTCAGCCGGCTGGAAGTGACGAACGACAACGGCACGACCGAAACGCAGACGCGGGTGTCGATCGGCGAGCATGGCGTCAACGTCTACGAAGAACCCGTGCCGCGCGGGGATGTCCGTGCCGGCGAGCCGGCCGCTGACATCGTCATCGAAGATGGCAACCGGCGCTCGCGCGTGCTGCGCGGCGCCGAAGCGGTGGCCGAGCGCCGCATCCAGATCACGACCGACCTCGATCCCGATTCGCGCACCACGCAGGTGGTGCTGGGCTGTGGGCTGATCCTGGGCGGTATCGCGCTGTTCTTGCTGGCGCTGGTGTTCAGCAAATACACGATCGCCGGCATCCGCCGCTACGTGAACATGAACATGTCGTTGTTGAAGGGGTAGCCGCCATGCGCTCATTGATGAAAGTGGGTATCAGCCTGCTGCTGCTGGCGGCAGTACTCGTGGCGCTGAGCTACAGCATGCTCCGGGCGAGCGGCACGGTCAGCGCCGCCGAAGGCCGCGAAGTGGCGCACGACACGCGTCCGGTGCCGGCCGACGTCGAGATCGTCGAAGTCGACGGCCCGATCGACCTGCACCTGCGCTACGGCGCCACGCCGACGCTGCGGGTGAGCGGCGAGCAACGCATGCTGGGCAATGTCGAGGTGACGGGCGACGGCAAGGTGCTGCACATCGGCATCCGCGGCATGGTGCTGCGCCACCGCGAGCCGCTGGTGGTTGACCTGGTGCTGCCGGCGCTGACGGCGGTGACGATCGAAGGCAGCGGCGACAGCACGATCAACGGTTTCTCGGGCGACGCGATCGCCGTCCAGCTCAACGGCTCGGGCAGCGTGCGCTTCAACGGCCGCTACCGCGACGCCAGGGTCGGCCTGAGCGGCAGCGGCGACCTGGACGTGAACGGCGGCGCCGCGATGGACCGCGTCGAAACGCGCCTGATGGGCTCGGGCAGCATCACGGTCGTGGGCACCGCCCGCGCACTGGAGGCCGACACGACCGGCTCCGGCCGCCTGGACGCCGAACACCTGCGCGCCGCTGAAGTCACGCTGAGCCAGTCCGGCTCGGGCGACAGCGCCATACAAGCACGCGACAAAGTCAAGGTCACCTTGAGCGGCAGCGGCGACGTCGAAGTCTACGGCAACCCCGCCGAACGCAGCGCCAGCCGCACCGGCAGCGGCAGCGTCACCTACGAAGAATAAGCATCCCAAAAGCCCCCAGCACCCCTCAAACAAATGGGGTCAGAGTCGAATTGTTTGACAACTTCAGTAAATCAGTTGCTCAACAATTCTACTCTGACCCTAGTTGTTGGGTAATTGCTTGCCGACTATATAGGGTCAGCGTCGAATTGTTTGACAACTTCAGTTAATCAGTTGCTCATTAAATCGACTCCGACCCCAATTGTTGGGCTATTGCTTGAGGAAAGGATTGGCGTTCAGCAGGCCGTTGGTTTCAGGCGTTCGACTTCGAGGCCGAAGAAGGGGCGCAGGCGGGTGCCGACGACGTTGCCCAGGAAGGCGACCACCAGCCACAGCCAGCCGTGCAGGCTGCCTGAGAGGATGCCGCTGAAGTAGGCGCCGATATTGCAGCCGTAGGCCAGGCGTGCGCCGTAGCCCAGCAGCAGGCCGCCGACGACCGCGGCGATCAGCGAGCGCATTGGCAGGCGCCAGACCGGCGCGTAGCGGCCAGCCAGTGCTGCTGCCAGCATCGCGCCCAGGACGATGCCGATGTCCATCACCGAAGTGACATCTTGCGAGATCGGCGCTGCCAGCGCCGCGGCGTTGGCTTTCGTGGACCAGTAGGTCCAGCTGGCGGTGTCGATGCCGATCACCGCAGCCGCTTTTGCGCCCCACAGTGCGAAGGCCGACGTCACGCCCCATGGGCGGCCGGACAGCGCCAGCGTTGCGAAGTTGAGCACCACCAGCGCAAGCGCGCCAGCCAGCAGCGGCCACGGGCCGTGCAGCCATGGCGAGCGATGCGGCGGCTGCACATGGGCCGGCACCAGTTTGCCGTGGCGGCGCTTCTCGACGACGATCGTGATGAACGCAATCAGCGCGAAGATGCCCCAGTTCAGCGCCAGCGCCGGTGCCAGGCCCAGTTCCTTGACCGCTGACATCGGCGCCAGTTGCGGCATCGATGTCCAGAACGGCATGTGCGCGGTGCCAATCAGCGAGCCGACGATGAAGAAGAGCAGCGTGACGATCATGCGCGTGCTGCCGCCACCGACCGTGTACAGCGTGCCGGACGCGCAACCGCCGCCCAGCTGCATGCCGATGCCGAAGATGAAGGCGCCGAAGATCACGGAGGTGCCGGCCGGCTGCACCAGGCCCGCGACGGGAGAGCCGAACAGCGTGCCGGCGGCCAGCGCCGGAAAGAACAGCGCCACGCCGACGGCGAGCATGACCATCTGCGCGCGCAGGCCGGCGCCGCGGCCGTCGGCGATGAACACGCGCCAGGCCGACGTGAAGCCGAACGCCGCGTGATACAGCGCCACGCCGAGCAGCGCGCCGACAATGTACAGCGCCGACTGGCGGCCGCTCACCGCCTGCGCGAGATACCACGCGCCAAGCACGAGCAGGAACAACGCGACGCCGAGAGGACGCACGTTCAGATCGACGCGAGGCGCCGTGGACAGGCTGGAAGAATTGGACATGTAAGACAGTGCGAAAGAAAAGTAGGCCGATATTGTCGTCGCTTTTGCCAATCGGTGCTGGCGGCGCACAGTTTTGGGGCGAAGGCGTGGCAAGTGCGCGCAGCAGGTCCGCGCGCCAGCGCTTACAATGCGCCTGCGCTCGCAAACCTGCGTGGGCAGGTCACGCACACAGGACGAAGATGGCCGCAGTCACTCCCGTAGTCAATCCAGCCGACGTGGAATTTACCGCAATCCGCGCCCAGGGCCCGGGCGGGCAAAACGTCAACAAGGTCTCGTGCGCGGTGCATGCGCGCTTCGATATCGCCGCATCGTCGCTGCCGCAGCCGGTCAAGGAGCGGTTATTGGAGATGCGCGACGCGCGCATCACGCACGAAGGCGTGCTGGTACTCAAGGCGCAAGCTTCGCGCAGCCTGGAACAGAACAAGGAAGACGCCCTGCGCCGCCTGCAGGAACTGGTCGACAAGGCAGCGATCGTGCCCATTGCCCGCCGCCCCACCCGCCCGACACGCGGCTCGCAATTGCGGCGCCTCGACGGCAAGACGCGCAGCAGCCAGACCAAGGCCTTGCGGGGCAAGGTCACCGACTGACCGTCACTCGTCCGGACTCGATGCCGATGCGAGCGACGCATGCCACGCCGCATACGGCGTATTGACCACCATGCGCCGGTTGTAGTCGGGCGCCCCGTCGGTCCACCAGACCGGCCCGCGCTCGCCCAACGCCCGCTTGGCCTCATCGACACTGGCGCGCGCGGTGCGCTCGGCCGCTTCGTCGCGTGCCTTGAGCGCCGCCCCGACCTGCCGCCGTGCATCCATCAGCCGGTTCACCAACTGCTGCCGCTCGCCCGGCGCCAGATGCGGATTACTGCTGCGCCAGAGACGGCCCTTGACGACGAAGTAGCGCCCGTCAGGCGTATTGGGATAATTGGCGGGAGATGGCATGCCGTGAACTATACCCGCCGGGGCGGGTTCCCAGCGCCCGCCTGTCCGGCCATGGCCACCGAAGAACCCGACCAAAGACGATCAAGGCTGCACGCCATACCGATCGATGAAATACTTGACTCCACCCGGATTCGCGGCCGTCCACGCCTGCAGGGCCGGCCGATACGCCTGCCGGAACATCAGCAGCAGGATCGCCGGCTCGAGCTGTCCTTCGCGCGCCAGCGCCCTCACTTGCAGCAGGCCCGGATCGGTCATCCCTTCGCCACTATTGCCCTCGGCTTCGTCCGCAATCTTCAAGGCCAGGCGCCACGCTTCGAGCTCGATCTCGAACGCAGACTTGCGCTGGTCCTTGTCGTCCGTGCGCAGCTTCACTTCGCTCATCCCCAGCGCGATCCGGAACGCGTGGTCGGGCGTCTTCTCCGCATCGGTCTGCGCGTCGAGCCTGATCTCATACTTGCCGTCGACGTTCTGCAGGTCTTGCGACACGCGCACACCCCGGCGCAGGCCCAACGTTTTGAGTGGCATGCCCGCGCCGGCCCGGTAGACGGCCAGCTTGCCCCAGTTCGGCCGCTGCGACGGATCGGCCTCGATGGCCTTGTACAGCGCCGCTTCGGCCGCGGCCCGCTTGTTCTGGTACAGCAGCGCATCGGACAGGTAGCGCCACGCCTGCGAGTTGTGCGGCTCGATTTCGGTCGCTTGCCGGAACAGCGCCTCGGCGCGCGTCCAGTCCTTCTGTACGTAGTGACAATTACCGGCGGCGACCCACGCGCTGGAATACTGCGGGTCGGCCCGCATCGTCGCTTCGTACCTGGGCAGCGCCGCCTTGAAGTCCTGGCGCGCAAATGCCGCCTCGCCTTCGGCCATCAGCCTGGCCGCTCTGGCGTTCGGCACGTGCAGCGGCGACGGCCCCGGATCGTCGAGCATGCGCAGGACCTCCTGCGCGACCGGGTCGTCGGCCTCCAGCGCCGCCGCCCTTTCGGCCAGGGCCCGCGACATATCGCGCAGCTGCGGCGCCTTGTCCTTCGGCGCCACCGTCGACAGCTTCAGCACCAGGCCGGCCGCCAGCGAGAGCGGCACGGAAGCCTTCGGATCGGCCTGTTCGGCCTCCTTGTACTTCGCGAGCGCTTCCTGGTACCTGGCCCGGCTTTCCAGCGTCTGGGCTTCGAGCAGCAGGCCACGGCATGGCTGGCCGCACCCGATGTCGGCCCGTGCACTTGCGGCGCCGCTGAAAAGGACTACCGCAAGCGTCAATACGCGAATGGATTTCATGAAGTCGCCTGGCAGGAAACGCTTATCTTACCAAGCGCACTACACGCAATAGCTCACGAAATGTCACTGCGCTGACGATGCCAGCCAGGCCAGCGCAGTGCGCCCCGCCGCCCGGCCGCTGGCAAAACACGCGGTCAGCAGATAGCCGCCGGTCGGCGCTTCCCAGTCCACCATCTCGCCAGCGACGAACACGCCCGGCAGCGCGCGCAGCATGGCGCTGCGCTCTGCCAGCGCCTCGAAGCGCACGCCGCCCGCGCTGCTGATTGCTTCATCGATCGGTCGCGGCCGCACCAGCGTCACTGGCAACGCCTTGATCGCCGCGGCCAGGCGCGCCGGATCCGCGTAGTCGGCTTTCGAGAGGCACTCATGCAGCAGCCCCGCCTTGACGCCCTTGATCCCCAGCCGGCTTTGCAGATGGCTCGCCATCGAGCGCGAGCCGCGCCCGCGCGTGACCTCGTCGAACACGCGCCCGGCATCGTGATCCGGCGCCAGGTCGAGCCACAGCGTGGCCGCGCCATCGCGCGCAATCGCGTCGCGCAGAAGCGCCGACAACGCGTACACCAGGCTGCCCTCGACGCCGCCAGCCGTGACGACAAACTGGCCTTTGCGCCAGGCGATCGCCCCATCGGCGCCCCGCAGCCCGGCTGCCACGGTCAGCAACGGCGCCCCGGCGAAGCGCTCGCTGAAGTGTGGGCTCCAATGAACGTCGAAGCCGCAGTTGGCGGGGATGAGCGGCGCCACATCGACACCGCGCTCCGCCAGCAGCGGCACCCACGCGCCGTCCGAGCCAAGCCGCGCCCAGCTCGCGCCACCGAGCGCCAGGATCGTCGCGTCGGCGTCGACCAGCTGCTCGCCGTCCGGCGTGGCGATCCGCAGCTGCCCACCCTGCCAGCCGAGCCAGCGATGGCGCATGTGAAAGCGCACCCCGCTCTCCCGCAAGCGATGCAGCCAGGCGCGCAGCAGCGGCGCGGCCTTCATCTCGAGCGGGAACACGCGGCCCGACGTGCCGACGAATGTCTCGATGCCCAGGTCGTGGATCCAGCCGCGCACCGCGTCGGCGTCGAACTCGCCGAGCCAGCCAGCCACCTGCTCGTGGCGCGCGCCATAGCGCCGCACGAAGCCAGGATAGGGCTCGGAATGCGTGATGTTCATGCCGCCCTTCCCGGCCAGCAGGAACTTGCGGCCGACACTGGCCATCGCATCATAGACGTCGACCTGCACGCCCGCTGCGGCCAGGACTTCAGCCGCCATCAGGCCCGCGGGGCCGCCGCCGATCACGGCGACACGGGGCGAAACAAGTGAAGCGACGGGCTGGGTCATGGCGAAGCGCGAGAAAAAGCAGGAGCAGCATTGTAGTCGGTTTCACGCCCAAAAAATCATGTAAAGGGTGCTTGACATCGCAAAACAACGGGCCTACGATGTAAAGCATCCTTTACTAACCAACGAGAGGCGTCACATGGCTGCGAGCAAACACGAGAAGCGGGTCGGCAAGGCTTACCTGCGCGAGATGGCCGGCGCATTCCTGGTCTATTCGGTGCTGCTGATGGCGTCCATCCGCTTCGGCCGGCCGCTGGAAGATGGCGTGCTGCGCCTGATGGTGCTGCTCTCGCCGATGATCGGCTTTTGCCTGGCGCTGTGGGCGATCGCGCGTCATCTCGGCCGGGTCGACGAATACCTGCGCATGTTCCTGCTCGAGTCGTTCGCGCTGGCCGCAGGCCTCACCGCCGGGCTCACCTTCAGCTACGGCTTTCTGGAGACCGCAGGCTATCCGCGCATCTCGATGTTCTCGGTGTGGATGGTGCTGTGCGGCGCCACCATGCTCGTGTGCCTGGTGCGCTCGGTGCATGCGAAGCGGGAGGCCAGATGAACAACCGTATCCGCGAACTGCGCGCCGAACATGGCTGGAGCCAGGCCGACCTGGCCGAGCGCCTGGACGTGTCGCGCCAGAGTGTCAACGCCATCGAGACCGGCCGCTATGACCCGAGCCTGCCCCTCGCCTTTGCCATTTCACGGCTGTTCGGCCTGCCGGTCGAAGCCATTTTCACACCTGATCAGGAGACCGCATGAAAGCTGCACTGATGTTCACCCTGGCGCTCGGCGCCACCGCCGTCGCCACCGCAGTCCAGGCCCAGACGCCGGCGCCGGCGCTGGCAACCCAGCCCGCCAACCGCTTCGCCGCCAGCATCAAGCCGGCAGAAACCTTCGAATCCGGCGCGCTGCTGGTCGAGCGCCACGGCAGCAAGGGCCGGCCGGTGATCCTGATTCCGGGCCTGGCCAGCGGCCCATGGGTGTGGCAAGACGTGATCCGCCAGTTCAAGGACGAGTTCACGCTATACGTGGTCACGCTGCCGGGCTTCGATGGCCGCCCAGCCCCGACCGGCGAACCGTTCGAGGGTGCGCGCGCCGCGCTGCGTGAGCTGATCGCGCAGCGCAAGCTGGTCAAACCGATTCTGGTCGGCCACAGCCTGGGTGGCACGCTGGCCTACGCCGTGGCGCAAGACCTGGGCAACGGCATCGGCGGCGTCGTCGCGCTGGACGGCTTGCCAGTCTTCCCCGGCACCGAGAACATGCCGCCGGCGCAGCGTCCGCAGGCGGCGCAGCGGGTGCGCGACACGATGGCGGTCAACGATCCGAACGCCTGGGCCGCCCAGCAGCGCCAGTACATGCGCGGCCAGGGCGTGCTCGATATCGGCAAGGCCGACGACATCACGCCGCTGCTGCTGCGCAGCGACCGCGCCGCCGTCGGCGCCTACGTGGCCGATGCGCTCGCGCTCGATCTGCGGCCAGGCCTGTCGAACATCACCGCGCCGGTGCTGGTCGTCGCGCCGTTTTACCAGTACGATGGCGCGCAGGACGCCATGACGGCAGACGACAAGGTCGCGCATTACCGCAGCCTGGTCGAGGGCATCCCGTCGGTCGAGGTGGTGCCGGTCGCGCCGTCGCGGCACTTCCTCATGATCGACCAGCCGCTGGCCCTGGCCGGCATCCTGCGCCGCTTTTTCGACCGTCGTTGAAAGGACTCCTTCCCATGCGCCCTGTTATTTACTGGATCGGCCAATTCCTGCTGGCCGCCGGCACCATGTTCGTGCTGCTTGCCGCCGTCGACCTGATGCGCGGCGACAGCCTGGCCGCCGCCTGGCGCCAGACCCTGGCCTGGTCGGCGGCGGCAGCGGCGATCTTCGTCGCCTCGCGCTGGCGCCAGGCCAGCAAGGGCGTCGCCTGCGCCGTGTGCAAGGACGAACAGGTGCGCTGAGGGCCGGCACGCCGCCTCGATCCTCCAGGATCTGCCTTTTGTCAGAGCTGCAATATTCCGCTTGACATGCCGCGCAGCAGGAATATTCTTGTAGTGGCCAGCCGCGAACGATGGCGCCCGCATTGACGAGGCCCGCCACGACTCGCCCGGCAGTCCGTTACAACATCTTGGAGGATGTATATGTCGGTAGAGAGCAAAACGTTCAACACGCGCAGAATGGTCGTCGGCGCGCTTGCCACCAGCCCGCTCTGGACGGCGCCCGCCTGGGCCCAGCCAAAGAATCTCAAGATCTCGCACCAGTTCCCCGGCGGCAGCATCGCGCAAGGCGACTTTCGCGACCGCCTGTGCCGCATGTTCGCCTCCGAGGTCGAGAAGCGCACGCGCGGCGGCGTGAAGTTCTCGATCTACCCCGCCTCGTCCCTCATGCAACCGGGCGCACAGTTCGGCGCGCTGCGCGGTGGCAAGCTCGACATGGCGCTGGTGCCGTTGTCGTATGCCGGCGCCGAAGCGCCCGAAGCGAATATCGGCCTGATGCCGGCGCTGGTCACGTCGTATGAACAAGGTTATGGCTGGCGCAATGCGCCGATCGGGCGTGAGCTGTCGCGCATCCTGGCAGAACAAGGCCTGGTGATCGTCAGCTGGATCTGGCAAGCGGGCGGCGTGGCGTCGCGGGGCGATCCGATCGTGACGCCGGAAGACGCGCGCGGCCTCAAGGTGCGCGGCGGCTCGCGCGAGATGGACATGCTGCTGCAGGACGCCGGCGCCACGGTCGTCAACATGCCATCCAACGACATCTACAACGCCATGCGCAGCGGCGCGCTGGACGCTGCGCTCACGTCGTCGACGTCCCTGATCTCGTTCCGCCTACAAGAGACGGCGCGCTCGCTGACCACGGCGCGTGGCGGTTCGTACTGGTTCATGTTCGAGCCGCTGCTGATGTCGCGCTCCGTGTTCGAACGCCTGAGCAAGCCGCAGCAGCAGGCAGTGATGGCGGTGGGCGCCGACCTGGAAAAATTCGCGATGAATTCGGCGCGCATGGACGATGCGGCCGTGGCGACGGTGTATCGCGGCGTCGGCGCGCGCGTGGTCGACCTGAATCCCGAAGCACTGCGCGGCTGGCAGGAAGTGGCGCGCAATACCGCGTGGAAGGATTTCGCGGCACGTAACAGCAACTGCGCGAAACTGATGGCGCTGGCCGAACAGTCGATTGCAGCGCTGTAGGTCTTGCGCTGCCTACCCGCCCGTCACGGGCGGGAAGAACGCCACCTCGGCGCCATCCGGCACCGGGGTCTCGCCGTCACACATCACCTGCTGGCACGCCATGCGCACCGCGCGCTCCGGCGCCAGCGCCTCGGCCCAGGCGCCACCGCGCGCGCGCAGCAGTTCACGCACCGCGCCCACGGTCGTTGCTTCGGGCGGCAAGTCCAGTTGTTCCTGCCCCGTGCCGACTGCTTCGCGCAGCGCGGCAAAATACTTCACATTGATTTTCATGACGATCTTCTTGTTGTAGCCTAATGCTGTAGTTCGGCGAACGGAATGAAGCGCACCAGGTCGCCCGCTGCAATGGCATTGCCCGGCGGGTTGTCGATCAGCCCATCGCCCCACACGGTCGACGTGAGCACGCCGGAACCCTGGTTCGGGAACAGTTCCAGGCCACCGGCCGCGTTCATCCGCGCACGCAAAAACTCATTGCGGCGGTCGCCTTTTGGCAGGTCGAAGTCGGCCCGCACCAGATAGCCCTGCGGTTCGACCGGGCCACGCACGCCCTGCAGGCGCAAAAGGAACGGCCGCACGAACAGCAGGAAGGTGACGAAGCTCGATACCGGGTTGCCCGGCAAGCCGATGAAAAACGCGTTGCCGCCGTCGGGCCGACCTTCGCGGCGCACCTCACCGAATGCCAGCGGTTTGCCCGGTTTCACGGCGATCTGCCACATCGACAGGCGCCCTTCGGCTTCCACCGCCGGCTTGATGTGGTCTTCTTCGCCAACCGACACGCCGCCCGACGTGATGATCAGGTCATGCTCGCGCGCAGCGTCGCGCAAGGTGGCGCGGGTGGCGTCCAGCGTGTCGGGCACGATGCCGAAGTCGGTGATCTCGCAGCCGAAGTTCTCCAGCAGGCCGCGCAATGTGAAACGGTTCGAGTTGAAGATCGCGCCCGGTTTCAGGTCGCTCGCCGCCACCTCGCCCGGCATCGACAATTCGTCGCCGGTAAAGAACACGGCCACGCGCAGGCGCCGGTGCACCGGCAGCGCGGCCAGGCCCACCGATGCGGCCAGCCCGAGTTCCTGGCTGCGCAGGCGGCTGCCCGCCGTCAGGATCACGCCGCCGTTGCCGATGTCTTCGCCCTTGCGGCGGATCCATTCGCCGTCACGCGGCGCGTGGTGGATCGTGACGCTGTCGCCCACCGCCTCGCACTGCTCCTGCATCACGACGGCGTCGGCGCCCGGCGGAATCAGGGCGCCGGTGAAGATGCGCGCGGCCGTACCTGGTTCGAGCGCTTGCCCGACGTGGCCGGCCGGGATGCGCTGCGTCACGCGCAGCGTCGCCTGGCCGCTCGCGCAGTCGGCACAGCGCACGGCGTAGCCATCCATCTGCGTGTTGTCGGCCGACGGCACGTCGATCGTGGCCAGCTGGTCGGCGGCCAGCACGCGGCCGTTGGCGGCCAGCGTCGGGATGGTGTCGACGTCCAGCACTGGCCGGCTTGCTGCCAGCAGCACGTCCAGCGCCTCGCGCACCGTCAACAGCGGCGGCCTCGGCTTTTGTACGGGTGCGCTCATCACAGTCCCGTGTGGTCGGCGATGTACGCCTTCATCTGGTCGACGTCGGCCGGCATCACCACGAAGCGCTGCGGCAGCGATTCGATGTCTTCGAAACCGGCCGGACGCGCGGCGTCGGTGCCCAGCGCTTCGAGGATCGTTTCGTTGAACTTGGCGGCCAGCGCGGTCTCGAGCACGATCATCGGCACGCGCGGCGCCATGTGCTCGCGCGCGACCTTGATGCCATCGGCGGTGTGGGTGTCGAT
>Ga0265797_10000874_pt1 | contig 54350 bp, 51 predicted proteins | sample P2T30metagenome_FD_192433 | JGI IMG/M metagenome (GOLD analysis project Ga0265797, IMG submission 192433) | Plant litter microbial communities from East Loma Ridge, Irvine, California - P2 T30 | ecosystem: Environmental > Terrestrial > Plant litter > Unclassified | place: USA: California...
CAGACAACGCTGAATGGTGAGTTTCGGTAAATCAAATGAGGCATAATCATAACGTCAGTCGGTGCTTGACGAGACAGCACCACGCAAGTACATCTTCCCCCCGGCCAAGCCTTGGATTTCTGACCGACCTTCAAATTAATGCTGCATCTCCGGCCGACGCAGATAGGTGTGGCGAGCTTGCAGATGATTGTTTTAGGGATAACGACTCTGTACCACCGGTTATTGTCGTCGGACCTTTAAGCGAGAATCCGGAGGAGTCAAGATGCTTCCACGGGAATTACGAGATCGCTCCACAGCAGAGTCCCGATCACGAATACCACATGAACACACCTTTCACGACGATCTCTTCGATTATCAAAATGTCTCGATGGCAGAAGCGCTCTTCGTGTTATAAGAACAACCACGTCCAGCAGAAAAAGGGCCGTAGGCAGAGGAATCGCACCGCCATCACTTTGCTTACGATTTCTCTGCCACTGGAGCTTTGTCGCTCGAGTATACGTCCTCTCAACGAAGAAATCCGTAGGCTCTGCTGGCGGGAGAACAGGGAGAGTCTGAATGAGTATCAGCGAACACAACTAGGCATATACCGAGAGATCCAGAGGGAATGGCAGGAGCTCCTCAAGGCGTAGGGGAGCTTAGGTTGGGCCTTCGTGGCCTTATGATTGCGGGCACGACATGGGTACATATAATGCGGGTATGAATGACTGGCAAAGCGAGAAGCCGTCATCGAGCAAGGGCACCGCTGATGGTGTTCCATCTTCGCTTCATATCACGTCACCTCCTCGAGAACCTTCAACTGTCTTCATCTTGCGTTTCTCATTTTAACCGGCACCGCTGGGTATATAAAATCTCCGAGCGGGTATTCTTCCTCAACTTGACCATAAATACTGGTTACCGAGGTAGGCCCGGCAGAAACGACTGCGTGCGAGATCCAGAAATATAGTCGATTTCGAAGGGAGGACACAAGCGATGTCAATAGTTCCACATGTTCGCTATCGCTACAGTGTCGCACATCAAGGCTCGGCCAGCTGGATGCGAGCAAGAGATATTAGCTTCCGGACCCGCTTGAGAAATATCTTCTGGGCACTGTACCTGGAGTCAAGTATGTCCAAAAGGAGGACTGCGCGTTTTATTCGACGAAAATCGAAGTGAGAGGAAGACAGTCTGTCTTTCAATCCACTCCAGTCAGTTCTGGTCTTCCAGCAAGACCGGCTTTTCAGACCCTTGGCAGAATACTCACGCCCTTGGAGGCCAGCGACAGCGTACCGTAAGTTTGCTTTCCGATCAGGTTACAGCTCTTCGGTCAACGTCATTAGTCTACCGTCCTGGTTCACCTGAGTTCGTCCCCCAAACAGGTTTTGCCGAAACCGTATCACATGCGCCAGACAGTTACAGAAGAGGAACTGATGATCTCCCCGGAGCAATCCCTCGGCTCTCTACGAAATAGCTCTTCGGCCAACGTCATTGGTCTGCCATCCTGGTTCACAGGAGTTGGTCCCCCCAACAGATTTTGCAAAAAGCTTGCTACATGCGCCAGACAGCTACAGAAGAGTGAACTGTGCATCTCCTCAAGAGCAATCCTTCGGCTCTCTATGGAGTGCGTTCCAATAATGACCGCGTAGCCGCCTGTTTCAGTTCCAAAGTGCAGATCGAGGCGCTTCGCAGAATCATTTTTTGGGGCTATGTGAAAAAGACAGAGGGTTTTGATCTAGCTGTCTACTGAAGTATTAAATGGCGAGCCGATGGCGTTGTATGTATTCTTTCTGTTAACGGTGCATATACCGACGTATGTATCAGACCATTGACGGTGTCGTTGGGTCAAACCTCTCTCACAGGGCGCCAATTCTTCTCCCTGCGACCTTGACGACAACGATACTGGCTTCGGCACATGAGCTTCGGTCACAACGGTCAATTTGACGACTGTGGCCTCAACTTTCTCAGTCAGATGTCGGCAGCCTGCAGAACGCTCTATCCGATCCACTCTGGACCTGAAATCGACATTAATTTCAAGTCCATTAGAGGCGCTACTTGTGTTTCACAAGTAACTTTCGTCTATGGTGCGGTCCGGAGAGCTCTCAAGGCTGCTCGGGATATGAGGACGCCCGAATCGGAGCATGTGTTTGCGTAGACTGCGACGACGTGCCGACGAAAAATTGGCCCATCTCGACCGCCAACCCGGTGACCAACGCCGCTACCACTTTCAAGGGCTCAACCCCAGACATTGTCACCGACTGGGCCAGCTTCATCACCAGTCTTGAATCCGCCATCGCCGCCACGGGGACCTCCCTGCAGGGCGAGACCCTCAGCTCTTTTGCGAATCAACTTGGCTATCAAAGTCTCACGCCCATCGAGCAGATCAAAACGCTTGCAGGATCGAGCGGTGGAGTCAATAGAAGGGCTATCCTTAGCGATCATCGACGTCAAAATACGACAAGGCTTTCCAGCTACTTCACATCCCTAAATCTCGATTCCGATACTTCACACAAGTGCAAAGACTATCGGTCTTAGGGTACGAATATGACAGAACGTGGTGCTAACCCATCGAGATTACACCAATGGTGAAACCACCAATCCTAGGATGGGGATGAATGGCAGCTCATCAGCATAGCCCCTGTGTCGGATGGGCCTATGCCCCCCTTTACGAGATCTGTTTGTGGTTCAGCAGTATTCGTCGTTGCTCTACGAACCCATGGGCTTGATTATCTATTCATGGGGTGAGTTTCCCACAATCCCCGCCGAGCGACTCTCCCGATCAGTTGCATCGAGATTGAATCCCCTCATCCACAGACCAGTGCAGAGTCCCATGCATTGCCTTGCAAGGAGGGACCCGGGAGCCCAGGCCATCGATACCAGGTTCACATCAGAACACCCTTCTGAGTTCGGTGTTCCTCAGAGGGGTGCGGTAGCAAGCTGCAGCGATCAGCATTGATTCATTGGATTGCTGATTTGGTACAGGTGGAGTGGTGAGTGAGGAAGGGCTCGTTCTTTAGTGAATGGTTGCGGGTTGAACTTCTTGGCGGTGGATTACTGGTGAATTTGCTCTTTTTGCATAACTTCTGCTACTTAGAACCTATGCTGATTCTAATCAGATACTCTAGTTCCCGCTATCATTCTACACCAGGCTATACTGTGTATCATGCAATAAAGTTGGTGTATGGGTCAAGGACTTGATTTCGGTCACCAACTCTTGATCCCAGCTTTGGGGGTGGATTATGGATGAGTTTGCTTTTTCCACATAACTCCTTCCACTTTGACCCTAGAGTGAATGCAGTAGTACCGGACAATTCAGTGAGTGTTGCACTATCATATTATGACCTTTAATGCAAGCATGAGTTTTCCCGATTGACCTCCCCCCCTTTCCAGGATCGGTATGTAACCCTCCCTCATTAGGCAATAAAAGCTCGCAAGCCTCCGACGGTTCTTTCATGACGTCGTTGTGTCCTTAAATAGATGAATGCAGTTCAGTCCTTAAGAAGCTGGATGCAATATCGCGAGTTGTGACTTCTTCCCGTTCTTGCTCTTTTCACAACGCTGCGCAGATATTTCCCCATGGCCGAAATCAAAAGTGAGCAGGAACCGCGACACGCGATTCTACGGTCACATCGATGCCTCCACTCCTTGTTCATGCCAACACATTTGACGCTCGGCTCGATTGCCGACAACGGGGAGTCACGACACGCTACATGGCGATCCCGTCGGTCCAGAAAAGCCAGATACTCCCCCGTTCCTCATATTTTCGCAAGTGAAACGCCTTCTGATCCCTTTCCAAACGGTAAACAAGTTCATCTACCTGCGCCTGATTTTAATGGGATGGCGGTGACTCTACGCGTGCAGACACAAAAGAAGACCAAACCGCACCTCATCCTTGATGTAACCTTTTGGCTGGCAGTGACATTCACATTTGGGTCCGCAATATGGGTCGTCAACGGTGAGTCAGTCTATGAAAAGAGATTAAGGACTAAACAGATACAGGCTTCTTGGTCTGGTTCCCGATACTAAAGTCTAAACTCGACACAAAAGCTTTCACAAACAGTGCGGCAGCCACCGGATTCCTTGGTGGCACGGTGTTTGAGTTGGGATCCTACTTGATGGTGGTGGAGGCACTGAGACAGTGAGTTCGTCCGTCAGGTTGAGTCACTGACATCCAGTGGGCGAGAGAACTCAACAAGCACCCACTTAGGACAACTATTACACCAACACAAGCAGCCCGAAACAAATCCCGGGATCCCGGCAGCCTTTGGGAATCGGGGACCTGTGTCATGCCCATGTTTGGCTGAGGGAAGCAGTCCGAGTGCAACGATCTGGTGGAGCAAACCGCTGTGGCATGATATCGGATACATTGCGGCGAGTGTAATTATCAATGAAATGACAATTGGCTAAACGATAGGCTCTTATACAGCTCGTAGCTGCTACAATCTTCTGGATATCCACCCTGACCGGTCTTCCAGGCGTGGTTAAAGGGCTTTATGGTGATAACGGGTCGACGCCGATCATCGACGTGTTCTTCTGGGCCCCTCAAGGCATGTTTCACTTTGGCTTGGGGGATAGCTTGTTGACAATTAGTGGTCGGAGGCATAGGCTTCATTCTGTCATCTTTACTTCTTTTGCTGGAGACGCAGCTCAAATGGAATAAGCCCAACTTGACAGACATCGGCTGGCATAGTGAGTGACAACTCCGAAAACAACTATGTAGTGTGCTCAGCTGATTGCAGTTGGTGCTTGGAATCTCGTAGGATCTGTTGGATTCATGCTCTGCGGAGCTCTGGGGTATGCTTCCAAAACGTCGGAAGGAGCAGCCTACCAGTCGGCCTTGAGCACATGGTGGGGAGGGTGGGCATTCTTTTTCGGCAGTGTCTTGCAGCTCATTGAAGCGATTTGGAGGGAGAAGCCAGACGGACTCTAGATGAGCGAGCCAGGCATCTAGTATTATGCCCACAAAAATTGGTTCTGTCACCCCTGCATGTGTAGCGGAGTGGGGTTTTGCTCGGATCGCAAGTGTGATTGGGACTGCGGGTTGTTATGGATTAATCCCGTGAATCAGTATGGTACCCCGCAAACTGAAGATCCTCCTGACGGTAGATCTGTGCCGACACACACAGGACGTCCCCAAGCAAGCTTTATTCCCCCGGGATTTCGGCCGAATGACTCCCGGATGCTACCGGACACGCTGAACGATGACTCTGAGAGAGCGCAATTGCGGGCCGAGAGACTGCAGACTCACGAACTGTTTCCCACATCTCGCATTGATTCCTCAGCCGCCAAACCGGACATCTGGCTGCCCGTTCTTCACTCACCGTGTCCCGGTTGGTTTACAATCTGTTCTTCTGCTCGCCATGGAGTGTTGATGACCACGGCGCTTTCCGGGGTCAGCCAATCACCGGACTCTATGCACTGTCAATGTATGCGATCCGCATAGCTGTTATCTCATCGTACACAATGCCATGTTCAAGGGGGACGCTACTTCAACTGCTTTCCGTATCATGAATTTCCCGGCAGCACAGTAAACATGGACGCGTGTGGATGATTATCACATTGCACTGTAAGTCAAAAGATGACAGTGACAGCATATGCATCGGTTCGGGCTGAAACTGTTAGGCATTTGGGCACAGGCTCATATAATTCATCAATCTCCTTTACTACAAATACCGACATTAAACCACTCTTGAACGTCCCTACTATTCGCTGGCCAAATTTCCAACTATACAGCGCTTTCGCTCCCTCCCTGGGTGACAATATCATTCCCAGTCTCAATTGGATCACCATCCCAATCCGTAGCTTGAACCACTGAATATCCAGTACAAGGAACCCATCCTTCCGCGTTCCTTTCTATCTCCTTAATATGTTCCGGAGGAGACTCATTCTCCCTGGCATGCTAATCCAGTATCGTCCAAGCTGTACATAGAAATGTTGGATTCAAGCCGTGTGACAGCGTTTCCCCGGAATTCTTTGGGTTCGTCAGGTCTCCAAGATTCATGGAGGCTCTGAATCGGGTAGGACATGGGCAACTTCACATTGTACCAGTCGACAGAGAGTTTGGTCTAGCTCGCCTGTCTCCATCAGCTAAATTTGACACGTACCGTTTGGAGGCTACTCACTGATAAAATCATTCCGTTCATGGTGTTAGAATGTCCTCCAACGGTAATGTAGACGGTAATGTAGAAAGACTCACGACGGTAAACTCCTGTTGGAATACCTCGATACCTGGAGGGTCTAGGTTGACTGGTCTCTTCTTTAAGAAACTAGCATAGTATACCAGTCGATTAAAAGCGATCTGCCAAGCATCACAAAGTTTGACACGGGACATCTTTCTTTGTCAGCCGAACGTTCCACAACGCCAATCGACGTGAGCGACTCATACTGCATTGCTGACCATCTACACCCATTCAACTGAATTCAGTAAAGAAGTAAGGTAGCCTGATAGGCGATAACGAATCCATCCTCTGACCCTGGTGAATTGGTCTCAAGTAACGGATACAATCACCATTTTCATTCCCATGAACAGTCTCCGTGCAATGGTAGGCTTCTGTAGCGAAAATGAATGGAAACCATTCTCATTGTTGTCGGGTATCAACTGGTGGAATTGGGCGGAAGGGGCTGGAACCGTTACGAGAACCAATGAGGGAACGTAATCCAGAGTTTGGACGTGCACTGGAACGTATACCCAGTGGAGCCGGAGCTGCAGCTTTCGATCACTCATATTGTTCCTGTGTAGTGATTTCTTGGATTAGCCTCTTATCCACATGTATTCACGTATTCACGCAGGGTCTGTGTTAAAGTTGGACCTGGTCCACCACGGAGACTAGCCTGCTAACGTGAATCCGAGAATGCGTGATTTGGTCCTGGCCCCAAGGTCTATACGGAATGTGAGCCCCGAACGAGCAGGGAGTTGAAAATAGTCTTATGGTACCATGTGTGGTTTGGATGCTGATGACGGTACTGATCGAGGCTATTTTGGGTTGCGTCGATGAGGTGCCGGGATCTCTGGTGGTGTTTGGTGTAGGGACCGATGTATTTGATGTGGCCCCTGTCCAGGTGGATTGGTTTCGGTACCACTGCAATAAAAGCTGTCGGTCGGGGTATGTAAATCTGACTGCACCCATTTTGTGAGTTAAAAGGTCATTTTGTAGCAGTCCAGTTGTTGCAGCAAAGAATGCAGTGTGAGAAGAATGTTCTCTACGCGGGTCATTTCAGCATTATGGAGGTAAAATTCGTGCTTACCTTACCCTTCTCCTAATTTAGGCGTTTTGGCTTCGGGTGTTTGGCTCTCTTATCATGCAGTGTCTGGGAGGTCGTCTGCGATCAGCACTGCGGAATACGGGCAGCAGGGTGCGGATGAGACTGTGGTGACAGGCTCTCGATGCTTGAGACCGCAAAGATAGATGTACGCCGGAGCTAATCATCGGCAATCCGGCTCGAGTGGCAAGCCATTGGGATGCCGAGATGGTGTCGGAATTCTGACGGGCAAGATGGTCATTTAACACACGCAGCTTCACCGCTTGAGGCGAGCGCGGCATGTCGCTGCGCTGCCGCCCGAAGCTGCCCACCGAATGCCGCAGGAAGACAGCCTATCTTTTCAGAAAGAAAAAGGCCTTAATGTAGCGGACTTTCAGGTCACAGACTTTGCTTGAGTTGAGTCGGTAAAGGTAGAATAAATCTTTGCGAGTGCATTTTAACGTGACGGGACGACCGGAGTTGGCCACGTGTGAGTTTGCCGGTTTCGAACAAGCTCGTCGACGCGCGGCCCACGCACACGCAGAGCAAGCTGTGAAGTTCAGCATGAGCCTTAAACCCACCAGACTCGATTTGACACTTGCTTGGACGATGCCGAGTGTAGGAACGAAGTGGATCATTAGGAGTTCGACGTGAATTTCAGCAAGTCCGCTGTATCGTAAGTCTGCGCACAAGCCACATGGGTCTCAAAAGACAGCCTGTCTCTGCGATAACTTACCATACACACAGAGGCTTGCACACCGAATGTCGATCGGCGATCGATTGAGAGTACCAAAATTTGTGCCAGTGACGTGCGGCTTTACATTCCAAGCGCGGAAACTGAACATGATAGTACACAATGTAATGTGAGCGGGCGCAGAACTTTTCCTCGTCAATCTCATTGAAATGTGTCCTTCGGCTTGGGATACCATTACCTCAATAGAGAAGAAAACACGGTATAGCTATGTCTGTTGACGACGAGACGTTCAGCAGAGTGAATCTGCGATGTCTCTCTCATCGCAACAGGCAAAGCTGCTGAAGAAGCTAGCAGACTCATACGGCATTTATCACGCCTGGGTATCTGATTTGGGCGAGACGTCGAAGGCATTATTCAAGCAGACCTGAGAATTTTGATGATCCACTGACCGCTGTAGATCTGCCTCGAGTGTCATGTTTTAGAGTATTGAACTCTTCTTCCTTTTTTCGATTTAGATCGGCCCATTGCTAATTTCGACTCCGTACTATGAAGCATGAGTGGTACGAGGACGGCGCTTGAAAACTCTTGGTCTGGCCCAGTCAAGCGATAATAGTCTCAGGTACGCCCAAGTACTGATACTTGTCAATGGCTTTGGATGGCAATGTGATACACTTAGGATGCGACACTGCATTCCTACTTCGGAATGCACTGATGAAATAATGTGAAACGTCTTCGTGTTTGTATTTAGCCCCGAATATCACCGCAGTTCCCAGGATGTGAAGATGCGGCTAGGGCGGCTAGTGGTGTTGTCCTAGCCCCAAAGTCTTGTTATAAACTAAACATCGTGTCATCCTGTCATGGCGCAACTATCGTACAGCCGAGCCCGGAATCACATAGAGTGCTGCTTCGATGTCTGATATCAGTTATACAGACGAGGTACTAGATCTGAAACAGACAACCTCACCGAGCGCTACATATAGGCTACCAATGGCGTCAATTTGGCGATCGCAAACTCATTAAATATCCAGCCTCCACGGGAACGTTGTCACCTCGTTCTGGTATACTACAATCGTGAACCCGCTGCGTTCTGTGGAATTCGCGAGATGTCTCAACGCCTTGCTTGCTCCGACGCAGGGACATTGTCACCTGCATCCGCTGTGTCAGATCGCGAAAGACTACCGAAAGAGATTTTTCTTTCGTTGGGCACAATGGCGGACATCCGAAACTCACAGAACAAGAACACGCTGACGTGCCTATCAAGACAATTGTATTGTCAGTCGGATCAGGTGTCTGACCTCACGGGTCGCTGATCTGTGTGTAGCTTCGAAAAAACAGGCTCAGGCTGTCCTGACTGGGAATAGCGTTAAATTGTTCTCCATGGAACCCTGTGGGCGTTCAGAGCTGGGAATAACCGCCGCTAGAGACCTGCTGCCCACTCAGCCAATTCCGTGACTGGACGTGCTCCTTGTCAAACTGTACCAAGTCGAATGCGAAGAGGATCTGATCAACCTGTCCTTCATCACGACATCGATCGCGGCATTTCAAAGGACGGTGGTTTCTCGGTCTTTGGGCTGAGCGATTCATCAACGCAAGAAGGATGATCTCTCGCCAAATGTATGCAGACAGCCCTAGCAGACGTACGAGATGTCTGCGCCAATCGCGACGACCTGGCCCCTACGACGATGGTACTAAACAGGATGCACTGTATGTAAATACTCCTCGTTCAGTCGGTTGTGAGTCCCGTTGCGCCGCACAACTAAGGTGGCGAAGTCATGATCTCGACTGATGCTGCAGGTCCTCGGCGACCGATGGGGAGTGTGGCGGCGCTGGGTCGCCTCGCGGAGAGCCCAACTGAGTCGGCCGCTCCAGTTCGCACACTGCACCATCTGATATGAACTCAAGAGGGTCCCAAAGATCCGCTCACATCCAGCAGATCCCGTTTCCGCCGATAGAGTATGAAGGGCTGGTCATTAGTAAGAGAATCGGTCTTTTACAGCAAACCAGACCTGCCGGTAGGCTTTTGCAGCCATACGATTGCCTGGAGTTAAACTGCGAGTCCCTCGTATGCGTCGATGCTATCGCACATAAATCTCCAAGGTAGCATATGCCTCGAGGTAAAGTATTCTTCCTGGGGGGTGACACCCGATGATGAAGGGATATCTTGGGTGACGACAACGATTGTTGCAAATTTAGGCTGACACGATCGCTACTCAGCGAGTGCGAAGCGATAGGTCTTTCCTCATTTGACAACGATGTTCCGTCTATTCCCTTTCTTGCCTCTCGGCAATCCACCACCACACGACTGTCACTGTCGCTGTTAAAAGGGGTATTTCAGATCAAAACGCGGCTTAGAGCCCAGGTCTCAACATCTGCCCGAATAACGGCTCGGTAGCTTGATGGTAGTCTGGCGGGAGTGTACCCATTTCGGGCGACTCATCGCTCAGCGGACTGAGAAAGGCCGGTCCCGCGTCACTCTCTCGTCCTTCGACAAAAAGTCTCGTCGAAGGTGTTTGCCCTAGTGCTTCCCCATCTGAAGATGCTAGAGTCACAGGTTGACGGTCTGTAGATGATAAAGCCATGCTAGCTGCCTTTGTATCTCGAACCAGAGCAGGTGGCTGACTATTCCCGAATATTTCCGCGTCACTGGCGACTTGAAGGCTCGTCCGGGGCGTAACAGAAGTACCCAGGGAATACACTTGATTGTCAAGACCTTGGGAGTTGTCGTGCTGCTCGCAAGATTGATCAAGTGCCAAAGCGGGATGTGATGTATTCGACGATAAGGGCGATGGAGGGACGATGGACAGGCATGGCGTGGAGTCTATGGGAGATTGTGCCGAGGCTGATGTAGTTGACGGGAGCTCACCAAATGAGCGGTTTGTCGGCGGAGTAGCGCTGTCGTGGAACGGCCAGACCTCATGTCCAGTCAGATAAAGGCACGGTTTCTCGACGTAGATCTTGGCCTTCATGTTATGCTGCCTCCTCCTTAGGAACCAGGCTAGAACAAAAAGAATCACAGTAAGGAGAGTACCGCCCAAGGAGCCGCCTATAATCGCGCCGATGGAAGCGGGAGCATCGTTTGGGTCTGTATTGGCAGCGTCATCTGAAGGTTCTGTGACGTTACTACGCGGGGCCGAATCAGAGCCGGGTTTGATGGTAGAGTTGACGATCAAATAGTCAAAGTCGATCATTTTACCGTTCTCCAAGTTGACCATGGTAATCGTGTGCGGTCCTTCGACGAGTGAGCTGGCCGTGTAGACTGAGGTATTAGTCTCTCTGGCATCTGTTCATCGGGAAGATCTACTCACGCGGTACCTGCCCGTCAAATGCATAAAACGTGCCATCGAGAGCGATTGCATCTGTCCCATCGATACTACATGATCAGCATTGCCCGAGGGAGCACTATGATCGACATACCTGATCGAATAGTTGCCGTGCTCTGGATATATACCTCCCAGGATCTGTACCGAGGTCCCATTGAACCTGGGAGGCTCAGTCCTGCCACTCCAGTTGGCGACTTACTTGCACGTCACGGCATCGTTCAGGGCATTCGTGAAATGGGCAGTCGTGTTATAGTACTTCTCCCTATACACAGGCGGCCCTTCTACCCAGCCGCCCTGGTATGCACACTCAGTCGACGTGTCGTCAATTCTGGTAGTGTAGACATCGTCGGCGTGGGAGCCAGTAATAATGTTGACGTAATCGATGTCCAGATACCAAGCTTCGTCCGGTACTGAAAAATCAGCCGCGTCGTAAGGGCCACAGGAGCGGGGACATACGGAGAGCTGGTGATTTGGAGGGCAGGTTGGTGATGATTACAGTGTGCTCCTTACTTTCGTCTAAATCAGCCTGCTTGAACAAAAGGGCCTGGAACTCCTCCTTGTCCTCCCCACCTGATTGTAACCACGGCGGACTACCATCAAGCGAGACTGCATCTTTCAGCACGGCCCTTTTGATCGTCCCCGAGAACTCACCCGAGTATATTCCATGGTTGTACCTCTTGGCCCCGTAAATAGCTACAGCCGTGCCATTGAACGTAAGAGCCATAAAGTCGCCCTAGCGAGTGAGTCTGACCCAATCTGTACGTCTCCACACATACCTCCCCTGTGGTTCTGGTCCTGGTTCCCCGGAAGTATCTGCTGAGCCTCGAATCACCGGGCGATGCTAAAGATCAGTAACAATCACATCGGGGAGCCATGACGATGATAGAGTTTGCCTACCTTCCAGTATATCGTGCGTCCATGGCTTGCTGGCGTTGAGTGAGACGTATTGCAGGCTTGGGGAGTTGTCGTCGAACTGTAGTGGCTTAGCATGATACCTTACGCGCTCGAATAGCTGCCTACGACTCACGGTGATCCTCATTCTGTCTATTCTTGCCTATATCTTTAGAATGATCAACTGTACGACTTAGAGATGCTGGAAGTCAAGGGGTCACCATTTGGAGCCTGAAACCAAACATCAAAGACCGCGGTGTCATGGTCGCCGGGCGACCGGGCAGCTAGCGATATTCCAGAAGCAGGATTGACCCCGATTTCTATTACGCAGACGTGAGTGTCCGCCTATCCGGCCAATACGGATGACCCGCGGTCTCGGAGTTTCACGCCCCTGACTGGCGTTTTTGCGGAACTAACATACTGAGTACGGGAAGGGCGTTTCGAGACTCATATATCCTATGAAACTGCGGGGAGCGCTATGCCGCCGACTTTCGCTTCATTGGGGTGGTTTGGGAGAACAGTTGTAGGCCCGAGTATCGTGAGCTATTGGTGACATCACTGGCTGCGAAAGCGACCTATGTATACCCATGAGCATCTGCAATCTTGGAAATCATTTGAGGCCCGGTGGGCAGAAGCCGGACAATCCGGCCCACCGGGCATCCGGAAGTGAGTGACCACCGGGCGACAATTACCAACAAAGATATACGCCGAGCGGGAATGATCAACAAGCGGTGTACACAGGCGAGGCAGACCCAGGTGATCCGCAAGGAACATATGGTGCGATGTACATTCCCGGTAGCAGGAGTTGGCGAAGAGCGCTCTCTCGCTATACCTCTTGGTAGCGAGCCCGATAAGCAGTATCGCTAAGCCTTCGCCGATTCGATCTGCCGGTCTGAACTCCGACCAGCAAGGTATATAAAGGTTAGCTCATGGACCTAGATGATCGATAATCTAACCACTTTCTCGCTTTCAATCAAATACTTTGAACGATGCTAGCTTCCCTTATAGTCTCTTCACTAGCCATCCTAGCGAGTGCCAGTCCGATCGCCCAACAAGACAGCTCGAGCTCTATGCTCATCGAGTCTGCTCGGGACGGCAAGTGCCTCGCCCCATCTTCGAACGTTCTCGAGAATGGCACCCCGATCATCAGCGTTGACTGCAGCACGGCAGCTCTTTGGGATATTGTACACGGTAGCGGATCAATCATTCTCTCCGGCACTAACCTCACCATCGACCTCGGTTTACAGCCAGGAAACAACGGGCCCATCTACGTGAGTCAGCCTCTCGTACACTCTACGGCTTGCCTTTCTCGGCAGTGCTTAGTCTAGGCATGCAAGTCTGGGAAGACAACATGAGAAACATGCTGATAATATCAGTTGTGGGAATCGTTTCCCACTGCGGCTCAGCAAACCTGGTTTCTCACGAGCGACAAGCGAATCGCCCAGACGGGTGGCACTCAATGTCTTGACGAGGGTGATGACGGTCCCCAGACCTATGAATGTGTATCCTGGAATCAGAATCAAGGTAGGTCCATGCTATACGCTCTTATCTACTCTATACCCTTGTCGGGAGATAGAGTGGCGATATTATCGGCTGACGGAATACAGTATGGAACATCCGACAACAAGGCGAGGGGGTTCCTATAGACCCACATCCCTCCGTAACCTTTGGCGATCCAGCCCCACTGCCATCCGTCATTCCCGCTGATCCGCCAAAGCATACGTACTCGGTCACTTTCGCCGATCCTCCCGCTCCATCAGAGTCAGTTACTTTTGGTGACCCTGTCGCATCCGCCACTTTCGGCGTTCGAGCTGCGGGAGGGCCCAGTTAGCATCGGCCCCCTGGCTCAGCTTTCGAAATGAGCTCGTGCCGTATGATAAACCAGTTGTGTGTACTTAGGGTAGATAAACAATGTGTCGATGACCATGTGATGTAATGTACAGTATCAGCGAAAGGGTGAAGCCAGATATGACCCTTTCAGCTTAGTGCATAATGGTCCATCGACGCTGAGCACCGTGACTTGCCTGCTGAGTCTGAAGCTAGGATACCTGTTCCTAAGTATCGTGTGTTCTCAGCAGCTCGCGTACTTCGTAGCGGACCGTTTCGTTTCCATATACGCCCTTTTGACCCTTTCCGTTCACTGTCGCTTGGCGTGCTAAATGATGCTACACTGTCGATATTCCATGCAGACTGCTATCTTTGTGATGTTAGTTCCGGCAGCGACATTTCAACCGATCACTCGTACAGGTTGGCCATTCGACCCGCGAACCGTAAGACACCAAGAGCCTAAGTTCCGTTACTCGATAAGTAGAACTACCGTCAATCCAAAGTTTGGCACGATTTTTCATGCTTTCCATACCATGTTGTCTCACATACATGAAGCAAGCTCCAGTATACATATCGGTGTACATACGAGGATCATTACACAAGGAGACATGCGTAAATATTTGTCATTGATGTCGCCATAAAGCACAGTGTGCTCGATTGTAAGCTTGTTGTGTCGTAAGGCCTGGCTCTTCTTTGCAACTCAAAACAGCCGTATGAGACTCGCTCGCGAAAGACTTTTCATTCATAGCATTTCTGCACCGAGACGGAGCGTGGCGATTTTTCGGCGGTCATGGGAGAATACTGTCAAGATCGTCGATGCCGCCGTCATAGTGACTATCATCTCTCTATCCAACGCGTCCCCGATAGCTGTGGTCACCGACGCCCTGTATGATTCTCTTTTGCCGCCAAACAAAGAACTCTTCTAGATCAGGCACTGCAAAGCGCCATTAGCGACTAGAGGATTGAGCTCCACAGAGTTATCTGACGCCCGGTACAAAATGTACAGAGCGAATAGTGCACAATGGCTGACGGCCTACCTGCTTGTAGGCAGGTGATATGAGGGATACATGGTCCTCTCAACAAACGCTGCAGAGCCAATCTCCTCTCGTCTCTGGAGTCTATATATGGTGCATAGGTTTCCTCTTCGTGTTGAACGCATGCGGCGAAGCTATTTTAGGCCGACGGCTGCGAGTTCAAAACTAGATACTGAGCGGCTTCAACATCTGCAGAGTCCCAGGTCAGGGCTCCGATATCGGCTTTAGATGATTGATTTGAGCTCACTGACGAGAAAGCGGTAACTAGGAAGCCATGCATGAATTGTTCCTTTCCTTGTATCTGCCTTCAATGGTTGGTTCTAGATTGGTTACAAGTGGAACGTCTTAGCTCGCGTATAAAAAACTTTTATCTACTAGTCCACTCTTCAGAAACATGTTGACCCAAGTCTTCACGCCTTGCAATTCCTCACTCTCCCAAACGTGGTGGATCAAGTTCGGATTGATTCTCGCATATGCATACTCTCCAAAGAGCACGAAATCTCCATGTCCAGGTTTATTCCCGTGAAGGTATGGGCCCGTAGAGGGATCACTAAGGAGCGCGTTGATAGGCTTCAAGGCTGCACGGGCGGCAGTCAATAAGACAGACATTGCCGTGGGGTCAGACCGGAGGGCCACGAATTGTCGGAAACGCTCGATGGGAATTCTGTTGTTGAGAAGGTGGTCGCGAGATTCGACGTCAACGATATCCACTATCTTTGAGGTCAGCAGCGGATTAACAAAGGGATGAGTCCAGGTACACGGCACAAGCTTAACAGGTGACGTCAAGTCGACAGTCGGACTTAAGGGGAAATGGCAAAATGGAAGATGACGTGTAGCTCACATATGGAGCCATGAGCGGCCGAGTCGGAGGTGCGAAAGTATGAGTCACCCAATGCTCGATGTATCTAGCAAGATTTTTCCCTGCTATGCCTCCAAACAGCGATATTTCCAAGGAAGCGTATTTGTCCTCGAGCTACATCCGGTTAGCAGGCAGCTCAGTATCAGACCGCGTCATGGAATGATAAAAATTCAAAGACTGGACTTACATATTCAGCAATCTTGAAGCTTTCGGTCAAGTACGCGTGCGACGACGTGTCAGGTCCCAAAAATAGAGTAGGGACCGTGATAGTGTCGATGCCAGCAAGCTTTGCTAGGTCGTTATTGATCTCGAAGAATGTCTTGCCGACGGTGGCATATTCGACGCCCAAGTGGCTAATTTTGTTTCAGCGTTGTACTGTTCACAAGAGACGAGGTCAGGAAGGTAAGACTTCTGATTCACAGCCGCCTAAAAGGTAGAACTCCCGGCTGACGCCGCAGTGAAGAGCCAGATTAGCACCAATGAAACAATGGAAAGGCTCTGCGCAGCGGCCGCTTTTCGCTCATGTGGAATTGGCAAGCTTACTTGAGGTCCAAGCTACATCGTTAGCACAACCCTCACATCTCGTTGCGATTCGGCCGATGTCCTTAACATCGGTCCACTACGTACATCGTCTTCCATGCGTGAGGACTGATCACGGGACCCGTTTGGCCTTTCTGTGCTACAAGGGTGAAGAGTTGGAGGTCATTCTGATATGACATGACGTGATAATGGTTGTGGGAATCTGCTGTTTTGCGCTGGTTAGCTATCTCACCTTTCCGACAACGTAGCCGGCCTTCCCACGTGGCTGAATTGGGCTTGCGCAAGGTGCCCCCGCGCCCGGAATATTCCTCCGAAAACGCATATTAGTCACTTCCGCTGGAATTATGCGACCAATCTTGCTGATTGGCCTAAAGGATGAGGGGAACAACGGACTTTCAGGCACCCCTGAGTCCCGCTGGAAGCTTCACGTGATCTGCCCCTTTGGACTGTCTGTTCCTCACGGCGCGACCAGCCACCCAATCGTGCTAGGCTTTCGACGATACTAGGTGTAATTCTAAGCCAGGGCGGGCGTTTCGGGCGTTTGCGCATTAATCTATTGACCGCCTTTGCTGAAACAATAATTTCCGATTATTCGGCCATGAGCGGTCGCCGTCGGTCATGATACGTTTAGCGTCCTAATGCGGATTAAGCTTCACGCCGGACCGCTGGGGCTAAGTTTGCGAATTGAATTTGTACAGGTTTAAAAGAACGTTTGGCGTCTTCGCAGAGACCAGACTCAATAAACATGCGGGCAACAAAACATACGGGCAACCTCGCGGAGCGAAATACTTGCAAGTGCGGGGGAAGACATGCCAATCAATATGAAGCGCCGCTCAATGCTGTGACGATATGTGCGTATCAGACGTGAGCGGCACTCGGACCGCTTGCTAATACTCGAAACTGTGAACCAATCACGTATCGTCCCCAAACGACCGGTGGTCATATTTCGTAATACACGATTACTATGAAGTAATAGGCACCGGGGTAAGCGAAGAAAAGTGGGGGAAACGTCATTTATTTAAGCTTTAAACTCCGGAGTAGCAGATTATCGCAATACAAGACCGGAGAGCCGAATAACAGGTTTTCCCCACCGGCCTCCTGACATCTGCTTTGTCATTTTTTTACTAGCAGCTCAAATAATTTATATGCAAGAAATTTGAAGAGTCAACACATCTTATTCCGCGATGTCTGTAAATGATCGTTTGGTAAAAGGAGACATCGTACTTGTTACTGGAGTGACCGGCTTCTTGGGCGCGTAAGTAACATTCCGTGCCTATATCTGATTTCTTTAGAGCAATTGCCAACTATCTGCTGTCTTGTGGATTTAGAGTTCGAGGTGTCACTCGCAATGTGGCCAAAGCACAACCTTTGGCGTCCAAGCTGGAGAAGATATTTGGCCCAAACCTCATCGACTTCGTGGAGGTAGACGATCCAGTACAACCGGACGCCTATTTATCTGCCCTTCAAGGTAAGTGATCTCAGTTGATGTAACGCTGAATAGTAAGGTGCATCCGGGTTGATCCATTTGGCGGTCGATCTCTCTTCCGCTTATGGGTCAAATCCGGATCCAGATGTGTCCATACACTCTGCTATTAACATGACGCTGGGTGTGCTCAAATCGGCGCAGGCAGTACCCACAATCAAGAGTGCCGTGGTTTGCTCCTCGATTGCCGCGATTTTTCATCCCCAGCCCGGTCACCCAATGAACACATCCGTCACAAATTTCAACGAGTTATCGATCAAGCTCGCTTACGATCTTCCCAACGATCACCCCTCAAAGGGCTACTGTATTTATATGGCGAGCAAAACGCGGGCCGAACAACAGCTTTGGTCATGGGTGGAAGATGTTAAGGCTAGTAATGTGGTGCAGCTGAGATGGTCACGTTGAGCTGACTGGAATAGCCGGCGTTTGCAGTGAATACGGTTCTACCATCTTTCGTCTGCGGCCCTGCCTTCAACCCCGGGGCCGAGCACTCATCTTCATCTTCTTGGGTTTCGTCACTCTTTCTGGGTCAGGTAGAGAATAATCCGATCATGGGGGTCCTGGCTGCGCCAACCTGGTTTGTGGACGTCCGGGACTCGGCTATCATACATGTTGCCGCTTTGCTCGCAAGCGACGTTAACGGTCAGCGTGTTCTAGCAGCTGGTCATCCTCCCAACAATGCCATCAGAATTCTGGGCATATGGCGAAAGACCTTCCCGCAACGGGATATAGTGCCAGATTTTGATTTGCCTGAACCGGAAAAACAAGAGCTGGACAGGAGGTTGTCTACATCCTTGATGCAGCGTTATGCCAAGCGTGACTGGCTTCCGTTTGAGAAGACAATTGTAGACAACGTCATTGATATATCGTAGAATAATGTCTGGACAATCAACACATATGTCACTATTTTCAACGAGCTGTCTATCAAGGCCCCTTACGGTCTCCCCACCAAGCCCCTCAAAGGGCTATTACACCGGTATGGCGAGTAGATAGTGAGCCGAACAACAGCTTTGGTCAAGGCTGAAGGACGTCAGAGGGAATCTCGTGGTAGCAGGAATTCTGGCCATATGCCACGGAACATATGCCTGGTTATGAATGGGAAGCCAGACAGGAAGAGCTGGATAGGGGGTTTTATGCGTTCTGGACGTAGCGTCACGCCAAGCGTGACTGCCCTTCATTCGAAAAGATATAGACAACGTCATAGTCAATTGTAGAGTAGCATTTGATGTAAGGTTACATGTCAAGTCAGAAGCTTCATATGAAACGCTGCATATAGGCGTTCTTTATCTGTTAGATCTCCTGGCATGATGATATGTTGGGCGGTGAAGGCTTGTTTCTCAGTTACAATTGTATTTTAGCGTCTGTGATCAGGGTCTTCGCCTCGATTCAATGCCGCCTTGGTGACTGCCTGCGATACATCAATTTTACTGCGTACCTGCCCATAGTCCAGGGGAGCTCGACGCCTTGCAGGGTATAGCCCGTGGTCTAGCAGACCGCTGTAGGGCCTGAGGCTCTTGGGGCTCACTGTCACTGGCTTGCCCGACCGACCAGCATCGGTCAGTCAAGAGAGTTGCTCTGTCATCAAGTGACACTCAGGACAGCGCGTGATGAGCGCCACCCCTTCTCACTGTGACAGCTGTAGTGACGGCTGCCCATGGGGATTGCGGATTCAGACATTCTTCTGCCCGGATACAATGGTCAGCACACAGGCCATGTTCTGAGTTCTTATCTGGCACGCACACGAGCCCCGTATGACCGACACAACCCTGTGTTGAGCCAACTGAGCTTAGGGGAGATAGGGTACAGAACTCAGGTAAGTGGGGCATCGGAAATATTATCCAACGACCCAGGCCTGACGTTATCCTATTCTCAACGGGTCATGCCGTAAGGGTCGTGAATTCACATCGTAAGGCAAATTGGCCAATCGCCAGGCTGAAATGATAGGGATGAGAGCGATCGCCGCGAGGCTACGCTGAGGAGATGATCCAACTCGCACTCGTCGGAGACATTCCAGCTTTGCCTTCTTTTTCAACGACCTCTTCGTCCAAATTACTTAGAAAAGCATCCCTGATCCCAATAACATCGGAATCACTGAGGTGTCGGTGGGTAGGTGAACCGAACACTAATCAGCAACGATAAGCAGTGGGTTTGCGTTCCCTCGACGGCAGGCACTTCAGGTCACGCGTTACTGCTTTTACCGCTTAACCGGCAGAATAAAACGCTACTGAATGGACCCTGAATTTGTCCACGCTTACGTGACCAAGGGCAGTCTTGCTCAAACGGGAACTAGAAACAATGCACTATCTAGCTCATAAGGCGCTTGGACAACGCTATCCTCTTTCGTGACGTTTCTGTATAACACTTAGGCCACACCAATTGATCTCACTCTTGAGAGTGAGAGTAAACGAATGCCTCTCGCGCTAAACGAGGCCCTACGGTCAGAAGCTTAGCCCGAAAACATTGAAGGTTCGCTTCCAATCTCGTCTTTCATTTCGCAACGGGTCCAGATAAGGACCTTTCGCCAGCAAGCGACTTCGAGTAGCAAGAGGCAAGGCACCAAACCGGCCCATTCACCTCAGGAAGGCCAGCTTCCAAGCTCTTGCTGTGTGTTGGCGCATTGGGGGCCCTACGAAAGGGCTCGCAGCTACTCTCGAGCCCAATACCCTCAATTGATAAAGAAGACCACGAGCAACATTCGACCATTGACCAATGCTTCCCGCGATACACAGCGACATTCTCGCCAACAACAGCTTCTTGCCCTTGCGACGAAATGGTGCATGTCTTCAATGCAAGAGACATAAAGTCAAATGCGATGGAGTGAGTCCGTCACCCGTCCCGGTCAATGCGCAATAGCTAAGCATTCATTAGCTCGGGCCCATCTGCTCCCCCTGTGGGCGAGCTCATGTACGAGCCACCCGTTCCGCAAATAAAAACAATCTTCCTGTCCCGCTCCTGGAGTGTTCATTCATGGTCTCGGGCGATGCAGATCAGAGAGGGAAAGATGTAACGGAATCAATCCGAGCCAAGCCGAAGACGACGCACATCGGAATGATGGAGGCTGGTGAAAAGCATATCCCGACTGCTGAGAAGGCGGGGAGGGCGGATGCTGCAGATGCTTGGGATGCAGAGCGGCTCGCAATGCAGTCCAAAATCGGTGTGTGCATTGCTCCATGGAGGTTTACTAATATGGGCAGACGAGCTTGAAAACCGCCTCGCAGCCTGCTCTGTGACTTCTGACACCTCCAAATCTGAAGCTGCTTTCAAGAACAGCGACCATGCAGCAATGTGCGTAGCCGACACCGCTAATTTAGCCGACGGAGGAGGCTAAGCAGCTTACGTCCTAGGTTTGACACCGACTGTCGCGACAACTCGTCTGATTCAGTGATAACGCCCGCCTTTTGGCCCGTATCACTTCCTTCACCTCGTGAGTCGTTACCTTGGAATATCCGCTCATCTGTCAGCCATTCTGGATCATCTGTAAGTAACAGGTAGCGGAACGACTCAAAATAGCGTCGAGACGTTCTTCAAATTCGTGCCTCAACTGCCCCGCATGATACATCGGGCCACGCTTCAATCCCGACTTCGGTTACCACCCACACACCCTGACTTTCCTCACGCATCCTTGCTTCATGCTATTTGCGCATCGGCATCGACTCATACTGCTTGGGTCACATCGCTCAATCCCAAAAAGCTTGAGCAAGTAACATTGCGTGTCAATGCGAAAGGCGTGCCAATGGAGCTATTCGAGGATTTCGGTCTATCTCAAGCATATGCAGCTAAGACTGCAATTGATACTTTGGCTGCGCATTACTCGAATGGAACGGCGAGATCCGTCTTTCATGTTATTCAAGCATCAGTGAGTTTGCGGTAAACTGGCCCACTCTTACTTCAGATCATCTTATCGGAGGTCTTTTTCGAGAAAGGTTTGCCTCTCCAGGGTTGTCTTATGGAAAGTACAGCATCGCGATTGATTAAATCGACGGAAATAGGGAACCGCAACAATCCAACGCGTTACTCCGATTCAATATTCCATCCACAGGACTCCTGGGCGGACCGCGAAGAAGCTTACGCCACGGTATGGATGGCATTCGTACTCGACTCTGGGTTTGCGATGAACTCGTTTTGGAGTCAGAGTATGAACCTTGGTGAGCTGTTGTGTCCATTGCCCACTAGCTCCAGGGCGTTTAACCAGGATGTACGTGATTTTGGCGTACAAGCTTTTCTGGTGACTGATGCTGATTGACAGGATTGGAGACACGGGGTTGCTGTCTCGCCTGAGACCGCGCACTCGGCAAGCGTGCTGGTCAAGTGAGCATGATTCAAACAGAGACATACAGACACACACTGACGGTCAGCCATCCGGTGAATGACCCTTTCGTATTTGTGGTCAAAGCATCTATTCTGGTCTCCCGCACAACTGTCTGGCTGCGGATGTGGCATCAGCGGGAATGTAGAAGAGGGGATGACATGGAAGGCTTGTCTTGGAACTCTTATCAAGAGCTTTCTCGAGACATACATTCATTCCAGTGAGCGTATCACTCGATTTATGCTGATCGAAGACTCTCGGTACCTGCTGTCAGTCAGGCTTCGTTCGAAATGCACACGGGATACTCCGACGCTATCGACGCGAATCGTCTCGTGAGTGACATCGGAATTCAACCCAGCTGTCGACTGGCTTGGAGTGCAAGCTGATGAACAGCTCATTCACATTTTGCCAAATCTAGCCCTCTGTCTTCTGCAAGAACCGTTTGCAAATTGGAACGATATTCTGGACCCGAACACGAAATACATTCAACAGTCTTGCGACGCCATTATAAGATTATTACATCTCATCCCAACAAACTTCGATGTCTCTCTGGTCATGACACCGCTCGTAGCTTTGTAAGCTTTACTTTCACTAAAACGGATGTAGGCTCATGAATTGACTGACTTCTTAGCTCCACATTTACAATTGGCAGAATCATGGCGAAATTGGCGCTGCGCGCGACGGAACAACATCAGTTTTCTGCGGCGGCCAAGCATAGAACAGGATTTGCCTCGTTGCATGACAGTGAGTACAACGTGGTTCGACCTGTGTGCGAGTGAAAAGGCTGAGTTAATGCAGTACTCTCCCGGTATGGCGAAAAGTGTGTCTATGTCTGCTTCTTCTCCCCTCGTGCCCATCTGCTGACACAAAAGGCATGCGCTCGGATTGGCCATGTCTTCTTTCCTGGACGACTACATACAGTCTAGCGATACCTCACTTAATCACGACTCAAAAAGGATGTGCAAGGCATTCATGATCAATAGCATGCACCATACGGGCAGCGGCTCGTCTGCCATGCCAACAGTCGTTCACGTCAGCAACCACCTGTCAGAAAATGCCTCCGATGTCGATATCATACCCGACACACCTGGATCCTATCGAATACGACATCCAGGAGAAGTCACGAATCGCGCTCCCTTCGCGTCAAGCACGCTTCTTCCTGTCTCGAGCACGCAGGTTTCAGCGTACTCATCGACGCAAATGGATCGCAGCCTATTCCAATCCTATGACTATCCTCCGACACTTGACTTTCCGGGATTTCTTTACGAAGTCCGAACCGAGATGATATCTTCTCAAGCGGTGTCCCCCAAGGTAGATCATCAGGTTTATCCAGCCGCGATCCTCCTCGATTCGATCAGCGCCCTCGATAGTGAAACAGCGCGCCAGCATGGTCTCGCAGATCCTAGTTCTGCGATCGACGCGGCTCAAGTTGCTTTCGGCAATTCGTCTCATGATCATCGCGTCCATCTTCAGGGAGGACTCCGAGGTCAGCCGTCTGCGCCATACTATCTGCCTCAGGGCCAGATCGGGGGTAATGATTTCGACTATTAGTACCTAGCTGATGCACCTCATCCTACATCTAGTGGCTCAAGCTGTTCTGATAATAGCTGCTTGCCAACTCGCTAATCAGTCGGAGTCATGGAGGTACGCATGATTCTCTCGGTCATCTAGACAATTCGAGCCACTTTTGCTGTGTATAATGACGAAAGTAAATGTAGACACATGTCCACAGCGTTCCAGCCTCCGCACGTCTATCAGCTGGCACTCAACAATTCCATTTCATCGCGATGACCATGAATTCTGGACATTCGGTATAAATGTCCTTGAGCCGCTTTTTGGGTCCATTGCGCTATCATGTTCCAGTATTAATGATCTCATGAATACCCACCCTGTCGATCCCAAATTTTGCGGCGAGTACCCTTAATACACTTTGCATTATTTGCGTCGTAACTACGGTTGCGATCCTAGGCATATCCAATGATGTACTCGATGTAAGGCCTGTTGATCTACAGAAACGATTTAAACAGTCGTCGAGCGTCATGACACAGAGTGACTGCCTGTCCTCGAGGGAATATTGGTAAGACCGTGGTACTATGCTCTCGGCCTGTTCATATCCCGTGTCAATGGCTTCCAGCCCCCGATGTCTACGTTGTCATTGTGGGACGTGGAAAATTGGGATAGGGTGACAAACCCTGAGTACCACCAATACGCTCTTTGGTTCTGAATCCATTCGTGCACGTGACCTCGGTATCTGGAATTGCTGCAATTCTCGTCAACATCCGGTCCAAGCCACCACGATAGTACATGATCGATCAACGTTTACATCAGCTTGTCGGCTGATGAGAACGATTCGAGAATGTATAGGCATCGATACGACGAAGAGCTGTATACTTGTACAGTCCGCTGATGATGTGCCATGATTGTCAGCGACCATACACTGTCGTTGTACTGAGTGCAATAGATGTAATACAATGCCTCCGTGACATGAAGCTAAAGTTCACAGATCAAATCTGCCAAGACAATCTCGCTCCAGCTGTAGGATAGATAGACTGTACGACTGGACGATGAGGGAGAATCTCGCGATGCAGGTACTATCCGGCCATAGATAGCCACCGTAAGGTTTTCAAGCAGCGAGCCAACGTACACTGAGTTTCAAGAAATTTTCCCCAAGGCGCCGTATTCAACGCAGAGTACCTCTTCAGTCATCACAATTACAGTTTGGAAAGTATGCGGAGGAGAAATGTTGGTATCTACAAGGCGACCTACTGACAGTATAAAGACCATTCTCTCTTCGAGCTTCGACAGACCTGGGACAACATATTCACCTCAAGGAGCGGTGCGCTGTGTGATGGTCACCCGGAGATATAAGAATCAGGCGGAATTTATGCATCGAGGCCATGATCGGAGGCAAGTTGTTCGTTGTAGAGGGAATACCGCTTTGTAGTCATATCTTGCGTTACACCATTCTGACTCGCAGACTGCACCTTCGCATATAGAGGCTACACCGCGGAGCTTCTCTGACCCAGTTGTGGATGGAATGATCTGGTTGCCTGACCTAGTGGGAGTCAGACTTTCCGGCTTTGCCTTCAGATCTGTGTGATAACCCACAATTCAGCAAGTTGTGCCTGTCTTTGCGGTTCTATTTCTTCCCAGGTCTTTTGCCCACCCCTCTGAAGCTTACAGATTACCGCTGGTTTCTGTGTCACCTTTGGCCTACATGTTCTTCTTCCACCAAGTTACCAGTTCGGACTTTAGATCGCGATCTGTAAGGTCACATAGCTGGAACAACAGATCTCAGGGGGAATAATCTCTGTAAGCAGACCAATCTTATCACAATAGCTTCCTCATAGATCGCCTTTTTAGAGAGATACATATTCCCTACTTGGTAGGGTTTTACGCCCGTACTGCTCTCTCGCTCCCAGCGTCTACCGCCCCACCAAGCGGTGTGATCGCTTGTGCCGTCTACAACTGCAATGACCTTTCACTAAGGCTCCTCCAACCTTCTCTCGCGGTTTCAGTCAAGAGGGTACAGGAGATATTCGGCGTTTTAATCCGACCCTGACAGCAAGCAGAGTACCGTGGCGCTGACAGCCTCCGAGAATCTGGGGTCATCTGATCTGGTTGTGAAGGGATCTCAGATGCTTAGATTAGATAGATGTGCTGAACTAGGGAATAGCACCTGGAGCTTTCGAGCCATGATATGCCTCTATATATGTCTGAATGGAAGGAAGCATCTCATTCGGACTCCACCTCAATGGCGTACCAAAGGTAAATCTCCTGATCTCGAAAATATTGTGGTTTAAACCAGGTGAGCAGGTGGAACAGCATCGGGACATCCGACGGGGAACGAATAAGAGTGGGAGGATACAGATGACTCCAACGGGCGATTTGGCCCCAGTCAGAACACCGTACTCCGCCTAATGTGTGTGCCCGAAGCGTGATAAGTGCTGCCACCACTGTAACCGAGTATTGTATGACTGTGGGTGAGATAGTCTCGAACACGCTTTGTGGCTTCCTTTGTGGCTTCACCATGAATGGCGACTGCATGTCATACCCGGCCTCACAGCGCAACCACATCGGATCTCAACGACCACAAACGAGCTACTGTACTACAGACCATTTATCGCTCAATTTAACTCGTTGTCCGTATGGTGGCCGCCCTGGTTAAAATAGAGACCCAAAGGTCCATAGGTTGGGGCCCGATTGGTAAAAGAGAGGCTAGGATATGGTCCACTGAATCTGCTCAAAGCGAGACACGACGCAGATGATTGAGGGACTAAATAGCGCAGTCAGTGCGCCGTTAGACACCCTAAATACGGGAGCCTTATTGATGTGTGGCAAGGCACAAGAGAGGCTGCGATCGGTGAAGCAATAATCATAGGGCCGACTGAATGACAGCGAAGCTCATGAGCGCACTCTCTTGCGCAAGGAAGCGCGCGGAGTCTTGTCTCGGGTAGAAACACACCACGTAACGGTGACAGTAGTCATCCCTTGCTCTCAGTTTTCCTCTTCGCCACGGTTGTGCCATTCGATGCTCTACTCATCGAGCTCCTTGCTGTGTCCCTTCCAGCGGCGCAGGAGAGGATAATGATGCATCCAAAGTCAAGCCATGTTCTGGTAGGAGCAGAAATTAGTAATGTTAATATCGGCAAATGCATCAGGTCTCTCTCTACCCGACTATTTGGAATATCAATTTTCCGCTTCTTTCACATTGCCTCATTAGGTTACATTTAGACCGACTACCGTGTTCTATGCATGAGGAGCGGGGATCGAAGTCAATGGCACCACCTCGAACAGGCTAAACATACACAAAACGAGCAGTCCGAAGTCACTGAGTCTTGGGTTTCTGCCAACTTCTCATTTCGCGCCACTGCAGTTTGGACATTGTTCTTTGTCCCTGCATACGCTTGAACCAGGTGCGCCAAATACCATCAGCGTATACTATTTTCGGTGGAGGTCCGCATGAGCTTACTCTTGCGTGGCGATCAGCTCCTGTACCAAGCGAATACGTTTAAACATAACGAAGCTGATAATCAAGCTTACAAACTAGTCAGTTGCGCCCCCGCTAGGAGAAATACATAGATAATACACCAGACTACAAGTCTCGTATTGACTGTGCCCAAGGAGGCTTCTTCCAAAAACGCCGATCTAGCCGGCAAGAATCATTTGACTACGGTAATGACAGCCTCTAAGGCCTTGCCAATAAGGTCTAGGGTTAGCCTCCCATGCAGAGACCCATCAGACACTTTGAGTAAGTTTCCCGCCCCCTTGCGTCGCGTTTATGCTCAATCCTCACCCAGATGAGGAACTGGATCTGCCAGCATCCGCAACGGGAGATTAGCAGCGTATGGCAATGGTAACATTTTGGGTTACATTTATGATGAGCGAACGGGCCCGCGTTGTCCCTCTTTTATATCGTCGCAAGTTATACTGTCGATATCGTCAGCCTACCTTTGTGCAAGGTACGTTCATACGTTCTTGCCCAGAGCAAAGTGGGGGGTGAACCCGTTACCTAGCAACGCCGTGCGGTTCAAAGTCCATCACTTCACAATTGACGTTTCGCAAGATCAGGTCATCTCGCGCGTACAGCTCGCCTGCCTCCACGCCATAGCTATCTCGACCACTTCAACTAACTGTATATGACCTCCTCTTTACCATGTTCCAATGGAAACAACAGTATTTCAAGTCCGTTGCAAGCAATACATGTCCAGTCTATCGAAAGGACCGCTAGGTTGATTGCGTGTGACGTGGTCTGGCTGGTGAGTCACAGATCTGGATTTCAATCTGGGAGTACAGCCTGGTTACGAGTCCGGAACTCAAAGGTCGTCTGGGAGGTTTTAGTGGCCCATCTGGACGACAAATTATCTCATATAGCATTTGTCACCCGTAAAAGTACTAGGATAGCAAGCGGGGTTGTATATGTCTTACATAGCAACCATTGACGCGCCAATATTCCTCTTGTTGTACATCACACTATGAACACATCAATTGATACATCTACATGGACAATCAATACCACATCGTTCTCATCCCTCCATGATGCTTGGGAACAGATCTGCACTGTCTCCCATGCAGAGCGCGGCAACCTCTCAACTGCTCGACGCAACAAAGCAACTGTGCACCTTGTTTGCAAGACTGAGGGGTGCCCCTTCCAGTTCTATGTCTCACATGACAAGCGCAAAAGCCTTTACCTATTGCGGCGTCTCAACCTCTCCCACACTTGTATAGGGAGTGCTGGTAGAGAGCGCGGGACAGTTCATTCAGCATCATTTATGGAGGCTAAGGTAAGCCACAGCATCTGGTGAGACAGGTGCACGCTCAAGCTTGCAGGTCCGCTCTGGAATGACAGTCACTCAAGACACAACAGCAAAGCAGATCATGGCCTGGTACAAGGAACATTGGGGACCGGTCCGCTATCAAACAGCCCAGAGGGTTCAACACCACATCATTGGCGATCATACAGCAGAACAGACTCGCCAGTTCATGCTCCTCCCATTCTATGCCTCACAATTACTCAAAGCCGACCCCAATGCAACTGTCAAACTCAAAGTGGTCAACAACCGTTTCTCTAGTCTATTTGTAGCGCCAACCTACTCTCAAAATGCCTGAGTTCACCTCAGACCATTCATTGCGCTGGATGCTGCCTTCACCAAGACCATATACGATTATGTGCTCCTCCTTGCCACTGCCATTGACTCCAACAACGAGACAATCAATCTTGCATGGGGTATTGCGCCAAAGGAGAACATGGAGCATTGGGGATGGTTTCTTGACAACCTCTCCCATGCTCTGGGGGATTTGAACAAGAGAGGGACTGTGATCATGAGTGATCGTCAGAAGGGCCTCAATCGAGCTATAGAAGAACACCTGCCTCTGGCCACCGAGGCTTACTGCTGTAAACATATTGAGAGGAACATGTTGGTTGTGTTTGGAGACGAAGTTAAAGGACTGTTCTGGCGTCTGGTATATGCCAGGACCAAGGAGAAGTTTGAGGTGGCAATGGAAGAGCTCAGAGGGATCAACCCAAGGTAGCAGTCCACTGCTAAATCTGTGCGGCAATGCTGATCTGTAGATGCGCAGAGAGGCTCAACACAATTCCACACACCTTCTGGGCGGACTATGCCTTCCCTGCTCCCCGGTATGGACAGCGGACCTCAAATTTGGTGGAGCAGCAGAACTTTGTTTACCTACAAGCTCGAGAAATGCATGTATTAGATATGTTCATGCACATCTGGAAGGATGTACAGAACAAGGTCTTCAACCGACACCGTATTTCAGCAACAGCAGCCCTCACCAGCAACTTCTCAAATCATATCAACAAGATGTACCACCATGACAACAGATCCTCTCAAGTATATGAGGCTCAGCCCGCCTCGCCACTTCTTGGAGTGGTACATTCAATCAGAGATCCCAACCTCGAATTCAAGGTCTGTTTACAGCGCTCAAATTGGTCCTGCACCTGTGGGGAGTTCCAAAACAATCTGAGGCCATGTCCTCATGCGTTTGCTCTAATTCACCATCTGGGTCTTGCTCCAATCGACTACATTGCTCCCTTCCACACATCATCAGCTTGGCGGCAGACATATGTCCTATTCCTTAACCCAATCCTTCGCTCTGAATTATCAGAGACCAATATTTTGCCACCAGACCTCAAACGCAGGAGGGGCCGCCCAAGGAAGAAGAGGATGGACCAATTTAGGCAGGGACTGCAAGAGGAGTTTGTGGCTGAGGATGTTGGGTCACAGAACGCCTCACAGCAAGCTGAAGAAGTATTGGAGTTGAGGGAGGACAGCTCTGAGGCAGAAGGCGGGATAGAGAGCTGGGATGGCGAGATGGGGGATGGCAAGAGCATAGCTGCTGAGGATCAGGCAGAGGAGAATGGGCGCACAGTTTTGGGTGGCAATAGCACAGTAGGGAAGTCCAAGCGTCCTCCTAAGCACTCCTGGGAATGGGTGCTTGAGCCAGTAGAGCAGCCAGCAACAGTGGTGACAGTATCAAGCCGCACCAGATCAGGTAGACTTTGATACAAAGTAGCAACGACTGCTATCCTAGTATTTAATGCAGTGCAATGACATCTAGGTATTATTCATGTGCGCAGCTGCTATATTAGACAATTGGTCCATCTGGACGGACACGGAGTCCGAGCGAAATGTTGGTGCATGCATCCTACACTTGTACCCGGGTCAAACACACCTTAGCTATCAGAATCTACCATGAGAATGGATGTATTTGGATTCCGGAAGAGTTATGGGAGAACCTCCAAATCTGGTTAATCGAGATATTTCGAGTCCGATGAGAGGATCATTCCACCAAGTCAACGAACTGTTCGGACAAGCCCGCAGCCCCATCAGTTTGTACCTCGTCATATATGATTCGAAACACCCTCGCAATGATGTCTTGCTGAAACGTGTCTGGTGCCGAGCGGATCTATATGAAAGCAATAAATGAATGTCTGAGCATTATGTAGATTGCAAGTGGAGAGTACGGCAAACAACCGCGGCTGCATATATGAGAGGTACCCCTTATCCAAACGCTCACCAGGCTATGATGGAACCATCGTGGCTGTGAATTCCCGCGGCAGAATCCGCCACCTGGACAGCTTTCAAAACGTTCAAAATCGCTTTTGTTGAAGTATCGACAGTAAGAAATTGTGCGACATCGAACCCAGAAGACATCGTCATGTCGGTGGCGACCGGACCGGCTTTCACGTTGTAAGCTGAGCTACCCAGATCGATATTCTGCAAAGCTCACTTACGACATATAGCAACAGTCAGAACCCCTTTAGGCTCGAGGAAGAAACCCCAATGTCGGATTAGGAGATTAAGAGCACCCCTAAAAGTATCGCGTGAGATGTGCCTTCGCGCCCGTATTCGCATCGGAACTTACTTGCTCACCGCATACCCAGAATGGGGGAAATGGTCGATACCAAACGATTCTTGCAGTTGCTTGTTAATGACAGGCGCCTGAGCAATCGAGCCCGCGGAACTGACGCGAGGATCAGCTCATAGATACTGTGATCGCTAAATTCAAGGTGTCTCACCTCGATATGAAAACTAATTCTCGCTTGTCCGCTTTTGAAGCCAGTAAGAACGGATGGAACGCCTGTGCCAGAGAGTGAGGACCGACCGTATTGGTTTCGAGAGTAGTAAGGAAAATACTCGCCGGCATGTCCTCGATTCGACCAATGAACGGGAGGATCCCAGCATTGATGATTATCGTCTCAAGCGTAGCAGTCTTAACTTTGATGGCATCCACGGCATCCTAAAGGTGCAGCATCAGTCCTCTACTCTTATACAGCTCGTATACCAGCTTACATTGATACTGGATGCGCTCAACATATCCAGTTGAACTATCTCAAGTCTTCCAGTATGCTTGTCGGCGAGAGCTTTGAGGTCTTTTGCTGCAGCTACATTACGAGCTGTAGCGTACACAGTGACATCGGGAAAAGTCTCCAGCTAGCCATTGAGCTGAAGGTTGATATACAGAACAGCTGGAAGTAACTCACAGTACACTTAACTAAACCTAGACCGATGCCCCTGTTTGCCCCAATAATCAGATGCGAAGACATAGTGTGTCTGATGCCGTGTAGTATAGCGCGAGTTTTGTTGGGCGTGATGGATTTGGGCATACCGCGGCCATGTGATTTTATGGGTGCTCACGAAATAATGACCGGTGGTCGAAAGTTGGAGATTGCTCAGCTTGGAGATCGGGGCCGTTGATGACAGATCTCACTCCGGACAACGCTTAATCATCTGTCAATGTACTTCGGCTCGGCCATTAGTTGTCTTCGGGTCATCAGGCCTAACATTAAATCGTATGAGATACACTGTTCTCTGCGGGACTTTGCTGCTGATTCATTGTTGCCGTCTTCCGCGGCCCGGTATGGCTTTCGAACCTCCACCCATGGCCGGTGGTCATGCGATCGGTTAATCGGCTGGGGAAATCGACCGCGGGTCATTCTGATATTATTCACTGGCCTTAAACGGTCGGTCAGTCACGAATTGACAGTCATGGCTCTGGTGTAGAGCAGCGCACATGTAGCAGGCTGCGAAGGTAGAACCGGACATGGTCGCTACTACTTCTTTCGTGTACAGTCTCGACGCTCCACGACACTCCGACACAAGTTATACACTCCGCTGTTCCCACAATCGGGCTAAGCTCTTCTACCCGACGAATCGGCAAACACATCTAGAACACTCTGCTCCAAGTTCATCAATCAGGTCAGGCTAGGCTTGTTATCCTACATCGAGCCTCCTCGCATATCTTGAGTGTACCTTCAAGGGTCGAGACTAGAATTATCGATCTCGTCAAAGGCGATGAGAAGGAACTTCAAGTCGCCACTAAAGGTATCAATGTTTTGATGTGAGCTAGCCCCATCCAATCATCCAGCAACCTTCTGAGGGTGCGGAATAAAACGCACCAATGTTTAGCAACGCGTCGGCTTTCGATACCAACATCCCTTCAACCACGTCTAATTCGAGCCATCGCCTCATCTCCTGATCTCGAGAATTTCATTCCTGCCGATTTCGGTGCCCCATAGAAGCGAGAAGACACCGTCTCTCACATTTTCACGACCTATAAAACTTCGGATGCGGCCGCCGAATTGTGGATTCGAGATAAGATAACGCTGATCGAGAACGGGGGCTTCGCTGACTATGTCTTTCTATTCAAGTAGGTCCCACGGCCTAGCTTTTCCGCCTACCAAATTAATTCTTTTTGGCGTGCTGAAAAACAGTATTGCTAGCGCCGACGTGAAAGAAAATAGAGTACGTTATTATAAGGATTCGCTCACTCAACCATATTACATTACGCAAGTCGTCATCTCTCTGTCCGATAGCCAGCTCAGCTCATGATCGATCTTTCTTGCGCCTCTATTGCGAAACAGCTACTAATATACAGTACGGCGATGTATCTGGGAACGGCCATCGGTCAGCTCGCGCTTGGACCTCCCACTTCCATTGCAAGCAGAACAATTCAAGTCTGGGACTACTCCCCGACCGGAATGACTTCGTGAAGGCGTTCACAATCGCCCACAACAAAGCAACAATCACACACGAGCTTACTGAAGAGGAGTATCAAGCGGCCCTACTTGATCTGCCTGTTGGATATATGGCTGTCTCTGCTCTGCGGCTTTGGGGTACAGGATCGTTCGGATTTACTGAAGCCAAGAAAATCAAGGCCGAAGGAGTCCCTGTGCTAGAGTATGAGAAGCTGGTGAAGAGCTACCTTGATATACCCGGATCCGCTGGTCATTGATGAAATGTCAACGAATGGGTAATAGCGGTGCTGAGTCCGGCAAGAGCTAAAAATGTATTCCAGGACATCTCGAGTAGTGTTCAACATGGTGTAGGAGCCTAGAGCAATCAATGAAATATGACGGCCCCCAATATGTGCACAGACGGCCGAGAGACTACCTAGAGCACAAGCTGATTCCATGTCAGGAAAGGCTCACTACGCCAGATCGCGGGCTTCGACGGGGGCGCAGACATAGGACAAGGGGCAGGCATACATGCACCGTGATGTGACTGTGGTCATGTATGGTCGAGGAAGCCAACAAATCATTCTGAAGATGTCTAGGAGTGCCTTGATAAGAGCTATGGGTGGAAAGCAAAGCACCGGTAAACTGACCTTCAAACCGGGATCAAATATGTTCCGTTACGGATTTCTGTCACACATCAGAGGTTGTCCTGTCAAGGTCTCCGCTCTGGATCGGCTGTGTGGCGAGCCAGGTTACCGGGTCAATTCATGCATGACAGCTTACAAGAATTTTCACTGCCAAGTGCTTCCTCAAACATCTACCTGGTCCATTTATCGGTCTAAGGATTCTGAATGAATGACCGGAAGTTATCAGACGGTCGGCTGAATGTGATGCAAGCCACCAGTATAGTCATCGGTGACTCCATCAGTCTGTGAGACCAGATTCCAGCCTTGGCGATCAAGGTCAATAACCCGTCCCTGATGATGTATGCGGGACAGTTCATCCGCAGAACTCCTTCTTAGATATTAGCTTGTGTCTAAAACTGTGCTTTCAACGAGAGGTGTGACTACGTAATCATATTCGTCGAGAGCACTCCTGTAATCTGATCGCGTTGACACTCTTTGACTTTACCATTTGACTTCAGTGAAACATACGTAAATAAGACGTGCGATCGGACTTCACCAATCTTAGAACCAGGGGTTGCATAGCGGATGACAGACTTCTACGAAGCCTCCGCGGTCAGATGGTGCCGACTCCAGTCACTATCTTTCGAAGTGACTGAGGCCTATCATACACCTGGGACACAAACGGCTTTGGCGGTCGTTTCGGCTTCATATTGCTTTGGAGACGAATGAACGGTAACGCCTGCACACAGCTTGGGAACAGCAGATGCCGGTCCATATCTTTGGGCATCCGCAGTACAAATCACGATAAACCTCGCCAGTATTTTCCATACCCACCATATAATCTTCAGCCTCCGGCGGGGGTGTCTGGGTAGAATTTGCTGGCATAAGTCCCGCAGTGTCCCAAACTACAGTACGGTCCGTGTCTCATCAGGCATGGAGGACGAAAATCGAAAGCTTGATTAGGTCTCCCAACGTATTCGATGGCAGAGAGTCACCTTTCTGACAACGGAGGCATGACTGGCGTGAATCACATTGAGCTCCGACACCTATCTATGCCTCCAAAGAACTTTGACATTGAAATAGGCTTATTTAATCTGTCTTCGACTCGAAGCACTTTTGCGATAACCTTATGATCTACGACGTGAGGGCACATCTCGCTCATCCCTCCACCCAGACCACCCAGAGGATGCCTTGGGTATATCGGTCACGCGGACACCGCAGTCAGTGATCTTGACTGTAGTTCGGTCAGTAGTAATGTTAAGGAGGCGCTAGGTCATTCACGACCATCGTCATTCTCACACAACGTTCCTCGCTCAAATTCGCATCACTCGGTCGGATTAAGAGCGAAGGCTCGGCGCGCTTCGGATTTGATCTGCTCCGTGGTCACTTTTCTCTGATTCAGTTGCTTTATGACCATTTATGTCTTCGACCCAAAAAAGGGAAGCACCAGGCAGACGACTGCGAGTAGTCTTCTGGCTTCGCTTCAGCATCACGTAGACCGTTTTCTGTTCCACAGGCACGGAAATTAACATAGAATACGGGGATGCGGCGGATGCACCTTGCTACTAAAAATCCAGGTGCGCGATTAAGAGTCTAGGCAGTGGCACTGCATGCTCTTGGATGCATTAGCGCTTTATCTGGGCATAAATATCAGCCATGACCACCAATACTTTCACACACCGTAGTCCTGAAAGAGATTAGTCATTGAATCCAAGTCTACGTAAGCCCGCTTACTAAGACCGGCTCAACTGCCCGTGTACGAAAGGGGAAGTAGCGTCCGAAAGGCGATTCACTGTAGCGGGCAGTCTTCTGATGCCGGCTTACTAAGGCCAGGCCGGAGGTCATGTATGGGCCGATGCGAGTTTGGTTCACCTAGACTATGGTTTTTGAGCAATTGGTCATCGAACGCATCTAGCGGGATTACTAATACTGGTCTGGTGGAGTGCCGGATGAGAGCTGAACGTTTGACCGGCCCGCGCGGTGGTATAAAGCGCGACGAGGGTCTCAATTACCATTCCTCAGTAAACTTTAGTCGCCGAAAAACCAGCTGTAAACTCGAAGAGAATTATTTCGACCCCCTCCTCGACTTTCAAGATGTCCGGTACTTTCAGGCATGTATGGCGCGCTACTTTCACTCTACACAAGAAGAAGGGTATCAGCGATGAGGATTTCAAGGATCATTATACGAAAATTCATGCGCCACTGTTTGTGAACAATGTAGGCATCAAACACGGTGTTCTGGATTACAATCTTGTGAGTGGAGAAACACATTCGTTGAGCACTGCTCATTGGTAGCATTTCTGCACTGAGGCGGAGCGTGCCGAGACTCGGGCGATCCTAGGCGATGATGTCAAGATCATCGACGCCGATGTCATTGACACCGTCACCTTCCCGTCGAAGGAGTGCCTAATCGCTGTCTTCTCCGACCCGTTATATGGCTCTCTACTACAGCCAGATGAAGATTTGTTTCAAGAGAAGGACCGTCAGCTCGCAATCGGAGACGAGTGGATTGAGCTGCATGGCGGAACCAGGCGCTAGTCACATGATGTACAATGCAACATAGATGCATAATGCTCAGATGTCACAATAAGCTACTCAAAGACATCTATACGTCTTATCGAGCTCAATGGCTGCTCCAGAAGTGACTTCTTCCGATACGGCCCCTCGCGAGTCTCTGTAGACTGCGCCGTGTGCCATGCAAGCGGCATTGCACGAAACGGGATAAAGTTTCCTTAATCACACTATTCACCATGTACATTCGGAAATCTGCATATCTCGAGGATGGGCTATTCGTCCTGATGGATAATCTGTATCACTAGCATTGGCTTACTTGAGGTACTAGAATGGTCTCGGGGTGCACCTTTTTGAAGGCTATCGAGCACTATGACTTGAACAAAGAAGAGGTTCCGCACCATGGGCGCGAATAGTTACTGTCAGTCTGAGAACACAATGAGCAGTATTTCTGCTCGACACATCAGAGGGCGGCTTCTACACAGCTGCGATCTGCGAGCGACCATACCCCACGAGTTCCTGGGCACGCAAATGTCGTGAGACGACGAAAGATACTAAACATTATCAGGCCGCATACACTTTCACCCGAGAACGATTATCTGGGTGTACTGAAGGCGCTCCCCTCCGGAACGTCTGCCCCACAAGCCTTGACGTAAGAACACTTATCTCGTCGAATGCCAGTCATTGTGCAAACTGATACAACGCTCAACTGTCCGAAGGTTGACGTAGCAGATTGTGATCGAAAAGGAAACCTAAAACGAAAGAAGGTAGCTGGGCACGATCCGCTATGAAGCCTGATAGCCGACAAAACGCTATGCCGGCTTGAAGGGCTAAAGCGATGAGTCCGGTTCGGGACAAACCCAGCTGTGAACACCGGCTGATCGAGCGTCATCAGGAAATTCTGTACTACACGACGTGGGAGTATCCCATGAGGCTGACCAATCTTTGATCACGTCACGCCATTGATTTACAATCACTCGCCGGCGGGCTGATTAAGAGGATCGTCAAAACCTCCAATTTGAAAAGTCCGGACCAGAAAGGACTCGGCCTCGAGAAACGCACTATAGCTGGACCGCGCTGACTTCGCCCCACTGTTGTATAATAACAGCACGATGCTTTTACACAACCGATTGCAAAAGGGAGACAAGGTTTTAGTCACTGGAGTGACCGGATTCCTAGGAGCGTAGGTGGTCAGACACTTCTGAGACTGACCATTTCAGCGCGGTTGCAAACGACCTCCTGTCGCGAGGTTTTCTGGTACGAGGCGTGACTCGCGATATCGACAAGGCTAAGCTCCTGAACGACAAGATTGTCGCCCTCTACGGCTCGGGAGTACTGGAACTCGTTCAAATCTCGAATCCAACTGAGCCGGATGCGTATCAGGCCGCTCTTGAAGGTAAGCCAGATTTGATCCTCACTCAAAACACAGCTTAGCATTAGGCGTATCCGGTTTGGTCCACTTGGCAGTCGACCTCGCATCGGCTTTCGGTACAACGCTCGACCCAGATGTGCCGATTCGTTCTGCGATTGACATGACGTTGGGTGTACTGAGGTCAGCGGCGAAAGTTTGCACCATCAAAAGCGCGGTTGTCTGCTCTTCACTCGCTGCGATATTTCATCCGCAGCCCGGTCGTGCTGTCGAAATTTCGGCGAGCCAATACAATGAAATAGCCATCAGCCTCGCTTACGATTTACCGCCCAATCATGCCCTCAAGGGGTTTAGCACTTATATAGCGAGCAAGACTCGGGCTGAGCAGGAGTTATGGTCCTGGGTCAGCGATGTAAAAGTGAGTCGATGACGCACAACGGAGTCATGTTGACACGAGCAGCCGACATTCGCGGTTAATACTGTACTACCCGCATTTGTGTTAGGACCCCCCTTTAACCCCGGTGCAGAGTTTTCCTCCTCGTCCTCCTGGCTTTCGTCACTTTTCAAAGGTCAGGTAGAAAACAACCCCATGGTCGGCATCTTCGCCGCTCCCACCTGGTTTGTAGATGTACGAGACACTGCTGTGATACACGTCGCGACTTTGCTAGCGACCGATATCAATCATGAGCGTATCCTTGCGGCTGGCCATCCTCCAAACAGTCGAGATAGTATTCTGCCGATCTGGCGGAAGGCTTTCCCAGAACGACAAATTGTGCCTGATTTCGATTTCCCTGAACCGGATAGCCAAGTACTGGATAGAACATTATCAACGGAGCTATTGAAGCGATACGCGAACCGCGATTGGCTTCCCTTTGAAAAGACAATCTTGGATAATGTAGTTGATCAGCTATAACTCGCCCTATGCATGGGCGAATTCAATCAGCAGAGGAAGGATCAAAGCGTATATCAGAGAGACTTCGAACGGAGAAGGGACCCACCAAGGATACATAAAGTTTTGTAGTGGGCGAGGCATAGTCTGAACTGGACAGCGAGATCGTCTTACACTTGAGTTGTGGACTAATCAGGAGATGTGGCTGACTGCAGATCTATGTGGTCCATATTTCTGTATTCCCGGTAAACACTAGGGGAAGCACTGCGAGATTGTGCAACAGCCGCTATGCAGAGCGCACTCCAACCGTGCACTCGGGTGTGTTGTCCACTGAGTGAGACATAGCATCGAGGCGCAATCAGCGAATCACGTGGATCTGGCGGTTAGCATTATTGGTTGAAAAGGCGCACCATCGTTCAGCTTCCAGTGGATACAGTCTCACCAGGTTGACTGCTGGCAGCCGATGATTTCTCTTTCGGGAACAATCAAAATGGGCTTGAACACAGTACAGGGACTCCAGGCGACAATCTCGACCACGACACAAACGTAGATGAGGTGTGTATGTGGGCCGCTATCCTTATAGATCCAGCATGCCGTGATATGTAAGCATTTCATCCAATTTAGCGTTTCACAAAGCGTCGAAGTCGCGCGCATTAACATTAATGATCTACCCGTATCACGCTTCCTGTTCTCTGAGATGTCTAGCTGGCTTTCAGGTTGAGCGGGTCAGGTCTCCTATGCAGGGTATTTGATGACACGGGGCCCACAAGGTATGTACCGCAATTGTCAGTCATAACACCGAATGGAGATCAGCAACCAGGAGGGACAAGGGTTGCACACATTGATGCTCCTACCAAATCACACCCCGACGTAGCGTCGATCGCATACTTGGGGACTGGTATCATCTGCATCGTCAACGAGACAGCGAAAGGCACTCGATTGAACTGGAATATCTGATCGGACTGAGGAGCCTGGGAATATGGATCAATAGGCGACTGAAACACCACGCAAAGGACCGGGTGAAGAGGGAAGATGAAGAAAAGGTGTATGATGGCGGGCTAAATATCCTTGCTCGATTACTAGAGAGATACGGGAGACACAGAAGTGAACCGATCGAGCCAGAGTATGGAAGAATGACAGCATGCTGCTCCGGGAGATGCAGCTATGTAATTAGCAGGAGCCGTGCAAAATCCGACCTTGCGAAGCTTTAACTTTTTTTGATGAAGCGTCGCATCGCTGCAAGGGTAAAGTGGATCAAGACAAGACTCGAGTACTCCCCATTGGTGCGATGTCCCGGTCGTCGCGGGGTGTGTCAAGGAACCGCGCCAATATGGTCACCAAGCGTCGATGTGATTTACGACAAATGGTTTTGCTACACTATGCCCACCGGCCATGGTGTTCAAGTGATTTAAAAAAAAGCGGGGAAAAACTATTCTGGGCAATTCTTGACGAGCTTCCTAGATATACATACGGGTGCTGGCCAGGAGATTCTGCCCATCCTTCAACAGGGACTACGAGCGCGATAATCACTGGTATCTTTATCCTCGGCAAATGTCTCGAGAATTGACCGTGATCACGGACCCCTTCTTACGCCTCTGGTATACATATAAAGTAGCTCAGTACCGATATAGACTAGCAATCTACCCTGAACCCTGTACACCCACAGTCGCATTCACAGTTTCCGGCGACAGTACTCAGGTTATCTCGGTGCCGATAGCCCTCTGACCGGAAAGAAAAACCGCAGGCCGTCGGGCTGATTGATCGTCAAGGCCGAGACACTTCTCACATTTTTACCTAAGACCGAAGCCGAAAAACCTCAGTCATATAAACTGTGAGCTGATCTGTACTGGTTGATCTCTTAAACGCCAACTCCCTTCATCATCTCATCTCTGTACAGCCGGGAACTGTAAAAGAACCTCAGCTGCATCGCAACATCGGCACAGAAAGATCAGGAGTATTGTTGCCGATGGTGGTGGCCCCCGAACCATGGGTTCCAGCGCCGACGGGCTGGCGGAGGCCTATGCTTGGGGCTGAAATCGCCTTTGCCGCATTCTCAAAGTAGGCTAAAACTATGAAGGGTGAAGACTCACAGCTAACACACCCAGTCATATATCTGGAAGAGGACACGGATCACTGTCGACAGGAGCGACATTCTCGTCGGCGAAAGCGGTGTCTCCGATCGATATTGCCTCACTCATTCGTGCCGCATGGTTAGATGTCCGCTTCAATCTTCACCCTCTAGTAGCTGCGACTAGCAATGCTCCCGCTCAGATCCTTGACACAGCGGGGTATTATCTATATTATCCCTTGGTGACCACCGAAAACGCCCTACGATGGGTACAGGAGACAGTATTCGAACATTCCCCGCAAACCATGTCCGAGCTGGTCGCGTCTTTGAAAATCGACTCACCGACCGCCAGCTCCTCGCGAGCCTCACTGCACTTCGCTCGATCACGTCATGGACCCAATATCCACGTGATTCTTGTCACGGGCCACTGGATCACCGACGGTCGCGGGTCCTTCCGGATCCTCAGTCGCATTCTCCAATGTCTCAATAAACCGCCTTCCGGAGCTTATGATTGGGGAGATGAGGTGTCCAGGCTCAGCGTCCCTTTGGCCATTGCTTGTGGACGCCGCACAGCCATATTGGGAGAACTCGTCCCCATGCCTCAATCACGAGTGGACGGAGTCTTAGCGAGTATCTTGGACATGAACAACGCCGCGCAGCCCTCCTATGTTCATTCTCCTGGTACCCACGATTTACCACAAAGGAAAGAAGACGTGATACACGAGCTGTGCCTTACCGAACTCGAATCATCTTCACTTTTACAACTCTGCCGCACCAAAGGCGTCACCATGACATCTCTGCTCAACGTTTTACTCGCCTTGGCGTACGTTGAGAGAGAAGAACATATATCAAGTCATAAAACTGTGCAATTCCCATTTTTCGCAATCCATCGAGAGGCGGACCTCTTGCCGATGTACAAATCAAGCTTAGGCCTCCAGCTTACATTGTCATCCTTCATCGTGGATGCGCGAACAGTCAAAGACTGCCTCATGTCTGTTCAACCGCACGAGAGCCATATTTGGAGTATGGCGGCAGCCGGAAAGAAACAGCTCGTTGAGGCCAAGGTAAGCTGGCCAGCTCATACCCGCTAGTCTGGCTTACGCGAACACCAGACCCAAGAACTCCCTCTCACATTTGAACACGAAATTGTTTGTGCGATTTTACCCCAGCTTCTCTCGGAGCGGGCCAGTGCTCTGTATTTGACAGCCGCACCCTTTGTAACATCTGTTGGACGTGTCACACCTCTGTTCGCTCAGGAGCAGGTGTCTATCAAGGATCCCTGGGCGGTGACTAGCGTTGCCAACAGCTTTACTTTGCGATGGTATCGGCCGGTGGTCCATCTATGGGAGTGGCAAGGAAGAACGACTATAAGGATTGTTGCAAGTGGGGAATACAACGATCTGCATTCCATTAAGCGTATGAGGGATGACGTCGCCACGTACATTAGACATCTGCTACGATGACAGTAGCAAGAGCTCATGCAGACGTTTCATGGACTTCGACATGAAGCCTAGAGTCAGAAATAGGCGCCAATATGCTGGGTCTGATGTATATCTTTATCTGACCGCGCCTTGACCTTGTCAAAGTGCTGTGTCGGTCGCCCTATAGCCCGCTCCTTAGTGTCGGTCGATATATGCCCCCATAAAATCCGATGTTCAGTGATGGAACGTCAAAACATTGAACGCCTGATTCGGCGAGCTGGACACCACGGCTCTGGGATTATCTATTCGAAAGACAGAGCCCATGTGCTTCAGATGGCTCACGACCTCGTGCTACACCTACTGAGCGCACCGGATTGGTCGGTACTGTCTAGTTTGACGCAACCTCAAGGTCTATGCTTACTATGTTACAGATCTCATTCCGCAACTCCTGATAGGCTATAGCTAATTGTTGAGAAGCCTGTTCGTGTATCTTCATCCGGTGGATTGGTCACATCGACGCCGTGACTCTGAAGGCATGTTGGCTGATAACATGGAGAGTCGCTCATGTCCATGTCCAGCCGTATTCAAAGTAAGTCCTCTACCCGTGGTTCGAGAAAATGCATACCTGAATTGTTACTTCTTCGTGCAGGATCTTTGGGCCCAGGCAAAGACCCCTCGACAATGCGGGATATACATTAATTAACACTACAAATGGGTATACTGCATGAAACTCACTATAGATATGGATTGGGTTGTGTCCGCAGATCCAAGTTCCTACTTGTGACAGACCCTAGTCCAAGCAAGGAGCATGTTCTCTTTCGGGCGATTGTTCGTCTCACGAGAAAGCGAGTGGAGTTCATAGCAGTCCTGATGGCGTCACAGCCTTTACGATGCCACACTCACAACAACGTGTTACCAGTGTTTGGCGTGCGTATAAACTGGGAGTCATGGTTGGTTTTGTCCTAGCAGGAAGATAGTGGCGTGATTAGTTGAAAGCTGGTACGCTTCACGTAAGTGGTTGTTGCCGGGTATCCGGCCATCCTGGATGTCGCGTGGGCCGCGGTCCGGTACAGTGGCTGGCAGCTGACTAGCGTTATCACAGAAACGCAAAATCGCTAATCGCGCTTAAAAACCCTACTCTATTCCCGGTTTCAGGGTGTCCGGCTAAAGACCATGACCGGCGGTCATCTGGTCATTTGATGGCCGGAGCTTAGTGCTGACCAACGCCATCATCAACTGCGCTTCAGTCCGAAAGAAAGCGACCGAAAGAAAGACTGGGGCAAATTGAGTGACAAATTGATGAAGGGGACAAAGAATTTTGTAGTCATATTCTCACATCACGAACATGCCTGCAAAGCCAGACGATGGACCAACAACCGACGAAAGGTCCACTCCACTGGGCAAAAACGCTGCCTGTCTTCAGTGTAAAAGGCGTAAAGCCAAATGTGATGGAGTACGTCCCCTCTCGGACTCCCAGTGCCTACGAAAGCTGACCGGGGATCAGATGAGGCCAGCATGTTCCGCATGTCTACGAGTACACGCAAGGACGGTCAAACGATCTCGGCGGGACCACTCCGACATCACCGAGGTGGATTGTTCGTATATGAAGACAAGCATTGCAAGGCCAAGGAGCCAGATCAAATCCTCCAAAGCACCTCATTCTAGCACTCTGAAGCTCGGCGGGACTGCGGCCAAATCCAGCCGAACCACCGTCCCTAGCTCACGAAGCTCGAAGCAAGCGTCGACCTACAGGGAGTACCGGGAATATGACCGAGACAGCAGGATTGCCAGGATACGTGGGATTTACTGCTATGGCATCGCTGACAGTGCAGTGCAGCCTGAAGCGCTCTCTACGCATGTCCCAGAGAATACCCATCAGCCTACAGTCTTGCAAGCACAGACATTGAACGACACATCTGTACCCGGATCGGAAGCTTGGCTGCTTCCACCCGATTACAGCGATCCCGTCTATCCCGATCCCGAGCGGCTTATGGTCGAAGATGCTGATAGCGGGAACAATCTTTCCTGCATTTCGCTATACAGTCCGAAAACTAAGCCATCATTGATGTTGGGGGATTTAGGGTGGCAGTATGACGATATGAAGACGATGATTCCGGCTCAATGGCCAAAGTCTTTGCCAGCGCCTTGTAAGCATGCTTCTCTTTGTGACCTAACTGCACGAAGTCTGCTTATTCGTAGCACTACTTTATCATCTGTGAGCTCCACCTGTCAGGAAAGTGAGGTATTCTAACGTCAGCGTGGACATGTTTTTCAAGCACGTCCCGCAGCTACCACGAATGATCCAACGGACTACTTTTCTTCACCGCATCCGATTGATACCTTCCCATCCCGACTTTCCCCACGCCTCCCTTCTTCATGCCATCTCCGCCTCAGCTGCCGCTCATACCGCTCGGGTTTCTTCGATAAATCCGGAAGCGTTGGAACAAGCTACTTTGCTCATGGGTTCCAATGGGATTCCGCCCGATTTTCTCCACGACTTCGGGCTTGCCCAAGCATACGCCGCGAAGCAGAGCATTGACTCACTCGCAGTACGTTGCACTGCAGGGTCTAGTAGATCAATTTTTCAAGTCACCCAGGCATCAGTGAGTGGCGAGATGACCAGGCTTCCAATTGACAGATTAGATTATTCTCGGAGATCTCTTTTTCGAGAAGGGTATGCCACTCCAAGCGCGATTGACGAGCAGTATTGTACCGGAACTCATCAAGTCAATGGAGCTCGGTAACCGAAATCATCCAACTCGCTACAAACAGATTTTGTATCCTCCAACAAGCTTCTCGGTCGATCGCGAAGAAAGATTAGCGACAGTCTGGATGGCATACGTACATGACGCGGGTTACTCCCTCAACTCGTACTGGAGTCAGAGTATGGATTGGAAAGAGCTACTCTGCGGACTGCCTACTACCAATCAAGAGTTCTGTCAAGACGTGAGAGTTCATCGTTACTAAGCTGAATGCGTAGAACCCGACTCGAATGGCTGAAAATCCCCAGACAGCCCACTCACCCGACATCTTGCTCAAGTAGGTGCTTGTCCGTCATTCATGCGATTGATAAGCAGCCACCCTGTCTCTGATAGCTTTGTATTGGTGATCAAGGCCTCGCTATTGGCCTCGCGCGGAGCGAAATGGCTGCGAAAGTGGCATCAGAGAGAAGCGAGATTAGGCGATGATATGGAGGGTCCGTCATGGCCGTCGTATCAAGCTCTCATTCAGGACATCCAGAATTTCCAGTATGTTGATATTAAGCGATCTATGCTGACAGCAGACGATCGGTTCCTACTCTGCTACCCACCCTCGCTTCAATGGGCCCTACATCCTACATTGATTTCGAGCCTAATCGTCTTGTACGTATGGGTGAGTACGTCACCAGACCGTCCAACTTATGAGAAGCTCGTACACATCTTACCATGCCTTACTTGGAGTCTTCTGCAAGAACCGTTCGCTAGTTGGGAGAACGCGCAAGATGCGTACGCTACGAATATACACCAATCATGTCAAACTGTCATGGAGATATGGCACTCGATACCCTCGAATCTCGATCTGTGCTTATTTATGACGCCATTGGTTGCCCTGTTGGTCCAATCCTTGATGGCTTGAGCGAATCGCTCACTGATAATTACAGCTGCACGTTCACGCTTGGGAGGATTTTGGCGAATTTTGTGATTAGAGCCACTTCGCAGGGAGAGTATTCTGAGGCGATGAGGTATAGGGCAGACCTCAGTACACTTCGATCAAGTGAGTCCACTCCCCGCAATGAGACATGGATAGTGAGCAACCACTAACAAGACAGTTTTATCGCGGTATGGGCAAACGTAAGTTTCAAAGCTGGAGAATAGTAAGCTCAACTACAAGACACGCGCTCGGCCTTGCCATGTCAGCGTTTTTGGAGGACTACGTACGATCCGGGAACCCATCTCATAATCACGATTCGAAGGAACTGTGTAGGGCATTCGTGGTCAACAGCAAACAATACCTAGGCGCGGGCATGTTCGGCTTCAATGAGTTCGAAGTGCCCGCCAGTGGGCAATGGCCGTCCGAACTGAGCCTAGACATTGTCGACAACGGTCTTCTTGATCACCTCGGCGTGTCTGATCTCACCACGCTTAGTCAGGGAGACGACGCAGCAGTGATTGCTCCGCTTGTGACCAATGCACTAGACGGCCCAATCTACGACGAGAGCATGCTCGGACGAATCTCTTGTCCCAATCAAGTGATCACGACTTCGAGCGACATGTGTCCCGATGCCGATATATCCGGACAAGGGGAATCGGAATTCTTCTCCTTGGCCGATCAGTGGCAGAGATCGGTATTGGGTGTCGAGAACCAGATCCAAGTGACATCGGACATCACGACTACAAAGGGTAATCTGGCGAGTAATAATAAGTCGACAATCATTCTAAGCTCTGGCCGCCAGCATGGCAAGAACGAACGGTCCATCGAATATTTGCTTGACTTCCGTGTCGGGACAATGGGTCCCGGCCCGGAACTTGGAATGTCGGAGCCGATCAATCATGCTTTGCCCTTACCGCTACCGGCTTTGAACCTCCAAACAGTCGCTCAGGAAGCAGAAGTTTTGCGAGACTTTTGTGCAATGATAAGCACACAGAGTTCAATCTGAAGGGGTGTCCACAGTTCTGAGACTCATCGTTGAGGGATACTCGTCCAGCGCAAGTAAGGCAGAGTGATGTATGTCGGGCAGGTAGCAATTTTAGTGTTTTTCTCATGATGCGGCGGCTTGTGTAAGCCCACTAGAGTCCCATGCAGTAGCTGTCGATCGTTTTCATTGAAGCCCCTGCGTGGTGCCAGTCCAACCGAGTTGGGGGCCAATATATTGACCTGCCGCGAAGTCGAAGATATGATCAGTATATTTGCAACAATTTGAAAGGTTAAAAATACTAATTTGACGGGTCCAGACAATGCTCGTCAATTGCACGCATGTGATAAGGGGACATATGAGTTGATAATCAAATGAGTATAGTCTCGCAGCGATAGGACCTTCAATATCGCCACTGCACCGCTGTTTGCGACTGCAAGCCTTGTTCGGTAGTGTTGTCAGAGTAGAGGGAGATTTTTTCAGTATGACACACACCTTATCCACTAGAACCAATCATCGGAACTCCCCGATCCCGACAGTAGGGTACCCATAGCGTATTGGATGTACGCCTGATTTAGTATGCGCTCAGACCATACAGCAGAAGAAACGAAGATCTCAGCGAAACAGCAGGAAAAGGACCATGTTCGGCAGAGCGCCCTCAGGTCCACAGCGTGTGTGTTTTGATCCGGAAAAGTTGCGAGCGATGGATGTGACTTCGCCATTCTACATCCTGATCTGCATGGCAGTAAATGCGCTTAAGATTACTCTAAATCTCCGATCCAAAGTCGTCTTCATCGATAATGGCGCAGCCAGATGTATCTGTCAAGCGTCATGCTCGATCGCACAGACATCCAGATCTGCCTCACTCGCAAAGGCCGGACCGGTCCACAATGATCATTTGGCGAATTATTTGAGCGGTTCGATTGTGCCAGACGGTTACTGCCAAACTTATCGTTCAGCTTAACAATATTTCACAAGATACTCAAGGCTTTCCACGGGACTAAGTGGTGAAACTCCCCTCATTTAGAGTATTTGTTTGTTGAGGACCATAGGGAATATTCTTTTGCGGATCGCTGCATCTTTCTGTTGGCCACTCAGCGGTATAAAGATACATCAACTGATACTCCAAGAGATATATGGTCGTTGTTCGTAGATTGAGTGTCTCGGACCAGGCAAAAGTATATCAACTTCTTGCCGAGTGACTTCAGGGCGTGTGGAAGAACACCATGGAATACGTTGTGTCTCTACGCTCATCGATCATCCCCGAGGTTTGTATTTTGTGACCAAGCCCGGACCTCCAGTGAACAATGAACAGCTCGAGTATAATGTGCGACGCTTCTTTTAGCTTAATCACGGGCACGCATTTATTCAGACCCACTTCCTTATGCGTCGCGGAAGAAGACCTTCAATCACACCCCCATTTCGATTGTTCCCGCGAGGTGGTGGTCTTCTCGTTCAGCTCACCACTATCAAGGTTGATTGCCGGTGTCCGGCGGCTGACCTCAATACCAGTATCACTCCGACAAAGCTCACATGTACAGTAAAGCGAGTCTTACCTGAATACCTGTATACTTTTCGAGGGCCTGCCTACGAGACAACGAGATCACAGCGGAACCGTTTCGTGAAGAGCACCACATCCGATGATCCGATATCCTTGGCCTCGATGTGATATTGCGTGCACAGGGCATGTGGCACGACTTATAGCTGAACGAAGACACTATGCGGGATTATCGTTCAAAAGAACACCACTGACGGTCAGCGTCAGGCCTCAATAGCCCCATTGATAATTTTATATCCAGTGCTAGGCTATGCTCATCAGGGAAATCGTATTCAGGCACAGTCAAGAGGATGAGGGTGAAGATTTTGCACCAGGGTTGCCTGAAGGAGGAATCAAAGAGGGCAGCATGGTGCTCAGCGCAGACGGCTGCGTCCTATGTCAGCAGGAATTGCAATGATAATTTTGTACAAATCTTCAGAATGATAAACAAAGACCATAATTCGTCCTCTCTCGAATTTCGCTCGCCAAACAAGTGGTAGAAATCTTTGATGTATGTCCAGGAGGTAAATCATAAGCGAGAATGTAAGCTAGCTGCTTATGTCGGCTGGTCGATCTTTCAGTGACATGGCCAGGCGGGGGCTGGAAGTCTCGTGCCGAATGAAGAGCAGACAGCTGCGCTTTCAGGAATGTCCCTTGTCCCCAGATCCTCCACCTTCACGGTAGGGGAACAGATGCACGGACATAAATCAGCTTCGCGCATTCCGAGTTGCGGCCGTAGGAAAAAGTCGTAGACAATATCAACAATAGATGGAAGGTAGTTGTCAGAACAGCGAGGTATGAGCGGCGATGACATCTACCGTGATGCTAAGCGGAAATCAAGTGGTGAATGCGTGTATCAGGCTGAAAATCGAGTCCCCAATCCCGAAGTTGTGTACTACCCCTTTAATAACCAATAAGATTATGTTTTCGACGACAACCCCATTCATCGGCACCGATTATAGGCAGGATCGAGTTCGCATCATACCGATGTGGGACCAATGATTGGAAACATACTGACCATGAGTGCAGGTCGTCTTTCGACATCATCTGAGCAGTGCGAACATAGATGTTCTGACGACGGTATGTTGATCATTACGATAAGTTGACGGTAGTAATTAATAAGTACGTCAGATATCCCGCTCGCTCATCAAGAACACTTGGCAGTTTGGCTTATACCAGGCGCATATCATCATTCCCAGTCCCTGCGATCTGCGGAAAACCATAAATTCACTCAATGAAATTTCCTTCCAGCAGAAGGTCGGCTATGGCGCTGGAGCTGACGAATCGGAGCCTAATTGCGCCCAAGATCGATCTCTGGTTCAGCAGGTGCGACGCTGAAGCTTACAAATACGCGTATGTGCGCCACAATGGACAGTCGGGTCGCGCCGCGGAAATCGCGGAATTATGATTCAGCTTGGTTCCCTAAATACAACGTATCCGCTAGTTACGACCCTGCAGGCTGATCAAGCAGGACTGTGGATGCTGGGCCAGAGTATCAATACTATGAGTCAGCGCTGCACATTAGAGACTTTTGGTCACTGTCGTCCATGCCGGTCAAGCTGATCAATCGAACACGTTGGGCCGCCGGTCAGCCATACGGGGGTACCCCGCATGCACCAGTTCGGCGATCGGTGTCTCAGGAACGGCCGATTTTGAATCTTTAGTAATTACTTCAAGCGATTAAGCGAAAAGTCGCTCGGTGATGCAGCGAGGTGTTGAGAGTCCAGTCATTCCCGAATGAATGGTCCCAACGAAACGCAACGCGCATCCTTCTACGGTGTACCTGAACAATTCGTTGAGAGCTAAAGTATTGCTCCGGCAGCTGAATATCTGACTAAGAGCTACTGCTGCCACAGCTCGTGAGGTTATCTGACTGAAAGATAAGCAAAGGGTTGGTGGAGAAGCGAACCCAACATCAATGATTCTCAATGTCATAACGACCGCATTGAACTCCCCAAAATTTTGTTCACCACCACGACAGGGAAACACATTCAAACTACAATGCCTTACCCATCAGCGGAGTGAGTTTGATTTGATTTCGTCAAAATTGATTATTTGTCGCACGTAGCGAGCTTGTTTGTCAAAGTTGAGGGGCCTGTGCCCGATTGGGCAGACGGTTTAGCTGCCAGTAGTTTACGTATTTAAAAGTGTTGTAGACGTTTCATAGCCCCTGACACTTATCACCGGGGGATTATGCTTGTACTGGAAGAGCTGTTCAGATTGGTGTAGACTGGTGGGTCCATGTTGTGCTAAATCATTACTTGCGCTTTTGGCGCCCATTACCTTTCGGCTTGAGCGTCTTATAGAATACTGATCAAGTCCATGGGTGCGGTTCATCTTACATACCATGCGTTCTTCCCTTCTAGGTAGAAACTGAATTGTATGAATGTACATAAGCTTCTCGCGAGACATCCGAAATCATGTATATACTTCTATCCGAGCGCCTCGCATATATCAAGCTCATCGCCATTGCTTTCTTCGTCTATCTTCACCTCACCTGGCTCTCTATAAAAAGATAAGAAAATGAGTAGCCAGACTAAACCCCAGCCGATCATAAAGTAGAAACTGATTTGGACATTGGTCCAGGCATTGATTCCACCTGGATGGACAGTCAATAGCCCCGCTTGAATGGAGAAGGCTAGTATCGTCCCTATCTGAAGCGAGACCTGTAATACGGCTCCAGCGATTCCCGCCATACCAGGAGGCACGCTGGTCATTATTCCGACGTTGACTCCCGTGAAAGCCGCAGTCGTACCTGCTGAGCCAAGGACAAACCCAGGGAAAAAATAGCGCCAGTAATCCGCACCAACCCTAGTTGTCGATTGACTGAAAAGGATATATCCTACAACACCAGCAACTAGACCGATCGAGATAGTCCACCGAGGCCTGTCGACAAGACGGGGGTAGAGTGTCAACAGAACGGTAAAACATGTAGACGACACCGACTGGGGTAGAACCCGGACCTCAGCGATGATTGGACGTTCTCCCTCGACACGGACCCAAGTCTCTATGAGCGGGAGAAAGTTGGCTCCCCACCAGGAATATATGAAGAGGCTGATAATGATGAGTATCGAGAAATTTTTGATTCGCCAGGTGCTCGACGGGAGTAAGGCGTATTGTCTTGGGATGTGCGCTTCCCAGATGAAGAATGCCGGTGCGAGTAGTAGAGACAGGAGGAATGGGGCAAGGAAGCCCGCTGTCTTCCAGCCGTATGATGCGCCAAGAGTGAGACCCAGAGTGAGGAGTATGATGGCCGACAACATGAGAAATGCCCCAGGTGTATCGAGCTGCTTAAATCTATCCGTTTTCCTGCATATGGCGGTTTTAGGCTCGGGTATCCAGAACAAACAGCCGATAGCAACTGGTAGAATCAGGATTGCTACCTATGTTTGGGATCAGCATCATACAGCTATGACCAATGATGGTCACTCACCGCTCTGAAGAACCACCTCCAAGCCGCATTCTGCCCGTGGGCGGGGATGAATTCGAAAACTCCCGCTACGATGATACCGGTGCTGTTCGCCAGAACGCCCGAAAGTCCATACAGTGTGAAGGCTTTGGGAAGCTCGTGAGGCGCAAATACAGACACGATCAGCCGGAACGCAGCTGGAATCAAAGTTGCGCCGGCGATTCCGGAGATCGCCCGGATGACAAAGAACGAGTACCGATCGGTGAGGAAAGAAATTACGATATTCAGTAGGCCCAACGTGATGAAGCCGTATGCAAAGACGGGTTTGGCGGAGAACTGTTTGGTATCAGCAAATTCCGTTGAACAATTTTGGACTGATCTTCACTTGCCAGATCTGATACCCGGCCCCAGAAAAGAAGGAACGCGGCGAATGTGACTGCATAGGATGTGATAATCCATGTTTGTTGCTCGAAGGGAACTTCAAATTCAATCGCAATTGGCCCTGTAAAGACATAGAATGCCGAATACATCCAGATGTCGATAAAGATGCCAAGTGAGAACACCGCAAGAAGCGACCATTTTTTTGTTTGAGACAGCTTGACCGTGTTCTCCCCAATTGGATAGTCATGACTGGGCGGGACTGACTCCGTCGAATCGAATTCGCGAGCAGCTATGTCTTTGTTCCCCTGGGATGTGGTCTGTGACTGATCGGTGGTACGAGTGCCGAGTGTTTCAGCCGAGCGAGGGCGATTGCATGTCTCTTCCATCTTCGGAATCGGAACGGCTTCAAGGCAGCTAGCTGGTTCTTCGTACGGCGATGGTCCAAATATGATCGCTCAGCTTGTGGTCGAAAAGAACCGCAATCCAGTGAGGGTGTTTTTGCTGAACAAACAGATTCCGAATACAGGAGACGTTTGGCGGCTTACTGCCACTTTTTATCGAGAGCAGCAAGCTGATGCTGATAAGTGATCGGTATCGGCTTAATGGTGTGATTAGTCATACCGATGATCAGAGCGGGCAATGTCATTGGCGCCGGTCTCGAGCGAAATGAGCAATCTACGCTTGCCTGGAGGATTGCGCCGAGTTCCGGAGAACGTTATATGTGCTTGGTCATCCGTATTGTCATTATCGCGGTCGCACAGGCGGTCATTTCTCAATCTCCGTTGATGTTCAGCTGAATGACACATTTTAAAGGCAGGCCGACGGGTGAACCTACACATGGTATTCGTGATTAATCGAAATTTGTAACCATAAAGGCGAGCTCGTAACCAATATCAACGCCAAATCTCTACAAACGACCGATACGGCCAAACTCGACTCGTACTGTAGCCGATAACGGATATTGGGCTCGGATTCCCCCCACCACACGGCCAGATCCTGCCAAATACGAATTCCCCATTAAATGGTGCATACACCAATCTTGCTAAACCTTCAAGCTTCATCAATCGTTGATGAGCCACAGAAATGGAGAAGCTGTTCCGATGGATCTTGACATCATTTTCCAGCTTGTCGAATGTCCATAGAAAGCCTGAGGCTTTCATTTGATTGGAAAATAGTCGACACGACCGACGATTTGTAAATTTGCAATATGTGACCACCTATTTGCGTTAAAACCTGACGGTGATGACAAGGTATGTCCGCTCAAGTTTGTCTACGTCGTTCGTACCGTACAATCACATCACCCACGGCAAGCAACGTATTGCCCCGGCCATGAGATCGAGAGATCTATAAGTCTTCTGTCTTTGAGGAAGGTCTGGTGCTCCAAAGAGATAGACGGGCTGGAAATTGCATGTGACGTTGGGCTGACTTGTCTGGACACACATTACTCGACACGTCATCACGAACCCTCCAAAAGACAGTGACCTCACAGTCCTTCTTCTTTCAAACCGACACAAGATTCTGCTTCGATTGTTCGACTATCGGCTTTCTTCCCAAGGGCACAAGACTTTGTGATAGCTAACAACCGCCGGACTCGCCATGAGCGATAGAAAATATGGAGATCTGGACCTGGACAAGGTCAGTCCACCACTGCAGAGGAGCCAGGCATGTCTGCATTGCAAGAAGTGCAAGATCAAATGTGACGGGGTGAGCAGAGCGATTAGTTAAGGCGTTCTGTATGATTTGACAATGACCTCTAGCTTCGACCTACGTGTTCGCCGTGCAAGATCTCTGGAACACACCGTATCCGCTCGCTTCAGAATGCTTTCGTGTCCAATCAGATGTGTACGTATCGGGATATGCCGGCTCAAGCGCTACAGTATCCTGAACAGGATGTGAGATCTCGACAGAAGACTAGGACTGCAGGATCAGGGGGATTAATGATCAAGGTAGAGAAGAAAAAGAAAAGTGGCACTTGTCTGAAGTGCGGGAAGTCCTCCATGATAAAAGATCAGGCATTGATGCGAAGGCTCGGTATGTTGAGATGACCACTAGATATCTGACTGACCAAATAGATAGACTAGAAACACGACTGGCTGCACTAAGTGCTCGCCAAAATATTAGTCTTGCGAAGAGCAATCGCTCCAGAAAAGACGATATTATTCCTTTGCGAGAACTTGTCTGCCTTGAGGCACAGAACCTGCGCACCCATAGCGACGCCACGGTGGGCGAAGGATCGCCCCATGGATCCCAAATCGGTGTTCCAAACAACCCTGATTCCTGGATCAGCGCGTGGGCCCGCGAGACTATGCGGACAGCGCCCGCTCTATCTTGTGGGGGGGGGGGGGGGGGGGGGGGGGGGGGGGGGGGGGGGGGGGGGGGGGGG
>Ga0265797_10000875_pt1 | contig 54337 bp, 38 predicted proteins | sample P2T30metagenome_FD_192433 | JGI IMG/M metagenome (GOLD analysis project Ga0265797, IMG submission 192433) | Plant litter microbial communities from East Loma Ridge, Irvine, California - P2 T30 | ecosystem: Environmental > Terrestrial > Plant litter > Unclassified | place: USA: California...
CTGAGGATCTGGTGGCATCCACCGAGGGTTGGGCTGGTGCATATGAATCCCGCGGCGGGAAGATCACCCTTGGCGAGGTGGTGCGTGATCGGATGGGCCAGGCGGTGCTGGACCGTCTGGTGACCCCGATCGTCTCCGGAGTCCACTCCGCCGAGCCCGATGATCTTGATATGAGCAATGCCGCGCCCGGGCTCTTCGACGCCATGCTGCGCGAGGGATCCCTGGCCAGGGCTGTCGCGCTCGTGAAGTCCAAGGCTCCGGCTGGATCCGCCGTGAACTCCCTCTACGGCGGGCTCAACCGACTGGTCTACGCGCTGGAGGAGGAACTGATCCGCCTGGGAGCGCAGATCAGGATGAGCACACCGGTCACTGATCTCGCAGAACTGTGGACCGTCTCAGCGGAGGAAGCTGATCCGCTTCGGCGGGCACCCGATCACGTGATCCTGGCCCTGGACGCGCCCACCGCTGTGGAGCTGGCCGCAGGGATCGTGGACCTCAGCGGCCTGGACCTGACCGGGTTGACACCTGTAACGGTGGAATCGAACCGGGACAGCACCGAGATGTCGGCTGGGCAGCCGGACTCAAAGCCGGACTCAAAGCCGGACGGAAAGTCGGCTGGGCGCCCGAGCGCGGCGCCCGGCGTCGCACTGGTCTCCATGATTGTCGATGCACCCGAACTCGACGCCCATCCGCGGGGAACCGGGGTGCTGGTCTCACCGCAGGTGTCGCGGATCGAAGCCAAAGCCATGACGCATATCAGTTCGAAATGGGAATGGGCAGATCTCGCCGTCACTCAGGCGCATGGTCCTGGCCACCACGTCGTCCGGCTTTCCTATGGACGAGTGGGTGAGCACCGCCACGATGCACTCGGGGCCGATTCCAGCGATGAGCAGCTTCTTGCGGCGGCAGCTGTGGACCTCGGTCTGTTATTCGGGCTGCCCATCGAGCCGGAGCAGATCCTCGAGGCTGGAGTGATCCGCTGGCGGAAGGCGCTGCCGCAGACCTCGGCCGGCCACGCAGAACGCATTGCCGCGCTGCGAACCAGACTGGCTGAGCATTCCGCCCAGGACACCTCCGCTGACGGAAACTCGGCCCACGGGAAGCCACGGGATTTCCACATGATCGGTGCCTGGTTCGCGGGCACCGGTCTCGCCCGCGTGGTGCCTGATGCGCGAGCCGCAGCGGCGACCATTCTGAGTCACCACGGCTGAGCGATCCATCACGTTTTTCGACGTCATGTAGAAAACCGTCCGAGGCCGGGCGATAAGCTGGGACCGGGACATTTTCACTGGGTCCCAGACTGAGAATCAATGCTGATGGAGGCATCTGTGAGCTACGGGAACAACGCCCTGCGAACGCCAGAAGAGGTCAACGCCTCGGGTAAAGACTGGTTCACTCTCTACACCGTCTTCGCGCGGACAGGGTCCGCGCCGCAGGGCGCCAATGTGGAGGTCGAGTTCGATGAGCTCGAGGCCGCGTTCGCCGAGCAGGAGGTGACCTTCCGCGGCACCTATGACGTCTCCGCCATGCGGGACGAGGCTGACGTGCTGACCTGGGTCACCGGTCCCTCGGCCGAGGATCTGCAGGCCGCCGTGCGCAAGATCCGCCGCACTGAGATGTTCTCCCGCACCCGGATCGCCTTCTCCGCCATGGGTGTGCACCGCACCGCGGAGTTCTCCCGCAGCCACGTCCCGGCCTACGCCCTTGGGGTGGCCCCGGAGGATTGGCTGGTCATCTACCCGTTCAACCGGTCCTATGACTGGTACCTGCTTGACCCCGCCAAGCGCGGCAAGATGCTGCGCGAGCACGGCATGCTGGGGCAGGAATTCCCCTCAGTGCTCGCCAATACCACTTCGGCCTTCGCGCTGAATGACTGGGAGTGGCTGCTGGCGCTGGAAGCACCCAAGCTGACCGACCTCGTGGATATGATGCGCAAGCTCCGCGAGTCTGAGACCAGGTATCACGTGCGTGATGAGATTCCCTTCTACACCGGACGCCGGCTCAAGACCGCGTCGGAGATCGCTGAGGTCCTGCTGTGATGACTACTCCTTCGAATTCCGAGACCCAAGACCACCCCACCGAGACCGAGGATCACCCCACGGAGACCGAAGCCGCTTCGGCGGTGGCGGAATCCTCGCGCTCGACTCCCACGCCTGGCACCGAGGATCAGACCGAGGCAGCTGAGGCGCCTGCTCCGCTGCCGGTGGACTACGCCGAGGGTTCCACCACAGAAGAGCCTGGCAATTTCGGCGCCATCCTGCTTGCGTCCTTCGGTGGACCTGAGGGCCAGGATGATGTCCTCCCGTTCCTTCGCAATGTCACCGCTGGCCGCGGTATCCCTGATGAGCGGCTCGAAGAGGTCGCCACGCACTACCGCGCAAACGGCGGCGTCAGCCCGATCAACGAACAGAACCGTGACCTCAAGGCTGCGCTTGAGGCCGAGATCGCCGATCGCCAGCTCAACGTTCCGATCTACTGGGGCAACCGCAACTGGAAGCCCTTCTTCACCGAGACCTTCAAGGAGATGCACGAGGCCGGTCACCGGCGCATCCTTGCGCTGGTCACCTCCGCCTACAACGGCTATTCCTCCTGCGGGCAGTACCGCGAGGACTTCTCGCTGACCCTGGATGCCACCGAACTTCGCGAGGAGCTCAGCGTGGTCAAGGTGCGGCAGTTCTTCATGGACAAGGCCTTCATCGACCCGTTCAAAGATGCGCTGGCAGCCGGTATCGCCGATGTCCGCGAGCAGCTGGACCAGGCGGGCAAGACCGAGGCGAAGCCCAAGATCGTCTTCGTGACGCACTCCATTCCCAGCCGCAACGCCGAAGCCATGGGCCCGGATCGGGTCATTGAGGAATACGGCACCGACGTCTACAGCGCGGAGCACCTCGCGGTGGCCCGCCATCTCATGAGCGTGGTGCCGGAGGCAGAGGGTCTGGAGCACTCGCTGGTCTTCCAGTCCCGCTCGGGAAGCCCGCACACCCCGTGGCTGGAACCCGATATCAACGACGCCATCGAGGAGTACGCCGAAGCCGGCGTCGAGGGTGTTGTGGTGATGCCTATCGGTTTCGTCTCCGATCACATGGAGGTGCTGTGGGACCTCGACACAGAGGCCAAGGACACCTCAGCAAAGCTCGGCCTGGCCTACCACCGCGCCGCGACTCCGGGAATCCAGAAGAAGTTCGTCGCCGGTCTGGTCGATGTGCTCAGCGAGTACCTCCAGGGCGTGAATGGTGAGCCGGTGGGCTTCGGCGAGCAGGTCGTGCCCGGTGACTGGTCCGGCATCTGCGGACCCTGCAACTGCACCCGCTTCCGCAAAGACATCGCAAGGAGCTAGATGGGGACCTTCACAGTCGGCACCCGCGGCAGCAAGCTTGCACTGACCCAGACGACGACGGCGGCCGAGGCGCTCGCCGGTCACGCGGAGCAGGGCTACGAGCTCATCACGGTCAAGACCGAGGGGGATATCCTCACCGGACCGCTGGCGCAGATGGGCGGGACCGGGGTCTTCGCCTCGGCGCTGCGGCAGGCGCTGTTCGACAAGACCTGCGACGTGGCAGTGCACTCGCTCAAGGACCTGCCGGCCAAAGATCTTGAGGGCCTGGCCATCGCGTCTGTCCCTGTGCGTGAAGATGTCCGCGATGCGCTCTGCTCGGCCGATGATGTGCCGCTGGAGAAGCTGCCTCGCGGCGCCAAAGTGGGGACCGGTTCTCCGCGGCGTGCGGCGCAACTGCGTGTGGTGCGTCCCGATCTGCATATCGTCGATATCCGCGGCAATGTGGGGACCAGGCTCGCCCGGGTCCGCGGTCATGAAGCCGCGGCGGAAGCCTCGCCGCAGGCGCCCAATGCGGCGCGGGGGGACCTGGACGCCGTCGTGCTAGCCGGAGCCGGCTTGAAGCGGCTTGGACTAGAGCACCACATTGCTCAGCTGATTCCGCCTGAGGTCATGCTTCCTGCTCCGGGGCAGGGAGCGCTGGCGGTCGAAGTCCGCGCAGAGGACGCCCATCCTGCGGCACCGCTGGGGATGGCACTGGCACTCTATGACGATATTCCTGCCCGACTGGAGACTTCCGCTGAGCGGGGTCTGCTCGCCCGGCTCAATGCCGGGTGTTCGGCGCCCATCGGTGGGCTCGCACGCTATGACGACAACCCCGACGGGGGCGCCACCCTCCGGCTGGATTCGGTCATCTGCGCACCTGATGGCACCCAGGTCCAACGTGCCGGGGCCGAGATCTCGATCGAGGCCGGTGCCGACCGAGTCGTCTCAGTCCAGCGCGCCGTGCAGCTCGGGACGATGGTCGCGGATCAGCTGCTCGCCGAGGATTTCGGACTGTTGCAGCACGTGGTGGATTCCTAGAGGCTGGGACCATGCGCATTGCCCTGACCCGAGACCCCGCCCAGGCTGGTCCGCTGGAAGCAGGATTGCGCTCGGCGGGACTCCAGGTTCAGTTTCTCCCGGTGACTGAGCAGCGCCTCCCCGAGGATGTCTCAGAACTGACGACGGCGCTGGATCGGCTCCGTGCCGGGGACTTCGACTGGGTGTTCTTCACCAGCGCCAACACCGTCCGAGCCCTGGCCAAGCTGGGCTGGGACGGCAGAGTTCCAGAGGGGGCGCGCGTTGGCGTCGTCGGTCCTGGAACTGCTCACGTCTTGGCCGAGCTCACCAACATCACCGAGCCCTGGATGCCGGCGGGGGAGAAGAGCGCGGCCGGTGTGATTCAGGAGATTCCTGGCCCGGTTTCTGGATCAGGAAGTCGCATATTGCTGCCGCAGTCGGCCCAGGCGCGCTCCGAACTGCGCGAGGGACTGGAGGCTCTGGGCTGGAAGGTCACCCAGGTCAGTGCCTATGAGACCGACTGCTTGGTCGTCGACGGAGAACTCGCCGAGGGGACGCCGGAACGACGTCTGCTGCCACCTCCCGATGCCGCTGACATTCTCGATCTGGAGCAGGTCAGCGCGGCTCTCCGCCGAGACCGACTCACCGGGGTGGACGCCGTCGTCGTCCTGGTCACCAGTTCCTCGGCAGCAGACGCACTCGCCGACCTCGGCGTGCCTGAGCGGGTGCGCCTCCTGGCCATCGGTCGGCCCACTGCGAGAACTCTGCTCAGACGTGGCATTCCCGCCGCGCGTGTTCTCCCTGAGCCAAGTGCCGACGCTGTCCTCGCCGCCCTCGGTCGCTGAGAACTAGACTGACCAGCGGCGTCACGCTTGGGCACAGACCGTCTACCTCGCACCGACCGCCATCCGCCTGAAGATCAGGAGTCACCCGTGAGCTTTCCAGAACAGCGCCCCCGCCGACTGCGGCGCAGTCCCGCAATGCGCAGGTTGGTGGCCGAGACCCGTCTGCACCCGGCCGATCTGATCCTGCCAGTCTTCGTCCGTGAGGGTCTCACAGATCCAGCACCGATCAGCTCCATGCCCGGTGTGGTGCAGCACAGTGAGGACTCTCTGCTGAGCGCCGCTGAGGAAGCACGCGACCTCGGCCTGGGTGGCATCATGCTCTTCGGCATTCCCGCCACCCGCGACGCCACCGGAAGCGCAGGACTGGACCCCGAGGGAATCCTCAACCGCTCGATCCGCGCGGTGAAAGACCGCGTCGGCGATGGCCTGGTGGTCATGAGTGATCTCTGCCTGGATGAATTCACCGATCACGGGCACTGCGGTGTCATCGACGAGGCCGGTGAGGTGGACAACGACGCCACGCTGGAGCTCTATGCCGAGATGGGCATCGTTCAGGCAGCGGCGGGCGCCGACGTCGTCGCTCCCTCCGGCATGATGGACGGCCAGGTGGCGGTGATCCGACAGGCACTTGACGAGGCCGGACACCAGCACGTGCCGATCCTCGCCTACGCTGCGAAGTACGCCTCCGGGTTCTACGGACCCTTCCGCGAGGCAGTGGACTCTCAGCTCAGCGGGGACCGCAAGCAATACCAGATGGATGCCCCGAACCGGACCGAGGCGCTGCGCGAGGTGGAGCTCGACCTCGCCGAGGGTGCAGATATGGTCATGGTCAAGCCAGCCAGCGCCTATCTGGATATCCTCTCTGACGTCGCCAGCATCAGCGACGTTCCGGTCTCGGCCTACCAGGTTTCCGGGGAGTACGCCATGATCGAGGCCGCCGCGGCTAATGGCTGGATTAACCGGCGCACCGTCATCACCGAATCGCTGATCGCGATCCGCCGCGCGGGTGCCACCAATGTGCTGACCTACCACGCCGCCGAGGTGGCCGGGTGGCTGCGCGAGGGCATGGCGGGCAGAGCTGCTGCTACTGCATCTTCCGGTTCCGCCCCTGCCCATGCGCCGATCAAGCCGCATACGACGCCAGCTACTGCTGAACCGACAGACGCTGTACCAACAGACGCTCAGCCAATAGACGCTGAGTCGACCGACGAGCCACGCACCGACGCCGGCTTCCCGCCGGTCAGCTGAAAGGACCCTGCACCACGATGACCTCGAACCAGGAACTCTTCGACACTGCCCGCCAGCTCATGCCCGGGGGAGTGAACTCGCCCGTCCGCGCTTTCGGCTCGGTGGGGGGAACACCCACCTTCATGGTCTCCGCCGAGGGGCCCTATCTCACCGACGCCGAGGGCACCGAATACGTGGACCTCGTGGGTTCCTGGGGCCCTGCTCTTCTGGGGCATAAGCACCCAGCGGTGATCGCCGCCGTCCATGCCGCCGTGGATGCCGGACTGGGATTCGGCACCTCCCATCCCTCCGAGGCGGAGCTGGCAGAACTGGTGCGCGGACGAGTCCCCGGCGCGGAGATGATCCGCATGGTCTCCACCGGCACCGAAGCGACGATGACCGCGGTCCGGCTGGCCCGCGGGGTCACCGGTCGCAATATCGTGGTGAAGTTTGCCGGTTGCTATCACGGGCACTCCGACGGACTGCTGGCAGCTGCCGGATCCGGCGTCGCCACTCTGGGATTGCCAGGTTCAGCAGGTGTCACCGAGGCGCAGGCCTCGGAGACCATCGTGGTGGAATACAACGACCGCGCCGCGCTCGAGGCGGTCTTCGCCGAGCACGGTGACCGTATCGCCGCGGTGATCACCGAAGCGACCCCAGCCAATATGGGCGTCGTGGTCCCGGAATCGGGCTTCAATGCCTTCATCCGGGAGATTACCCAGCGTCACGGCGCACTGATGATCTTCGACGAGGTGATGACGGGCTTCCGGATCACCGAGGCAGGCTACTGGGGCGCCTCCGGACGTGTCGAAGGCTGGGGGCCAGACCTGTTCACCTTCGGCAAGGTGATCGGCGGCGGACTTCCCACCGCCGCGTTGGCCGGTCGTCGGGAGATCATGGAGCACCTGGCCCCCACCGGTCCCGTTTACCACGCAGGCACGCTCTCGGGGAATCCAGTGGCGATGGCCGCCGGTGTGGCCACCCTGCGCAACGCCACGGCAGAGGTGTACACGCATGTAAACGAGAAGGCGCAGATCGTTGCTGACGCGCTCACCGCCGCGCTGACTGACGCCGGGGTGGATCACAGCCTGCAGAAGGTGGGATCGCTGTTCTCGGTGGCCTTCGGCACCTCCGCCACCGGCGTGCACAACTACGCCCAGGCTCAGGCGCAGGAGACCTTCCGCTACGGACCGTTTTTCCACGCGATGCTCGACGCCGGGGTGTACCTGCCGCCGAGCGTCTTCGAGGCCTGGTTCCTGTCCTCAGCTCACGACGACGCCGCGATCGCTCGCATCCTGGATGCGCTTCCTGGCGCCGCGAAGGCTGCCGCGCAGGCCCAGCCTCGCTGAATTTCCAGCCTCACTGAGGTTCCAACCGCACTGAATTTCCAGCCTCACTGAGGTCCTGGCGGGGTAAGGCGGCGCTCCGGTTTCAGGGACTCAGGGGTTATAGCGCTGGGTCGATCATCGTCATCCCCGGTGTGCCTGACTTGGGCTGATCTGGCAGCAGCAGGGCCGCCTCCTCGAGCCCGACGACTCGTTCGATGAGGTCCTGCGGACGCAGGGCGCCGCTGGCGATCAGCGCCAGCATCTCGGGATAATCTGCCGCAGCCATGCCATGGCTCCCCAGCAGGTCCAGTTCATAGGCGATGGCGCGGGCCATCGGGACCTGGGAGAGTCCGGTCTCGGTGGGCAGCAGCCCGATCTGGACGTGCCGTCCGCGCCTGCGCAGGCTCAACACGGCAGCTGCGCAGGTCGCCTCACTCCCCACGGCGTCCACGCTGACCTGCGAGCCTTCGCCGGTGATCTCTCGGACGGCGGCAGGCACGTCCTGACCGTCTGCAAGGATGCCGTGATCGGCGCCGAGGTTGCGCGCCGCCTCCAGCGCCCCCGGGCTGCGGTCCACGGCGATCACCTGGGCGCCCAGCGCCTTGGCGATCATCACCGCACTCAGACCCACCCCGCCGGCACCCACCACGGTGACCCACTCGCGCGGTGTCACCTTGGCGCGGGCAGTGAGTGCGCGATACGCCGTCGCGAACCTGCAGCCCAGCGCGGCGGCGGCTTCGAAGGAGACTCCCTCCGGGATCGCGACCAGGTTGGTGTCGGCGGCGTGGAGTGCGACCGACTCAGCGAAGGAGCCGGCGTGGGTGAAGCCTGGCTGTTCCTGATTCGGGCAGACCTGCGCGTCGCCGGAGCGGCACCATTCGCAGTCCCCGCAGCCGCACACGAAGGGCACGGTGACACGGTCTCCTACGGACCAGTTCCGCACATCGGGGCCGACGGCTGAGACGACTCCTGCCAGTTCATGCCCCGGAATATGGGGAAGCGTGAGCTCCTCGTGTCCTGCCCAGGCATGCCAGTCGCTTCCGCAGAGGCCGGTGGCGTGGACTCGCACCACGACGCCATTCTCCGGCGCAGTGGGCTCGGGCACCTCGCGGACCTCCAGAGGTGCCGCGATCGTTGTCATCACCATTGCGCGCATAGAAATGAACTTTACCGGGGACGGGGGAGTGGGAGGCGGGGGGGCGGAGAGAGCTTCTTCGACCCGGCACCCCCGAACCGACATTCCCGCCCCGCATCCCTGGGGCAGTAACGGGCGGAATGATCCCGCTTTCGTCAATCATTCCGCCCTTTTTCGCCCCAGGGATGTGGGGGAGGCGCAGAATATGCCTCAGGGATGCGTGCAGAGGCCTCCCGCGCAGGAGCGGTCAGCTCAGCGGTTGCCGTCGCGGATCGTGCCGTACTCCAGGGCGCTCCAGAAATCGCCGCGCACATAGCGCTGCTCGGGCTCCGGATTGTGATCGAAGGCGCGCTTGCGTCCCATGTTCAGCGCCTCGGCCACGAGCCTGCGCTGGTCCTGGCTGGCCAGGATCCCGGATTCCAGCGCTGCGAGGTCATAGCGGTCGTTGAGCTCATCGTGCAGCTCGCCCACGATCGCTGAGTACTGCTCATCCCGGGCTGCATTGTGCAGCTCCTCCGGATCCGCGGCGAGGTCGAAGAGCTGGTCCGTATCCCCGGGGCAGAGGATGTACTTGTACTGACCGCGCACGATCGTCAGCTGCGGTCGGTAGGTGCCCTCCGCGAGGTATTCGATGATCACCGGGCGATCCTCGGTCCCCATCTCACCCGCCTGCTCGCGCTTCGCGATCTGCACCAGGGAGTCCCCGGCCGCCTGCGGTACGGGTGCGCCAGCAAGATCCACCAGCGTAGGCATCAGGTCCAGCAGCGAGACCGGCGTCTGGAACCTGCCCTGCGGCACCAGATGGTCCGGGCCATAGGCGATCAGCGGGACCCGGGAGGAACGCTCATACGGGGACATCTTGTACCAGAGTCCCTTCTCGCCGAGCATGTCCCCATGATCCGAGGTCACCAGGATCACGGTGTTCTCGCTGAGGCCCAGGGTCTCCAGGCGCTCGCGGATCCTGCCCACGTGGTCATCGATGTAGCTCACTGCCGCGTAGTAGGCGCGGCGCGCATTGCGGACCTGCTCGATGTCCGGATAGCGCTGATCGAAGCCGCTCATCGCGCGCAACCGGTGGCTGTGCGGATCCTCCGTGGCATCAGGTACCTCTGGGTGCACCGGGTCAGGGATCTGCGCATCGGCGAAGCGGTCCCAGTGCTCCTGGGGTGGCTCATAGGGATCGTGGGGGTGGATGAAGCTGCTCACCATGAGGAAGGGCTGCGGCTCATCTCCTGAAGCCTTCGCGGATTGGTTCGCGCGGACCCGATCATTGAGGTGGCGCAGACTGCGGAAACCCACCTCGTCGTCGAAGTCCTGCTGGACCGAGGCCTTGGACACTCCGGCAGTGAAGACGGCATCGGCGTCGTGATACCACTGCAGCTTCTGGTCCAGCGGCAGCGTCCAGTCCGGGACCATGTCCAGGTCAGCCGGGTAGACGTCGATGGTGAGGCGTTCCTCGAAACCATGGTGCTGATCTGCGCCGATGAAGTGCATCCTGCCCACCAGAGCGGTGTGGTACCCAGCGTGGCGGAGGCGGTGCGCGAACGTGGGAACTGAGGAGGGGAAGTCGTCGCCGTTGTCGAAGCAGCCCAGATCGGAGGGCATCACCCCGGTCATCATCGAGGCCCGCGAGGGGGCGCACAATGGAGTGGTGCAGTACGCGCGGTCGAACACGGCGCCGTGCTCGGCGAGCCCGTCGATGTTGGGGGTCTTCGCGGCAGTGTCCCCGTAGGCACCGAGCGCCTGGGCTGCCATCTGATCCGCCTGAATGACCACAATGTTCGGAGGCGACACGGCCTGAGGAGCGGAGACGCTGGATGAGTGCTCCGGTGGAGACACGGTTCCGGTGTGGTGTGAGATGTTCTGGTGGTCAGACATAGTGTGTCCCTCCTTCGTGGTGAGCACTGACAGATTTATCCGCGTGGTTGAGTGCAAGTGGCACGCTTGGCCAGGGTACAGGTGATTCTCAGGACAGCCCCAGGATCACGGGCTAAGGCGGACCTATGGTCCAAGAGGAGGAGATCGATCCATGAAGGACATGCCGATGAGTTCCTCGACGAGCCATGAGACCAGCCCCTGCTGCGGTCCCGGGAGAACACCGGAGACTACGACGACGACGCCCGCCTCCCACGCCCCAGCAGCCGAGAAGGCCATGATTGTGGCGCGATTGGCGGCCGCGTCGGCGCCGGAACTGGAGATGATCGGACTCTCCGGTGGGGAATATCGGATGGGCAGTGAGGATCAGGTGGCCTACCCCGAGGACGGGGAGGGTCCCGTCCGCATAGTTCGGCTCGATCCCTTCGCGATCAGCGCCACCACGGTCACCGTGGCTGAGTTTGCGAGGTTCGTCCTCGCCACCGACTATGTCACCGACGCGGAACGCTATGGAGACTCGCTGGTGTTCCAAGGGCTGCTCTCGGCAGAGATGCGTGACCAGGCAAAAGCGCCGGTCAGTTCCACACCCTGGTGGCGACAAGTACCCGGTGCCACCTGGTTTGCTCCGACCGGTGCCGGTTCCACGGCAGACGATCAAGAGGACCATCCGGTCACCCAGGTGTCACAGCGCGACGCGCTTGCCTACGCCTCCTGGGTAGGAGCCCGTCTGCCCACAGAGGAGGAATGGGAGTTCGCGTCCCGCGGCGGGTTGGACCAGCAGTCTTACCCCTGGGGAGATGTCCGGGACCCAGAAGGTCAGCGCCGCATGAACATCTTCCCCGGGGAGTTCCCCGAAGGAGTGGACGGACAGGTAGGCACGCAGCCGGTGAGGTCCTTCGAGCCCAATGGTTACGGGCTCTTCAACACCACCGGGAATGTCTGGGAGTGGACCGACGCCCGCTTCAGCAGCGCCACCCCCGATCCGGTCATGCGTGGCGGGTCCTATATGTGCCACAGCTCCTATTGCCGCCGCTACCGTACCTCAGCTCGGACCTCGGCCTCCGCGGATTCATCCCTGGGTCATACCGGGTTCCGCTTGGCTTTTACACCGGCCATGCAGGGCTGACCTCGGCGTCCGGGCGGGTACGGCGCAGATACTCCTGTAGGTCCGCGGACTGCTCGACCTTCCAACCCATCTGGAGCCGATGAAGCTCAGCCAGCGGGATCTGCAGCTGCGGGAAGCGTTCAGCCTGAGAACACGCCACCTCCACTGCCGCCCACGCATCGGGAGTGGCTGAGTGCGCGCCGTCGAGCTCTACCTCGTAGTGGGTGCACATATGGCTCAGCGTGCGCTTGCCCCGGCGGTACTTATCCACTTGTTTATCGATCACCAGCGGGTCGATGACGCCCACAGGCTCGGGAAATTCCACCCCGTGACGTTCCGCCTCAAATTTGAGCACGGTGAAGTCATAGGGGGCGTTCATCACGACCACTGCATTGCCCGCGGCGAACTCCTCGGCAAGTGCGGTGGTGATCTGGGCAACCGCTTCGGCGGCTGGGCGCCCATTGGCCTGGGCGTATTCGGTGGAGATGCCGTGGATCGCGGTGGTCTCCATCGGAATCTCCACACCTGGATCGACGAGCCACTCCCGCGTGCGCACGATCCGCTCCGGAGGACCCGGAGGGACGCCGTCGTCGGTTCCACGGTCCACCTCGGCGTCGAAGATCACCAGAGCGGCGGAGACGATTCTGGCGACGCGAGGATCCCGCGAGGTGGTCTCCAGGTCGAAACCGACCCTGCGACGGGTGTGCCAAGAATCATTGCTCGGAGTGATCTCAAAGAGAGCCGGGGTCTCGTCCATGGCATAACGGTAGCGCGCGCGTAGGACATGGGTGGAAACCTGCGTCCGCGCCGCCTGGCATGTCCACCCCCTCTGATTGAATGAAGACCATGGAGTTCGATCAGTACCAGCAGCAGGTGCTCGCCGCCGCCGAGAGCCCAGGTCACGGGCCCATCCTCAGCTTCGGCGGACCTGGTAGCGGCAAGTCCACCCTGGTGACCGAACTCGCGCTGCGGCACCTTGAATCCGGTGGGGACTCCACTCGGCTACTGGTGCTCTCTCCCACCCGCGCCACCTCGGCAGTCCTGCGGGATGAGATCGAATCGCGGTGGGCCTCTCGTGACAGCAGCGGGCGTGGCGGCTCCCTGTCTGAACAGCCATCCCGGTCCTTCGCCTCCTATGCCTTCTGGCTGCTCGGTGAAGCGCGGAGGCGGGAGATTCTGTCCTTCCAGGCGCGGCGCCCGCGTCTGTTGTCCGGGGCGGAACAGGACAGCATCATCCGTCAGCTGTTGGCACCTGATCCCAGCAGCGGGCTGCCCTCCATCGAATGGCCCGCCTCGCTGCAGGAGGCGGCCAGCACCGACGGGTTTCGCAAGGAAATTCGTGAACTCTTCGACCGCGCCGCCGAATACGGGGTGTCGCCGGAGCAGCTGCGCGGACTGGCGCAGCAGTGCCGGCGGCCCGAGTGGAACGCCGCGGCCGACCTCTACGAGCTCTACCGCGAGGATCTCGATGCCGGCGCCAACGCCGACGCTTTCGACCCCGCCGGGCTGATCAATGAAGCCTGCAACCTGCTTGAAGAGAACCAGGAACTCCTAGAGACCGAGCGGCAACGCCTTCACCGGATCATCGTGGATGATCTGCAGGAAGCCACCCCCTCGGTGTATCGACTGCTGCGGCTCATCGGTGCCGGGGGAGACGTCCTCGCCTTCGCCAGTCCTGAGACCGCCGTCCAAGGATTTCGGGGGGCCCGCCCGGATAAGCTGCGCAGCTGGACCGTTGCCCCAAGACGGGTCACCGCAGGCAGCGTGCTGGGACTGAACCCAGAAACCGACGCCGAGATCGATGGCATTGTGCGGCGCAGCATCTCCGGAGCGATGACCCCGGACTCCCATGGGGGCCTGCCCGGAGTTGAACCCCGGGTCATGGTGCTGGAAGAGAATCATCGGATCAGCGCCGAGGTGGGCAAAGCCTATGCGCGTGCCCTGCGAAGAATCTCTCCCGCCGGTCCGCAGCAACCCCGGCAGCGCTGGCTGAGATTGCTCACTGAACCTGAGGAAGAACAGCCCAAGGACGGCTCCTGCGCGGTGGAGATCGTGCCGGGGGACTATCTCGCGGAACAGTTCATCCTGCAGGAGGTCCTGGACCGGCATCACCGGCACGGTGTTCCCTTCGATCAGATCGCGGTCATCGCGCGCAACGGGGCGCTGCTGAAACGGCTGGTGCGGATGTTCCAGACTCAAGGTGTTCCCGTGCGGCAGTCCATGAGTGATGTCATCCTCAACCAGGAACAGGCGGTGGCGCCGCTGCTGCGGGTGCTTCGACTCGTGACTGCCAGGGTGAATGCCAAGGCGAACCCCGGGCTGAATCCGGGGCCAAATCGCGGGCCAAATCCGGACGGGGAGTCGCAGTCGCCGGTCGTGCCCTTGGACGAGGTCCTCGCACTCTTGACCAGCCGCTATGGCGAGACCGATTCGATGACCCTGCGCAGCCTGCGCCAGGTCTTGCGCAGCCAGGAGCGCCGTCGCCTCCGGGAAGCTTCCGATCCCGCCGAGCCGCGAAGCTCTGATGAGCTGCTGGTCGCCGCGGCGAACAACGTGGCAGACCCGGTCTTTGAAAGTATCCGCACCCAGTCGCGCTTCCAGCATCTGACCCGCGGTCTTGAACGCGTGGGTGCCATGCTGGCCGCCGGTCACTCAGCGGTCGGACCCTCCAGCGGACCCGAGGAACTGCTGTGGGAGATCTGGAACGCGGCGGATGTGAGTCGGCACTGGGCCGGTCTGACCCGTTGGTCCAGCGCCGAGGGCCGCCGGGCGGATCATGATCTGGATGCCGTTATGGCGCTCTTCCAGGCCGCCGAACGCTTCTCCGATCAGAACCCTGGCGCCTCGGCCATCGGGTTCGTGGACTACATCGAACGTCTCGAACTTCCTATGGACACCCTGGCCAAGACCTCCGCTGCCGACGCCGCGATCGAGGTCCTCACTCCGGCAAGCGCGGTGGGACGTGAATTCGATACGGTCATCCTCTCGGGACTCCAGGAAGGCGCGTGGCCGAACCTCAATCCCCGTGGTCAGCTCCTCGGAAGCGGACACCTGGTCGACGTCGTGGAAGGCCGCGCGGACGCCTCAGCCCAGTCGTTGCTGGTCAAACGGATGAATGTGCTTCAAGACGAATACCGTCTCTTTGCCTCGGCGGTCTCACGAGCCAAGAACCGGCTCTTCGCGGTGGCTGTCCATGGGCAGGAAGAAAGCCCTTCGATGTTGCTTGACCTGGTGGTTCCGCCTGCGGAACGGTCTGCTCGCAGCGGTGCCATCCCCCGACCGATCACCGCTCCCCGCCTGATCGCTGAGCTGAGACGTCATCTGGAGACCAGCATCCAGAAGGATCTCGACGCGGGTCCCAGTGACGTGGATCCTAGCCATACGGACTCTAGTGACACCGACTCTAGCGACACCGACTCGGGCCACGCGGCCGCAAGCCACGAGTTGCTCACGACGCAATCAGGCACTGCGGACACCTCGGAGACGCAGGAGCAGGCGGCGGCTCGTGCGCTCGCAGTCCTGGCCGAGGGTGGACTGATCGGTGCCGCGCCGGACACCTGGTGGGGTCTGCCTGAACTCAGCACCACGGCGCCGCTGCTGGAGCCACAGGACACGGTCCGGGTGTCACCGTCCTCGGTGCAGGGAGCCATTGAGTCTCCGCTGCAGTGGTTCACCGGGGCTGCCGGTGGGGTGGAGGCCACCGATTTCAGCCGCATGCTGGGCTCACTGATTCATGAGATCGCCGAACACCATCCGGCCGAGACCAATCGGGAAGTCCTGGCAGCGGAATTGGATGCGCGCTGGGACAGTCTGGGGCGGGATGAGGGCTGGGAGACCGAGAAGGATCGCTCCCGGGCCCGGGTGATGCTCAAGAAGCTCGCGGGCTATTTCGGTCACGTCGAAGGTCAAGGTCGAGAGGTCATCGCGCGAGAGCTGCAGGTGGAAGCCAGCCTGGAGATCCAGGTGCCGTCAGATCAACCCGGTGGGGTTCCAGAGACCCGTTCTGTGCTGATCCGGGGCGTGATTGACCGTGTGGAACGCACAGAGGATGGGGAGCTTTTCGTCATTGACCTCAAGACCGGAAAGCACCAACCGTCTCAGGCTGAAATTCTGACCCACGGACAGCTCGGGTCCTATCAGCTGCTGGTAGCCCTGGGAGCGGTGGACCAAGCCATCGCTGAGAACGATGAAGCACAGGAGGCTTCCGCGACCACATCCGGAGCCGGCGCCGCATTGCTCCAAGTGGGCACGTCCGCGAAGGCCTCGATACTTCAGCAGCAGGACGCGCTCAACCCCGAGGAGACCTGGCCGATGGAACAGCTGACCCAGGCGGCCCAGGTGATGAGCGGGAGCGTCTTCTCCGCCTATCACTCACCGAATCAACAACGCTGCCTCGTTGGGGCACTATGCCCCCTCTGCGAGAACACGAAGCAGGTGACCCAGCCATGACACCCCTTGAGACCATGCGCTACAGCGCCCGGGATATCGCCGACGCGTTGCAGCGTGACACCCCCGCCGAGCGGCGGCACTACCCAACGGCGGAACAGCAGGCCGTCATCGAATCCGGTCTGGACCCAATGCTCGTCGTCGCCGGAGCCGGATCCGGAAAGACCGCAACGATGGCCGACCGTGTGGTCTGGCTCGTGGCTAACGGCATCGTTCGCCCGGACCAGATCCTCGGGGTGACCTTCACCAAGAAGGCTGCCGGAGAGCTGCGCGAGCGGATCACTCGGAAGCTTGAGCAGCTGCTAGAGGCAGAACTGATCTCCCCGGCCGATGTGGTGCCTGTGGAGGTCTCCGACACCGTGGAACATGCCGACATCTCCGAGCTGCTCGCCCCAGCGGTCTCCACCTATCACTCCTACGCGAACACCCTGGTGACCGAGTACGGTCTGCAGATCGGGCTCGAGCCGGAGACTCAGCTCATCGGAGAGGCCAAGGCCTGGCAGCTGGTGCACCGATTGGTCAGCTCCTATGACCGCGCCGAGGTGCTCGTGGAGGCAGAACAATCTGCCGGGAACCTCGCCGGATACGTGATGCGCTTGGCGGGTGACTGCGCCGAACATCTGCAGTCCCCGGAAGCAGTCGAGGCCCACCTCGACGTCGAACTTGCCCGGGTGGAAGCCTGGGAGGAAGCGGGCGCCGAGCTGAAGGGCAAGCAGATCGACCTGGTCCGGGCGCTGCGGGTGCGCCGCGAGATGGCTGAGCTGGTCCGCCGCTACCAGGACAAGAAGCTCACCGAGGGGCTTATGGACTACGGGGATCTGCTGCGCTTCGCCGCACAGATCGCCCGGGACGTCCCGAGCGCTGGAGAGGCCGAGCGGGAGAAGTACAAGGTGGTGCTGCTCGACGAGTTCCAGGACACCTCCTACGCGCAGCTCGCGCTCTTCAGCAGCCTCTACGGGGTCCAGGGCTCTGGAGTGGGACATGCAGTCACCGCGGTGGGGGATCCTAACCAGTCGATCTACGGGTTCCGCGGGGCTTCCGCCGGTCAGCTCTTCGACTTCCCACAGTCCTTCCCCGCAGTGGATCCCGCCACGGGTGAGCGCCGGCCCGCGGCGCTGCTGCAGCTGACCATCGCCTGGCGCAACGGGGAACGGATCCTGGATGTCGCTAACCGTCTGGTGACGCCGTTCGCCCCTGACGCCGCAGACTCACTCGATAAGCCGTGGCGGGCCCATAACGCGCATCTGCGCGGTCAGCTCAAACCGCTGAGCCCACCCGACGGCGCCCAATCTGCGACCGTGCGTTATGGCTGGTACACCTCAGACGTCGAAGAATCCCAGGCGATCGCCGAACAGCTCAGCGCCGCGCTGAAGCCCGACACTCCACCCGAAACACCGCCTGGCACACGGCCCGGCCCGGAGCATGAAGCCCCGAGCTGCGCGGTACTGGCCCGGACCCGGGCGCAGCTGGAGACTATCGCCGAGCAGCTGCGCCTCGCCGGGCTGGACTACGAGCTGGTCGGCCTTTCCGGGCTGCTGAGCACCCCAGAGGTGGCGGAGGTGCTCGCGTACCTGCGTGTCATCGCGGATCCCGGACGCTCCGACGCACTGATTCGGATCCTCGCTGGGGCGCGCTACCGGATCGGCCCCCGCGACCTGCTACAGCTGCAGCGCTCCGCCCGTGATTTGGAGGGCCTGCGGCTGCGGGCGCCCGCGCCGGAGCAGCCGGAGAGCGGCACGGAATCAGAGGAGGGGGTGGTCGACGCGGAGGACCGATACGAATCCACCGAACTGGAGATGGACGAACGCGCCTCCCTGGTGGAGGCCCTGGAACGGCTCAAAGACGGTCCCGAGCACGCCGAGTACCTGGGGCTTTCTGCAGAAGGGCACCGCCGCTTGCTGCGGGCCAAGGAGCAGATCCGTCGACTGCGTCAGTGGGCCACCCTTGACCTCGGTGTGTTGATCCAGCGCATCGTCAGTGACACGGGACTGGATATCGAAGTCGCAGCACGGCCGTGGGAGGAGCAACACTACGCCGCCCGCCAGCTTGATGCGCTGGTCGATCAGGCCGAGAGCTACGCGGCCACTGAGACCACACCCGACCTGCGTAGCTTTCTGGACTGGCTGGATGCCGCCCAAGATAAGGAACGCGGTCTGGAACAGGCGGACATTGAGCCTGTCCCAGGTGCCATTCAGCTGATGACTATTCACGCCTCCAAGGGCCTGGAATGGGACGTGGTGGTGGTGGCCGGACTCCGCGAGGATAAGTTCCCCAGCGCGAAGGCCGACCGGTGGACCGGCAGCAACGGGATGCTGCCTGCAAGGTTGCGCGGGGATCGGCTCAGCATCCCGCAGTGGGAATCTGAGCAGCCGGATCTGCGCTCCTGGGCGGTATCGGCGGGTGTGGGTAGCTGGAAGCAGTTCACCGAAGACAACCGGGTTTTCACGGAGGACGTGAAGGACTTCAGTCGCGAGGAGGAACGTCGACTGGCGTATGTGGCAGTGACACGCGCGAAGAAGCTGCTGCTGTGCACGGGAGCCTGCTTCTACGGCACTTCTACCGGAAAGGAACCATCGGAGTTCCTTAAGGAGATCCGCGAGGTGGCTGATAGCTTCGGCGATGCCTCGGCCGCGCTGGAGTGGGCCGAGGTTGCCGATATGAAGGACAACCCCGTGGGTAATGACCTTTACGGCGCCCAGTGGCCCTATGATCCGCTGGCTCCGCTGCCGATCGGTCGCTATCGCCGGCAGGTTTCAGAAGGGGAGCAGACCACACTGCCCCAGATCAGTACGGTGGAAGCCCCGAAGGTCCAACCCGGCCGGCGGGCCGCGTTGACTCGTGCAGCCCTCCTGGTTGAGGACGCTCTTGTACAGCGTGCCCAGGCCGCTGAGACCGGTGTTCTTCCGTTGACGCCGTGGGAGCAAGAAGCCGAGTGGGTGGTGGACCGGGCGCAGATGCAGCAGCGCGGCACCGGCAAGCCGAGGTTCCCAGGACACATCAGCGTCTCCGGTGTGGTCGGCATGGCGCGCAACGCCGAGACCATGGCCGAATTCGCCCGCAGGCCTGTTCCGGTCAAGCCGTCACAGGCGGCACGCCGAGGCACTGTGATGCACGAATGGATTGAGGAGTTCTACGAGACCCGCAGCCGTCTGCCGGGGATCGAGGAGCCCAACCGAGGCGACGAGGACCTCGATGACGCATTCGACCTTGCGACGGTCAAAGCACGTTTCATCGAGACGCAGTGGGCCCAGCGGCAGCTGTACGCCGCTGAGATACCGGTGGAGACCTCGCTGGACGGCGTGGTCATCCGTGGGCGTATCGATGCCATCTTTGGAAAGAACGACGCTGGCGAGGATCTCACGGCCGAAGATTTTGATCGGTGGGAGCTGAAGTCTGCACAGGACCGCAACGCGCAGATGCGGCAGTGCACCTGGGACCTGGTCGATTGGAAGACCGGAATGGTCCCCACTGGTAAGGACCTGCGTGAGAAGCAGATCCAGCTGGCGGTCTACCGGTTAGCCTTCCACCGCCTCTATGGCGTGCCGCTCGAGCAGATCGACGCCTCGTTCTTCTACGTGGAGCACGGCCAGACGGTGCTTGGGACGGATCTTCCTGAAGAGGAGGCGCTGGAGGAGTACCTTCGTGGCGCTCGCGGCTACTTTAGCGCGTGACTCTTTGTTCCGGGTTCACCCAGTGCTGACTCGATACTCCTCACGACTTCTGCGACTGGCGTATGCTCCCAGAATCGCAGTACTGTCCAACCTTGATCCGCGAGGAGGCGTGAAGTCTCGACGTCTCGCACCTGATTGCCTGAGATTTTCTTGGACCAGTAGTCCTCGTTCGTCTTGGGCATGATGAAGTGATGTGGACACCCATGCCAATAGCATCCGTCGATCAACACCACGACTTTTCGACGCGTGAACGCAATGTCGACACTTCGACGTCGGTCAGCAGCAAGCGGGCGGTAGTTGACGCGAAAACGCCATCCCCGAGCATGAAGCGCGCTCCTGATCTGGAGTTCAGGCTTGGTATCCCGACCCTTGTTCGCACGCATGGTCAGGCGCGCATTTTCGGAGGAAGCCCAGGACGCCGGAATCACGGTGACTCAGATGCTCGACGTCAATTGGCGGACACCTTAGGAATTAGATTCGACAAGGAAGGTTTGACCGACTCATAGTCCACCCCTGCAAAACTGTCGAGTAGTGCTTCGAAGATGACTCGAGCGCCGTCCACAGGCACTGCCATACCGATTTGCTTACGCACCGATTCTTTTGCTCCGTGGAACAGGAAATCGTCGGGGAATGTCTGCAGGCGCGCACGTTCACGATTCGTGAGAGCTCTAGGCTCATCCCAGTGGTAGATGTGGGTGCCACCGCCCCCGGAGCCTGTCACCGTGTAGGCGGGCTTGTCGGGGTGAAGCCTTCGGTAGATCGATGACAACTTGGTTTTAGTCTTGATCTGCAGGTGTTCGGGAATGTCTGCATGCCACGCATTGCCGCCGGGTGGAATGTATCCGAGGCGTTCGACTACTGCCGGTGACTGACGGGTCGGTTCTTGATTCGTCGCCGAGTCTGGAATGTTCGCCAGGGCTTTCCTCGTGCTGACGTCACGCCCGGAATACGGCGCCGGGCTGGGGACTTTGAACTCCACGTCCAGACTGTCCTTTATACCGATGACGATCATCCTGTGTCGCGCCTGTGGCACACCGTACTTCTCGAACCTGTAGTAGTGGGGGTAGATGCGGTAACCGGCCTCGATCATGTCTGAGAATATGCGTTTGAGAGCTGCTCCGCCGTCCGCGCGGATCCCTCCGACGTTCTCTGCGAGGAACCAGTCCGGTTGGAACATCTCGAGCGCCTTGATTCCGTAGGTGTACAACGGGCCGAACTCGCCGCCGAATCCCTTGCGTTCTCCGACTTGGCTGAAATCGTTGCAGGGGAAGCCGAAGGCTAATCCGTCGATCGCGCCGAGATCCTCCAGTACTCCGTAGTCCAGGGTGCGAATGTCGTGGTGAACCACGGATCCATCCGCCGGGTCGCCGCATATATTCTGCGCATAGGTACGGCAGGTGTCGGCATCGTAGTCGGTTGCCCACTGGTGGACGATCTCGTATCCGGGCCTCGAAGCCTGCTTCGCGGCCAGCCCTAGTCCTCCCGGACCAGAGAACAACTCGCCCAGTCTGAACGTCTTGCTCGCGATGGGTGCGGATGCGTGCGGGGCTGTCTCTGTCGACTTCTCAGGTGCAATAGTCACGGGAGCCATTCTATCGGCGGGGTCGGACATGCGCAGCTCCGCAAGCACCGACTTCAGAAGTGAGGTCTACCGAGCGGCGGAGTTGTTGCCATAACAAGAGCAGAGGTCTCACCGCGAGTTGGAGCGAGTGATTATTCTCGTCGTCGGCTCGGAACACGAAATGGCCGCATGACGCGGCTGGTTCAGTGCAACTTAGCGTCGACTCAGATACTTGGCCACGTCGCTGTCGCGAATTTCTCTTCCTAGAGACCACATTTCCAGCAAGTCATCGTGAGTCATGTTGCTCTCAGAGTACCCGGCGATCAATTGGCGCCACGGTCTGATGGCGATACCGGAGCCGGCGACTCCGGCTTTATCAATTACGTTTCGCAGTTTGGCATCAAAGTTCTTGTCGAACCCCCCAGAGATGTACATGAAGAGTTCCAGCGGAGTGCCGTTGACTCCGCCGGAATAATCGGGCACGTAGTCGGCGTGCATTCGCAACTGGTGGTCGTGCGGAAGGCTGTAGGCGGCGTATGCCTTCGTGTCGATAATTCCGCCCCACTTCTCCGACCAGACTTCAACATCTGGGACGGTGCCGGTCTGTCCGACATGTCGCGATTGCAATCCGAAGGTACTCCGAAGTACCTCTTGAGTGGCCTTCTCGAAGTTGATTGCCTCGTCTGTCCCGGAGAATGCCATCTGCTCATACCGGTCAAGGAATGCGCTGATGCCTGCACTGGGACTACTAATGAGCTGCCGAAGAGCTTCGGAGACCGTCTTTTGATCTAGTCCAGTGTGGCTGGAGACTGCGTCAATAACAGTGCTGGTCGCCTCAGTGAGTATCTGTGTAGCGTATATGTGGCTAAGTGCGGCCGAGGCAAGCCCAAGAGTTCTGTCACTCTCCGATTTGGTTCGGATCTCGCGAATGTTCCGTTGATCCTTAATCTTGCCGATCTTCACACCGTATGAGCGCTGAAAAGCCTTTGCCGCTTCTCGTGAAGCGAACGGATCGTTTGCGGGTTCGTACATAGTCAGTAATGGTTTCGCAGCCCACTCAGCGAGCGCCGAGTCGATCTCTTCTTGCATCGCAGGGTTGAGGGTGGTGACAGTCCGCTCCTCCGTATCGAAGATGTACCCGGGAGCAGGTGTCGCGAAACCGGTATACCTAATCCACTGCGCGAATGTATTCGCGATGTCTTTCAGTGAGGTGTTAATCAGCTCTTCCGGACTCTTTTTGATCCTCGAACGCGGTGGAGTCATTCGAGTGGCGAAATCTGGACTAAGTGCGGAGGTGCCTTGGTCCCTGTACTCGAGGATCAATTCAGCAACTCTGTCTGCTTCTTTATCCGAGTGTTTGGTGGCTTCGCCTATGACACACGCAGCGATCTCCTTGTCGGTCAGATAGCCACCCAGCCGCGAATGCCGTAAGAGCTTAAGCAACAACACGAAGGGTCGGAGTCTAAACTTTCGATCTATATCAACGCTTGTTGCAACAGAGAATGCCGAGGGGAACTGGTAGGCCAAAATCTGCTTACGCAAAATCGGTAGTGCCGCCTCTTGGTCCACCAAGGCCTGACCAGCAAGAGTCAAATGCACCTCCTCCTCCGCGCGTGGAGACTCCTGATGGTAGAAGAAGAGTCCGAGCGAGTACAGCAGTTGGGCGTGAGTGCGACCGCCGCTGCCGCCGCGCCCAACCGCACGTTCAGTGTGGTCACCCCGACTCTTCAGGTCGAGATTCTCAAGCTGTGTTTCGAAAGCAATCTGGAGTTCTCTGTTTCCCTTCCAAGCTTGGCCCGAAGCAACTCCCGCGAATGCAGCCAGACTCTTGGGAACACGTATGAGCTTTCGGTGAGGGCGGGTGACCCACCAGTACGGCGTTGGGCTCATAATCAAATCCTTCGCTTTGTTTCGCTTTAAAGTGGCAGTTTATAAATCATGATACACGGACGCATATTGTTAGATAATTGTTTCCAATAGTTTTTAATTGACGAAATTACACGTATCCGTCCAGCCTTGAGAAGTCCATGCGATACAAATCATCTCTAAGCTGGTGAAAGCTCAGGGTGCTACGTCCATATGCTCGTACATGTTCGTCGCGGACTTGCTCGCCAGGCTGAACGCCTAGGCGACGCCGAAGATATCGACCGAGGATGCTGTTGTTCTGGGGAGTTGTTAAGTTCTTGCCGTTGTCGCCCCCTCGTGCAAGCGTCATATATTCACCATCGTCAGTCCAAACGGTGAAGTGTGTTCCTTTTGGCGGCAGATACCGTCGACACTCAGACTGGGCCGGAACAGGGATGTACGCCTCGTTTGGGTTTCGACTGCCGCGTAGGCCCCAGTTCAGTCCGCCGCCCGGGCCGTGGACTGTTCCCTCTCTAGACAGAATCGACAATTCTGCCGTGTTTGACCCGTCGCCAGGATGCAGTCTGTTTTCCATCAAATATGAAGAGTCCCGTTCAGCATCAGTGATTTTGACAGATCTGTTCACGGCGTTCGAGGCGCAATCGATCCCTCTGGAAAATATCGCTTCAGCATACTTGTAGGCTGTGGCGGGGCAGGTGGGTGCCAGAACTTCGCGACTGCTTTGCAATGCAAGTCCAAACCCGCGGAAGGAGTAGTTCGCAGAACCTATCCAGGCCTCCGTGGGAACGCCATCCTTCAGCCAGACATAGACCTTGCTGTGCGTGTCCATCTCGAGTTCATACCTGCACTCGATCCGGCCGCCGAGTTGACGTGGTCCCTGGATGCTTCGAAAACGCTCATGGTCGGACCGTCGCACTCCGTCCGACTGTGTCATCCCTACGAGAAGTCGGATAGAGACGTCTCGTCCAAGGCGTTCTGTATTTCGACTGAGGACAGCAGAGCTGGCGTATCCCGTTATAATGAGAAGCTCATTGCATTTTCTTTTAGTGGATGGCTCGATTAGAACCCGTTCAAACAAGTCATCTTCAATGAGTCTGGGCAAGTGCATATATTGATTTTGTGCTGAAGAACGAAAAAACACAAGAGAAATTTTTCTCGGTGCATGACTGTTGCGTCTTGCTGTGGCGACCAATTAACGGCGTGTGCGGACTCACGGTTCGTAAGCCGCGTCAAAGAAGTCACGCTCGATCGCCACTATCCGCTTCCACCGTGCGGACAATCGCGCGCCGTCGTCGGACTCCAGCGCTGGTGCCAGGCGGTTGAGCTCATCGATCAGGAACTGGGTCCAGTCCCGGAAGTCAGCACCGCGGTGCAGGTCGATCCACCCGCGGTGCTTCGGTGCCGAGGGCAGTGGAAGGTCTCGTTCGCCCCAGTCGAGGTACAACCATTCCGCTATCACCAGCACCACCAGCAGGTCCGCATAGTCCCTGGACTGCGCCACCTCCCACATCGCAGCGATGAACTCGGCCGTGGGTGGGCTGAGTTCGGGGGAGATTGCATCCGAGACCGGAACCTCAAGCTCGGCAAAGGTCTGCTGGAAGTAGTCATCCTCGTCCGCCGCAAGCATCCCGAGCTGTGCCGCGAACCGCAGCCGCGCGGGCTTTGAATCAGTGGTGGCGACGCACGCCCCCAGCATTGCGACGAAGGCGTCGAAGAACTGATAGTCCTGGACCAGGTACCGCGCCAGGACTTCATCGCTGACGGTCCCCGCGAAGAGTTGATCCACGAACCGGTGATTCACCGAGGCGTCCCAGTCGGTGGAAGTGGACAGTCGAAGCCGTCCTGCGAAACTCTCCGCAGCGACGTCGGCACTCGTACTGAAAGGTGTAGCTGAAGTCATGGCCTCAGCTTAACCAGAGGCCTCCACACGGTGGGGAAGCTGGCGACTCAGATCGCCTGGCGTGGAGTCTTCATTCTGCGGGTCAGACGGATGGCGTAGAGGGCCACGAACACGCCCAGCACCGCGGCGAACGCGCCCACGTAACTGGGGGCCCGCAGACCGAGGTCAGCGGCGATCACCTGACCGCCGACCAGTGCTCCAAGGGCATTGGCGGCGTTGAAGGCCGAGTGATGCAGGGAGGCCGCGAGCTGCGGGGCATCAGGGGCGGTGTCGATCAAGTGTGTCTGCATCGACGGGCCCAGCGCGCTGGCTGAGACACCCACCAGGAAGAGGAAGATCAGCATCAGCACCGGGATGTGCGCGGTGTAGGCGAAGAGCACCATGAACACCGCGACCAGGCCCATTGCCACGACCACGGTGCCCAGCACGGACTTATCCGCTGCCCAACCACCGACGAAGTTACCGACCACCATGCCGGAGCCGAAGAGTCCCACGATCCATGGCAGCGAGCTTTCGCCGAATCCGGTGATCTCGGTGCTGACGGGTGCGATATAGGAGTACAGCGCGAACATCCCGGAGAAGCCGACCACTGCGAGCATGATGCCCACCCACAGCCGCTTATTCTTCAGCCCCATGATCTCAGAGCGCATGGTCGCCTTAGCGGGTGGCATCTGCCGCGGCGCGTATCGAGCCACTGCGGCCATGGTGATCAGCGCCAACACGATCACGCTGATGAACATCCAGCGCCAGCCGAACTGCTGACCCAGTGCCGTGACCACCGGCACGCCCAGCACGTTAGAGATGGCAAGGCCTCCCATGACGACGGCGATGGCCCGGCTGCGCTTCGTAGGTCCGGCCATCTCGGCCGCCATTAGCGCGGCTACCGCAAAGTAGGCTCCGTGAGGCAGCCCGGAGAGGAACCGAGCGACCAGCATCGTCTCAAAATTCGGGGCGAAGAAGCTGAGCACATGTCCGAGGATGAAGACCCCCAGCAGCAGCATGGCGTAGGACTTGCGCTCACGTCTGGCGCCCAGGATGGACAGGATCGGCGCACCGATCACCACACCTACCGCGTAGGCGCTGATCAGCAGCCCTGCCTGCGGGATGGTGATGCCGAGGTCCTGGACGGCCTCCAGCTGCAGGCCCATGATGGCGAACTCGGTCACACCTACGGCGAATCCACCGATGGACAACGCAATGATGGCCAGAGCCACCTGTTTGCGTGTGTACTTCGGCATTGCAGAGGTCTTTTCTGCCGTGGTCATAGTGTCATCCTGTGCTGCAGCCGGTCGGTGGAGTGCGCGCCCATCACGGCGCAGATGTGGCCTCAAGATCTGATCAATCGGGAGAAGACACTCACCCGATAACTGCGCGGTGGCAGCGATCATTCCCGATTCGCCACAGTTCCTCGACATTGAGGGTCATGCTGATACCAGTTTGGGAGTCAGGCTCCGGGCGGTCGCAAGCCAGGGTGGCGCGAATAGATCGACTCGTCCCCGCTCTGAGTGTCACTGTTCTGCGGTTCATCACCCGCGGAGCTTGCCGACTGAGCAGATTCCGCCGACCTCGCTGAAGACGCGGACTGCGCTGATTCCGAAGACTGCGCCGAAGTGGCGGAGGACGCCGACGCTGCAGAGGAGGCTGAGCCTGCAGAAGCTGCAGAAGAAGCTGATCCGGCTGAAGCTGCCGAGGTCGAGGGGAAGAAGTTCTTCTGCTTGGCTCGCCGCTCGGATGCCTCATCCGGCTGGATCGGAAGGTCTCCGTCCTCGCTCGGATGAGTCTCCTCGGTGATCGCTGGGAATGCCCCGGTGGGTTCATCGGCTGCTTCTGGCCGCGGGTAGAACGCGGGCACCTTGCCGGTGGCATCGGGGTCGTCGATGACCTCTTCGTTCTCCGCTGGACCTGCGGTCTCGGAATCGGTGATGACGGCGGGCTCGTCGTCGTCCTCTCCGTCCTCGCTCCACTCTCCGGTGTCAGCCACAGTAGCGGCAGCGCCGGCGCGCGCCACGGGACGGGAATCCTGAACCTCGGCCGCTGGACCAGGCTCCTCACCCTCCATGGGCGTCAGCGCGATCGGCTGGCCGCCATAGGTTTCGATGTCTACCTTGAGCTGCTCCAGCAGCGCCTTGGCCTCGGTGACCATCTCCGGGTTCTCGCTCGCATGCCCGCGAACAAGCCACTGGGCCAGTGCGAACTCGGCTGTCAGCGCGGCGCGGCGCATGAGGTGCTCATCGGCCACACCTGTGCGGTGCCGCTGGTAGGCAAGAAGGACCTTCTCGGTGAACTCGGCATCGCCAGCGGCGGTGAGCCAGGCGAAATCATCGGCAGGATCACCGCTGTGCAGATCGGTCCAGCCGGTTACAGCTACAACTCGATCGCCTTCGATCAGCAGCGAGTCCTCATGCAGGTCGCCGTGCGTGACGGCGGGGGAGAACCGCCACAGTTCGCGGTCCTCCATGGCGTGCTCCCAGCGGCGCAGCAGCATGGCGGGAATCTCGCCGGTGGTGGCTGCCTGGTCAAGTTCATTGAGTCGGCGCTGGCGGTAGCGCTCCGCGGAGTACCGGGGCAGGTCTGCGTTATCCACCACGGCCTCGTCCAGGTCATGGATGGCAGCGATGGTGCGTCCGATGTCATCGATGACGGCCTCGGGCTGACGCGTGAGTTCGCTCAGCTCCAGCGAGGCGCCGGGCAGGTGGTTATAGACGAAGGTGCGCATCTCACCGCGGCGGACAGCTCCAGCCACAGAGGGGACACGGAAGGGCAGCTCGGCGCGGATGCCGGTGGAGAAACCGCGCAGGACCTGCAGTTCGGTCTCCAGGCGCATCGCGGCTTCCTGATGCTGCGGAGAGCGGATCCGCCAGCGGTGGCCCTCGGAGTCGATGACGACGGCGGACGTGAAGTCGCGGGCGTCATCAGCCGCCGCAGCCACGCCGGTAGGGGAAAGGCCCGGCACTGCCGCGGTCGCCAGAGCCGCAAGTTCCATCGAAGTCCATCGCACGAGGACAAGCGTATGGGGTCAGAGGCCATCGGGGGCGCTGGGCCACGCCGATTCCCTGAATTGACGCTGATTCGGCTCATGCTGCTGGTGCAATCCGCAGCGAAGGTCACTCTCCACAGCGGTCTCATGCGTGCGTGCCTGCTGCGCGGGACGGCTACGGTAGACGGTATGCATATGCACCACCGGGACCCTGGTGAAGGCCTCCTGACCCTGCCCCAGGACGACGCTCGAATTGATCGCCGCGACGTCGAGCGCAAACGTCCCGAGTGGCTCGGAGAGATCTGGGCAGCTGAAGGAACGCGCGTGCTGCGGATCTACGGGCGCAGCGCCCTGCTTCTCGGGGACCGGCTCTCCTATGAGGCGCCGTCTGGACCGCTTCCTGAAAACGCCATCGTCTTAGGAGCGGTAGATGCGGCCGAACTGCCCGGAGCCGAACTGCCCGGAGCCGATCCTGCCGCTGGACCTGCCGTGAGTGGCCAGGTCCACGTGGTCACGGTCGCCCAGCCGAAGCCTGAAACTGCGGAAGAGGCTGCTGGGCCGAGTGAGGGCGAGGTTCGATGGGCCGATCTCCGTTTCGCCGCCTCCGAGCTCACCTCTCTTGACGCCGCCCTGCTCACCCAGGCGCTGGCGATCACCGCCTGGCATGCACGCAGCTCATTCTGCGCAGCCTGCGGATCCGCCACCGTTGTTGAGGTGTCCGGATGGCGTCGCACCTGCCCCAACTGCGGTGCCCAGACCTTCCCACGCACCGATCCTGCCGTGATCACTGCGGTGCTGGACACCGCTGACCGGATCCTGCTTGGCTCCGCGCACCGGTGGGAAGCGCGCCGCTATTCCACCTTCGCGGGATTCGTAGAAGCCGGAGAGTCCGTGGAAGCGGCGCTGGTCCGCGAGGTCGAGGAAGAGGCCGGCGTCCTGGTCTCCAACATCCGGTATATGGGGTCCCAGTCCTGGCCGTTCCCGCGCTCCCTGATGCTGGGGCACTTCGCCACCGCAGAGGACCCCTCCACCGCCCGGCCTGACGGTGACGAGATCCGCGACGTGCGCTGGTTCAGCCGTGAAGAGCTCGCCACGGCCGTTGATTCCGGGGAAGTCGCGCTGCCCCCACGCTCCTCCATCTCCCGAGTCTTGATCGAACGCTGGTACGGCTCACCGATCCATGCCGCCTCTGACCAGCAATGGGGGACCCAGCCCCGATGAGCAAACCCGCCTTCTCCTCCAGCTCGTCCACCGGGCACGTACTCTCGGCTACCGAGCTCGCCGCCGCGCCTGCTGAGGCCATCCTGGACGGGCTCGACGACGAACAGCGCCAGGCCGCCTCAACCCTCACCGGTCCGCTGTGCATCCTTGCCGGGGCAGGCACGGGAAAGACCCGCGCCATCACGCACCGGATCGCCTATGGCGTGCGCTCCGGGGTCTATGACCCGCACCGGTTGCTGGCGGTCACCTTCACCGCCCGCGCCGCCGCCGAGATGCGCTCACGGCTGTCAGCCCTGGGTGCCCCCGGTGTGCAGGCGCGCACCTTTCACGCCGCGGCCCTGCGCCAGCTTCAGTACTTCTGGCCGATGTCCATCGGCGGGACCATGCCGCAGATCCTGGACCACAAGGTGCGGCTCCTCGCCGAAGCTGCCCGACGCCTGCATGTGACCACCGACCGTGCGGCCCTGCGCGACCTCGCAAGCGAGATCGAGTGGGCCAAGGTCTCCACGCTGACACCTGAGTCCTATCTCGAAGTCGCCACCGCAGAGGGTGCCGGACGCCCCGAGCCTGGGGGAGTGGATCACCGCACCTTCTCCAAGCTCTACCAGTCCTATGAGGACGTGAAGCTGGATAAGCACCTGATCGACTTCGAAGATGTGCTGCTGCTGACCGTGGGCATCCTGGAAGACGATGAACGCGTCGCTGCCCAAGTCCGCCAGCAGTACCGGCACTTCGTGGTCGATGAGTACCAGGACGTCTCCCCGCTGCAGCAGCGGATGCTCGATCTCTGGCTCGGCGGACGGGATGAGATCTGCGTCGTCGGCGATGCCGCACAGACCATCTACTCCTTCACCGGTGCCACCCCGGATTATCTCCTGGGCTTCAAGCGCCGCCACCCCGAGGCGAACCTGGTCAAGCTGGTCCGGGATTATCGCTCCACCCCCGAGGTGGTGAAGCTGGCGAACTCGCTGCTGGCAGACCGCACTCGCGAGACCTCCAAGCTCGCTGAATCAGCGCCCTGGCCCGACCCGCTGCAGCTCATCTCGCAACGGGAACGCGGGCCGATCCCCAAACTCACCCAGTTAGCCGACGACGACGCGGAGGCCGCCTGGGTGGCTGCCGAGATCGCGACGCTGCAGGAGCAGGGGGTGCCGCTCTCGGAGATGGCCATCCTCTACCGCACCAATGGACAGTCCCAGGGCTTCGAGCAGGCACTGTCCACGGCGGGGATCTCGTATCAGCTGCGCGGCTCCGAGCGCTTCTTCTCCCGGCGCGAGGTCCGCGAGGCGCTCGCAGCCCTGCGCACCTCATCACTGGTCCAGGACGCGGGGGACGAGGTGTCCAAGAGCGTGCGAGACATTCTGTCCTCCCACGGGTACTCCGCCAAGGCCCCCGAGGCCACCGGTGCCGTGCGTGAGCGCTGGGAGTCCATGGCGGCGCTTGTCGCGCTCGCGGATCAGCTCAGCGCCGAGCGCCAGGGATTCACCATGCGTGGATTCATCACCGAGCTGGAGGAACGTTCCGCCGCCCAGCACGCGCCGACCGTCGAAGGTGTCACGCTGGCCTCCCTGCACTCGGCCAAGGGTCTGGAGTGGGAGGCAGTGTTCCTGGCGGGGCTCTCCGAAGGCCTGATGCCGATCACCTTCGCCAAGACCCAGAAAGAGGTCGACGAGGAACGGCGACTGTTCTACGTGGGGATCACTCGAGCCCGGAAGTACCTGTTCCTGAGCTCAGCTGCTTCGAGGCACGTTGGAGGCCGGGGCAAGCGCACCCCATCTCGGTTCCTGCGCCCCCTTCGCCGCGAAATGGGACTCGAGGAACCGGGACGCAAGATCGCGCCGTCGGCGGGGGGATTGAGCCCGAATGCGTCCGCACGGAAGAAGAAGGCCGTGACCTGTTCCACCTGCGGACAGATCCTGACCGTGGCGACCGAGGTCAAGCGGCGGCGCTGCGAGAGCTGTCCCGCGCGCTATGACGAAGCCCTGTTTGCGAAACTGCGTGCCTGGCGGATGGACTACGCCAAGGAGCTTGAGGTGCCAGCCTTCGTGGTGTTCACCGATGCCACGCTGGAGGTCATCGCCGAGCTCAAGCCCACTTCGGATGAGGAGCTGCTCAAGGTGCCAGGCATCGGGGAGCGCAAGCTCGAGAAGCATGGCGAGCGGCTGAGAGAAGTCCTTAAAGACGCCTGAGTCCCGGTGTATGGGGGAGGGAAGGGGTCAGGAGGCGTGGTGATCGGCCCAGCTGACTCCGGCGAGGAACGCATCGGCTTCTCCCGTGCGCGGGTACTTCGCCACGAGCGCCTTGAACCGCGGCCCATGACCGGGTTCGATCAGGTGTGCCAGCTCGTGGACCAGCACCGAATCCTGGACCCAGGTGGGCATCTCGCGCAGACGCCAGGAGAGCCGAATCGTCCCAGTGGTGGAGGTCGTCGAACCCCAGCGCTGGTGTTGCTGGGCGGACCAGCTGACCGCTTCCGGCTGCGGAACACCATCGAGGTATCGGGCCGATAGAAGCTGGGCACGTTCCAGCAAATCTGCATCGCTGCGCGGCTGACGTGAAGCTCGACGGCTCAGCTTCTTCTGGAAGGCACGGGCGTGGTTCTCCACCTCGCGCTGACTCAGACGCAGCGGGACGCGCAGACGCAGGGTTCCGGCCACCTGATCTGCGCTGATCGTCCGGGTCCGGCGAGCTGAGCGGATCACCAGGACCTGCTGCCCGTCCACCGTGATCTGCTGCTCCTGCTCCCGCGACGCCATACCGACGAGCCTAGCCGCTAGTGACCTGTGGAAAACCCCGAGACTTCCTATCCACGCTTGGCACCATGGGTTCATGAATCCCGGGATAGTTCCTCCCAGCTGGCAGCACCTGATCGTGCTCGACGAACGCACAGTTCAACTCGACATCGATGGCGCCGTCGTTCGAATCATCGGTCCCGCCCAACAGGCCGTGGAGCGTCTCCGCGGCCACTACTCCCCGGACGCGACGCGCACCGAGGGCGACGCGCACGCGACGAGCCCCGAGCCCGCCGCCACACCAGCCACCGCCACACTTCAAGCACCCCCGCATGCCGCGAACGCCGTGGTCCAAGCCCGCAGGAAGCTCGCGGCAGTGCTCATCGAGGGGCTTCCAGCTCCAGCGCGGCTTCTCGCAGTGCAGCTCACACGACTCCGGATAGGCATGCTGCTGCTCTGCGACGAGACCCCGGTGAGCCATGGGGATATCCCGCAGGGCTACTCACCTGCGGCCATAGGTATTGATCGGGCAAGCGCGCTGCGCAGATCCTGTCTGCAGCAACAGCCTGAGGCCGCTGTGGCGGTGCGCTCTTCGCAGAAGCAAGCCGACGGGTTGGCGCCCGAGCCGGTGGACATCCATATTCTCTTCACCGAGGGCGCGGTGGAATATCGGCGGCTGGCCGAGGCCGCATCACGTGCACAGCTGCTGCTTCCGGTGGTTCGCGACGACGCAGGATGGCGGATCGGACCATTGCTGAGCAAGGAACTCGGCCCCTGTCCGCAGTGTCTGCTCCTGCGCGGACAGGCCAAAGATCCGCATTGGGAGACCCTGCAGTCAGAACTTGCCAGCGCGGCGACCCAGGTAGATCTCCCGCCGGAGAGCCTGGAGGTCAGCGCCGTGGTGGCGAGTCTGGTGGGCCGAGAGGTGCAACTCGCGGTGGACGGCCAGGTGATCCCGCAGACAGCCGAACGAATGATCTCTCTCGATGCCGTGACCAGCTGGATCGACTGTGAACCCGGGACACCCCATCCAGAGTGTGAGTGCCGCCTCCGAGCTTCCCAACAACCCCTGACCGAACTGTGACCTCATCCTGTGACTTCATCCTGTGGCGAACTGACCACGCTTGTACAGACATCATTGAGCCACGCTGGATACGCTGGAATCTCTTAGGCCGAACCAGGATCACAGCCGAACCAGGATCACCACAGGGAGCGTCCGATGAGCGAGAACAACTCCGGCAACAACGAACAGGGCAACGGGGAAGACCCGCGTGACCCCATGGAGGAGTTCTTCAAACAGCTCTTCGGCGGCCAGATGCCGGGCCAGGCCCCCCAGGAGGGGGAAGACAAGGACGACGCCGCCAAGCGAGGTCCCAGCATCGGCTTCACCGGTACCCCTGGCGCCCCAGGTGCAGGCGCAACAGGCTCCGACCAGGGCGGATTCCCCGGATTCCCCCCGGGCTTCGACCCCTCACAGCTTCCCGGCATGGCGGACATGAGCCCGCAGATGATGCAGCAGATCATGGGCCAGGTGCAGTCGATGTTCTCCGCCATGCAGAACCCTGCAGATGAGGACAAGGGTCCCGTCAACTGGTCCATGGCTCGCCAAGCTGCCCGCCAGGCAGCCGCCGGTGATGATCCCAGCGTCTCGGCAGCCGAGCGCAAGGAGATCGACGACGCCCTGCGGCTGGCAGATATGTGGCTAGATGGTGCCACCACCTTCGAGACCGCCGGGCAGATCGGAAAAGCATGGTCCCGCGCGCAGTGGGTGGAAGAGACCTTTGATTCCTGGAAGCGGCTCACCGAACCCGTGGCGGAGTCTGTGTCCAAGGCCCTCTCCGGCGCCATCAAGGACCAGCTCGGCGAGCAGGGTTCAGGCCTTCCCCCGGAGCTGGAATCCATGATGGGCGGCGCCGGGGCCGGCCAGATCACCGGGATGATCGAATCCATGGGCGGCATGGCCTTCGGTATGCAGCTGGGTCAGGCTATCGGTGAACTCGCCAAGGAGGTCGTGTCCTCCTCGGACACCGGACTCCCTCTGGCCGGTCACACCACCGCCCTGCTGCCCAAGAACGTCCGCGAGTTCGGCAAGGACCTCAGCGTGGACAAGCGAGAGGTGCTGCTCTACCTGGCGCTGCGCGAAGCCGCCCGGATGCGCCTCTTCATCCACGCGCCTTGGCTGGAGCAGGACTTGTTCGACGCTGTGGGCCAGTACGCCGCCGGTATCCACATCGACATGGGTCGGATCGAAGAGGCTGCCAGCCAGATGGATCCCAACAATCCCGAGGCGATGAACGCCATCCTGGGTGAGGGACTCTTCCCTGAAGAGCGCACGCCCATGCAGGAGGCCGCGCTCAAGCGCATTGAGACCACACTGGCACTCGTCGAGGGCTGGGTGGACGACGTCGTGACTCAGGCAGCCGAGCACCTCGAGTCTCTCTCTCGGTTGCGGGAGACGATGAACCGGCGTCGTGCCTCCGGTGGACCGGCAGAGGACACCTTCGCTGCTCTTGTCGGACTTGAGCTTCGTCCCCGCCGTCTTCGTGACGCGGCCGCTCTCTGGGCTCACCTGCGTGAGACCGAGGGGATGTCGGGCCGTGATGAAGTCTGGGGACACCCGGATGTTCAGCCAGACGAGCAGGACCTCGATGATCCGACTGGCTTCCAGCAGCGTCGCGCCGAGCGGCAGGAAGAGTCCGCCAAGATCGATGAGGAGCTGCAGAAGCTCCTTGATGGTGGATATGACGGAAAATCACCGCAGGGTTGACATCGTTTTCGTGCCTGCTCAGCCCGGATGAGATGATGAGTGACGATCATCATGACTGAGCCTTCACCGAAATCTAAGAAGCTGAGCCTGCGGAGGAGTCTGCAGGCAGTGGCAGGCACGTCAGCGCTCATTATCGGGCTGCTCAGCCTGCTGCTTCCCAGTCCTTATCTGGTGGAGACCCCCGGGCCGATCTTCAACACCATCGGTGAGATCGAGGATCAGGCCGTCATCTCGGTCACTGGGGAGCAGACCTACCCCACCGATGGTGAGCTGAATCTGACCACGGTCTACGTAGCCGGCGCTCCGACGTCGACGGTGCGGGTTCCCGAGGCGGTTCTGGGCTGGCTGAATCCGCGCACCGATATGCAGCCCCATGAGCTGATCTACCCCTCAGGCACCACCGCGGAGCAGGTCCAGCAGCAGAACACCGCGGCGATGACCAGCTCACAGGACCTTGCAGTGGCCGCCGCGCTCAACGAGCTTGACATCGAGTACACCCAGGAGCTTTCGGTGATTGATTTCACCGAGGAAGCCGTCGAGGTGGGCACCGATGACCAGCTTGAGCCGGGGGACCGGGTCCTGGCCGCCGCGGGGAGTTCGATCACGGGTCTCGAAGGATTACGTGACGCAGTCAACACCGCAGCGGGCAAACCGGTAGCATTGACAGTGCTCCGGGACGGTGAGGAAATCGACTATGAGGTCCCCACCTACCAGGAGACCGACGGCGATTACTACGTGGGAATCATGCTTGAGAACCAGTTCTCCTTCCCCGTGGATGTCCAGATCCAGCTCGACGGCGTCGGCGGACCGAGCGCCGGACTGATGTTCACCCTCGGACTTGTCGATGAGATGACTGAGGGGTCCATGACCGGCGGAGAGAACTGGGCCGGAACTGGCACGGTGGACCCTGACGGAACCGTCGGGCCCATCGGTGGGATCGCCCAGAAAGTCATTGGGGCGCGATCCCAGGGCATCGAGAACTTCCTCGTGCCGAGCGCCAACTGTGCCGATCTCCAGGGCAGAGTGCCAGACGGATTGACAACCTATGCCGTGGACAACGTCTCGCAGGGACGCGAGATCGTCGAAGCGGTCCGCGATGCAGATGAAGACTTCCTCGCAGGACTTGAGTCCTGCGGAAGCTGAACTCCGGTTCAGCAGGGTCAGCACCTTGACCCGTGAGCAACACCAGCAGCACCAGCAGTGAAGAGTCCGAGCACACATATAGAGACGAGGGTTTATCCGTGAGTTTCTCTCAGGGATTCGGGTCCGCGAACCCCTTCGGCGGTGGCCTATTCGGCTCCGGTCCGGGCGGGGACGACGGCGACAACACCGGTGGTTCCGGATCTGACCGGCCTCCCAGGAGTTCAGGGCCGCGACGCCCATCAGCACTTGTGCTGACGATTATCATCATCGCTGCCCTGATCGGTGCCTTCGTGGCGTCCTCGGGCTTCTACGCAGAAATCCTCTGGTTCAACCAGCTTGGCTACCAGGACGTGTTCTGGACAGAGCGCATTGCCCGCGGCGTCATCTTCCTCGTCGCCTTCGTGCTCATGGCCGGCCTCGTCTGGCTCAGCCTCTTCCTCGCGTTCCGCAACCGTCCACTGACGGTGCAGAGCCAGATGAATGAATCGGTGATCCGCTACCAGCGCACGCTGAACTCGATGCGTCGCCTGTTCATGATCGGACTTCCCGCGCTGATGGGCCTCTTCGCAGGCACTGCAGCTCAGGGCAGCTGGGAGAGCGTGCTGCTCTTCATCAATCAGCAGCCCTTCGGTATGACCGATCCCGAATTCGGCATGGACTTCGGCTTCTTCGTCTTCACCCTGCCGTTCCTCGGATTCCTCAACGGATTCCTGATCTCGGCGGTATTGGTTGCAGGCATCGCCGGCATCCTCACGCACTACCTCTTCGGCGGTATCCGGATCGAGGCCAGCGGAAAGTTCGTGGTCGAGAAGGCCGCCCGCTGGCACATCGCCGTCACCGCCGCCCTCTTCCTTCTGCTGCAGGCGTTCAACTGGTGGCTCGATCGCTACGCCACCTTGCAGAACCAGAGCGGCAACTGGGCCGGCGCGCTCTACACCGACGTCAACGCGGTCATCCCGGCGCAGGCGATCCTGGCAGCAGCGGCCGTGCTGGTCGCCATCGTCTTCATCGTCACCGCAGTGACCGGACGCTGGCGCTTCTCCATCATCGGTTCAGCCATGCTGCTGATCACCGCCATCATCGGTGGCGGCCTCTATCCCTTCCTCGTGCAGGAATACCAGGTCCAGCCTTCTGAGCGGACCCTGGAGACTCCCTATATCGAGCGCAATATGGAGCTGACCCGCTACGCCTATGGGCTCCAGGACATCGAGCAGGAAAGCTACGACGCCGACGCCTCGGCCACCGAGGGCGCCCTGGCGGAGGATGCTGCAAATACGCAGAACATCCGACTGCTGGACCCGAACCTGGTCTCCGCGGCATTCGGACAGTTCCAGCAGTTCCGCCAGTACTACTCCTTCCCGGAGACGCTGAGCTTTGACCGCTACGAGATCGACGGCGAACGTCGCGACACGGTGATCGCTGCCCGTGAGCTCAACGTTCCCACCGACGCCTCCTGGGTCAACCGGCACCTCATTTACACCCACGGCTACGGACTGGTAGCGGCCAACGCCAATACCGTCACACCTGAGGGTCGGCCCAGCTTCACCCTGGAAGGCATTCCTACCCGAGGCGATCTGGCCTCGGATGAGGATTACGAACCGCGCATCTACTTCGGTCAGAACTCGCCCGAATACTCCATCGTCGGCGCGCCTGAAGGTGCCGATCCACTCGAGCTCGACCGCCCAGCTTCGGCCGACTCCGAGACCGAGACCGTCTACACCTTCGACGGCAACGGCGGACCTGACGTTGGGGGACTCTTCAACCGGCTGGTCTATGCCATCCAGTTCCAGTCCCCGGAAATCTTGCTCTCCGGTGATATGACGGAGGAATCTCAGATCCTCTACCAGCGCGAACCGCGGGAACGTGTGCAGGAAGTCGCTCCGTTCCTCGAGGTCGACCAGAACACCTATCCAGCCATTGTTGATGGTCGAGTCAAGTGGATCGTCGAGGGTTACACCACCTCGAACAACTTCCCGTACTCCGACCAGCAGCAGCTGGAGCAGGCGACGACGGATGCTCTGACCCAGGGAGCTCCCACGCTCGCCGGTCAGGTCAACTACATCCGCAACTCGGTCAAAGCCACTGTGGATGCCTATGACGGCTCTGTGCAGCTCTACGCCTGGGACACGGAGGACCCGATCCTGCGAGCATGGCAGGAAGTGTTCCCCGAGGCCCTGCAGCCTTACGAGAACATGTCGGCCGAACTCATGGATCACGTGCGCTATCCCGAGGACATGTTCCGGGTGCAGCGTGAGCTGCTGGGCCGGTACCACGTGACCGACCCGGGCACCTTCTACGAGAACAACGACGCGTGGTCTGTGCCCTCAGACCCCACCGCAGAAGGCGAAGGCACCGAGACTCAGCCTCCGTATTACATGACCCTGCAGATGCCGGGCCAGGAAGAGCCTGCGTTCTCCCTGACCGGTACCTTCATCCCACAGATTGCCGAAGGAGCCCAGCAGCGCAACGTGCTCTACGGCTTCCTCGCAGCTGCTGGTGATGCCGGAACAGGCGAAGATGGCGTGAAGGCCGAGGATTACGGCCAGCTGCGCCTGCTGGAGCTGCCACGTGACACGGCAGTGCCGGGCCCGGGTCAGACCCAGGCGAACTTCGACTCCAACTCGCAGATCTCGCAGGAGCTGAACCTGCTTCGTCAGGGTGCCTCCGAGGTCATCAACGGCAATATGATCACCCTGCCTGCTGGCGACGGAATCCTGTATGTCCAGCCGGTCTACGTGCAGTCCACCGGCACCGCAGCCGCCTACCCGGCACTGCGTAAGGTCCTGGTCGCCTACGGCGAGGAGGTCGGCTTCGCTGACACCCTCGACGAAGCACTCGACCAGGTCTTCGGCGGCGACTCCGGTGCTGCCGTGGCCGATGGTGCCGGCGTCCAGGGCGACGCCGTGGACTCCGAGCTCGATGTCCCCGAGGGTGAAGATCCGGCAGAGGACGGCTCCACCGAGGAAGAGGCCCCTGCAGAAGAAGAAGCCACAACTGAGGGCGAGTCAGCTGATGAGGCGACCGAGTCACCCGTGGCACCTAGCGGGCCGGCTCAGGAGCGTCTGACCGATGCGCTGGACCGCGCCGGTGAGGCCATCCAGGAATCGGATGCAGCGCTGACCGAGGGTGACTTCGCCGCCTACGGCGAGGCTCAGGAACGGCTGCAGCAGGCCATCGATGATGCCCTGCAGGCCGAGGCTGACCTGGAGGAGTAATCCATCGGGCGGTCTACATGCCCACATTTCTTCCCCGCTCGGACCTTCTGGGTTCGGGCGGGGAAGTGGGTGTCATAGATCACCAGGCGCTGAGTTCATCTCGATTTTGCACAGTGGATATGTGTGCGTAGACTAATCAAGTCGCAACGCGGGGTGGAGCAGTTCGGTAGCTCGCCGGGCTCATAACCCGGAGGTCGCAAGTTCAAATCTTGCCCCCGCAACGAGATGAGGCCCCTGACCTGGGGAACACCAGGTCAGGGGCCTTTTTGCTTGCCTGGAGGACTTTTACCCGGGTAAGCGGCATGTGCGTGTGTATAGCTCGGAGTGTCAGGGTCTTACGACCCAACGGGACCGGCCGATGCCCCTTACTCCGTGGTTGCGGTGATCCGAGAACGTTGCCATGCAAGTGGACGCCGTTCAGCCCAGATTCAGCGCGGTCTGGAAGACTGACAGGACACTTGAGCGAGAGGAAAGGCATGCGAGTGCTCGTGGTCGACGACGAGCGGCGCCTAGCGTCGTCGCTGCGGGTCGGGCTGGAGGCCGAGGGGTTCGCCGTGGACGTGGCCCACGACGGCACCGACGGTCTATGGCTGGCGCGAGAGCACCCCTATGACGCGATCGTGCTTGACCTTATGCTGCCCGGGATCAACGGCTACAAGGTCTGTGAGACTCTGCGCGGCGAACGGAACTGGACGCCAGTGCTGATGCTGACCGCCAAGGACGGTGAGTGGGACCAGGTCGAGGGTCTCGACACGGGGGCTGATGACTACCTCACGAAGCCTTTCTCCTTCCCGGTGCTGCTTGCCCGGCTGCGTGCGGTCGCGCGTCGTGGCGCCAGGGAGCGGCCCACGCTCCTTGAGGCCGGCGACCTTCGGCTGGACCCGGCGGCCCGCCGAGTCTGGCGTGGCGAGGATGAGATCGACCTGACCAGCCGGGAGTTCTCGTTGCTGGCCTTCCTGATGCGTCACGTCGGTGACGTGGTGACCAAGCTGCAGGTCCTGGACGCGGTCTGGGACGTCGACTTCGAGGGCGACCCCAACATCGTAGAGGTCTACGTGCGCCACCTGCGCAATAAGATCGACCGCCCCTACGGCCGCGAGGCGATCCAGACAGTCCGCGGCGCGGGTTACCGGCTGAGCAGCAACGGTGGTTAGCCGCTTCACCTCGGTGCGCGTGCGGACGACCACCGCGGCCGTCGCCGTCGTCGCGGCAGCCCTGGTGCTCGGGAGTGTGGTCCTGGTGCTGCTGCTGCGGGCCTCGCTGCTCGATGGGCTGGAGGCGAGTGCCGAGCAGCGCGCGTCGGTGATCTCCGAGGAGCTTGAGGACGGCCGCACCCCGACCGGCGTCGAGGATACCGACGTCGAGCCTGAGGATGACCCCGAGGAGGAGCCCGAGGACGAGGTCTGGCAGGTCATCGGCCCAGATGGGCAGGTGAAGGTGTCCTCGCAGCCGCTTGTGGAGGTGCTGCCGGTGGACAACGTCGCGAGCTTCCCGCTCTCCGGTGCCGAGAGCGCCTACCTGGTCGAGACAGAAGACGCGGAGGATGGCTCGGTCATCGCTGTCGCGGTCAGCCGTGAGGAGGTCGATGACTCGGTCGGCGCGCTGGTGCCGCTGCTCCTCATCGGCCTGCCCGTGCTGCTGCTCGTTGTCGGCGGCACAACCTGGCTGATGACCGGGCGCGCGCTGGCCCCGGTGGATAGGATCCGCGCCGAGGTCGACGGCATCACCAGCGATCGTCTGGAGCGCCGCGTACCCGAGCCCGGCAGTCGCGACGAGGTGCAGCGGCTGGCCGAGACGATGAACCGCATGCTCGAGCGCCTCCAGCACGCGCGTGAGCGGCAGCAGCAGTTCGTCGCCGACGCATCTCACGAGCTGCGTTCCCCGCTGGCGAGCATTCGACAGACCGCCGAGGTCGCTCGAGCCCACCCCGGGGCGCTGGGCGAGGGTGAGCTGAGTGAAGCGGTTCTCGAGGAGTCAGCCCGCATGGAGCGCCTCGTCGGACAGCTGCTGATGCTGACCCGAGTCGATGAGGGTGCGCTGGTAGCGACGCCCCGAGACGTCGACGTCGACGACCTCGCGCTCACCGAGGGCACCCGCGTTCGCCGCTCCGGCCTGCGTGTCGACACACAGGCCGTGGCGCCGGGTCGGGTCCGCGGAGACCCCAACGCGCTCGCGCAGGTCGCACGCAACCTCGTCGACAATGCTGTTCGTCACGCCGAGGACCAGATCGCACTGACGGTGCGGGAGCGTGCTCGGACGGTGGAGTTGGTCGTCGAGGACGACGGGCACGGTGTTGCCCCCGATGACCGCGAGCGTATCTTCGAGCGCTTCGTGCGGCTCGACGAGGCGCGCGGCCGCGATGCCGGAGGCAGCGGGCTCGGGCTCGCCATAGTCGCCGAAATCGTGCGCGCCCACGGCGGCACGGTCACGGTAAGCGACGGACGGCTCGGCGGCGCGGCGTTCACCGTCGTGCTGCCGGCAGGCTGAACCCACCTTCAGGAGCGTTCAGCTGGGCTTCAGCGGAGGTGTCGCATGCTGGTGGAACACAGACCACGACACCGAAAAGAGGCACACCATGAGCAACCTCCGCAGCAAGCGAATCCTTATCCCCGCCGTCGCCGCCATCACCGTGACGGCGGTCGGAGCCGGCGCCTGGACCGCCATCGCACAGACCGACGATGTGCGTGGCTCTGAGCGAGACCAGGTCGTGGCCGCCGTGGCCGACGCTGTCACCGACGGCCAGGTCACCGACGTCGAGGCCAGCGACGACCCAGGAGAGGCCTACGACGTCGAGGTCCGTATGCCTGACGGCAGCGAAGTTGACCTCGCTCTAGACCAGGACCTCGCCGTAGTCTCCCGCGAGGACGACGCCCGCGATGAGCGTGACGACGCTGACGACGACCGCGTGATGGCCGCCGGCGACCGTGAGCGCGCCGAGCAGGCTGCGCTCGAGGCTGTGGGCAGCGGCACTGTGACTGACGTCGAGGCCAGCGACGACCGTGGTGTCACCTACGAGGTCGAGGTCGTCGACGCTGACGGCTTGGAGCGGCACGTTGACCTCGACCAGAACTTCGCCGTCGTCTCTCTCAAGGATGATGACCGTGATGACCGGGACGAACGTGACGACGCCTACGACCGCGACGACCGTGTGTTGGACGCCGGCGATCGTGAACGCGCCGAGCAGGCAGCGCTGGAGGCTGTGGACAGCGGCACCGTGACCGATGTCGAGGCCAGCGACGACAAGGGCGTGACCTACGAGGTCGAGGTCGTCGACACTGACGGCGTGGAATGGCACGTCGACCTCGACGACGCCTTCGACGTCTTGGACCAGCGACAGGACCGCTGACCGACCACGTGAGTGAGCTCCCCAGTACTTCGGTACTGGGGAGCTTTCTGGTGTGGCCTGGGCTCGATTCAGTAAGTGGAGTTGCGGTCCGCCCAGAGATTGATGCCCTCACCGGTGAGTTGGTTCCAGCACGACATCTGAGATTGGAACGAGGAGCACGCGAAGAACGCGTTCGACGCTGTCTGACCGTATCCGAGCGGAGGCTGAGCTGCGGGCGACACCGGGTTATCGCAGTCAGGCTCGGCGGCACCGGCTACCTCGATGGCGTAGGTGACGCCTGAGGTGCATCCCTCAGGGGCAGCGAAGGAGTGTTGCAGAACTGTACAGCGCAGACTCGTGGAGAGCTCACAGAGCACGTTGCCGTCCGGGGAGGCGAAGGATGTCAGCTGCTGTCCCTGAGCTGGGAACGACACCTGGATCCAACTGGTCCCCATGGCTTCCACGCTTGGGCGCAGCGGAGCTGCTGTCTCGGTTCCGGAATCCAGAAGCCCCACGTAGATAGCAGCTGCGTGGGTATTGCCACAGCTCTCCTGCAGCCCGATCAGCGTCTCCTGCGCCAGGGTTCCATCGGCAGCATTGACTGCCTCGCCGTCCTGGGCTGCGGCAGCGAACTCAGCGAAGACCTCGAGATCTTCTGCGGGGGAGTCACAACTGCTTGCTCCTGGAAGTGCCTCCAGCGAGGCGCGCAGCTCCTCTGCCGTGGCGGGCGCCTCAGAGGCCTCTGACTGCGCTTCGGATCCTCCGGAATTCGACTCCGCAGACTCGGTGCCCTGCTGCGTCGGCTCCTCACCCGTCTCAGCGTCATTACCAGATTCAGCGTCAGCGCTCGTATCTGTTTCAGCGCCGCTTCCAGGGGACTCCGCTACAGATTGATCGGCAGAGTCGCCGGAGCCGCCCAGCAGATTCACCGCGAGAGCGACCGCTGCGAACAGGACCAAGAGCGGAAGCAGGACGGTCAGCAGGAGCTTCTTTCGCCGGGAGCGTCCGCGCGGGGAATCCTCTGGTTTAGTCTCATCGGCAGAGCTGCTGCTCCAGGTGTGGTCTTGATTCTGCGCCGTGGGGGCCGAGCGAACCGGCCGGTTGGGAGAACTGGCCTTCGAGCGTGGCCCCGAGTAGAAGGCCCCGGACGGAGGCGTCGTCGTCGGTGCTTGGAGTGTCACAGCTTCTGGTGTCGCCGCCTGTGGTGCGGCTGACCGTGGTGCGGAAGTGCTGGAACTTGCCGGCGTGGCAGCCGACGGCGCGCGCCGCGCCGCGCGACCATAGGCCCGCCTGGCCAGCGCCGCATCGATCTCCGGATCCCCGAGTGATCCGAGCGCCGTAAGCAGCTCGGTGTACGCCGCAGGGTTCCCGGCGATGGCAGCGCGGTGCTGAGGATAGTTCTCGGCGATCCAATGCAGCGTGTCCCAGTCCGTGCTGGGATCCGCTGCCATGGCGCCGAGTTCGTCATAGATCGAAGGCATGCGTTCCTTTATGGATCCAGAGCACCCTCAGATCAGCGACCTGCGGTGACGAGCAAATATACGATTCGACGGAAGTTTACTCCCAGCGCGCCCGGGGCGTTGTCAGTTCTGCAACTGGTAACTCGCCCTTGCCACAAAGAAGCCGTTGCCGGTCTCGGTGTTCCAGCACTCAAATCCGCTCTCTGAGGACACACAGGCGAAGCGGCCGTTGGTAGCGGCCTGTCCGTACTGCAGCGTCGCTGATTCGGCCCCGGGGGCCGTGCCGCACCCGATCTCCGGTTCCCCCTCGGCCACGGAGAACTGCGCGGCGCCCTCACAGTCTTCCGGGGTATCGAAGCTGTAGTCCAGGATGCTGCACTCCAGGGAGTTCTCATCCATGGCGCAGTTGATGTTTCCAGAGGGTGCGGTGAAGGAGGGGATGTCCTCAGCACCATCTGGTGCCGGGCGTACCGCGTCCTCACTGTCAGCATTCTCGTCTTCGGTGGTGGCCTCCCCCGGGGAGGCCTCCGCCTCGGCACCCGGATCCTCGGCCTCAGCCGGGTCCTCTTGCACCTGTTCCTGCGACACCTCATCGGCATTCTCATCGGTGTCGCTGCTGAAGACGCCGCCGAAGATCAGGAAGTAGGCCGCGACCACGGCGGCGACGGCGAGCAGGATGATCAGGAAGACGATCGCGCAGGTGCCACCGCTTTTGCGGCGAGGTTCCTCTTCGCGCTCGTAGGGGTACGACGCCGGCTGCGCAGGGGCCTGCCAGGGTGCGGCTCCTGCCGGCGGAGCCGAGGGGTAATACCCAGCGCGTGGCTGGGCATAGTCATCCTCGTATCCACCAGGGGGGTTCACTGGAACAGCCGCGGTCTGTGGTGCATAGTCCTCGGGCCGGTCCTGGCGGACCGCAGAGAACTGTTCCTCGCCGGTATCCGAGGCTTGGTCTGCAGCGGGCAGCATGCTGGTGGCCTGGGCATCGACGCTCTGGCCGTGACCAGCCGCGGAACGGCGCGCGAGGGCAGCGTCCACGGCCGGATCGTCCAAGCCCGCCAGCCACTGCAGCAGCTCGGGGTAGGTATTGGGATTCTCAGCGATCAAGGGCCGCAGTTCAGGGTGGTCGCCGGCGAGCATGTGGAGCTGGACCTGAGGCGTATTCGGATCAGCGGCTCGCGCGGCTGGCCCAGTCGAATTCTGCCCGTGGTGTGGTCCGTCAGTCATCGTCGCTCCTGTGTAGGGGTCCTGGCACGTGCCGCTCGACCGTCAGGGACACTGATTCATGGGTGCGCTGACGCTGCAAGAACAGCACTTCTGAGCCATCATGCCTGACCACGGCTCAGTTTTCAGGTTAGCTGCGGGTTCTGGCTGAAGCGATGTCGACGAAATACTGGTGCAGCCGGTGATCCGGGGTCAGCTCCGGGTGGAAACTTGCTGCCACTACGCGCCCTTGGCGCACCGCCACCGGACGGTCTTGGAAGGAGGCGATCACCTCTACCCCGTCTCCGGTGGATTCGATGATCGGAGCCCGAATGAAGACAGCTTCCAGGGGGCTCGGGTCGGTCCCCGGAAGTCCTTCGACATCGAGTCCTGCAGTGAATGAATCGAGCTGGCTGCCGTAGCCATTTCGGCGTACGACCACATCCAGGCCTCCGATCCGCTCGAAACCGGTGAGTGCCTCGGCGTCGAGGATCTGATCGGCCATCAGGATCATTCCGGCGCAGGTGCCAAACATTGCCATGCCCTCGGCGTGGTGAGCTCGGATGGATTCCATGAGCTTCACCGGAGCGGCCAGCCGGGCCATGGTGGTGGACTCACCTCCGGGCACGATCAGTCCGTCGAGTCCCTCCAGTTCAGAGGGTCGGCGCACTGTGGAGACTTCTGCCCCGGCGGAGCGCAGGGCGCGGGCATGTTCAGCCACCGCGCCCTGCAGCGCCAGGACCCCGATACGGGGTGCGCTCACCAGCCGCGCTCGGCCAGGCGGTGAGGTGCGGGAAGATCTGCCACGTTGATGCCCACCATTGCTTCGCCCAGGCCCTTGGAGGCCTCGGCGACCACTGCTGGGTCGTCGTAATAGGTCGTGGCCTTGACGATCGCGGCGGCGCGCTCGGCGGGGTTGCCGGACTTGAAGATGCCCGATCCCACGAAGACGCCGTCAGCGCCCATCTGCATCATCATGGCTGCGTCGGCGGGAGTTGCGACTCCGCCGGCCACGAAGAGGACCACGGGAAGGCGTCCTTCGCGGGCGATCTGCTTGACCAGCGCGTAGGGGGCCTGGAGCTCCTTGGCTGCGAGGTAAAGCTCATCCTCGGCCAGTGAGGTCAACCGAGCGATCTCCGCGTTGATCGTGCGGATGTGCTTCATGGCTTCGGAGACATCTCCGGTGCCGGCCTCTCCCTTGGAGCGGATCATCGAAGCGCCTTCGGTGATCCGGCGCAGGGCTTCACCGAGGTTGGTGGCGCCGCAGACGAAGGGGACCTTGAACTTGGACTTGTCGATGTGGTGGATGTAGTCCGCAGGGGAGAGGACCTCAGACTCATCGATGTAGTCGACCTTGAGGTGTTCCAGGATCTGGGCTTCGACGAAGTGCCCGATGCGAGCCTTGGCCATGACCGGGATTGAGACCTCGTCGATGATGCCTGTGATCAGGTCCGGATCTGACATCCGAGCAACGCCACCGGTGGCGCGGATATCGGCAGGTACGCGCTCGAGGGCCATGACGGCGACGGCGCCGGCGTCCTCGGCGATGCGCGCCTGTTCCCGGGTGACCACGTCCATGATCACGCCGCCCTTGAGCATCTGGGCGAGCCCAGTGTTCACGGCGGTGGCGCCGGCAGTCTCAGTGGCGTTCGTGGTGGCCTCAGTGGTCACGGATATCTCCTGAAGTGTTGGGAGCTGCGGTATAAAACGGTGCGCGATGACAAATGGGGAGTGAACATCACGTTCACTCCCCATTGTTTCATCACTTCGCCTGGCGCGCGCATCCAACGTCACACTGCGCCTGCAGCGGAATCACAGGCGACTGGCGGTGCGCTTGTAGGCGACTGGCGGTGTGTCTCTAGGCGGCTGTCGCGGTGCCCACGGGCTAGCCGCGTTCGCGCTCGCCCGTCTCGAGCTGAGAGAAGTCCTGCTCATTGACTCCCTCGTCAAAACCGTTGGCGCCGGTGTCGCTGCTTCCTGCACCAAGTGTGCCCCGTGAAGAGGTGCCGCTCTTGAGCGCTGCAAGCCGCGCTTCGACTTCGGTCTGCTCGCCGAGATCCTCGAGGGACTCGAACTGAGCGTCGAGTGAGGAGGCCGTGAGTTCATTCTGTCCGCGCACTCGTGCTTCTTCGCGGCGGATCTTCTCCTCGAAGCGCCCCACCTCGGAGGTTGGGTCCATGACGTCGATGGACTTCACGGCGTCGTGGACCTGGGACTGGGCGTGGGCTGCGCGGGAGCGAGCGATCAGCTCGTCGCGCTTGGACACCAGCTGCTGCCGCTTGGTCTTCATCTGCTCAAGACCGGTCTTGAGCCGGTCTACGATCTCGCGCTGCGAGGAGATCGTGGGCTCGGCAGACTTCGCGGAGGACTCAGCCTCCATCTGACGCTGGATGGCGACCTTGGCCAGATTGTCGAACTTCTGCGCGTTCTCATCGTTGCCGTCGGTGCGGAACTCATCAGCCTTGCGTGATGCGGCGAGTGCCTTCTGGCCCCAGGAACGCGAGTTCTCGAGATCTTCGTTGTAATCGTCTTCCATCATGCGCAGATTGCCGATGGTCTGGGCGATGGCCTCTTCGGCCTCTGCGATGTTGTTCGTGAAGTCTCGGACCATCTGGTCGAGCATCTTCTCCGGGTCCTCGGAGCGATCCAGCATTGCGTTGACGTTCGCGCGTACTAGCTGGGACATGCGCCCCAAAATGGACTGTTTGCTCACGGTGCTCACCTTTCCTTTGGCATCACTGTCTATCGACTGCTCGCGGTTCCGATACTAGTCACCGGTCCTGGTCACGGCCATGACAGGCTCACAATTGATCTTGTCGAGAAATTTACGTGCAGGTCTAGAACATCCGACGACGACGACGACCAAACCCGCCCATGCCTCCGAGCGGACCGCCGCCGAATCCGCCCATGCCGCCTCCTGGTCTTCCGTAGCCGCCGCCATAGCCACCGGGCACGCCGAACCCACCGAATCCGCCGCCAGCACTGCCGCCTCCGCCGGACAGGGCATCTTCCGCAGACTCCTGGCGGGCGATCTGCGCAGCCTGGACACCCAGGGTCTTCGCCTGGGTGGCAAGTTCCAGCGCCTTGGCTGGCTGGTCATCACCAAGTGCCTCCGCCTCAGCGAGGCTCCGCTCGGCTTCGGCCATGCGGGTGCGCGAGGTGGCGCCTCCCCGCTTGGCGCGCAGATAGTCCCGGGAGGACTGCACCTGGTGCCTGGCAGTGAGGATCTCGGTCTGCAGGACCTCACGAGCACGTCGGTCGCGGGCCTGTTGATCGCGGACCGCGTTGAGCGGCTCGTCGAGCTCCCGATGCGCAATCTCCAGGGAGTTCAAGAGGGCGAGGGGATTGATCTTCTCGCCCGAGTCGAGTTCGCGGCGCACCTGGGCCACTGCTGAGGCAGCTGCGGCGACAGGTCCGGCCAGATCCCTGGATTGGCCAGCTTCCATCGTGGCGCGGGCCTGGGCGATGTCCTGTTCGGTCTGATCCAACCCGATGCCGAGGTTCTGCTCGGCGCTGCGCAGCCGGAGCTGAGTCTCTTCCAGGGAGTCGATGAGCTTGCCCGCCTCACCGGCTGCGGTCTCTCCAGCGTGGATGGCGACCACTGCGTCTGATGCCTGCGAACCCGTGATCGCCGCATCGGCGGTGTTCGCCGAGTCAGCTGCCGTCTGGATGCTGTGGGCCGAGTGGCTGAGCCCCTCCACGAGGGAGGTCAGCGCCTCGTCGTCGTATTTGGAGGCGAGATCGGGCAGGCGCTTCTCCGCCTCGGACCGCCGCTGCCGCAGCTCTTCGATGCGGGCGCGCAGCTGATCCAGCGCTGGGCGCGGGTCCAGTTCCAGGCTGCGCAGCGATTCGAAGTCCTGCCGGTGCGACTCCAACGTCTCATTGACCCGCTGACAGTTCGCGATCACCTTCCCGAGCAGCTCGCGGGCCTCGTCCTCGGACTCCGGCGGATCACGGTCTACCTGGTGCTGCATCCGGAAGGACTCCTGGAGGTGTTCCCGCGCTTCCTCGACATCACGCTGAAACGGTGCCACTTGTTCTTCGCCGTAGGCGGCACTGGCGAACAGGATCTCCTGTTCAGAGGAGTTCACGGCGTTATCCGCTGCGATCAGCAGAGAGCCAGCTTCGCGGCGAAGGTCCTCGAGACTCATCTTGGCCAGACGCGCCTGTTCGGCCGAAACCTGAGAATTCCCACGCTGACCGGTAAGGGCTTGCTGACCGCCAGGTCCTTGGAGGAGGCGGTTCTGCTTCTTGCCGCCGGAGAGCCAGACCGCACCGAGCCCTATCAGTCCGAGGACGACAGCGCCGATGAGGAGAGGCCCGATGACGAGAGCCCCGACCGTGATGGGTGGGTTGAGTAGTACGTCGCGGAGCATGGGCCGAGTCTATAAGTGCCCCCTGGACTCGTCTATCAGCTTCTAGCGGAGCCGATCTCGTCTACTGGAATCGTTCAGGAGACGTCCAGGAGGCTATCGTCATCGGTACAGGATGAGCGCAGACAATAGCAGTCAAGTCCGCAGGGAAGTCCCCGATGATTGGTCTGACTCCCGCACTATTGCTCCGCAAGACCGCAAAGGTAGGTTCCACCATGAGTTCAGATCCACACGACACCCCGCGACGCGACGAGACCACTCCGCAGGAGGATGCGACCCAGCGGATCGACCCCGTACCGGCACAGCCGGACGCCCCCGCGGAACCGCCAGCGCCGAACTCCCCGGTGGAGACCTATTCTGCAGGTTGGCCCGCGGAACCCCGCGCCGACGCCGGTCACAGCGGATACGACCAGCAGCAATACAACCAGGGTCAGTACGACCAAGGGCAGTACCCCGAAGGTCAGTACAACCAGGGCCAGTACGACCAGCCTCATTTCGTGCCGGGTCAGCACAACCAGGCCCATCCCAATCAAGGCCCGTACGAGCAGGGTCACTACGGCCAGGGCCAGTACTCACAGGGCCAGTACTCACAGGACCCGTACTCACAGGGTCACTACGACCAGGCTCACCAGGGTCAAGATTCAGCGTTCGGCCCTTACGCCTATGCAGATCAGGGACACGGCGGGATGCATCCTTCGCAGCGGCAGGACCGGCCCAAGCGCACCGTCGGCGTAGGCGGATTGGCGCTCGCCGTCGTCCTTGCCGGCCTGCTGGGCGGTGGAGTGGTGGCAGGGACCTCTGCCGTCCTCGATGAGACCGGTGGGATCACGACCTCACAGACGGAGGGGATCGAGATCAACAATCCCGAGTCCGCCACTGTTGTCACGGCCGCCGCAGCCAAAGCCTCCCCTTCTGTTGTCACCCTTGCTGTCAGTGAAGGTGGTCAGGGCGGATCCGGTTCCGGCATCATCCTTGATGATCAGGGACACGTGCTGACCAATACCCACGTGGTGACCCTCGGTGGTGCCGCCGCGAACCCTGAGATTCAGGTCCGCATGAGCGATGGCTCCGTCACTAACGCGAACGTCGTGGGCACAGATCCGCTCAGTGACCTGGCAGTCATCCAGCTCGAGAACACCGAAGGCATTCAGCCCGCGGAGCTCGGATCCTCCGGGGAGCTCAACGTGGGGGACCAGACCATCGCGATCGGTGCTCCGCTGGGACTTGCCGACACCGTGACCGACGGTATCGTCTCCACGCTGAACCGGACCATCTCCGTCGCCTCCTCCGCCGTGGCCGAGGATGAAGCAGACACCCCGGATGCCCCTGACGTGCCCGAGGATGCTGAGGGCGGCGAAGGCTTCGAGTTCTACTTCCCGGATATGGAAGGTTCACCGACTCAGGGCTCCATCCACCTCAACGTCATCCAGACCGATGCCGCGATCAACCGCGGCAACTCCGGTGGTGCCCTCGTCGACGACGAGGGTCGAGTGATCGGCGTGAACGTCGCCATCGCGTCCTCCGGCGGGTCCGCAGAGACCGATGCCGGCTCGATCGGCGTCGGATTCGCGGTCCCGATCGACTACGCCAAGCGGGTGGCGGATGAACTCATCGCCAATGGTGAGGTCTCGCATGGGCTGCTCGGAGTGACGGTGGCCGCTGCGGGCTCGCAGGACAGTGCCGAACAGGCTGATCCCTCCGAATCCGGCCAGGTTCCGAGCATGCCCGGTTTCAGCGTCGGCGCCCTGATCGATGAAGTCCCAGCCGGCTCACCCGCTGAGGATGGTGGCCTGCAGACCGGGGACATCATCACGGCAGTGGATGACCGTCGGATCGAGGACTCCATCTCGCTCACGGCGACGATCCGCGAATACGCCGAAGGGGAGACCTTGTCGATCACCTACCAGCGCAACGGTGAGGAAGCCGAGACCGAGGTGACACTTGGCACCATCTGAGTCGCCCCTGCGCACGCCGGCGGAGCTGACTCGACAGCACGGAATCACCCGAGTCCTCGCTTTCGGAGCCCATCCCGATGACATCGACTTCGGAGCGGCAGGTGCCATTGCGGCCCTGACCGCCGCCGGAGTCGAGGTCACGGTGTGCCTTCTCACCGCAGGTGACGCGGGAGGATTCGAGTTGGGCCGGGACTCCGAAGAGATGGCGCGACGCCGAGAGGCCGAACAGCGCGAAGCCTCCGCGCTGCTGGGCGTGCATGAGGTCATTGTGCTCGACGAGCGCGACGGCTTCGTGAAGCCCACTGACGAACTGGTCGGCAAGATCGTGCGAGTGATGCGCCAGATCAGACCCGAGGTGGTCATCTCACCCCACCCCGAGCGGGCTTGGGACAGGCTGCAGAAGTCACACCCCGACCACATGGCCTGCGGCGAAGCAGTGGTCCGTGCCGCATACCCCTATGTGGAGAACCCCTTTGCCTATCCGGAGCTGCTCGAGGAGGGGCTTGAGGCGTTCAAGATAAGGCACCTGCTGCTCACCACAGCCCCGCAGCAGCAGGTCAACCTCCGCCTGGACGTGACCGGCTACGAGGCAGTGAAGATGGCCGCGCTGCGTCAGCACTTCAGCCAGCACCCCGATGCCGCGCGGATGGAGAACTTCGTGCTGGAACAGATGCGCGGCATCCATGCTTCAGGGGGATACGCCGAGGAGTTCCACTGGGTCACTGTCAACGCGCCGGACACCATCAGCGGATTCTGATCCTGAACCTCCGGCCCGTGACCGCGCCCGATTCGTGAACGATCTCGGCGGAGGTGCGCGTCAGGCCGGAGTCACGAGGACACCGTCCTCGTCGGACCACAGTGTCGCCCCAGGAACGAAGGTCACCCCGCCGAACTGAACCGGAACGTCGATCTGCCCAAGGCCATCCTTGACCGATTTTCGGGGATTTGATCCCAGTGCGCGCACGCCGATGTCCATCTGAGCCAGGTCCACGCGGTCGCGCACCACGCCGTTGATGACGACGCCGGACCAGCCGTTATTGATTGCGGCGGTCGCCATCAGGTCACCCATCAGCGCCGACTCGAGTGATCCCGCCCCGTCGACCACGAGGACGCCACCATTGCCAGGTGAGTTCAGGAGCTCTTTGACGAGCCCGTTATCGCGGAAGCAGCTGATGGTCCGGAGCGGGCCGGTGAACCGTGCCTTGCCTCCGAGGTTGAGCAGCTGCAGAGAGAGCGACTGCAGGGACTCGTCGGCGTCGTAGAGGTCACAGGTGGTGAAATCGGTGTCCAAAGCAGCTCCTGTTCGAGGGTCTTGCGTGATCAGTTGCCTTCTTCATCATCTGAGGACCCGCCATACTGCGGGCCATCGGTGACACTTTCGCGCAGCTCGATCTCGGCCACGGTCTCACCGGTGGGGCGCTCGCCGCCGCGGATCTCCTCAACGGTGATCTGCATGGCCCGGTACGGCTCGATGCTGCTCAGCGTGACGACCTCTTCCTCCAGGTCCTCGGCGGTGAAGTTCCCCAGAGAGCTCGGCTGACCGGCGTTCTGCGGCATGAGCCAGAGCTGATAGGTGTTCTCGCCCTCAAGGTCACCGACGGCAGAGAAGTCGACATAACCCACATCTTCGGCCGTGGAGATGACCGCCCGGGCGGTGCCTCCCTGGGTGAGCTCGATGTCCTCGACCACCCGTGCCTCGGGGTCACCATCCGCTGTGGATTCGATGTCCTGGCCGGAGGCGAATCCCCAGATCAGCAGCACCGCGGCAAGGGCGACGATTGCCAGTCCGGTGAGGATCATCCAGCGTTTGACGAAGGGTTCGCGTTTGGGCGCCTCTTCGGTATGGCTGGAGATGGACTCCACCATCCCCATGCCGACTTCCTGGTCCGAGAGGTTGTGCAGCACGTCGTCGAGCAGGTGGCTGGGCGGGACCACCGGGTGCGCCGTGAAGATCTCGGCAAGGGTGCGTCGCGCGGCAAGCACCCGAGTGTCCCAGGCGCGGGAGGTGGATTCATCGGCGGTGAGCGCCGCCTCGTCGAGCAGAGCCCGTTCGCGGTTGTCGATGGCATCGAGGGCGTGGATCTCGGCCAGTTCGACCAGCAGCCCGTGCTCCACGTCTGAGCCGATATCTTCGGTGAAGTTTCGGTTCACTGCCCCGGAACGCTCGACGTCCTTCTTGGTGACGGCGGCGCGCAGGATCGGGTCCAGCTCCGCCTCGCGAGTCGTGCGCTGGGCATGCATGCGGGTCATGCCATCGCGAAGGCGGGATTTCACGGCAGGAACAGCAGCACCGACAGCCTCAGCCACCTGCTGGTGGGTCCCTCCGGCAAGGTAGCTCAGCGCCAGAGCCTGGCTCTGCGAGTCAGAGAGCGAACTGATGTCATCGATGATCTCTTCAGGGAGACCGGCGACGCCGCCTCCCTCTTCCTGCGGAACCGCGGAGAGATTGATCGGGGTGGCGACACCCTCGCGGAAGCGTTCCACGATGATTCTGTGGGCCAGCGGGATCAGCCACTCCAGCACGAGCTCATACTCGGTGGGCCGGTAGGCTCCTGCGGGGTCGAGCGCTTCGGCCGCGTGCTCGTCGGTGAGCAGCTCCGAGGCCCGCGACTGCAGACGCAGGTCCTGGGCCCGTTCCTCAGCCTGATCCCAAAGCTGGTGGTAGACCGCCAGG
>Ga0265797_10000876_pt1 | contig 54307 bp, 41 predicted proteins | sample P2T30metagenome_FD_192433 | JGI IMG/M metagenome (GOLD analysis project Ga0265797, IMG submission 192433) | Plant litter microbial communities from East Loma Ridge, Irvine, California - P2 T30 | ecosystem: Environmental > Terrestrial > Plant litter > Unclassified | place: USA: California...
CTTCCCCAGCCTCACATCCCCCTCACTGCTGGAGTTTGCCGCAAGGGTACGCCGTTGCACGGATCATGGTGCATGCATTGTCTACTACGTAGATCCCCAACCCCATATATAAGGTGGCAGGAGACCTAGCTACGAGCGCATTTGCTCCTATCATCTCTGTTTGCAACATTGGATCATCTTTCGCTCATCGACTCCTTACATCAACATGGTTGCAATCAGCCTTTTGGCACTGTTCACAGGGCTGCTGTCTTCGGTCTCAGCCCAGAACAACTCGGCTTCAGGCGCTTTCACAAACCCAGTACTTAATGAAGTCGGAGCAGATCCTTTTGTGGTCAGGGACGATGATTACTACTACCTGACCTACACGACGATGACAAACATCACCATTCTGAGAAGTACCAGCTTGACTGATTGGGATAATGCTGAGGTCAAATTGGCTTTCGATCCACCAGTATGTTCATTGCCAACTACACGTGAAAGATTATGTTGACTAACGCAATCCTAGCCTGGGCAAGCATACTCCACTGATCTCTGGTAAGGTTTAAGAAGAGCTCACACAGAAACGAGCATCAACGCTGACTTTACGCTTCAAGGGCTCCCGAGCTTCACAAAATAGATGATAAATGGTACATCATCTTCACTGGTGATCCCAACTATGGTGCGTGGTCAAAGCCGTTGCTAAAGATCACTGCTGACAAATATGATAGACACCCCTTCCCCGGAGATTGATGCATTCTGTCCGTTCAACTGCCCTGCTGTCTACCATCGCATGTTCGTCTTGGAGAGCAGCGGTAGTGACCCATGGACGAGCAACTACACAATCAAGCCGGAGTTGAACACTTTCGACCAGTTCGCCATCGATGGAACCTACTTCAGACACACTACTGGACTCTATCATGTTTATTCGTGCTGGTACGTACTACATTACAGTCAAAATTGTTGTTCGCATCACTGATGATATTACTATAGGTACCACGCGTACTCTTCCTGGCCCGCTAATCTCTGTATCACCAAGATGGATGACCCGTGGACTGTTGCATCGAACCTCACACAGAGACAAATCATCAGGTAGGCTTCAAGTCTTGCCCGTCGGATTGTTTTATATGCTTACACGTGCTTCTGTAGCGTGCCAGAGAATGCCTGGGAACAGACTCCTTACGGCCGTCGTGAAAACTACCGCCTCGCATCGAACGAAGGCCCGCAACAACTCACGAACCCCAAGACAGGCCAAGAATTCATCATTTACTCTGCCGCTCGTAGCGACAACCGCAACTACTGCCTCGGTCAGCTCGAACTCGTTGGTGAGGACCCAATGAACCCAGGAGACTGGAAGAAGAACAACGAAGGCTGCATCTTCTACCAGAACCCTTCGGAAGAGGCTTACGGCGTGGGCCACGCTAGCTTCACCACCAGCCCCGACGGAAGCGAAGACTGGATCGTGTACCACGGTATGAGGAACTACATGAGCGGATGGGGCCAGAGGACTATTCGCGCCCAGAAGTTTACCTGGAACGAGGACGGCTCACCCAACTTCCCGCGACCTGGCTATGGACCTTATGATGTGCCTAGCGGACAGAACGCTAGCATGAAGATGTTTTGAGGACATCGGAATAGGTGAGGCATATGTAAGGTTTCTCTAGAACTGCACGAAATAGAACATCTCTCTAGCAAGGTACACGTTCGACGACTGTATGAGAGTAACGATAATGCCATGCACACTCGCTCCCGTTGTGCCTGGGTCAGATCGATACCAGTCCTAACGATCACATCACACTCACTTCCAACACTTGACAATTTCGCGCAGGTCTCTTCATATGCATATCATACAGTCATAACATCTGATCCAATCTACATCCAAACCGTCCGTAGAAGATCTAAAAATTAAATCCTCCAGCTCCGCGATCTCTACGACTGCTTGGGGAACTTGACACCAACAATGCGGTCGTTGTCCAGATCCACGCTGATCACGAAAACTTCCGACATTTGCTTTCCCATCACCACCTCAAAAGCCTTCAACCCCTCGCCAGCCTCCGCAACCATCTGCTTCACAGCCTCGAATCCAGAAGGCCACTGCACCTCCTCAATATTCGTCGGCTGCGCGCGCGCAGGACCCTCAGGCTTGAGTCCCTTCTTCACAAGGTCTTCGAACTTGCTGTCGTTGGGGTATGTCGCGGGATCGATGCTCTCGGAGTTCTTTTCGCGGCTGTCTCTTGTGTCGAGGCCAAGGACGAAAGCTTCGAAGGGTTCGGGGAGGTTGGAGAGGGATTCTGGGAGGGTGTCCAGGGTAGGGTTCTTGACCATTGATCCGCTTTGGGGGACCTGAGGTTGGGAAGGTTGCTTGTTTAGAGGTTCCATGCCGGTGGCTTCTTCGGCGGACTGAACGGTGGGGTTGTCGTGGTCTTGACCCATTGTGGTAGTTGTTTGTGGTTTGAGTTGGGAGGAGTTGTTGGTTGGGTTATTGGCTTGTACGGTACTTCGTGTTCCGTGGAGGTGTGGTTCAACAATTAAGTATGTTACAGCGCAGTAGATATAGCTATAGGAATTTTGCAACCTTTGAGACTCGATCAATCGATCGGAATGTTTTTTGTGAGCGTCTGACATCATTGTGATGACGTTCGATGGAGGATCAAATGGCCAGAGTGGACACCATCAGACACGATGGAGGTCCTGCAACCATTCTGTGTACCCGAAGATATAGCTTGTTCGTGGTTGCATATTTAAGCATAGACCGTACTCAAGGTGTGAATGCGGCTGGTATGATGAGTTTGTTGTTACCTCGACTTAGTGCGTCAACGATCTGGACGGAGTTCACGCCGACGAAACAGCATACTTCGAATGCGTATTGGAAGCACCTTCCCATGCCCTGATGATATTATCGAGTGCATATGACCTGGATGGGCACAGGTCCGAACTCCCCCAGGTGAGTCGTACTCAACAAATGGGAGGGTGATCGTTCATAAGGCAAAGCGACTAATTCACAACTTGGGGTTATCAGGGTTAGACCATAATCTTGGTCCACGGGTTCTTTTGTTCTTATTATGGACCCAAGGACTGACAAATGGATCGACTCACTCTGTATATGTCAAGTAATGACTGCTGTGTGTGTATGCATGCTCTCCACCCGCACGGCAAAGTGTCATGGTAGGTTCATGTCATGGCTTGAAGTCAAGAATACGCGATAACATCGATTTGTAAGTTCCTCATGATATCATTGCAGATAAATGTCAATAAAAGGTGACCAAGTCCACCTTGAGAGCTTCAGGTTTCCCATCGATAGATCCCTCAGATGCCTCCTTCGCAGCAGCAGCCTCAATGTTTCCGATAGCCTTGACCAGCGTCTCATCAAGGGTCTGTGTCCCCGGAATGCGAACAGAGAGAGCGGCAGGCAGGAGCACTGCCTCCTCAATCTCCCAATGGCGTGCCTCCTCAGAATATATCACCTGTCCTGTTCGAGTGCGATCCGCCATTAGCAACACTGCTGCCGGCGCGACATCAGCCGCTGTCTGTATGGCTCCACCAGCGGAAGTGATCATCTCTCTGGGGAACAAAGCAGTCTCTGTCCACCCGGGCGTGATAGTGTTGATGCGGACGGGAATACCAGAGAGTTGCAAAGAAGTCTTGAGGCCACGCATGAAGCCGAGTACGCCGTGCTTGGACGAGGTGTAGTCGGGGCTGGTCAACGGCTGGAAACTGGAAGCTGATCCGGTCATGACCACGTCTCCGCCACCTGCCTGACGGCGCATGTGGTGGATTGCCAACGTGACAGTATTGACGACTGCTCGCAGATTGATGTCGAAGTTCAAAAAAGACGGCTCGATCAAGTCGCCTTGTTCATCAAGGTTTTCTCCCAAATAGTCAGCGCGGCCGGTGATGCCAGCGTTTGCGAAGACATGGTCAATTGTCGGATGGATCCGTTTAGCTTCTTTGAACAGCTTTGAGAGATCAGACCAGGATGTCACATCGGTCCGTTGGAATGTGAGCGAAGGGTGTGATATCGCTGGAGGATTAATATCGCCGATAAGTACAAGAGCGCCGTGTTTGAGTAGCAATTCTGCTGTGGCAAGTCCGATCCCTGATGAACCACCTGGTATTGCCTCAGCAGGCAGTATTCATGGCAGTCGATGAGATAATCGCTTACCAGTGATGACGGCCAGGCTGTCTTTGAGTGGCGTGAAGTCCAGATCTTTGACTATGATTTCCGACATTTTGAGGGTCGATGTGTAGTGGCGGTAGCGAGAGAAGCGTACCAAGCTCCAACTTTAACTTGATGGAAGCAGACGAAGCGAACAACGCTCGAAGATAATTGCAGACACAATGTTAATTGGGTTTAAATCATTTCAAGTTCCTCGGCCGCAAACCAGACACTCGGCTAACGTCTCCTCACTTCGAGCGGAGCGAAGTGAGGAGGCGCATCCTTGTACGAACCCTCCATCCCAAATGAGCTAGGCATCCTACCTGCTTATTGTCCACAATACAAAAGCAGCCATAGCGCAACAACACCTTAACGCCTCGCTGAAACAAGCAAATCACCAAATCCGCATCCTTCGTCAGCTCGTACTGTACTGTACCATAGACTACCCCGCCACTGCTGACGTGCTAAGCTTTCGCCTTCTCCATCATGCCAACGCCGCTTCTAACCACGCCAACCAATCCGCCAGTCTGCACGCTTTCGCTACCACCTCCGCTGAGTCTGTACTCGATCTCTGCAAGTCCCTCGAGCCACGCGACACGAGTTTGTGCAGGCACATCGACTTCGGCAAGGTGGTCGCCAAGCGCTGTCAAGATGTCCGCTAATGCCAAGCCTTTCGACTTCTTGAGCGTGTTGATAGTGTTCAAACAAGAGCCGATGTTTGATGTTGTGAGTAGTGTCTGCGCGATTGTGGCGATGTCGCCTGGGTGTGGGGCGGCGATGCAGTCATAGATAGTCTCTTGTGTGATCAAGTCGCGCTTGATGTCCTTGTCGTCTTTCAGAGGCTCTCCAGGAACGTGTAGTGGGGTGCTGCTTGCGTGGCATGCTTGAAGCACGTTCAAGGCACGTCTCATGTCTCCCTTGGAAAGTGTGACGAGGCTGTCAATAGCATCAGGTGCAATGTTGACCGATTCCTCAACGACCACCTTATCCACCAACACTCTAATATCCTTCTCCTTCAATGGCGAGAAGCGGAACCTGGTGCAACGAGAGAGAAGCGCAGGGCTCAACTTGTGGGTGTAGTTGGCAATGACACAGAATCTGGTGTTCGCGGTGTATTTCTCCATGATTCTCCTCAGCGCCATTTGTGCGGTCGAAGTCATTGCATCCGCCTCGTCAAGAATGATGAGCTTAAAGTTGGCAATGCTGTCCGAATTGCTCTTGTCGAAGCTGCCTGCGAAGATCTGTTTTGTAGACGAGAAAGTCTTGATCTGCTCTCTGACGACATCAATGCCTCTGTCATCGGAGGCGTTCAGCTCCAGGACCATTTGGCGCATGTTCTTGTTTCCATAGATCTTTCGTGCCAGGGCGAGCACAGTGGAGGTCTTGCCTGTACCAGGAGGACCGTAAAGCAAGAGGTGTGGAAGTCGGTTCGCATCGACGAACTTGTTGATGGTAGCGAGGATATCCTGGTGACCACTCACGTCGGCGAGGGAGTTCGGTCGGTATTTCTCTACCCATGGCAGATTATCTTCGATCTCCACGGGCAGATTGGCGGCGCTGCGTTTTCCCTTGTTGCCTGTGTTGGAGGATGAGAACTGGATGTCGGAGTCGGGGTTCTTTTGAACGTCAACGTCCATCTCATCTTCGTAGTCGGACATGATTGTGATGTGTGTTGGATTGTGTTGACGGATGGGCTTGTGTGTATATGTTCAATGCGAGCAAGCACTTTGGAAGCTGTTTTTGGAGACGCGCCATGATTTGGGAAGGCGCGCGACCAAGGGACGCGACGAACATTGAAAGTGCGGACAACTTCCGCTCTGTAGTGGCATGACGAAGACAGCCTGGCATCGGAGCTGCTCCAGCTGGCGCACAGGCAGCCTACCACCGACCCCACGACAACTCACTATTGCACTACCATTGAGAGCTCCAACAAACCAGTGACAAGTCAAATCGTTCTCGAGAACATACGGAATACTACGCAACAGAAAAACACATACCAGCAGGTATCGCAAACATGCCTGCCTACCACTCCATCTTCCTGGAAGAGCCCAACCAGCAGCTCATTGGCAACTTCGCTCTCCTTCCATTGCGCACGCGCACCAGAGGTCCCGCGCAACAGCTCCCTGCTCTACCTGCCGATATATCTGAGCTCGATGTCGACCCTTCTTCCGAATCCTACGACCCACTCGACGAGGTGCTCTCCCTCTTCCGCGCCAACACCTTCTTCCGCAACTTCGAGATCAAGGGTCCTGCCGACCGTGTGTTGATCTATGGCATTCTATTCGTGAGCGAGGCTCTCTCAAAGATCAAGCCTGGCATGTCACGGAGGGAGGCCGAGAAGAGCGTCTTCAACGTGTCGCTTGACACCAACTTCGCCATCCCCGGCGATGCAGGCTTCCCGTTGAACCAGGCATATGAGACACCCAGAGATAGGAACGAGGCGGAAGTTCTGAGGCAGTACATCATGCAGATGAGGCAGGAGCTTGCGGCAAGACTATTGAACAGGGTCTACGCGGACCCCTCTGGGCAACCAAGCAAGGTAAGTGGAAACAAATACAGGTCGATAACTCCAGGGAGATATGATGGTTGACTAACATTAATGAAGTGGTGGCTGAGCTTCCAGAAGCGAAAGTTCATGGGCAAGCAGTTGTAAGCTCGAGCTCAAAATAATGTCAGACATGCACAGACACGACAATAGAAATGCACCAAGTGTGACCCATACAGAGATCATCACAGCGTCAACCAGTATTGGCCTATGGAACACCTCCGAGCCCAGTCTAGACCTAGGGATGAGGTATCATGCGGGCTCCGCCTCCGCCACTGTCATTAGGAGGCATCAGTCTGCAGCTGTTATCATATGACGACTGGGTTGAAACTTGCTCAGCGTCAATGCCTGAGGTCAATACCACTTCCATGGATACATGATTCGAAGCTGCCCAATTTTGCCATGTCTCTTTGATAAGCAGCTCCCGTCCAATGGTACTCCATCACCCACTGAGATGCATGAGCGCAGCCCTCGCTTCAGACTGCATGACCTGCCACTTCGGCAATCTCGTTAGTTCTCGGTCTAGACTGATGCGTTGCCAAGGAGGCTTGCAATATCGTGTCCGATCTTAGCATACGCTGGCCGTTCGTTTGACCTTTGCTCTGCCCGGAAAAATGTTTCTTTAGTATATGTACATGACTATCGCAGCACTGAACTGTGTAATGCTGGTTCTTCCCCACCAACGAGCATGAAGCGATACGCGCTTCGACAGGCTCTCGTCCCGCATCTCCAGCTTGGTATGCGCCATGAACGCCCTCGAGCTGTGGGTATATGCACCGTATGACTGCTCAGCCTCTTTACCCTGGGGTATCCTGGGGTATCAGATGACATCGCTTGCACGTCTGAAGTGCCGCCCAAGCGACGTGATACATTTCATACAAATCCCAAGCAATGCGAGCTTCGTTAATACATCGAACACTATATTCAAAAGCTTGTAACATGGAGTCCACATCGAACACTGCCTCACACGCCGTTGCAATGCGTTGATCGTCATTGTGCATTATGTCATTGCTCTGTTCTTGTGAGAACGATTTTCTGTCGATTGCGACACTCAAATGATTCAGCGACAAATATTTACGTTCGACGACTGTTTTACGAGTGCAAATCGATTTCCAGATCAAGTGAATCAAGTGATGAGCCAGGGTTTGACCCACACTCAGCTCAATCGTGTGTACGGCTGAACCGAACTCGAAAGCTTCTTCGTGAAATCCTTCGGCCTTCGCTAGGACATTCTAGCGCAGAATCTACCCACCCGACACGACCCAGCCTCCACCTTCGTGCCGACATGCGCAGCCAGTACCCTGTTACACGAGTAGTGTCGTAACAAGTAGTTTTGCACGGTAAATCATTCTGCGCGCCGGTGAAGCAGCGATGTTGAGGCGCAGTCTATCTCGTTGCGCTCGGAGCACTTCCTTCCGACGACAAGACAGCATGCCTTATACTGCAAGTACATTTCGTCTTTACTCGGAATCTAGCCTCTCTTTTCTTCAGATGAACCTTATCCCTTGCCACTAGTATCCAGACATCATGCCTAGCAGGTTATCCGGAATCTTCGCTCGCTCGACCAAGGAGCAAGAAGCAAAGGCTGAAGAGGCAGCTAACCACAGCAATGGCCAAACTTCAGATCCAGTCCCGCACTACAGTATATCGGAGGTTCCTCCACCAGACTATCAGGCCGATGAAGATGCTGTCGCACCTCCAGACTATACAGCCGGCTTTGCCAATCTCACCATATCGGATGCACCAACCTCAGCCATCCCATCTGTCGACGAAACCATTGCACATCTGAAGACGTTGGAGTGCTTTTCGCGCCTGAGACAATCAGTTGCTTCCACCGACGGCCTCTTTGGCATCGACAATGCTACAATCGTCGACATTGCGCGGACATCCAGTCTAGCCAACGGCGAGGGTGCAGACGAGCTTCTCCCAAGGCTAGCGGAGAAGCGATGGGCCGTCTACATCACTCGTGCAGTCGATCGATTCCACGCCTGGATCTCAGTTGCAGTACCAGCCAGCCCACTGCCGACGATGGCAGAGATTGAACGTGACGGCGCGACCGATCAGATCACCAAACAAGGCTACGTGAAGACAGCGATGCAGCCTATCGGGCCTCTCAACATGCCACCATTAGATGTGTTGATGGTCTGGCATGCATACATGCTCAACCCAAGAGCTTACTTGGAAGACTGTGTCAGGCTTGGAAGGATGGCTCTCTGGCACACGAGAATGCCATGGGATGCAATCGCTAAATGCATCGATCCTTCCACTTTTGCTTTCCATGCAGGCGCTGTTGCTGAAGGATCATTCACACGACTGACTGGACGATACGTGAGTACAAAGCAAGGCATCACCCGAAGATATAAAGCTGACTTATGTTGATCAAAACAGTGGGACAACCTCGTTGATGGCGAGACAAGAAAGATGAACTGTCCGAGTTGTGATGCCGATGTGCATGTTCCCTGGACTACCTGCTGTCAGCATGCAACAGAGAAGTCGAGTGCAGACTCCAAGCTAGCCGAGAATGTCGACACAATACTAGCATCCGGCGAAGGCTTCGCAGACCGCGACTTCAGGGCTTCTTGCTCTGGCTGCGGTATCACGCTCACCCATGACCTTCTTCGTGCCAACAAGTTCTGCACCGACGTCAAGCAGTTGCTGTCGAACAGAAACCCGATGCCCGGTACGATTCTTGGCCTCAGGGGTCTGCCATTCAAGGTCGGCATCTATCACGAGGTCAAGTGGTACAGTGTATTCAACAAGGTGAATAACCTCCTCCTCTTTGGTCTGGGCCAGCGGATACTGGACCAGCCACGACTTGGTGGCGAAGGCTTCAACGAGAGCATGTCACGGATTCGTGACATGATTGGCGAGACCATGACCGAAAACCACAAGTACATGCGCACAGTACGCGACAGCGCTACTCATCGCATGACGCGACTGGAGCGCGTGGGCTTCCGTAAGATGATGAGCCGTTATTGGGAGAACTCTTCACCGTTCGCGCTCGACTTAGTCGGTGCAGTCGTCAGGCAGGGAGGCTTTATCGAAAAGATGCACAACATCGACTGGCTTCACTCGCCGGCATTGCCTGCGACCATGACTCGGCTCATTCTCAAGTACGAACGCTTCGTCAGCATCATGGAAGATGCGACGAACATGGCAGTTCCTACTCTCGACGTCGATCTAGCGTGGCACACCCATCAACTCAACCCGCCAAGCTACTTCAAGTACGTCGTCACCAAAGCCAGACAATTCATCGACCATGACGACAAAGTCGCCGAAGTTGCTCTGAACGATGCTTTCGCCTGGACGTGCAAGACGTACGAGAAGAAATATGGTGGCCAGTACTCTGAATGCACATGCTGGTATTGTGAATCTGTGCGTGAGCAGAACACGTCGAAGGCATCGCGCATCCTCTCGTCGAAGGGCAAGCAAACCGTGCACGATACTGAGCAGGATCCCAAGAAATCTGTCCATATCTCTGCGCACAATGCCGTCCGGCCAACAGACGACCCCGAGTACACCGCCGAAGCCCAAGCCCAAGCAGACAAGCTAGAGGCAGCATACCAGAAAGCGTGCGAAAGAGCGAAGAAAAAGGGCACGAAGCCTCCCGGACGGGACGACTACTACTGGTCGACAGCATACGGTAAGCCATCGCCTGAATCATCCGTCGAAACAATACCACACAGTTCACTGACCGTCCGTACAGGCTACCCCGTCTTCATCCCCGCGTACTCGCCTTTCATTTACATGCCGTACAGTCCTACTTATTACCCCACGACACCCGGCTGCATGTCTTTCTCGCACGGAGCAGGCGGCACATGCGCAGCAGGGACTTGCTCTGGAGCCGTGTCGGCCGGTAGCTGCGGAGCTGGGCACTGTGGTGGAGGCATGACTGGAGGTAAGTCTGAATTCGAACTTCCCAATGCACTGAATGACTGGATGGCTGACTTTCATTCTAGGCTGCGGTGGTGGGCAGACGCTCGGCACCTGCGGTGGGGGTGGTTGCGGTGGCGGCGGCGGCGGTTGTGGTGGCGGAGGTGGAGGCAGCTAGTATGGTCTTTTGTATCCCTTCAGGCGTTCATATTTGGTGATGCTCGGTTGGTGGCCAGAAGCGCGGTAATGGCGAATGATTAATGATACCAGTGGCTAAATCGTGAATGCAATCGATTCTTTCAACAAGTTGATATACATATTCCAATCGTCCATCTACAAAAACACCATTCAATGCTCTACAATAAGCCAATGTCAGCAGTTCACTTTCGTACATTTCCAAGTCCTATTTCCAAAAGTCCATCTCTCAAAGATGGATCGTTATCATGCGCACTGTACGCACAACCTAGAGATATTTCTTAGGCGCGTTCGCGCGGCGCTTCTTGTACACGATGTAAGCGCCAGCGAGCATGATCTGCACAGCGACAACGACCGCAATGTACTTGCCCATCTTAGGAGCGGAGGAAGTGACGACTAGATTGCGAGTTAGCTTCGGAATTGTTCCGTCAATGGTGTTGGATAGAACTCACTCTGACCAAGCGTAGCTGGCAGATGTTCGGTAAGGCCGCCCTTGACGCTGTCCATGGTCGACTGCAGCTCGGTCAGATGCACACGGTAGTCCTTGCTTTCCACGTCCCTCAACACACGGTCGACGTTGCGCTCGATGTTTTCAATGCGGCGATCAAGACGGTCAAGAGTATCACGCGGCACGCTTTGCTGAACGACCGAGGCTGCGATCTCTTGGTGACGCTCATCGATCTTCTTGCCAATGATGTCGAACAGAGCGTACATGTCGGCGATCTGATGGGTCAGACCTTGCAAGCGGTTGTGCAGGTCGTTAAATTGCTCGCTCTGGGTCTTGAGTGACTCGGCATCGGTATCGGGCAGTACCTCAGGTGATCCGGGAAGGATGTTGAGCTTCTCAGAACCGGGACGGTGTTGACGGACTGGCGGGCCTGTGTGGTATTCGCCACCCTGGTTAGAGGCTGAGGAAGCAATGAATTTGTAGATCTCGAACGAGTCAGGAGACTCGGAGGTCGCTGCAGTGATACCGAAGAAGTAGTTTGTCGGCAAATCGATCCGGTTAGTGCTGAAGCACACACGGTCGTCGATAGAGACAGTGAGACCATTCTGCGAGGTCACGCGGAGCTTTGATGTTCTGCCAAGGTTGCGGTAGCTGTAGTCGCAGTGTCCAAAAGCGAGGGCTTCGACAGAAGCATGAGACTTGAAGTTCTGGCTGCCGTCGTTGAGGAAACCACGAATGCTGCCACCACGGCCGCCATACTGATCGATGACAATCGCTAGTCCATCGAACTTCTCGACCGTGTAGATACTGTTTGTCTCGACCTGCTTCTTCTCCTTCGTAAGCCATAGTTGGAGGTTTCCAGAACCCTGATCTTGGCCATTGGTACGGAACTCGAAGTCCACGGTCCAGTCGCGAGTCGTGACAGCATTGTCTGCCCAGAGAGCTCCACGAGTGCCAGCAGGAACTGGGGGAGTCAAGATGATGCGGTCGCTCAGAAGTTGCGGTTGGTTGTTCTCGGACAGAACACTCCAGCCGGGCAAGCCTCTGCCGTTTGGTGATATCCGATCATTCTGACCAAATGATATGTTGTCGATGACCTGAGCCGATGCAGAAGAGACGAGAAGCAGTGAGAGCAAGGATTGGCTAAGCATGGACCGCATGATCGCGGCTGGGTTCAGGGTGTTGGAATGTTTGGTTCAATAGATGCTGAGTGGTATACATTAGATATCTGGTCATGTGATGCAGTATTGAGACTCTCCCCAAATCTCTTGCTTGCTTGCACGTACAATGTCCTGAACAGATCGATATCCTCCTATTCCCTCCTATTCCCAAAGCTCGCAAGCAATCCACGTGCGACGGTCACTGTGATCCAGCCAGCGACGACGATGGTAACAATAAGTCGGGCCTCACGAGCGATGTCGACGGCGGAAGAAGAGAAGTTGACGGTGTGGACGTGGGAGAGCGAGCCAGAGTGAGCGACCGCGAATGATTCCATATTGCACCTCACTGACAACGGCGTGCTCCCACCTCACTCTCTTGTGAAAGCTGGCCTGGCCTCCCGTTTGGGAAAGCTCCGCACGCCTTCCGGGGAAGGCGCTACCCGAGTCGCAGCTTGCGAGAGAGAGCATCATCCAACCACAGCGACACCTGAGCTTCCGCCATCTCCATCCGCCACTACACACAACACCCTCCATACCCCTCCGACCGACCAAAATCATCCAAAATGGGTGACCCAAGACAGATGTGGGAGAACATGCAGAAGACCCTCCAGAGGGCGCAGAGGCAGGGACCGAAGTACGCATACACTCGAGGCAAACGCATACGATGAGATGGAGCTGCATACTGACGCAGTGGGATAGCTTTGGCGGCGCAGGAGGACCTGGAGGCAACCCCAAGGCCGCTCTGGGTGGCGTGGGTCTGCTCATCGCCGGTACTGGTGCGCTCTGGTTGTTCAACAACGCCCTCTTCAACGGTACGAAACGCGCTTGCGCATATGAGATGGATCGAGACTAAGAATCGTTGCAGTTGACGGTGGTCACCGCGCGATCAAGTACACTCGTATTGGAGGTGTTAGCAAGGAGATCTACGCCGAAGGCACGCACATCAACATTCCCTGGTTCGAGACACCCATCGACTACGATGTCCGCGCGAAACCCCGCAATGTCGCCTCCCTCACTGGCACCAAGGACTTGCAGATGGTCAACATCACCTGCCGTGTTCTGTCCAGGCCTCGCGTCGATGCGCTTCCCCAGATCTACCGCACACTCGGAACCGACTACGACGAGCGAGTACTTCCCAGCATTGTCAACGAGGTGTTGAAGAGCGTCGTCGCACAATTCAACGCTAGCCAGTTGATCACACAAAGAGAGAACGTGTCAAGGCTTGTGAGAGACAACCTGGTGCGGAGAGCGGCGCGTTTCAACATTCTCCTCGATGACGTCTCATTAACAGTACGCATTCATGTCCCCATATACAAGTGTCCAGCAGCTAACGAGATACCCAGCACCTTGCCTTCTCGCCCGAGTTCACCGCCGCTGTCGAAGCCAAGCAAGTTGCTCAGCAAGATGCTCAGCGTGCCGCCTTCGTCGTTGACAAGGCCAGGCAAGAGAAGCAAGCCATGGTCGTCAGAGCCCAGGGTGAGGCTCGTTCTGCCGAGCTCATCGGTGACGCCGTCAAGAAGAGCAGGTCTTACATCGACCTGCGTGAGTTCGACAACGCCAAGTCCATTGCATCCATCCTTGAGAAGGGCAACAACAAGGTCTACCTCGACACCGAGGGTCTCGGTCTTAACATCAGCCACAACTCCCAGAAGAACAACAGGAACGAAAAGTAAATGTGACTTCTACGGGTTATGGGGCTTGATGTGTAGGATGGTAGATGGGCTTTCAGAGCAAGGCGTGAGCGGGCGCAAAAAAGGTTCTGTCTTTGTATGTATAATTCCTCCGTCGGAGGGTATGGGAACGCTACTCCGGAGCATATTTCGAAAGAGATCAAGTCTCTTATGTGAACATTATTTCTACAAACACCATCTCAATTTGTTCTTGTAACAATCCCCTCGCTTGAAGGCAAGGCTCCATTCGGATTGATTGTGAGTTTGCAACAAGCAAAGGAAGGTTATCTTTCCACACATGTCGCGGCCAAAGCTTCCATCGTTGGCGAAGTGAATAGCGAGGAGAATAGGGGAGAGGAGTCGCAAGTAAGATCATAGATTACATGCATATGCAGACATTTGCTTTCTCGAGGCTCGAAGATGATGTGAGCTTGCGAGCTTAGATGTGCATCGTGCCTCCTACTATTGTCCAGATGCTTGCTATGGTCAAGTGCGCAATCTTGCATGCTTGCTCCGCGGCCAACTGCAGTGCTAGCAACGCAAAGGCCAACAATCGCGGGTTGCTGCACCCCTGAAGAGCACTTGTTCATGGCAATTAAATGCCATTAGATGATAGCGGAGATTTTTGAGCATAGCACTAACCGAGACGAAATACAATGCTTTGTCCTTCGGAGGGTTTCTTTGCTGCATGGTTGACGCCTTCTGTCACACCTGATGCTGTAGATTAAGTGTTTGTGCGCTTGGGCTAAATCTGCGCCGCCGTCGTCATTATGATCTGTTAGTGTGAATCGAACGTTGGGTGGCCGTTTCAACAATCTCGCTGGAAGTGTTCGAGAATGCGTGGTCCGCAGCAACGGGAAAGGTAGCGTCTCTGGTATGGGATAGTTGATCACGTGGAGAGAAGAATGTCTTGCGTGCAGAGTAGACAAGAGGCAACGCGCTTCGAGGCAGGCACGATTAGAGCCGAAAGGGCGCCGCCGAACGAGATCAACGGTGCGAACTGGAGATCTGCAAGATTACGTCTGGCCCGGTTGACGTGTGGGGTGTTCGCGAAGACTAGATGCTTTCGGCATCCTTACGAATCACCGAGCACCAGATCAATCATCAACAACACTCCCGAGCTCCGATCTAACCTGCATCGCTTCCCTGGAATCGCCGCACGCCTCCCATCCGCAATCGCCACTGGACACGGACATACATACCACTGCTACTCTGCAACCCAGGCATACTCACCAAACCTCTACGCCAGACGCACGCAGACTATCGCCCCGGAGACTATGCTGTTCGCGCACTGCTTGGAATGATCGGCGCAAAGTGCAGCCCTATCGAGATACGTGGTGTATCAGCACTTTGAGTCGCGGCACAAGATGGAGACCATACGTGAGAATCATGGGAAAGGCGGGACGAGGTCAGAGTCGGTATGCAGCCTCGCCTCTTCGACACGCGCAGGACTGCCGGTGAGCCCCGGCGAGGAAGAGCTCGACGTGGGAATCTCTCTGGATCGGGTCACATCGTTCGACCAGCGCACAACACGAGGAAGCAAGCATTCGTCGGGTGATGGAATGAACAGCATCGTCGGCAAGTTCAGGGTTAAACATGGACATACCGAGCTCATCGCGATATCTGGAGCGGCCGGCTGTGGAAAGAGCTCTTTGGTGCAGAACGTCGCCAGTGCAGCGCGCACACACGGCTACTTCACCAGCGCCAAGTTCGACCAAGTAAAGAAGACACCCTTCGAGCCGTTGATGAAGGTGCTCTCTTCTCTCTTCCGACAGATCTTCAGTGAGGAAGACGTAAGCACGCCTTTCCACAACAATGTGAGACATCTGGTTCAGCCTTTCTGGCCAGTCTTACACACATACATGGACCTTCCCGAGTGGCTGCTTGTACGAGATCTCAATGGACAAACAGGGACAATTCACTCGAACCACGCAAAGGCGCAAGGGCCAGGATACTCTGGCAAAAACACGTGCAACGCGGCGTCAACGCACGAATGGCTCCGTGCCGGTGGAAACAACAAGTCATCGCGCTTTGTGGCTATATTCCTTGATGTGCTTCGGCTACTGTCATTGCAGAAATTCATATGCTTCTGTTTGGACGATCTCCAATTTGCAGATAGCGAGAGTCTCGAGCTTGTTCAACATATCGTCGCAGCTCGTATACCCATAGTACTCATTGTCACACATAGAGGCGAGGAGTCTCTACCCGCAAAAACGCGGCAGCTGCTACAAAAAGCAACAAAGGTCGAAGTCGGCAACTTTGAGGACGAAGACACCGCACAGTATGTCTCGGATACTCTGATGAGGCCTAAAGACTACTGTATGCCTCTTGCCGCCGTGATTCAGGAGAAGACAAATGGTTCGCCTTTCTTCGTGAAGGAGATGCTCGATTCTTGCTACCGGAAGAAGTGTGTGTATTACTGTTGGAGGTGTACACAGTGGGAATTCGACTTGAACAAAGTCTTCGACGAATTCTCAAGTCCTGACGAGGCGAGGTTTTCTTCAAACGACTTCATTGCGCGACGCTTGCAGGAACTGCCGACTGAGGCGCGCACATTCTTAGCGTGGGCAGCAACCATTGGACACCACTTCAGGTTCAGCCTCATGAAATACGTGATGAGCTGTGAATGCTCCAGAGCTTCTCCGCCAGAGTTCCTCCCCCCGAAATCGCAAGATCCTGTGAATGGACTGCAGGTGGCCTTGAGGAGCTTCTTGATCATGGCGACTGAGGACGACGATACTTTCAAGTTTGCACACGACAGATATCTTTCGGCTGCGCTCTCATTGACTGATGACTACAACCGAGAGGAGATGCACTATGTGCTAGCTGTTGCTCAGCTGAAACACGAACCTTACGATTTCAGCACACAGCCCAACGTGGTGTTGTACGACCAGGCAAGGCATATCATGCAAAGTCTCGAGGTTATTAAGCGTCGCCAGAAAGTGCGATACGCTTTCCGTGATGTGCTATACCAGGCGGCAGAAGCAGCACGTGAAGCGGGTGCCCGACGAATGTGTCTGAATTACTACCAAAGTTGCGTTGCCCTTCTGCAAGCCAACGCGTGGGACGAGAGTTCCGAAGATGTAAGCTACGGCGAAACCCTATCTCTGCATACCAAAATTGCTGAGGCATATTGGTACATGAGCGACTTTGCGAATTCTGGCAGAGTACTTGAGATTATCTTTGCCAAAGCCAAGAGCCCTGCTGATAAGGCTCCTGCGTCGATTATTCACAGTCGCATGTGCGCTACGCGAGGGAACAGCAAAGCTGCATTGGTTGCACTCAAAGACTCACTAGCACAGCTCGGTCTGGAGATGCCGGATACTACGTGGGAGGAATGCGACGAGAAGTTCCATGAACAATTGCCGATGCTGCAAGCCAGCACGTTCGATATCGACAACATCGCGAACGAGCCTGCGAACACAGACTTGACTATTCTGGGAGCAGTGCTTATGGAGACGATTTCCACATGCTATTGGACCGATTCCTTACTCTTCTACCAGTCGACCTTGATGCTGATGGACGTCTATCTGGATCGCGGCTCAATTCCACAGATTGGACTCGGATTCGTGCATTTTGCAACGATCTGCATTCATCGATTCTCCTTGATCAAGACTGGTAGTGATTTCGGCAAAGTTGCGCACAGCTTGCTCGCGGCGTACACCCAAGAATCTTACACTGCTGGCAGAGGCTTTACTTTGCACCCTATGTTTATTGGTCACATGGAGACTGATCTCAAGACTCAACTCGAGGTACTGAACCGAGGTCTCGAAGCATCGAATGCTGGAGGCGACAGAATTCTGCATCTCCTAAACCTTGGTATTGGTGCAGCGTTCCGTATCTGGGCGTCCGAAGATCTCCAAGAAATCGAAAGCTTCATTGCCTCAGTATCAGACGAAGCTCCTGATTGGCAAGAAAGTATCCGAGGCGGAGGATTCCTGATGGCTGCACGGCAATACACACGCGCCCTACAAGGCAAGACCTCCACCAAAGTGCCGTCAATGGTGATGTCCGACGAAGAACACTCTACCGATGCATATTGTAAGTGGGTGTCGACCAGGGCGTCTAATCCAATAATCACGCTGTCCGTCTACAAGAGCTACAAGTTGGACTGCCTTTATCGATTTGGACATTTCCACGAAGCCCTGGCGTTGGGCGAAGAGATTGTAGAGAACGGCGATCATATGTGGAGTGTACGCTTCAACTACACCAATATGTTCTTCATCTCACTCTCGCTTGTGGCAGCCATCCGCGAAGACCCAACTTCTGCCAAACGCGACGAATACCTGGCGAGGATTGCCGGCTACCGGACCCGTATCGAGCTTATCTCAAGCTTGAACCCTGTCAACTACTACACTTGGTTACAATTGATTGATGCAGAAGTGGCAGACGTGACTCAACAGTACGACAAGAGCTTGCCAAGCTACGAGGATGCGATCGATCACGCTGTCTTGCACGGTTTCACGCTCGACGAGGCGCTGAGTATGGAGCTTTATGCCGACTTCCTCATCCGTAACGGCGCCAAAAGGCCTGCGAGAGGAGTCGTTTTAGAGTGTCTATCAGCCTACCGCCGCATCTCTGCCTTCGGCTTGGTTGACCACGTGGCCGAGAAATACCAGTTCTTGTTGTTCGGTACACGCACAGGTGCTAGCAAAGACATGGGCGTTCAGACAGACTTCAATGATGAGGCTACAATTCCATACCGTCCAGTAGACGCTACCACACAACACCGTCCACAGACTTCGGCAGAGAGGACCAGCGACTGGGTCGACCCCGGCGCCGCACAGCAGAAAGAAATTAACAATAAACTCTCTGGCGCGATGGTATCCCCGGGAGGTTATTCTGCTGTTGGATTGGACATGCTTGATCTCGCTAGCATCTTGGAGTCCTCGCAGTTACTATCGTCCGAGCTCGACATTGACCGTCTTCTCAACAAGCTTACCGAAATCATTGTCGATTCCACTGGTGCTACCAAGGTGGGGCTTTGCGTTGAGCAAGAAGGCGGCGGTTGGTATGTCGCTGCAACCGGAGCTCCTGAAGGTATCGAACAACCTGTCGCTGGAATCTCGCTGGAAGAAGTCGATGATCCTGTTGCGAAGCAGGTGACAATGTACTGTCTCCGCTTCCAAGACTCGCTGTTCCTGCGCAACGTTCTTGACGACGATCGTTTCGCAAATGTACCTGCATCGTGGCTGAAAGAAAACCCTGATGGAGTCTCGACGATCACCATGCCAATTTTGCATGGCGATAACGTCCTCCTTGGAAGCGTTCATTGTCAAGCTCCGCCCAACTCTTTCACTGAGCGGACTGTCACCCTTCTCCGCTTGCTTGTGAACCAGATCGCCATCTCTATTGCCAATGCTTTGCTGTTCAAGCGTGTTGAAAAGGTGTCGGCGAGTAACTCCGCTATGCTTGATGTACAAAAGCAAGCTCTTGCCCAAGCACGTGATGCAGAGAAGAAAGCCAAGGCCGCAGAAGCCAAGGCCATGGACATGGTCCGACTCAAGGAAGAGGCTGCTAAGGCAAAGTCTATGTTCCTGGCAAACGTCTCACACGAGCTTCGTACGCCATTGAACGGTGTGATTGGCATGTCAGAGATGCTCAAAGCTACGAATCTGAGCAAAGAGCAAGAGGAGCACGCCGACTCCATCCGAGTCTGTGCTGACACGCTTCTCAGCGTCATCAACGACATCCTCGACTTCTCCAAGTTGGAGGCGGGCAAGATGAATGTGTTCTCCGTGCCATTGTCGCTGAACGAGACGATATCAGAGGTCGTCCGAGCACTTTCGTACACCAATATTGAGAAAGGCCTGAAGACTGTTGAAGAACTCAATCTTGACAGTGAGCTGATCGTCATGGGCGATCCGGTCCGTTTGCATCAGATCCTGTTCAATCTCATGAGCAACTCGTTCAAGTTCACGAGCCAGGGTAGTGTCACTGTACGTGCTGTCATCGAGAGCGAGGACGCAGAGAGCATTCACGCGATCATATCGGTCGCAGATACTGGTATCGGTATCTCAGAAGAACAGCAGAAGAACCTCTTCTTGCCATTCTCACAAGCTGACTCAAGCACGGCACGTTCATACGGCGGAACTGGACTTGGCCTTTCAATTTGCAAAGCCATCATCGAGAATGTGATGCATGGCCGTATATGGCTTGATAGCAAGCCTGGAGTTGGCACAACAGTGTCGTTCTCGCTTCCTTTCAAGAAGGTCCAGGCAAGCGCCAACGGTGACAAGCCCGAAACTCGGACTTCAAACACCCAAGCTGATCCCATGGCGATCTTCACGCCACCCGCTGTGGAAGGTGGCCCTGGTTCAAGGGCCTTGGTGTCTTTGGCCGGCATTCCACGGGACCAGCTAAGAGTCTGTATTGCAGAGGACAACCCTATCAACCAGAAGATTGCCATCAGCTTTGTGAAGAAGCTCGGCTTCCACTGCCAGGCCTACGGTGATGGCCAGCAAGCAGTCGATGCCCTAGGCAAAGCCAGTAAAGAAGGCAACCCATTCCACCTGGTCTTGATGGACGTCCAAATGCCGGTCCTGGACGGCTACAACGCCACGAGAGCAATTCGCAAACATCCTGACCCCAGGGTGAGCGACATCCTCGTCATCGCCATGACCGCCAGCGCCATCCGCGGCGACCGCGAAAAGTGCCTCGAAGCAGGCATGAATAACTATCTCGCCAAACCCGTGCGCGCCGACACCCTCAAGCAAATGCTGGAAAGCTACCTCAGCCAAGAAACGATCCCCATCCCGAACCTGCAGGAAGAAGCGAACAACCTCGTCAACACCGTCATCAAACAGGGCCCCAAAGAGGGCAGTACCAGCACCAGCACTTCCACCAGCGAGGGAGAAAATTCCGCTCCCATGCCATCTCGCTCGCCCGCAAGGCCCAAGAATCCTCGCCACTACGAGACTGAGATCCACCTCAGTCCAGAGGAAATGGCGAAACTGCCACCGAAAATGGACGCCAAAGTCCAGGTTGCCATGAGTAACATGCGTAGGCAGCTGCCCGGCCGACCAAAAGCGATAGATGAACGCGGCGACGACAAGCCGACCCTCTGAACGGGCGTTGCAGGTTGAACCCTTCCTGCTTTATTTTTCGGTACCATTTTGATTAGCGTTGGCGTTTTGTTTTCTTGCGATGTATGTATTGCTTCTTTTCGGTCGGCGCGATAGCGACACGGTTCTGGTCTTGGGCGAGCGACTGCCTCGTTCCACTGCACTACGCCGCAGATGGAGACGGACATGGTGTCTCCTCCGGGTCTGTATTTCCTGATGGGACATGGGCAGGACGGGTGGGCGCCTCGCATTCTATAGATACCTATTCTTTTTATCGCCTCGGGACTTTGGCGTCATCGGACGGGAGCAGAGAGCGAGTTGCTGCTTCATGGAGGGGGGATTGGGCATTGTTGTGTAGATATTGTTCTATAGGAGGCGTTATTATACCTGACTTTCTTCGGTACAGAATTACAGTTCTCCACCTCGCATCACAATCGATTCGGTATCTGTGTTGAGCGCAAGCATCTTGCTGATGACCCGTTCGATATGTTTTGCCTGCAGGAGATTCAGGAGTGAATTGTCGGTCGGGTCAAACTGGATAGTCGCATTGAAGAGAGACAGAAACACGCGAGAACTGGCTGTTTTTGAAAACTTCACTTAATTTCGATCTCTGTTCTTCCGGTCATTTTCGTATACTCGTGTCTGTCACCTTTCATGCTTTTCATCGTACTCTCATGCATCACATCCCCCGCTGCCTCATGCACCTGTTCTCCATACTCCACTCGCTCTACGCTTCAATCACACCCACACTCCCGTCCAAGACATCGGAACAAAACACTTTCGCATTCCCTACCCAATCAAGCACTCTCGCGCCTGAAGAAGTAAATGTATGCAAACTTCTTCATCTCCTCCACGTCGCCGCCCAGCGCGACCTTCTCGTCGTTGAACAACGTCCAGCCCTTGCCGCGGCCTTCAGGTAGATCCTTTTTGACGAAAGCAACGTAGTGTCCCGCGTGGATTGAGGTGCCCTTGTGGCAGACAATGCTGCTGAGGCTGAACTGCGCGGGCTTGGTGTCCTCGACTTCGGAGGGTTTGCTGGCTTGCGCATCTGCCGCAGGAGCGCTGGCTTCGTCGTCGCCAAAATCGCCGGTGGCTTCGGGGTGGTTGAAGAGCCAGTCGACGGCGCGCTCGATGTCGCCGCCGGTTTCCTTGAGGGCTTGACGTGCTAGCGGGGCCGAGAATCCCATGCCGCCAATCATTTCAATCTTCTCTGGGTCTGCAGTGTTGCTGCCGCTGCCAGCTGCGCCGCTTCCGGAGTCAGATTCAATGGGTGCGTCGATGTCGGCGTCTTCCATGTGCTCGAAGTACCAGGCAGTAGCCGCCTCGGGATCTTGGTTTCCTGTAGCGTGGAGCGCCCTTTCGCCACGGATCTTGGGGATGCCCATGCTCATGAGCATCTCCAGCGCCACTTCGTTGGCGACGAACTTGTTTGAGCCTGCTGCGCCTGCATCTTGGTCTTCCGGGAGCTCCTCTTCATCCGCTTGTTTGCCCTTGCTGCGGTACTTCTCGAAATCGATGATGGTGTCCTCGACAATAACGGGGACGTCCTGCTTCGTGGGCACCCAGTTGACAATCTCGAAGCGACGAGCGTTGACTGCGAGGACAGTAGGGAAGGTCTTGAAAAGGGACTGTTTGGTGAAGCCTTTGCCGTTGCACGAAGAGCAGGTCAGCTCAACACTTTCTGCAACCGTGAAATCGTCCAGACATTGCTGAAGCGTAACAGGCTCAAACACCTCTTTGTCCTTCTTCTCGTCCGTCTCCTTGACGCCATCGCCCATTTGAGTATCTTTCTGAGCAATGCGCTGGATCGGCACTGCCACGGAAATGTTCTCCATCTCATCCTGGCGATAGCGCACCTTCTTGCAGCTCTGACATTGTAGTTTCTGCTCCATGACAAAGCGGAAAGCATCGACTGGATCCGAAACATCTTTGTATTGACCCCGAGCGGATTGCTGTGAACGGCTGACTAGTTTGAGCAGATGAAGAAGGAACTCGAACGCGTCCTGTTGTCTCATTGTGCTGAACTCCTCGTGACCACGGCCAATGAGATGCTTGAGCATGGCGGGCGCCAATCCCTTCTGATGAGGTTGCTCAGTCGTCTCTTCCGAGGCGAAGACGTTTGTGTCTGGGTGGCTGTAGCGGCCTGACAAGAGGCCATCGGCAACCTTCCGAAGCTGGATTTCAAGGTCTTCTGCTGGCTTGCTGGTGGGAGGAAGGGGCTCATCAGGTCGATAGTATCTGCTCACAAACTCTGGTGTGCTGAAAAGAGCTTGTACGATAGAGTTCAAGTAGCAGCTGTTGCCGAGGTTCTTCAAACCAGTGAAAGCAGGTCCGAACATAGGCTTCAGGTCTTGACCGTCTGCTGTTGTCATGCTGAACTCCCAACGCAGGTTTTGTTCGATGTTAAGCTCAGTCATGCTCTTTTCTGTCTTTTGGCGTCCGGAAAGATCGATTCCCCAGTGTGCAAGATGTGCAACAAGTTCTGGATCTATGCGCTCATCGTCGCAAGAGTAGCAGTAGATGTCCGCATTGCCTTCAGCTGAGATGCTGCCCAGCTTCACGGCGACAGGGTGACCTGTAGCTGCGTTGTGCTCCACCTGGTGGTTGTTTCCTGGCGCACCGCCTCCGTATTGTGTTCTGCCGCATCCCAGGTTGCCACACGTCAAGCACAGCCAGAGGTTCTCCTTCAGGTCGCAGCCTACACAGTGGCCGAGATCGCCGCTGGCGATCTGCCTCGCAGCGTCCTGCTCCAAGCATAGAGTGTGTTCGCAAGCCGTCATCTCCTGTTCCCACGCCTTCACCTCTTCTTGCTTCGCGAATGTGTTGGCTTTCAAGACGCCGTCCACCACCTCGGCGACCTTTCCTTGCTTCTCGATGCCCTCCACTCCACACTCGAAGCACTTGATCTCTGCTCTTGTCTCATAGCGATCCTCCTCGGTCTCGGCGGCAATAGCAAGCTTGGTGAGCTTTTGAGGCGGCTCGTCGCGGTGCTTACGCTTGCGGGTGCGTTTGATGTTCACAGCGAGAGGGTGCTGCGATTGTTGCGCGTGCTGGCGGCCATGGACTCTCTCACCTGCACATCCACCGTTGAAGCAGTGCAGGCAAACATCTAGACCGTCGGGCTGATCGATGTTGTCGAAACAGAGGGTGCAGTCTTCGCGGTAAACAGAGTCGGAGGGTCTAGGCGGGGCGATGTTGGCGGCCTCGATGTGTGGACAGGCGGCCATGTTGGGTGGTGGGTTGCCAGAAGGTGGCTGTCGTTTTGTGTAGTGAGTGGGTGGATGGTAACAGCTAGTGTGGCGCTGTTATGGATGCAAGGTAAGGTACAGAGCTCGGCCAGGTGCAATCAGATCGTCTGTTGTTTGCCTCCGACTGGACATGCCTGGCCCTGACATATCAGGCGATGACGCAGTTGCTGGGCAAAAGCTTCTTTCGACAGTAGATCACCACAAGTTTGCATGCTCCATTTTCGCTTCCGCTTCTCTCGCGGCTGTTAGGGAGCATTAGACTTTCACCAAGAATGATCTACAAACAGCATTATGGGGAATCACCACAACAGAGCTTGTGGTCGGATATCAAGCGATTTTCACACTGGGCTTTGTGTGTGATATATTCAACGAACATTGATTGATGTCACTTGTCGCATTGCCGTACACGAACTTGTACCTTCAGGAGCTTTGGCCCTCGGCACGATAGCAAGGCGGGGTTGAAGATATGAGAAGATAAGATGCTGGCTTCTCAGAAACATGAGAACGATTTTGGTGGTCGTAAACATATATTCCTTGTCCAACAAGTGTCAATCCCGTAGGATTGCAGAAGGAGCAGCATGGCAGCGGGAATATCTCGCATGTGGAATCCTTGCCATGTGTGCAACAAGGGGCCCCTTCCCGACAGAGCGGATAATGCACGATCTTTACCCGGTATTTCGATATCAACCCTGCAACCAGCAAGCTTGTGACGACGCTCAGGTGGGGTTGATTAGGTGAGCAGTGAGCGAAGAGACCCCGATGTTGCTATACCCATGAGTCGCCGTCGGCTTCCGTAGCTATGACCCGCTACATCTGCCGCTATCGCTATAATATTAAAGATTCCATAAAAGATTCCATTGCTTCCGTCTCTGAACATCCATACCAAAACCCAACCCTTCCACCTTCAATCAACACCCCAATACCAAAACACCATAATGGCCTCCAACCCTCCCGGCAGATGCTGCACCATTGGTGTCAAGCACGAAGGTGAAGCAAAGGGCGAGCTCAAGACCATCAACGGCAGTATGTGCCCTCTTCGCCAAACCCTCTCAATCTCTCTATCTAACCAACCTCTCAAGTCCCCGCCTACATTTCTTACCCCGAGTCCAAGGACACCTCCACCGCCATCGTCATCCTCCCCGACGTGATCGGCCATGAGTTCATCAACGCCCAGCTCATCGCCGACCAGTTCGCCGCCAACGGCTACTTCGTCGTCATGCCCGATCTCTTCCAGGGCGACCCCGTCAAGCTCAACCGCCCCGAGGACTTCGACATCATGGCTTGGCTGCAGAAGGGCGGCCCTGAGGGCAAGGGCCACCTGCCCGACCAGGTCGACCCGATCGTCGAGAAGACGCTGGCGTACGTGAAGGAGCAGGGCGCGAAGAAGATCGGTGCCGTCGGATACTGCTTTGGCGGCAAGTACGTCGCGCGCTTCTTGGCCAAGGGCAAGGGCGTCGATGTTGGATACACTGCACACCCGTCTTTCGTCGACGAGGAGGAGATCAAGGGCATGACTGGCCCTCTTTCCATCGCTGCTGCCGGTACGTCTAATCCATCCTTCACGATCATTGAAGTCATTGCTAACCCTAACCAGAAACCGACCAAATCTTCCCCGAAGAAAAGCGCCACAAGACCGAGCAGCTGCTCAAGGAAATGGGCACCATCCCCTACCAAATGGTCCTCTACTCCGGCGTCGAGCACGGTTTCGCCGTCCGCGCCGATCTCAGCAAGAACGACGTCAAGTTCGCCAAGGAGGCTGCGTTCCTGCAAGCCGTGCAGTGGTTCGACGAGTTCCTCAAGAAGGACCGCAAGAGCGCGTCGTAAGTTTGCAGCTCTTGAGCTCGTCTCGCAGACTTGCTGTCGTCACCAAGGGTGAAATGCTGAGATGGTTCGGAAAAGGCCGGCGAGGCTGTAGATATCTTGGCTTTGCTTGATGCTTAGCTTCTTGGGGCAAGCAGTCTGTTAATAATGATTGGAATATATGAATGACCCATCCAATGTCTGGAAGTCCGGTACTTCCTACCGTGTTCAAGACGTGAAACTGTATATTTATTCTCGATCGATCATCCGGCAGTGAATCTTGAAAACTGAAACATTTGTGATCATCAAAGCAAGACTGTGGTAAACAGCAAGTAGGTGACGAAATGATTTCTTCATTCTAGTATATACTCAACCACGAACGCCACGCCAAAAGAGAGGGAGAGAAAAAAGGACACAAGAAAACCCAAACCAAAACCCAAACAACGCCATAACTCGCTAAAGAAAAACTTCAGCAAGAAGCAAAAGAAACAAAAAACGCTTCCCGAAAACACGCGCCCACAAAAAAGTGCGACAGGCCGTCATATCGTCATATCGTTCATCTATCGTTCAACGCCATCTTCAATCCTGCGTATGAACCACTAGCATTCCCTACTCACCACGACAGAATTTCTGGCACCGACCCGCCGCAAGCAAGTCCGTTGCAAATCTCCATATCGCTCTCGCTCACCGCATCCTTGGGAAGCTGCTGTCTCGCCGGCCAAATCTCACAGCCCTCAGCCTTCTCGCGCTGGAAGTGCTCGGTGATGACTTCGCGGACTTGGGATTGGAAGTGCAGAGGACCTGTCACGGTGCGAGAGTTAGCATCCTATGTATTTTGTGTTCAACGCACGTAAGTTTTCGGATGTTCGTACCTTTCTCCCACCTCGGGTGCAGCTCGCCATTGATGAACACACCAGCGTTGAGGTTCGCTTGCGCGCGGTCGCAAAGCGCTTTATCTTCTTTCATGACGCGAGCGTAAGTGTCTGCGATGGTGCGGAAGTCTTCTTCGGAAGAGTCCTTGTTGCGGTAGACTTCGTAGTGGACTTTGGTGTGGGTAGCGGACGAGGGCATGAATTTCTGGATCATCATGAAGTGTGGGCTGAGGAGAAAGGTTAGATTGGTTTCACGTATCATAATATAGTTTAGGGAATGAGCGCTGGGATACTTACGAGACAGACATGGAGACGTTGGGGAAGTAGTAAGTTGAGTTGACGTCGAAGCCTTTTGCTTTTTGTTCTTCTGTTGGGGCTTGGTCGTGCTCCATATAGCCTTTCTTGAGTTCTACGTCGTGGCTGTCGATTGTGAGGAATGTTGGGACGTCTGGGTGTGTGGTTTTGCAGTGGTAGCATTCGTTGAAGTTGTCCGATGCGATCTTCCAGTTGTAGTTTGCGTCGAGCTCATAGGTGTGGTCCAACTTGTAGTTGTTGAAATCGAACTTCTCGAATCGCTTCTGCTCATCTGCACCGGCGAAAGAGTCGTCCCATGGAACCTCAGACGTCTCCTTAGAGTCGAGGTTGACCCGAATGAAGCCCTTTGAATCGATGTGGACGTGAACAGGGAAGAGGCCATTTTGCGATTTGTCAAAGTCTTTGAGCGTGTCGTAGTCAGGTGCCTTGGCGAGTTTGCCGTTCAGGCCGTAGGACCAGCCGTGATAGCGACAAGAAAGAATGCTTGCTCTGCCTTGGTCCTTCTCGACAACCGTGTATGCGCGATGGCGGCAGACGTTGTGGAAGGCGTTGATCTTTTTGGTGCGATCCATGAGGACCACAAAGTCGTATCCAGCCACGGTGTAACGGAGGAAGTCACCGGGCTGCTGCAGACGTGAACTGTGGGTGAGGAACAGCCATTGACGAGAGAAGATGGCTCGCCTCTCGAACTCGTACATCTCGCGGGTTGTATACCATGCTGCTGGCAGTGCTCGCACAGGCGCCTTCTTGCCAGAGTCTAAGGAAGGTTTCGGCTGCGTGCCGGAGCTTAGGAAGTTGAACATTGTCTGTGTGTGTTGTCGTAAAAGATATTGTTCGTACTGTAGCAGAACTTGAAGGGTGTGAATGAATATCCTACCTTCCTGCTCATATGGCAAGCCCACGGCGCTTTTTTGTGTTCTACAGCCCTCGCCACAGATACGGCACGTCGATGCCTACTTACCGCATCGAGCAATTCTCACTGGTAAGATGATGGTCACCATGACCACAATCTCATGGATACACGATCCAGACAGAGGAATGCTGGCATTGCAACGCAACGTCGATATCATGAGATCAACAGATAGCCGTATCAAAAGGGAAAAATCGCCGAAAGAGGCAATTCGGGATTTGCGGTACGCTAGATCACGTAAGGGCAGCCAATCGCAGTGCGACAGATCAGCCTTTGGGAACGTATGTCCTAGAAGAGTTCTGGAGTCCATAGGATATGATGAGTCTTTGCTGTAACCGTTATCACTGAAGGGCGGTGTGGTGCGTGGCCGGTCATGGGATTTGGAGGGCTAGATGCTGGCGGTAATCATGAGGTTGCTTCCTGATCGGGCAAGAGGTCTTGCTTGAAGATAGGCATCTTGAGGTCGTATTTATCAGTAAGTCCGATTGATATCGAGACTGCTTGCAGTTTTGATAGATGTATGTTCCAGCGCTGAGTGTTCAAAGAGGCCTCCAATCCAGATCAAGCAAGCATGATAAGACATCCTGAACCCTGAGTAATTGGCCCGCCTGGATGTGACCCTTTTATAAGGACGTATCTCAGTGGCCCTTATCGCATCTGCAATACCAGATTGGATGTGATATCCGTCTCGAGGAGCAAGTGAGGTTGAGCAAAAGAGAGGCTACCCAGACGCTGTGACCAAGAACACGCATCAAGGTCTGTCACGCCTCACACCCACCGCATCATCCGTATGATAGAAGTTTCGAGGTCGCGCGCACTGCCATAGTGCCTTGTAGCATTCTTGGTATTGTCAAGTGAAAGCGTGTACAATAGCAAAGATAGAGTTTGGTCGCGTGTCGTCGGTCGCGTCTTCCTCGAAATTGAATTTGGGGTTCACTCACCACCCCGCGTTTTCTTGTCACGACCATGCGCTGGCACATTGAGACAGCACACCATGGACGACATCGCCGACATCCTCGCCTCGGTCTCCGGCGGCCCATTGATTCCTCAAGCAACTCTTGACCTACAGGCTCTAACGCGAGCATGGGTCAACGAGCGAACGGCACCAGAGCTGCTGCCCTATCCGGCGGACCTGGTTGATAGGACGATGGAGAGAGTGGCTAAACAGGTACGCTGCCCGTCTTCGGCAGAAGTTCGACGGTCCATGCTGATTGTGGTCCTCAAGATAGAAGCCATTGAGACTATGAACGCGACTGCGGATCCCTCGGCGAATTTCAGACTGGTCATTGTGCAGACAGAGCTGGAGAGGTTCAAGTTCCTCGTCCGCTCACTACTTCGAGCTCGGATGGCAAAGGTACGTATCATGGCTACCGATCTACTAGTCGCGATGCTGACAATGCTGAACTAGATCGACACATATCCACTACATTCTCTCGCACTGTCCCAAGCCTCTCCAACTGCACTTTCACAACTTGAAAGGCAATACTTGGATCACCACCAATACCTCCTCTCATCACATTACAACACTGCATTCCTTTCCTCGTTTCCCGCGGGGTTGCGGAAGCTGGACGACACTGCTGGAGGAATCAGTATGATCGATAAGCCAGACGAAGACAACGCAGTCTTCTGTCGTATATTGAGAGACGCCGGACAAGTAGAGGTGCAAGGAGACCAGGGAGCAGGAACAGTGGAGCTAAACCGAGGAGATGTGTGGGTGCTGAGGTGGAGAGACGTCAAGGAAGGTGTGGAAAGAGGAGATATCGAGCTGATATGATGGGCAGTGTACGTATGGCGGACCTTGACGACGAAGAACAATGATACCCAGGAACAATGACATGGAATCCAGCTTTCGATTTGGTCTTGGCTCTCTCCACGATACCTTACAGGAAGTGCAACTCTCGACGGGAAAGTTTCCCACCGAATAGGTTCGAATTCGAAATACCGTTTTGCCCATGAGCACCAAAACATGCTACGACCAATCCAGCAGCATCACATTTGGCAGCCTTCTGCCCGCCGACTCCCTCTTGGATTTTTACGCCCGAACGCGAATACATGCCACAAGCACCGAAAGCCCGTGATGGTAGAGCTTGCGCATATGCTAGGGACATTCACAAAATCCTAGCTTTTTTCTGCTGACACATGGTTGTATGCTTGTACATGCTGTTTATCGACATTCACGAGTCTATCGAGATCCACCACAGGCGTGCTCGTGCTATTCGATATCACGAGGACTGTGGTGCAGGCTTGTGGTAGATCGAACGCACCCAATTGTTGCAAACGGCGTGCCGAAGGCGCCGTTCCTGCTGTGCACCTGCGCTCTGGACAGTAGGTATGTAGGTGCAGACTGATAGCGACGATTACCCTTCAGATGCCTTCTTCATATGCCAATTCACGCCTCACCGGTCGTTCAAACAGCACGACACTGCTGCCAAAAAGGGACCTAAACTTGCTCACATGACTTTCACGTGCTCATTGTGGCATCAACTCTGTCAAAAACGGAAGGAGCGATGGACATGGCCCTCAACGTACCTGCATAAGGTAGCTTCTCGCGCATGTGAATATCGACGGCGTTTGGCGAGAAGCATAAAGACCTTCTGCCCTTCGCACTCTCGACCTACCACCACCACTTACCTCCACAACAACCCAACCATGCCTTGATCGCTTGTTGTGGAGCCCTTGACAAGATCTTTGCTTTCACCTTCAACAGAACAGCACGACCACATTGCCACACACCGGCGCCATACTCTTCTTACAGAGGTACACCTGGTGAGTCTACTATGCGCCGTCGAGCGCGCCCTCAGCACCTTTCTTGCCGGGTTGGGAAACCACTGGAGAGGCTCTGAAGAGGTGCCTTTCACGACGGCACACTGCACCGACACTCTCGTTCTTCCTGACCCCTCGTGCCTTTTGCGCGCTCGACGTCCTTGCCCTCCACTCCGCGCGATCCGTCACTTACACGACCAACCCTCTACTGACACTTCACCGCCACTAGCACTGAGCCACCATGTCTTACCCAAAGACCAATGCGCCGTTCTTCGACGACGGCATCTACGAGGACGACGACGGTGACGACGGCAGCTATGAGCCCGACAGCGAAGAGAAGTACAAGAAGAAGCAGCCCCGCAAGAGCACCAAGGGTCGCAAGCTGAAACGCTGGGATGGTGAGTTCAGTCTAGGAGATATTGCGCTGTTCACTGCCTCACGACACAGATGCTAACAACCCCTGCAGCCGACGAAGACCAGAAGCTGTTGCTTTACATCGACTTTGTGTGCACCGAGCAGGGCGTAGTCTTGCCATGGGACGCTATCGCTGCAACTATGGAGCCACGCGACACTGCAAAGGGTGAAAAGCCGATGACTGGTGAGGCGATCAAGCAACATCTGGCGAAGCTGCGCGACCATCGCGATGCCCAGGGCCACGGTGTGCCGCCAAAGCTCGATCGCGGCGCTAGACGTTCAATCGTAGGTAAGAACACACCCTCAACCCCGGCCCCTACTCCACGCAAGCCATCAGGTTTGGTTGGTCCGCCGACGTTCCCGAAGCCGGCGAGTTTTGGGCGTGGCAAAGCTCAGGGCGCTGAGAAGGAGACTCCGGTCAAGAAGGGGTCTAGCTTGGTGGCACCGGTGAGCAAGAGCAAGCAGGCGAAAGTGGAAAAGGCGTTGAAGCAGGCCCTCTTGAGCAGTGGTTCGGGCGATGCAACTGCGACCACTTCTCGCGGCGGCAAAACGGTTGGTGAGCTCAAAGCTACTACAGGTAAGCGTGGTCGTCGTTCGGCGGCAGCAGCAGCGGCAGCTGCAACAGAAGACGAGGATCGCGATGATACTGCAAGCAGCAGTGTGGTTCGAGGCAAACAGTCACGCCACCCTGAGCGTAAGAACTACGGCCTTGGAGAGCTCGGTATCAAGGACGAGCCGGAGTCCGAGGATGACATGCCCCTGTCGAAGAGGCGCAACACCGTGCAGACACCTGGAGGCCGCAAGAAGACCAGCGCGATTGGCCTCATGGGCGACACCGTGCAGATGTGGCAGAACCGCAACGGAAAGTCGACCGTTGGCGAGAGCGCAGCACAATCTCCGGATATCCAACAAAGCATCGAGCAGGTCAATGGTGTCCCCAGCAATGGCAATGGTAACGGTACCAACCAAGAGGGACACGCTGGCCTCTCACAGGCGGCTCTCGGTGAGTTGCAAAACGATGGAGGCTTTCTCAGTGGCGGCAGCAGCTACCCAAAGGACTTCCATCTTCCACAGGCCCTCGTTTCCGCTAGTTCCAACGAGATGAGCTTTGACTTCAATCCAGTCAACTACCAGACCCAGGGTGTGAATGGCCATCTGAACCAGCAACTCAGCGGCGACACATCCGACGCTTTCTATCCAGACTTCGACTTCAACCATCCTGGTCCGATGGGCCTCAACTCCGTGGATTATCAGGCGTACGGTCGTCGCGGTGGTGCTCCGGGCGAGATGTTTGTTTCGCCTCACTCGAACAATTACACGGGCCAGCGTAGCAACGATAACCCGCTCACTAGCTCTCCGCTCTGGGGCAGTTTCAGCTCTGCCACCTTGCCTGGCTCCGATCTTTCTCATCCGGGGAGTAGAATCACCTCTACAAACACTTCTTTTTCAAACACTCAGGGACTCCAGGATCCTTTCACCGGAAACAACGGATACTTCGGCGGATTGCCAGCTCAGGGCCCGCCGAGCATGGGCAATTGGGGCGCCCAGCCGACTCAGGCAGCTGCTGAGACTGCATTCGATGCGGGCCGCCAGAATCACGGCTGTCCTGATAGCCAGGCCTCATCAGGCTGCGTCAATCCGAACTTCATCACGCCTACCTCTGGCGTAGGTCTGGGCATTTCGCACACGCAGTCAGATGGTAACGGTTTCGAACCTCCGACGGAGAACAAGGTTGGCGATGCTTACCCGCACCTCGCCCAGCCCATGGATTCGGCTTTCGGTATGGCCATGGGTAGCTCGGACCTCTTCGACCCAAACAATCCGTTCAACATGGGCGAGTACGTCGATGGGAACTTGTTCGGACCACTTCACGGCAACGGCTTCAATGGCTAAATGGCGTTCGCTCAGACTCCGAAAACCAGTAAGAGGTGTCTTTCTGATCTTGTTGGCCCACGCCATACGTCTTTCGACCCGAACGACATTTGTTGACGATGAGAACTTCTCGGCTCTAGTTGGCCATAACGACTTTGATGGCTGGATGGCCTTCACACTAGCTCCGGAACACTTCAGAAAATATCTAAAATACGAAAAAAAAAACGATCCATATTCTGGCGAGGACCCCGCCGACAATGTGGCCACGACAACTGAGCATGAGCAAACGAAACTTCTACTGCGTGACAAGCGCAGGAACACTTGGGTAGCTCGAGCAAACTCAACAGGAAATGCAACAGGACATGATCAACTAACCAGGAAATGCACCCACCGAGACTTGGTTGTACTCGAGTAAAATCAAGCATTTCCAACGACTTTGGGTATTAGGCGAGGTGCTCAAACAGAAGCGTGTGTGAAAGCATGGACACAATGGATGGCTAGCTCAGTAGTATAGCCATAAGAATTGAAGTCCGCAATTTTTATCTGAACGAGTTTTCTTCATTGACATTGTTGTATATGCTTCGTGATATGAGGTTAAGTTGTTCAATGTTGTGTTGATTAAACATTGATGACCTGAGGCCACCATCGCTTTCAAGGGTTCTGCCATACCTAGACTAGATTGCCCCGCGCAGGCCCCTCGCCCTTGATTTTGATTTGCGAACGAATTAGAGTCACCGGTAGTTACCTCCTAACAACATTAAAGCTTCAAACATATTTGTGCTTTGAGCGATTGACTGCTGTAACACACACTAAACACGCTAAATCACCACTCAAAATCGTGACAAACAACTCAAAACACACACTACACATTCAACACCGCCAAAATGCTGGACATCAACGACTTCATCAAGGAGCGCGGCGGCAACCCAGAGAAGATCAAGGAGTCACAACGCCGCCGCCATGCGCCCGAGGAGGTCGTCGACGAGATCATTGCGATGTTCGAGGACCACCGCAAGACCCAGTACAACGCCGCGACCGAAATGGGCGCCAAGATCAACAAGGTCCAGAAAGAGATGGGCCTGAACAAGAAGAACAAGGGCGATCCTGCCGAGTTCGAGAAGCTGAAGGCTGAGAAGGACGCTCTTACAAAGGAGAAGCAGGAGCTCGAGGATCTGGCCAAGAGCAAGTACGCGGAACTTATGAAGAAGACCAAGTCGGTGGGCAACTACGTGCACGAGTCCGTGCCGGTCAGCGACAACGAGGACAACAACAAGCTGGAGCGTACCTGGGCACCCGAGGGCGTGGCGGTGGAGAAGAAAGACTGCTTGTCGCACCACGAGGTTCTCCACAGACTGGACGGCTACGACCCCGAGCGCGGTGTGAAGATTGTCGGACACAGAGGTTACTGCTTGACCGGCTACGGTCTCTTCCTCAACTTGGCTCTGGTCAACTACGGTCTGGAGTTCCTCTTCAACAAGGGCTACAAGCCCAATCAGCCTCCGTTCTTCATGCTCCGCGAGGCCATGGCCAAGACCGCACAGCTCGAGCAGTTCGACGAGGAGCTTTACAAGGTCACCGAGAAGGAGAATGACCCTGCGACTGACAAGTACCTCATCGCAACCTCCGAGCAGCCCATCTCCGCCATGCACGAGTCTGAGTGGCTCAACGACAAGGATCTCCCCATCAAGTACGCCGGCTACTCCACCAACTTCCGCAAGGAGGCAGGTTCTCACGGCAAGGATGCTTGGGGTCTCTTCCGTGTCCACCAGTTCGAGAAGATTGAGCAGTTCATCTTCTGCAAGCCCGAGGACTCATGGACTCACTTCGACCAGATGATTGACACTTCCGAGGAGTTCTACAAGTCTCTCGGCCTGCCTCACCGTGTTGTGGGCATTGTCTCTGGTGCTCTCAACAACGCTGCCGCCAAGAAATACGATCTCGAGGCCTGGTTCCCCTTCCAGGGCGAGTACAAGGAGCTCGTCTCCTGCTCCAACTGCACCGACTACCAGACCCGCGAACTTGAAATCAGGTATGTTTCTTCCCTCCCTCCACCTTGAAATATCACGGAACTAACACATCATCCACAGATACGGCCAAAAGAAGCAAACCGACGCCTCCTTCCAAAAGACCTACACCCACGCCCTCAACTCCACCCTCTGCGCCACCGAGCGCGCCCTCTGCTGCGTGCTCGAGAACTACCAGACCGAAGAGGGCCTCAACGTCCCCGAAGTGCTGCGCAAGTACATCCCCGGCCAGCCCGAATTCCTGCCTTTCGTCAAGGAGCTTCCCAAGGACTCTACCAGCTTGAAGGCCAAGGGCAAGGCTGAGATCAAGGGCGGCGCTGCGCCTAAGATCCCTGGTGTGGGCGAGGTCGTCGAGAGGCCTAAGGCTGTTGCTGAGGAGAAGAGGTCATAGAGGATTGAGAAATGAAAAAAAGTTAGATTGCTTTTGTCTTAGATGATTAGCATGGTAGATGAGAATATGAGCATCGTTTTGCGCGATTTCGAGAGCAACTTTTGAAGCTGGCTAGGCCTGAGGGCGTGACTATGATGATTTGCAAGTCAGCAAATAACACCGCGATTTCGGCTGATGATACAGGTTGATTTCAATGACCATAATCCGAGTATAATTCTATATTTAAGAGTCGAGAGTCTATGACCAGCGCCCAAACAGATAGACATCAACCTGTGCGCCAACGCTACCTATCGTCTCATGCCTTTTCGTGCATACCAAGTAACGCGAGTTCAACCGCTTCCAACCCATCACTCAGGCTTCTCAAACAAATAATGGCAAACACCCCACTCATCACCACCATCCCAAGCAAACAACTCCGCGCACGCAAGGTAAAACACCTGCCACCTATAAAACCACTTGCTCACGCCCTCAGCCCCATACGTCTCAACAAGATGCGGCCAAATCGCGCTCTTCGCAGCCGTCATCTTGGCATACCAGTCCTCGCACGTCTTCGCATAGTGCTTGCCATTCACCCACCACTGGTGCTCGAGCTTAAGATCGCGCTGGAAATACAGCAGTAAATCAGCCGAAGGCATAGTGCCGCCCGTGAAGAAGTGCTCCGTCATCCAGCCGCTCTCGAAATCGTAGGGCGTGCTCTTGTGCGCGAACAGGTGCACGAAGAGCTTACCGCGGGGTTTGAGCAGGGAGGAGACTTTGGAGAGGAGGAGCTCGTAGTTCTTCATGTGCTCGAAGAGCTCGATGCTGAGGACGCGGTCGTAAGCGCCTTCTTGGGGCGTGTTGGCGAAGGAGTGCGTGGCGATGTCGCCGGTGATGACTTCGAGGTTTGTGAAACCGGATTCGCGGGCACGGGCATCGATGTATTGTTTTTGCGTGCGCGAGTTGGAGAAGGCGGTGATTTGGCTGTTGGGGAAGACTTCGGCGAGGTAGAGGCTTAGGGAGCCCCAGCCACAGCTATGTGGTATTGTCAGTTGGACCGAATGGAAGATGAACAAATTTTTGCCAATTGGAGACATCGAACTCACCCGAGATCGAAAATCTTCATCCCATCCTTCAACCCAGCCCTCTCAACATACAACTCCAACATAGCAATCTCCGCCTGCGCCAGCGTCTCGCCGCCCTTAGGGTAAAGACAGCACGAGTACTTCATCCTGGGTCCCAGCGACTCTGACAGCACACCAGTGCCAACCTCGTAGTGCTGAGTGTTGGCATCATCGGTGTTGATAGCAATGGGCCGTTTGCGAAGCAATTCTACGTAAGCCATCTTGGTCTCGAGGGCAGATTGCATCGAGGTCGTAGCGATGGTGTTGATGCGGTCTTGTAGCTGCGCGCGGATGCCCCGGCGCAGCAGGAACGTGGGCAGATAGCCGCCATCTACAACGGTTTCGACAAGGGAGTCTGGTGTTGTTTAGGAAACCTGAATTTCTGGGTCTTCAGTAGCGGTATAGAGTGGGATATACCGTAATTCATGGTTGCCTTTGAGATAGGTTTAGCTCGAAGTGGTCGATCACGGGAGATTCGAGGCTTATGTCGATCGGGCGGGTTCTGGATCCAGATAGCGAATGGAACAAATCAAAGCGTTTGCGGCTAAAGACAGGACAGCTGTTCAACTGTATATCAAGGTTTAGTGAGGCTCAGAGGATCGCGTTAGCATACTCGCATGTGAACGCACCTGCACGCGAGACCACGCTAAGTCCAGAACATGACATCACCACTGGTTCTATTTCAACATCAGAGGTTCTCTTCAGAGATTATATCAGAGGGCAACGCAGAGTAGTCGTTATCTGGGGCGTCAAGCTAGGCACGCCTTGTCAGAGACGTTTCAGAGACTGAAAAAACTTCGACTGGTACTTGTAATGACCCGAAACGACTGCAAACAGCTTCGAAAGCAAGTTCAATAAATTCATACTATGCATAGCCATGGGGTATTATTACTACTTTCGCTGCCAAAAGACAAAACAATACAGCCAGCCCCTGTGGGCTACTGAAACTAGCTACTAGCAAGCCAAAACAACTCTGCATTTCCAACGAATGCGTATCGTCGTAGTCAAAAAACGTCAGGGCCTCAATCATCGCCGGGCCGATTTCATAACAAGAGCAAAAGTTCAATCGCGCCGTCTGCTCCAGATCCACAATCCAGTCGTGTGCGGAAACAAATCGTTCAAAGCTCCTGCTGAGCTGCAAGTATTCGGGCTACAGAGCCGGGTTGTTTCGTCAAAAGGAAAGTCGTCAATGCGTAGCAATTTTGCTTGGAGTGCCCAGCTGAGAATCCTTTCGTATGAGCTGGGTATCATTGTTTGTGGTGTTCGTAGCACTCGTCTCCAATGGGGCGCTGTGTGCATTTGATTGTGTGTGAAGGTGATCCTACCACCTGCTCGACCAGCTTCTGCCAAGTGCTGGCCTTGCGGGAGGCGGCATGGCTCTGCTGGCCTCAGATTTGCGTACAGGGCTTCCTGTGGATCTATCACCAGCGGCGATCAGGGCAGGCATTCCACCTCCGATCTTACCGAAGTCTTGGAAAAGATCGATGCCCTCCTCGCTGCCATCAGATGGAAGAAGAGTCTCGAGGCCAAAAAGGGTAGCAGCGTCTTTGTTATCCGCTGCACGCTTGTCCATCTTCGCGCTTGTGGGTGCAGTGGTGTGCGGGCGGACGATTGGCTCGTTCTCAAAGCCAAAACCACCATCAGCCTCAAAGCCGGCCCAGAAATCGTTTGCTTCGGGTGTGCCACTGGATGCAGTGTGTGACTGCCTGAGTGGTGATCCAAGTGCACTGGCCTTTCTCTTAGCGGGCGAAGGACCGAAGTTCGGTTTGTTCAGGAAGGGTGAGATGGTAGTGCTAGCCGCAGAAGAGCCAAGGTTGATGTTATTGCTCTTGGAGCTGCCAGTGATATCGGCGAGAACGCCGGAGCTAGTAGCAGCGCGTGTGAGCGAGGGTCGATGTGAAGATCGCTTTTCCGGCGATCCACGCGCGGTCAGGTCCTCATCTGGTCCGTCGATGAAAACGTCGAACAGGTGTGATGTAGCGTTCAGGTTGTTGTTGTCGACATTGGGCGCTTCACCAAAGCACGGCTTCCAGGGCGTACGAGCAGCCTTGAACGGAGACACGAAGAATCCATTGTTGCTGTCATCAGCAGTGAGGGTGAATGCCGGGCTCCAAGTGCCTGCCTCGGGCAGTGGCGAAAGGGTTTTGGCGGGAGAACCAAGCAGTGCACGTATTCTGTTTCGGTGGTTGCGAAGATTGGTGTTGGGAGATACAGACATGGGTGCCTTCACAGGACGCTTGAACACGACTGCAGGTGTTAGAGGATCAGCATCCTCTCTCGTTGGTGAGGACAAGAGTTGCGAGGCGCTAGCCCGAGTTTCACGTCTGTCCTTGGTAGGACTGTCGAAGGAGGAGCTTCGAATGCGAGCAATCTCTGCTTCTGCGCGTCCTTTGCGGATGCGAGATCGGGAGGCGTCGGCTTCAGAGGTGAGCTGGTGATTCATACCACGAGCAGCTGAGGACTCGATCGATGACCAATAGCCACTGTCGTTGAGGCCACCAAATTTTTGCCGACGACCTGCGGAGCGGCTGTGAGACTGGAATCTTGGTGCAGGTGGCGGAGTTCCTTTGCGGCTTGCCTCGGACGCCATCGGCGGCGGAGACGAGCCAAACTCGTGCGGAGGCGGCGAGGAACGCATGGGAGCAGGCGGCGGAGGCATGGCAGAATTGTCGTGATCGTCTTCAGCCAGAGCTGGATCAGAGGCGTCGATTGTACCGTCTGATGAGAGGAGCTCAGACTCGTCGGGGAATTTGGCGGAGTCGATAGCCTTGATCTCGGGCTTCTTGACAGGGTTCGGCGCAAGTGTGAAGTGACCAATGGCTGGCGCAGTTGAAGGCCTGTAGACGGATGAAGACGAGAACTCCTGGGGCAAAGCTTGAAGGTACTGAGAGCCGTCCGGATTGGTAATGCGACGGATCGGGTTCTTCTTGTCTTGCAGGAACGGGCGCTCCTGTCCAGGCTTGATAGCCCAGTAGTTGCCTTTGCCAGGGTCATCCTTCGGGCGCTCGATCTTGATGAAGTTCTTGTTAAGACTGAGGTTGTGGCGAATGCTGTTTTGCCATCCGCTCTCCGCCAAGCGGTAGAAGACGAAGTTATCTGAGATCCATTTGTAGATTTGAGCAAGTGTGAGTCGGCGGTTCTGGGATCTCAAGATAGCCATGCCGATTAGTGTGGCGTAGCTGTAAGATGGCTTGGCTCCGTCGTCGGTGACAGAAGGCATTTCGCTGGGATCGGGGAGGTCGAAGGGCTCCTCTTCTTCGTACTTTTGTTTTTGCTTCTTTGAGCTCGGGCGATCGCTCGAAGGCAGCATCTCAGAGTTGGTCCTCTTCATGGGCGCCTTGTAGCCGTAGTCGACTTCCACGACAGGCATGGCAGCCAAGTCGCCGAATGAGCCGCCTTGGAAGGTGTTCTCCTTGCCTAATACTTGGGCACTAGGGAATTGAGAGTAAAGCGCCTTCTGCGGTATAGGCGCAGGCTGCATGTAGTTGTGATAGAAGCTGCCGTTCTTTTGCGGCGAGTCGGTGAACACGGGTTGCGGTGGTGGAGAGATCTTGACGCTGGCAAGACCGTTTGAGTGAATGGGCCGGAGTGGTGAGCTATCCGACTTTGTTGGAGAGACTCCGTCGGAGCCAGATGTGGTGGGGTTGAGGTTGAGGCTGGACGCGTCGCTGAGCGGGCGGAGGGCGTTTAGCAGCGCGGCTTCGACGTCGTGCTCGGGGAGAGCGGGGATGGTCGCGGTGGGCTCGTGAAATAGGTCCATTGGCGGTGGATTACGCGTCGACATGGAGTCGACTTGAGATGTGAGGCGCTCAGGCTAGTCGGTGTCGATAGGTGGGCGGAATGCACGCGTCGGGGTGCAGATATCGGGCCAATGCGCCGTGTGCGGGAGTCGAGAAGATAGGCCGCCGGCGGAGGAGAAGTGTGTCGTTGTGTCGTGTTCGGGAGGTCGTCAGCGACAAGTCGGAGTCGAGGTTGGCGGGAGAGAGTGCGAGCTGCGCGAAGGGTGGATTAGAAGGATGTTCTCAGGCGCAAGTAGGCCTGGTCTGGTCTGGTCTGTGCCTTGGGACTGGCTGCAAGGGCGGGCGCGTGCCCACGAGCGTTGGATGATGGATGGCCCTTGCCCTTGCGGTGCGCACCGGCAATGGCAAAGTTGGAATTCGCCCTACTAGCTGGCACTCACCTGCGGCTACGTCGATCGATCTCGAGGGCGTGCAGTAATTACTCGCGAGACAACGTGAGCGTGTAGAAAGGAGACCTGGGAGAGACGTTTCACGACGGATGTTTTGGAATCAACAACAGCGGGAAGACGTGTCTGTACGCGGCAGGCTGCTGCAGCTGAGGATCCGCTGAAGAGCAAGTAGAGAGCTATCCAAGGTACCGTACCTTGCCGTGCTGCTGCTGGACCTCTCTCCGTCCATTCAGCTCTCAATCGCTCAATGCATGTAAACTACTGCGGGGCTGCCGTGCAAAGAGGTCGCAGGCGCAGGCGCCGAACGGAGGAAGCAAGGCACGAGGGAGCATTTAGTGGACGCCCTCGGGCCTAGCGCACCCACCCCAGCAGCGAGCAGACACGCTCACGCCCAATCGATGCCGCCTCTTTCGCAGCGCTCCTTGCTTCGCGTGCACCCGCTCGTCCAAAGTGCGTTGGCCGCATCAGGCTGTGCTGTGTCTTTCATGATCGCTGATCGACTGAGACGCGGAGAGATTGTGAGATTGTCCCTCAAACCGCCCACCCCTGCGCGTGCTGTACAGCGCATGAACAATGGTGCTGATCGCGTGGTACTTTATTTTTCAAACACGGCATAGCAAATGCGCAGAGCCTGTGGCCGCCCTCTGCGTGTGTGTGCAACATGGCACACGTTGTCGGCCAGGCCCATAGAAGATACGACTCCATCGCACGCCCCGACCATACCCACCCAGCACGCTTTACGCATCGCTGCAGGGATACCGTTGGCTCAAGGTCCTTAACACACTCCCGCGCACACCCGTTCGTCCCGTCTCGCGCTTGCCGTCACCAAAACGGCGCGTCGAAACGTGACTGGGGTTGGCAGAGAGGGCTCCGATAGCTTTTTTAGCTTTGGCCTCATCTTGCAACGCTCGAACTCTCGCCCAGAAGTCCCATCTGCCTTTCCGGTAAATTGGACGCCAGATACACATTCGCCGAGGATCGCATTTTCCTGGTTCCTGTGCGGGGCCGTGTATTTGCGATGGCACTTACTCGTCATCGATCGATTTGTTCGCGTCTAGTCGTGCGGTCTTCGCTCCCGACAACGCATGTTATCTGGAGGTAGTGTATCGGTGTATCGTTGAAGTGGGCGCTCGCATTGCTAGGCAATTCGCTGTGCATTAGTTAGTTGGTTCGCTCGCGCTGGCTCGAACCGCTCGCATGCGAAGCGCATCCCTCGCGAGCATATCCGCCTATCTAGCAACCTTATTCCCGCCGTCCTCTATCAATATTCCCAAGCAGGGAATCCCGACTACACATCTACAAACCACCACCACCTAACCATTTTTTCCCTTCTCCTCATCTCCCAACAAGCCTCGCCACAAGTCATACCACAACCACTACACCCATCCGTGCGGGCATCACCGCCTTTCTAGAACAAAAAGAACAAGGACCTGCCGCCGTCCATGCTCGCGCAACACAGACACCAGAGCAGCCCGCGTGCCAAAGGATTCGGGAAGTTCTTACTCAGGGACAGAGATGCGGTTAAGAGAGAAATTTCCCACGTCATAAACTAGTCTCACTAACCCAGCAAGCAGCGCTGCTGCCTACACACGCTGCCCTTGTGAAAAATTAGAGAGTCCTAACTTAGTTCTTGGGCGCCAATAATGATCGCTTCGTTAGTTCGTTCAGGGAGTGCGTTGCTCCTGGTCTCGCGTCGGGCTGGAAGAGTCGTGGGCAGATAAGGTAAGCATGTGATCGCAACAGACCCAAAGCCGCGAGCAGCGAATGAGCGCAAGAGTCGCCGCCGTCGCCCAACCCGCGAAGGGAATTGTTCGAGAAGACATGTTGCAATGACTCGAGCAAATACTCGCACAAACAGTAAGAGGTAGTTCCTGCCAGCGATCCGAATAGGTACCGTTACAGGTGGAAAGAGGGCACGAATCCACTCGACGTCTAACGGCAACTAGGAGGTAGCTCGTCGACTGCCGAGATCCTCTTTTCATCCCTACATATATGTTACGTTGTAGTATAAGCCTTCCAAATAGCACATGACATGAGCGTCGAACTTGATACCTTGGCAAAAAAGCCATAAGTATAACCATATAATACCTTGAAGACAATGGACATGAAACTCTTACTAATAACACATGTATTCCTGGTCAATGTCTTGCATTTCCTTTCGGTGTGACGTACAACGAGAGCGAGCATTGGCACATGTATGTGACAGTTTCAAGGAGGTAAATGGTTCGAAACATCACGATACTCGGTGGAGATTATACCGTTGCTTGCCCTCCTGAAGCAAATGAGAAAGAGGCGCAAGAGGCAGTCAAAGTAGTGCTTCACCTCGCCAAACCCCCATCACGTATGTCCTCATCTTCCCCATTCGACTTGTCAATTCTCACCTCTCGTCCAGATGCCATCAACGACGCCATCTTCCAACAAGCACAAAGACAATTGACAGTTGCACAACAACGCACGCCAAAAAGGAAAGCAAAAGTGTTTCGCAAATCTGCGAGTAAAAGAGCGCTCGGCGCATTCTTTCCATTTTTCATTACTAATATCCTGCCTGCCCAAACCTATCCCATCCCATCCCGACCAAGACCATCCCTTGAAGAAGTAATCGCCCAGATTTCCGAACCACCACTTATATACAATCCCAGCCGGTCCAGACCCCACCAGCGGTTTCCCAGAGCAACATATAAAAACAAAGAAAAACGAAAGAATTGGTTTGAGATAAAAGGGGAAGAAGGATCACCCATAGCGATTGGAAGGCGACATTTTCAGCTCCCGCCCAGCTTTTTTGTCAGAAAGATAAAATCGGGAAAAATTCGCTCAAACTCGCTGTACAGTTGAGGAAGAAGAAGAAGGGGAAAGCGCGCCGGGCCCAGAGTCTGGGGAATAACAAGAAGGGAAAACGAAAAAAAGCGAAAGTATGGGAGAAAAAATGGCGATGCCAGCCCGCGCATCCAAAAATCCAGGCCCTCGTGGACGGTCGCCGCCGCGTTCTATCTCGCAGGGACAAAGTTCAGACGGGGAGCACCCATAGTCGCCTGTCTAGGCGTGTCAGGCTCGTCTTCGATGCTCTCAGCCCCGTCGAACGTGCGAATTTGCTTGAGCTCGCCTGCCAACTCATCATTGACATCAGGGCTGGTATCGAGGATGAACTGCTTGAACGAGCCGTGAGCGGCGTTGGTCTTGAGAGATCCGCGCTTTTCATCCGACATCAGCGGAGAGTCCGAGATGGACGGCTGGCGAGAAGTGGGCGATGGACTTCTGGTGCCTCCTCCGAGTATGAAACTGGTCGGCTCCTCGAAGTACTTCGTGCGTTCGGCGCGAGGCGTCTCGTCGTATTTGATTTCGGCGAGCATTCGACCTAGACTTCCAGAGGAACCTGGTCGCTCGGACTTCTCGTCTGGTTCCAAAATGTTCATGTTTGTCGGGATGGCGTGGAGTAAGCACCAGTTGCGGTCAAGGTATTGTGCCAAGCGATAACACTGACGATCCCATTGTTCGCTGAGCATTTGTTGTGTGGTCTGGATGTCCTGCACCGAGAAAACCGAAGGTGCGGTAGCAGGCACTGGTCCAGTGTGAGAAGCCTGTCGCGATCGAGGAGGAGGGGACATTGCGTTGCTTCCAGGTCTCTGCGGACGAGGTAGGGAAGGGGTGTATACCGAGGATGCTCTCTGTGCGCTGCGACGGATACTGGTAAAACCACGCTTCATGGCGAACGAAGAGGTCGAAAAAGTGGACGACTTCACAGGCGTCAATGCTGGGGTCTGATCGAAGTCGGACACCGCCTTCATGGTAGTCTCGGCGGATCGTAAAGCAGCGGCACGTCCATCGTCCATTGTGGGGAGATGAATTATATTAGTATTGTCAACAATGGAATTGACAAGGTCCGTCAAACCGGTCAGAGGAATTTCGTTATTGTTGCAATAGAGCTCGGCAAGTGTTGTGTTTTCCTTGAGTACTCCAGCAAGCGTGCTGGCTCCTTGTATGCCCAATTTCTGGTTCTCGATGTGAAGAATTCGCAGTGTCTTGTTGTGCTTGAGACCGAGCAATGCATCATTGATGCCCGAACCAAAACGTGACGTTGCTAGTCTTGACTCCTCGCCAGATAGATTCAGCTCAACGATGGTGTCATTCTCAGCAAACAGTTTCTTGAAGGCGCGACATGTATCTTCGCTTGCAGCTCCAGGCAATGCTGTCTGCGAGATGTCCAGATATCGAATACTCTTGTTGACCGTAAGAGCGCTGAGAATCTTTCGGAATGTCGATTCTTCTCTATACTCAACAGCCCGCATACTGAGATGTGACGGCGCCATACCGTTGGAGATCGCTTGGGTGACGTATTCCAGGTCCTTGGTAATGTGACTTTGACTTATGTCCAGATGCAGATCACGGTGGTTGCCATCACCTTGCATCATACTATGAAGAAGAGTTGCAACATCGCGACCCGCTAGGTAACTGTTGTCGAGATATAGCTCATGTAAGCTGCTCGATTGCGGATGCGCAAGGTACGTTGCAAGAGCATCTATGGTCGCTGTGTTGAGCGTTGTGCCGCTGAGACGCAGTTCCGAGAGACGCCATGTCAACAATGTCTCGGGCTGAAGAAGTGGTTCCGATCCTGAAGTCCGTGAGATGTACGATAGATTCAGCTTGCGGATGAACCCAAAGACGCCAAGCTGGCCGTCGAATGTGGCAGGGTTGAGCCGAGCTGTGTTGCCAGCGATTTCAATGGCTTCCAAGGTGTTGTCTTGCGCACGTAATGCATCCAGTATTAGTCCCAGGCTTCGATCAGTCAGACCACAGCGGCTCAATTCGATGGCGCGTAAGTGGCAGGCCTTTTCAACAGCAGCTGCGACCAAGTAGTCCAGATCGGTCTCACTAAGATATATTCCATTCAGACAGATCCAGTCCACATTCGTGTTCTGGTGACGGCAAAGAGGGAACAGTGCCTCCACAATGCCACAACCAATGTCTTTTTGCTTGACAACTTCCTCGTTTCGGCCAGCCTTTGGTATCACAGGTTTGTTCGTTATGCATCCGGAAAAATCCATGCGACGGAGCTTTTTACTCGTAGCTGCCATGGCCCGGACCTCTTGCACAAGTAGACATGATTTTTCCAGCTCTTCCCATGAGACTTTTATCGATGTACCCGCCTTCGTCTTGGAGCAAACGTGCTCACAGCCGTAGTTATCATGAAGTCCGTTCAGTCCGTCGAGTGGTATGCCGGCGAAAGAAATGCTGCCGAATGTTTCGTTGTATCGTAGTGTTCGCATGATGGCAAGGCACTCCAGCGGCGAGTAGTGCGGTCGTCTAGTGTCTGCAGGTGGTAATAATTCAAATCCAGGGCCGTCTTCACAGTCGTAATTGATAAAGTAGCGAACGTTGGCGGGGTTCACATCATACGCAACGCAGTATGCTGTCATGGTACGGTGAAGGCAACTGTGCTCTTCCTCGTGTGATGAAACTGGAGGTGCCAGCAACTCCTCCACGGGTGCTGGCACCGTGAACTTGAGCAGCCGAGACTGATACTCAGGCCGCAGGAAGTTCTCCGCATGGTGGAGTCTTGCTGCAATTTCGTGTGAAGCCGACGATGCAAGATACAGACGCTTAGGAGGCTGTAGTGGCTGGCGAAAGGTCAATTCGAACGTGTCGTCTGAGCTGCTCACTCTCACTCCAACCAGAGTCAAAATTCCATATGCGCCTTGCGCAGACATGCTGTTCAAGGATGTACTCGAAGATCGCGCAAGCGTTTTTGCGTTGGGTATAATGTGAACTTTGTGCACACCAATGGCCAAGAAGCAGACAGAAGAGTTTTGTTTGGAAAGGTCGTCTGAGGATGCCTGTTTGCCAGATTTGCCAGGGAGGAGCCGTTGCACCACTTTGTAGACGGCGCAATTTGCTGGATCGTAGTCGTTCGCACGCTCGATAAGACGAGCCGCGAGCCCAATGTTCGCACTGGATATGTACTTCTCGTCATGCAAACGAGCCTCTCTGACTGCATTGCGAATAATTCTGAGCCAGACGGTCCGCTCCTCGGGATTGCCAAACTGCAGAACCATAGCAGAGGCCTGACTGCTCTCTTCGTCCAGATAGCAGACCTCGATTGCAAAATACGGTTTGCCGTCGTCGAGCCTATGGATGGCCACCACCTGCCGCAGAGGTACGCGGCCATCCTTGTCGCCCGATGCGTCCGAGACTGTTTGCAAGTCGCTTGCTGAGCCTAGAGAAGACATGTGTCCGTGCTTTCCTGATGGGCTGCGACCGATTGGGTTTGGTATACTGCTGAAGAATTCTGACGCTTTTGCCTGGCTCTTGTACCTCGTCATTGACTGTTCCGTCAGGACCAAGTATTCCTTCTTCTTTCTGAACATTCCTGTCGTCGTTTGCACTTCGCCATGCATCAGTACGTGCCTCGCAGGCCATTGTGCATCCAGGCTAGTATCGACACTGCGCAACGACGTCGCAGTGGTGTTGACGGCGCTCAACGGTTCTCCCAGGAAATCGGAGCTTGTCTCATGGTGGTGTCGCATGCTAGGCTTCAAGGAGCCGAACATAGAAGGAGGCCGTTTCGAGGTGGTGACCCGCAACTCCGGCCTGCGAGGTCTGGGTGAGGGTTGTGGAGCAGACTTTGCTGTGCTCTCATGGCTTCCTCGTGGTATGTCGGGGTGCTCGAGGGCATTGCCGATCGAGTTTCTCTTCTTGTGCTTCATTTCTTTCTTCAGCGTGCGCGGCGAGTGGGCGACGCCATCCGGATCGCTGGACGAGTGGGTTAAAGTGGATAGGGCGAAAAGACCCGACTTTCTCCTCCCCCAGGAGCCGTACGCGGAGTCGTTGCTGCTCCTCGACATGGCAGGCGAGCCAGAGGAGCGCAAGCGGCGGCGGCGACAGCGGTAGCAACTTGCGAGCGCGACAGGACAGTAGGAAATACGCTCTCACGCGGCTGGTGCCGGGCGATCTAAAAGCGTGAATAGATAGCGTGGTATGAGGGTGGAGCGATTAGAAAGGCAGAGCGGCGATAGCGGCAGTGAACATGTCGTTTGTTGCGGGTGGCCAGCACCGTAGGATTGGAGACGAACAGATGGACTACTGCAAGAGACAGGACACTTCTAAGAGTCTCCCCGCCGTGAGGAGAATGGGAAAGGGAAGGGATGCGGAGCGAATGCTATTCACGGCGCGAAAGGTAATCGCCATAGACAGAAAGGCGTTGCAGCCGTCGTCCCAAGCCAGCGAGCTAGCAGCCTTCTACACGCCCGCCAAGCAGCACGCACCCTCGACGTACCTCATCGCCCTGCAGCCGGACGCCGATCAGCACCGCTCGGAGCGGAGTGCGCCCTCGCCAGCAGAGCCTTGGTACGAATGCTCATGCCAGTTTCGCACCATCGACGCTTTGATCGCGGCATCTGGCGACATCCTGCACACTGCAGCGACACCACCCATGTTAAGGGATGCGCGGGCGTCCGCGGGCACAAGAACGCAGCTGCGGCGCTATCGTATGTCTATTTTCGCGTGGCAGCGAAACAGAGACGACAAAATGGTGAGAAGAGCGGGGAGCCTGCTCCGTGCCTGTACGATGCGCATTCGATCTGACCTAGCCGTCTATTGAGACAAAAGCTCACACGGCAAATCGAGTGACCTTCATGCAAGAGGGAAGTACTCGATCTTCCCGTGGTCCCTTGAACACCTCATTACTCGCGGCCTGCAAAAGATCTGCAACACAAGCATCCGTATCCCACGTCCTTGCCGGACTGCAATTAATATGCGAGCTGCGGGCAGGATGTAGGGCAAAATTCAGCCCGATTGTGGCGAGAGCTGTCCTGCCAGTAAAGCTTCCAAGCTGATAGCTGCAACACGAGAAAGCTACTGCTACCACGCATCTCAAAGCTCCTTGTGAAGAAAAATCACCGCTGGCGCTACAGTTTGCTAGAGAACATTTGTCTAAAAGCCGTTTCTGGGGCGGGATCAAAACGAGCCGTCCACGATTGCCCCCAACGTAAGATGATGTAGTGGGTCTCGCTCGTGCTGTGGTGGCAGAACCCTGGGGAAACTCGTATGTGGCTTGTGAATATGATGTGGCTGGGTCTTACTTTGCCGAGTACCTCCGCGATCTTGATACAGGATTAGAGGCCAAGACGCGTGATTCCGAGCACAGCTTGGTGATTGACAAATGATTTTTGTGGTAATTGTGACCACAGTCAGTCGATCTATCGTGAGAGGAACTGATTTCAGACTCTCGAAGTTGTGGTTGTCGGATTTTTTGCAGACAGCAGCATGCATTTTAGTTGTAGGGGTTTCAGCCAGCCAATCGGCAAACCTTCGTATCAGCGTCAAGGACCACAACTTCTGTTGTGCTGTCTACAGAGTGCAACAAACATGATGAGATATGATTTTGTCCAGACACGCCTCACGATCTTGCAGAATGTTGACCAGGCTCTCCACGTATGGGTGTACAATGAGCTCCTATACGCATGTATCATGCTCCACGCTCTACGGGTCACCAGTGAGCAAGGTGCAACTAACAGATGTCACTACTCATGCCTAGTCCGCAGGACAATCAACAGAACACATTCGTAACAATCGCCTACATTGTATCACTGGCAAAGCGATTATCAACTGATGCTACAGTGGTCACGACCAAGGAATCCTGGAAAGTATCTGCTACCATGCTTTGCTACCAACGATTTCTCATCCACGCCTCCTCCTCGATGCTCACTCTTCTTACTACAACGATACGACGCAAGATTCGAATGTCCACAACTCAATCAAAGACGCAGCTTCGAGACAGCGGACCTTTGATGCCCGAAGCCTACCACCTTCGCTTAGACCCTCAGATGTGCCTCGCAGCTGGTATGCTCTTGCACCTACCTATCTGTGCATGAAAGGCCATAACAGCAATCACATCGCAAGCTAAGTATCATATACGACTTTCTTTGCATCCCCACGGAACTTCATTTATTCGGTTGTCTCGATCTAAAACAGGTATCATCATTTCCTGTTATAACATTTGCAGCCACGCATAGATTTTGTTTAGTTTCATTTCTGGTTGAATCAGAGGATCACTAACACACGTGTAGTGCTTCTCGGATGACTGCATGACGATACTTCCAACCACAGCTCGCCAGCGAAAAAGAAACCAATTTTAACGCCAGCAGTGCAATACTGACCATAACCTCAAAATAACATTGTTATTCATTAGATACATTGCAGCCATCAAGGGGTCTTTCTGACGAAACGACGTCGAGGCGGGGTCTGGTGCCTCCAGCTTCAGAACAGCTTGAGACTTGGGCAGAAGCACCCACTTGGACCGTGCGTCTGCTGATGCTGCCTTGCCTGCGTGCCATGCCTTCCCGCGTCGCTTCCCTAACGCGTCCTCGACATTCATACACAAAACACTCCACCCACGATTCACGACTTCGCGACTACCGAACATCATTATTCACACAACCACAATCCGAATACTTGACAATTCGAAATGGCTGGCGGCAAAGGTACGCTCGTCACCTTCACGCAGACGCGCTGCTTGCGCGCGATATTTTACGTGTCGCATAGCACTGACACAATCCTCTACAGGAAAGACTGGCGGAAAGACCGGCGGCAAGGCTGGTGGTGACTCGACCGGAAAGACTCAGAAGTCGCACTCCGCAAAGGCTGGACTTCAGGTATGTGACACGCAATCATGAGATGGAAGCGGATGAGGGCGCAAGCTGTCGCGTGGCGCTTTGCGAGTCTGCGCAGATTCTGCTTGCACACAAAATGCGATGCGACAGCGGTGGCGGCGCAAGACTAGACATCCGCGCTCACGACAGACCTGTGAAATGACACACAGCTAACATTTTCTCTCCTCACCAGTTCCCCTGCGGTCGTGTGAAGCGTTTCCTGAAGTCGCAAACCCAAAACAAGATGCGCGTCGGCGCCAAAGCTGCTGTCTACGTCACAGCAGTGCTGGAATACCTGACCGCCGAAGTTCTCGAACTGGCAGGCAACGCCGCCAAGGATCTCAAGGTCAAGCGCATTACACCCCGACACTTGCAGCTCGCCATCCGAGGCGACGAGGAGCTTGATACCCTCATCCACGCCACGATCGCCTTTGGTGGTGTTCTGCCTCACATCAACCGCGCGCTCCTGCTCAAGGTTGAGCAGAAGAAGAAGGGCGCCCAGGCCGCCGCGTAAGCGCACGGCTAGGCGAACAAGAACCGCACCGCCTCGCAGCTAGCATAGGCAACAACGACAACCGGCCACGGACCAGCACACAGTGATGAATCATGGGGGTCTTGGAGGTCTGCAAGAAAAAAGATGGCTGTGCGAGCGGGGTTTTTTCCTTTCTTTTTTTGATGAGTGTTTTGGGTGCTGTGGAATACCAAGGTCTTCGAAGACCGTTCGGCGTATAATGGCTTTTAAGGGGTGTGTCGGCGACTACTGGATTATGGTGGCTTCATGTTTTCTCCCTTCTGACGTTCTATGTTTTTTGCGGAGTTCAGGTAGTGTGGCGATAGACACATTACAAATTTTTGAAGCAATCCTTCTGACTACCCCAAGCGAGATGTGGCCTTGTGACATGTTCGACAATCATAAACACCTTGATATATGATATGTATCTATGCGTGCAGCCATACGTCATGTACATCCCGCGGTCATGAAAGCTGTTCCAGCAGCTCTATCGCAGACTTCCATATGCCAGCACAATCCACATGCATTGCCTGATTCGTGGATCACTTATATCCCTCCATATCTCTCTCACTTAGCATACTTGGCCGCATCCTCAAAGCTACCCAACCACCTCCAATCCTTCGCCACCGTCCCCAAATCCAGCAAAGCCTCATTCACAGGTCCACCCTGGTTCGGCGCCCTCTTGCGGCCCTTAAACTCGACGAAGAACACATAGTGCCAGCTCCCCTCGCCACTGGGCCTCGAGTTGATACTCGTCAGCGTGATCTTGTGCTTCTTGAACACAGCCAGGCAGTCCGCCAACGCGCCGGGAGCACCATGCTGCGACACCGTGAACGAGACCAGAGTCTTGTACATGTCCCACTCGACCGGCTCGTCGACGAACGTGCGCATGTCGAGCGAAGCCGTCTCGCTCGCGCGCCGGATCACCAGGAAGCGCGTCGTGTTCTCGCTCGAGTCCTGGATGTTGGTCGCGAGGACCGCGAGGCCGTTTTCTTTCGCTGCGAGAGCGGAGCTGATGGCTGCGGTGTGCGTGTCGGCTGGGCTGGCGGCTACGAGGGCCGCTCCACGAGAGGTGGACGACACATCTTGCTTCTCGGCGTGTTTGAAGTGGGCGCCGAGGAATTTCTTGCACTGGCCCCAGGCTTGCGGGTGGGAGTAGAGTTTGGTGATGTGGCTCCAGTCTCCTGTGGTGGTTGATGGCGCGGCGGCCGGGTGGCCGACGATGCAGTGGTTGACGCGGACGTAGGCCTCGTTCACGACGACGATGTCGCCGTACTTGCCTGAGAGGTTCGCGAAGAGGTCGAGGGTGAAGACCACGGAGCCATTGCTGGAGTTTTCGAATGGCACCACGCCTCGAGAGGCCGAGCCATCAGCCACGGCGGCGAAGACATCTTCGATGGAGGTCTCGGGGCGAAGGGTGAACCTGGGTTCTGTAAAGGAGTCCAGGGCTGCTTGGTGGGTATACGATGCTACCGGACCGAGGTATGCTACGTAGACTTCTTCGTCCATTGGCGATGTTGGGGATTGAGGGCGTGACATCGTGATGTCTGTATGTGCGTTTGTATGTGTTTTGGCCTGAAAGTAGGAACCTGTCAATTGACGCGAGTTCTATTGTTGATCCTGAAATCAAATAAGACGAAATCTGTCGTGGTATCTATTTGTTTCCAAGATGGTCGATGTGGAGGCCTTTTTATGCAGTCGATGTGTGATGTATGTACGTCTGGAAGCTCGTCACCCACGTTGGCTTTTATGAGTGTGGGATCAATCACTATTGCATATACTGTTAGCTAAGGTAATTCCCGCATCATTGGCCCTGCAAACTCACCGGAAGAGTATATCAGGCACGAATGACTCTACACGGCAGCTGGATGTCTCTGTGAACAGTATGTGTGAAGTTGAGGTATTTAGAAGGCAAGAGCTCTCAACCGTTGAATAGCGCCTTGGGGTTAGAACACTAACCCTAGTTACGATATACCGGCTGGCTGTTTTCAAACAACGTGAAATCCAAACATGAAGACATGAGTTACATAGATGATATGTGTATGTGTTTATGTACGGGTCAGTAAGACGTGCGCTGAATGAAATGAAGGTCTAAATCTTTGATCAAAGGAGTCACGACAAGACAAATTCCTCATAAAGTCAGACTCTCATTCAAAAGACAGACTGTAGTTGGATATCCATAATGTAACGCAAGCAAAAACGGTAACAAGCAGTCATGATTCAATCTGAGCAACACTTCAATCCCCTTCGGACCATCCTTGCATACTTCGTAAACTAAAGATGATGCCACATGTGAACACCGCATTACTCATAATCACATTCGTGAGGCAGTCAGGCCGCGGCGCCTATTGCCATTGTCGACATGAGGAGGTTCGGGTGCGAGGTGTGACCAGGGCTGGGTACTTGCTGGTCAACACCTAGGCTCATGCGGAATCCGAGTGATGCCTAAAAACATGTCAGAATGCCATAGCAAAGATTCGAGGGGGTGGACTGCAAAGACTTACGGGTTGCTGGTATGCACTTGAACGTGGCGTCGAGTCATCACGGCCACGAGGACCAGTCACGCGCAGCTCGGAGGGGCGGCGTGCGGCGAGCGTTGCGCTCTCGATGGGGTTTGTCTCACAGTCTGCCGAGACAGGAATGGCAGCCGCAGGCTGGTTTAGCAACTGCGGGCGAAGCGCCGTCAGGTCTTGCGCAGGGAGCGTCAAGTCTGGAACGGATGCCTCGCTGTTGTTGGCGAGGGTGCAGCACCGTCAATCGTCGTAGTACTCGTCGTCGTCACTGACCTCCTGGAGCTGCTCAAAGTTGAGCTTGTAACGGAGGATGCAGCCGATACCACCGAAGCCCTTCACGAACTGGTTGCCCTCAGAGGAGCGGTCACTGACGAACTCAAGGTTGGTACCGAACTCGCGGAAGTGCTCAGCCAACCACTCGAGGAAAGGCATCTGGTCGATGATATCCATCTCCTGGCCGGTCTCGGCATCCATGAATTGCTCACGGTTCTGCTCCTGCAGCTTGGTGGTGTGCAGAATGATCTGGGCGCCCTCGCTGGTCTTGAGCTCCCAGCGGGTGATCTCCAGGTTCTCGAAGACGATAAGAGTCTCAGCCGCACCAGCGTCGAGAGCCTTGAGGGTGTCCTCAATGCCGTAGCAGATCTTGCCACTGTCCAT